>Ga0123336_10004156_pt1 | contig 11889 bp, 12 predicted proteins | sample SSSSmetaG_FD_96466 | JGI IMG/M metagenome (GOLD analysis project Ga0123336, IMG submission 96466) | Glacier valley bacterial and archeal communities from Borup Fiord, Nunavut, Canada, to study Microbial Dark Matter (Phase II) - ​SSSS metaG | ecosystem: Environmental > Aquatic > Freshwater > Ice... | reverse complement strand
TTCGGGTGTCAGCAGCGCCAGCACCGCGTCGCGCAGGCCGTGCACGGCCGCGCGCGCCAGCGGCGTGTCCGAGCCGTGCTGGCGCAGCGTGGCACGCAGGCCGGCGTCGGTGAAGATGCGGTTCGGGTCGAACGCGAACGGCCGCCACCCGGCGCGGAACGTGACGAGCCGGCCCCCGCCAGCGTGCAGTTCGATGAGCGTGCCGGGCTGGTGTTGCAGCAAGGCGCTGGCCGCAGCAACCGATGTCTGCTCGTTCTGATGCAGGTTCAGGTAGCGCAGGCCCGGTCGGGAGGCTGATGGCACAGGCCCATGCCACACCCACAGCCTCACTTCAGTCTCACCCAATCGGACTGTGTGCCATCGACCATCGGCCGGCTCCCGCACCGGGCCCATCGATCCGGCGGCCGCCGCGCGGCGCGCTGCAGCCGCCGCCTCCTGTAGCAGCCGGCGCCAGCCGTTCAGGCCTTGCCAAAGACGGCGCATGGCACCAGCGGCTTGCGCGCGGCCGCGTCGCGCGCATCGGTGGCGATCTCGCGCACGCGAAAGATCTGCGGCTGCGCGAACCCGTGGCCTTTGAAGAGGCGCGCCTGCGCGTCGTCAGCCATCCACGCGCACAGCGCCTTGGCGCTTGACAGGTCGAAGCTGAAGCGCACCTGCCCGCTGGCCAACGGCGCGCCGACGACCAGGCCCCACGCGGGGTTGGTGTCGGTCGGCGGGCGCACCACGCCCACGAGCGGCATGCGCGATGGGGCCGCGATGGCCCCGGCGGCCCCTGCTGTGGCCGGTGCGTTGGCTGGCACGCGCGCTGCCTGCAGCTTGTCGCGCGCGGCCAGCGTGTCGGCCTGGCCGCCGCCGTAAAGGAGGATCTGATAGCGGTCGGCCGGCGCCGGCAGGTAGCTCGCCTTCCACGTCACCGGCTGCCCTTTGCTGCTGGTGGCGGTTTGCTCGGGTTGATCGCGCAGCGCGAGGAAGTCGACGTCGACGCTGTCGTCGAACACCACCCGCTTGTCGCGCAGCAACAGCACGCGCACCTGCACCTTCTCGCGGCCGGCATGGCGGCCCGCCGAATCCAAGTTCTCCAGGCCGAACGAGACGCGGCACGGCGTGCCCGTCTGGTACGGCACGGCGTGCGTCCAGGCCGGCAGGCCGTTGACCCACAGGCGGTTGCCGTTGACGCGGATGTCGTAGCTGACCTCGTCGGCCGCCGGCACGCTGGCCGGCAGGCCGAGCGTCAGCGTGACTTCGCTGAAGGCCACCGCCTGCGGCGTGCCGCGCCGCGCGCGCAAGGCGGCGAGGGGCGGAACGATCCAGTCGCCGGGCGCAGGGCGCGCCGTGCCGGTGCTGGCGCTGGGGTTGGCGCCGGTACCGGCGCTCGCACTGCCCGAAGGCGCCACGTCGACGGCCTGCGCCTGCGCGCTGGGCAGCAGGTCACTGAGGCGCCAGCCGTGCGTCGGCAGCGCCGATGTGCGCACCGGCACCGAGCCGCACGGCACGGCAATGCCACCGCTGCCCTCGGGCACGCAGCGCTGGCCCTCGCGGCACGCCAGGCGCAGCTTGCCGTCGGCCGGCGGCGCGGCGGCGGTCATGTCGAAGCACACCTGGGTCTGGATCACGTCGGCGGTGTCGGCGGTCACCTGCACGGCGCCGTCGAGGCTGCGCGCGAGCAGGCCGACGAAGGTCTCACCGGCGCGCGGCAGCGCCAGCTTCTCGTACACAAAGTGCAAGGGCACACCGGCGTCGCCCGCTTGCCGGTCGAGCTTCAGCGCGCCGCGCCGCTTCGGCTTCTCGGGCACGAGTTGCATGCTGTTCGCCGACAGGCCGAGCTGCTCCATGGCCTTGTTCGGAACGAAGGCCAGATCGACATCGAGGTCGACACCGGCGGCGGGCATGCCGACCCCGTTGCCGGCCGGAACCGGCGAAGGCGGCTTGCCCTTGAACTGCCAGCCGGCCACCGTCGCCACCAGCACCACCGCCGCTGCCGCACCGCCCCACCAGAGCTTGCGGTTCCGCGCTGTCGGCAGGATGCCGGCTTCGAGCGCGCGCATGTCGCGCTCGAACGCCTCGTCGCGGATCTCCAGTGCGTTCGATGCCAGCAAGGGCGCCAGCGCTTCTGGCAGTTGCGCGTTCGTGGGCAGCACCGCGCCCGACACGCGCAGCGGCACGATGCGCACGCGCCGCGCCCGGGCTGCGGCCAGGCCGGCTGCAAGTTCATAGGCCACGACGTCGTCGGCATCGAACAGGCGCGGCTTCAGCCCGCCCGGCGCCGGCACCAGCCAGCCGGGGCCGATGACGACGACCATGGCGTCGCATTGGGCCAGGGCGGCGTCGATCTGCTCGCGCCACAGGTCGCCTGGGCGGATGTCGGCGGTGTCGTGGAACACCTGCGGCTCGCTCGCATGGCGGCGCAGCGCGTCGGCCACGCGGCCGGCCTGTGCGGCTACGTCGCTGCGCCGGTAGCTGATGAAAACAGATGCCATCCTGGCCCTCCCATGGGGCGCTACGCTAGCTTGCGTCCGGGGGCGCCGCAATCCGTGCGAAGCCTTGCGCAGCCGTGCCTGCCGGGTGGGCGGGCTGGATCACGCCCGGCGACCGGGCACAGCCCGCGTCAACCCACCCGGATGAGCCAGGGAAAGCCGACCAGCCAAGCCGCATCGGCCGGGTCAGCCCGGACGACGGCCCCCGGTGCGGCGAACTCGTAGCGGTGGCCGTTGGCCGGGTTTTGCACGGTCAATGCGCTGCCGCCACGGTACTGGAAGCGGGCGTCGGAAGGGGGCGGCGCGCCGGGCGGCGGCGCAACCGCTGGAATGCTGCCCACAGGGGCCGGCGAGGGGCGCAGCAAGCGCCGCTGTGGCGGCTGCGCGGCATAGGCCTGCCGCTGGCTTCCACAACAAGACATTCAGTCCTCCTTCGATCCGGGGTCGGGCGGTGTGTCGGCCTGTTGCGTGGCGCGCTGCAGCAACAACGCACCCCCCGACAGCGCGGGCCACAACAGCACGACGGCGCCCGGGGTGGGCAGGGTGGTCAGCGCCGCGATGCCGAGCGCGGCCACCAGCGCCACCCACAGACTCAGGCAGTAGAAGCAATCCATCAGGTGGCCCAGGCCGCTGTTGCCGAGCGCGCGGCGCAGCCGGAGGACGGCGTCGAACGGCCCGTCTTCGAGCGCCAGCAGGTGGGTGATGCGCCACACCGCCAGCACGCCCGCGACAAGCCATTCGATGCCCATGCCGATCGCCATTCACCCGGTTGCCGCAGGGAGCTCACACTGAAATCATGAAGCTCGTCTCGCTCAGGTTCGCGTGGCCCCACAGGCTGTAGCCACAGTCGACGATGGTGCGCTTGTGCGCCCGCAGTTCGAGTTGATAGCAGCAGGTGACCGGAAACGCAGCCTTGGCCTTCACGCGCAGCCGCAATGCGCCGCCACGCCAGATCGGCGAGGCTGCCCCCTGGCCGCGTGCCGCCGCATAGCCGGGGCCGACCTGCACGGCCGCGGGCACGGGCGCCGGCACCGGGCACGGCACGAGCGTGCCGCCGAGACCCAGCAGGTCGTTGTCGAGGTTGACGCCGTAGGTGGCATCGAGCGTGTAGTACGCGAGGTGGCCATTCGGGTCGTGGGCCCAGAAGTCGATTTCGAGCCAGTCAGTCTCGTTGATGGCCGACGCACCGCAGGCCTGCACTTGCGTTTCAGTGCCGTTGTCGTGCAGGATGCGCACCGCGAGGATGCCGGTGTCGGGCTCGACGGTGCAGGTGTGCACCGAGCCTGCGCCGCAGCGGTTGCCGTGCGAATCGACCGGGTTGCCGGTGCCATCGACCCCCGACGCGCCGACGAAGCGGTTGTCGAGCGTGAGCACCATGCGGTTCGGGCCGTGGTCGGCGCCGCAGTTGTCGAGGATGCGCGGGTTCTGAAGCTGCGCACCGACGAGGCTCCAGCCTTTCAGACGCAGCACGTAGGTGCCGTCGGAGAAGTTGTTCTCGGTCAGCCACTGCATCAGCACGTCCCGGTTCGACATCCACAGGCGGTTGATGCCCCAGTCGGCCGGCGGGTTGGCATTCTCGTAGTGGCCGAGGGTCTCGAACACGGTGTGGCCGTCGATCAGCGTGGGGCCGAACGGCACGCCCACGAAGGTCAACGGGCCGAGGTCGAGGTAGGTGCGCGTGAAGCCGCCAGCGGCCGCCACCGGCATGGCGTTGAAGGTCACGCCGCCGTCGCCCGACCACTCGAACTCGTAGTAGTCGACCTCGTTCATGCACTCGGCCGTGCCCGACAACGTGACCACGCCGCCGAACGGCCGGTCGCCATCGTTTGCCACCGCGCCCGGGTTGGCGAAGCCGACCGGTGCGGCCAGTGCGCCGATGTTGCCGCCGATGTTGTCGACCAGCGTGCTGCAGGCCTGGGTGAGCACCACACAGTCGCCGTCGTCGCAGCCATGGTGAAGTGGCACGCAACAGGCGTGCTCGTTCGCGACCAGTGTGACGCTGAGCGACGTGGGCACGTTCCAGCGTGTCTGCCAGATCGTCTCATCGACGATGACCTGCCCCCTGTCGCCGCAGTCTTGCGTGGCGCGGAAGATGATGTCGGGGTTGCAGTCGATCCACGGGTGCCAAGGGAACCAGGGCCACAGGCGCAGCGCGCTCAGTTCGGCGATGGCCGGCAGACGGTCGCGCAGCGCCGGTTGCAGCGCGGTAAGCGCCGCCGGGTCGAAGCGCGCCGCAGCCATGCCCTGCGTGGCGGCCATCGCATGGGCAGCGTGGCCCGCATGGCTTGCCAGGCCTGCGCCCTGCATCAATGCGCGCGGGGGTACAAGCCCGGCCAGCGCCGGCGCCCGGTCGCCTTGAAGCAGCGCCTGGAACAAGCTGAAATCGGGCGCCGGGTCGGGCAACGGAATGAGCGGCAGACCGGGGCGCTGGTGCAGCGCCGGCAAGATCAGCTTCGCCAGCGACGGCTCGACGGCCCAATGGCGCCGCGCCCACCACCACCATGGCCACCAGCCGCAGCACCAGCGGAAGCGGATCTCGAACGTACCGTTCTGGTCGGTGGTGGCGCACCCGACCTGTTGCGTGCTGTGCCACCACCACCAGGCGTCGACGTCGAAGGCGCAGACCTGCGCGCCCGGTGCGGGCGAGCCGTCGGGGCAGACGATGCGGCCGTGGATCACGAACTCGCGGCACCAGCGCAGCCACCAGTGCCAGTAGAACGGGGCGATGCGGATGGCCGGGAACTTCAGCTCGGCGTTGTCGCGGCCCCAGGCCCGCGCGGGCACTTCGGCGCGAATGGTCTGCAGACCTTCAAGTTCGTCGTCGGTGGCGTCGGCCGGCCCCACCACCACCTGCAACAGGCCGGGCTGGCGATCGAAGCCGAAACGCGCCACGCCGGCGCCTTTGGCGTCGAGTTCGACCCGCTGCGAACTGGCGTTCGCGCCGTTGCGCACCAGCACCTTGACCGGGTGGCCGGCCTTGATGCCGGGGTTTTCGGATGCATTGATCGGCAGGTGCAACACGAACTTGCCGCGCGTGTCGGCCGTGTCAGCTTTGTCAGCCATGGCGTGGTCTCCTACTCGGGTGACGGGTGTTTACCCAAAGTAGTTCACGCCATGGCAGGCGCCATCCCTATGTCGACGCGGCCCCCTAGAACGTGGGCAGCGCTTGCGTGCCGGTCAGCGCGGGAAGCGCACCAGCGGCTTGCCGTCCTTGGGCATCTGGTACTGCGCGACGTTGAGCTGCATGGCCAGCAGCGTGTAGTAGCTGACGATGCCGGTCAGGTCGACCACGCCTTTCTTGCCGAAGCGCTTCTCGGCGCGCGCGAAGGTGCGGTCCGAGACCTGCTTGTTGCGCAGCAGCTCGGTCGCGAACTCGACCACGATCTCTTCGTCGTCGCTCATGCCGTCGGGGCGGCGGCCTTCGGCGATGCTGTCGGCCACCTCGGGCTTGATGCCGGCCTTGAGCGCAGTGGGGTAGTGCACGTACCACTCGTAGTCCTGCGTCCACTCGCGCGCGGTGACGAGGATGGCAAGCTCGCTGAGCGTGTTGCCCACGGCCGACTTGTAGCGCAGGTAGTCGCCCATCGAGCGCGCCACGCTCATAACCTGCGGGCTGTGCATCAGCGGCTCGAACGGGCCGAACACCGGCACCTTGCGAGCGGCCTCGAACTCGGCGGCTGCCGCCTTCTGTTCGTCGGAGTAGCTCGCTGGCGGGATGGTGGGCAGGCGCTGGGCCTGCACGGCAACAGTCGTCAGGGCAAGGGCTGCGCAGGTCGAGGCAAGACGTCGAAACATGAATGGGCTCCGTGGGGTTGGGCGGCGAGTATCGCCGCTGCGAAGCCTTGCTCCCCTCGGGGTGCACCATGAAGAAGGCCCGCTTTCGCGGGCCTTCGGGGCGAGCCGCAGTGGGCTCGCATTCGCAGCAGGCCGCAGGTGGCTTACTTGCTCAGGCATTCCTTCATGAAGGCCTTGCGCTCATCGCCCTTGCTGGCCTTGGCCTTCGGGTCGGCGTTGCACGACTTCATCTTGCTTTGCTGGGTTTCCTTCTTGGCCGACAGGCAGGTCTTCATGAAGGCCTTGCGCTCGTCGCCCTTCTTGTCGCCGGCATCGGCGTTGCACGCGCCCATCTTGCTTTGCTGCGCGCCCATCGGAGCGCTGGCGCCATTGGCCATCATCGGCGCTTCCTTGTGGCTGGTGGCGAAGGCCGAGGTCGACAGGGCGGCGAGCGACAGGGTCAGAACGGTCATCAGGTGTTTCATCGGGTGTCCTTTGCAACGGGGGGCGGGGTGGGCGTGATTGCCGGCGTGGATTGAAGCATGCAAGCCTTTTCACCAGCAAGCCCACAACGCACCCGGATGTGTCTCGGTGGACACACTCCTGTGGCGCTTTGCGCCCTTGCGCTCAAACAATTGTCAAAGAATGCGTCGCGGGTGCGCCAGCGCCTCGTGCGCGGCATGCAGGCGGCGCACCAGCACGCGAATGAAGGCCTCGTCGAAGTGATGCCGGCAGCCGGGGCTGACCTGCACCAGCGTCTCGGGCGTGAACGAGATCGTGGTGGCCGGCTCGGTCACGATCACGTCGGTGCTGTGGCGCTTGAGGTCGGGGCTCGGCGCGAGGTAGGCCATCTCGCCCACCGAGCTGCCGGCGCCGAGTTGCGCCACCTTGTTGCCGTCGCGGAAGACCTCGACATCACCCTGCGCAATGATGTGAAAGCTGTTGCCTTCCTCGCCTTTGCGGTACAGCGCGTGGCCGAAGTGAAAGCGCTGCCACTTGGCGCGGTGCACCACCTCCCACAACTCCACGTCGCCGAAGCGCACGAAGAAGTCGAGCGAGCGCAGCAGGTTGAAACGCTCCGAGTCGAGCACGCCCTGCAGCTGCCCGCGCGGCACCTGCTGGTTGGTGATGAGGGCCGACAGCGCTTGCGCGAACTCACCCCAGTTGGCGTAGCGGTCAGTCGGGTTCTTGGCCAGCGCACGCTGGATCACGGCGTCGAGCCCCGGGCTCACGCCGGTGCGCAGCAGGCCCAGCGGGCCGGGCGCGACGTTGTAGATCTGGTGAATCATGGCCGACTGCACCTGCGCATCGAACGGCGGGCGCCCGGCGATCAGGTGGTACAGCACGGCGCCGAGCGAGTACATGTCGGCGCGGCAGTCGAGCACGCCGCCGTCGAGTTGTTCGGGCGACATGTAGGCGAGCGAGCCGACGCGGTAGATCTGCGTCACATCAGACGCCATGTTCAGCACGCTGCCGAAGTCGCTGATCTTCACGTCGGTGATCTGGCCGTTGGTCAGCACCACCAGCAGGTTGGCGGGCTTCACGTCGCGGTGGATCAGGCCTTGGCGGTACACGTAGCCCAGCGCCATGGCGCACTTGAAGCCGATCTCGACCACGAGTTCGAGCGCCAGCAACTGGTCGGCGCGGCAGAACGGGCGCAGCGTGCTGCCGGCCACGTACTCCATCACGAGGTAGGGCGACACCGGGTCGGGCACGGCGTCGAAGATCTGCACCACGTTCGGGTGATTGAGCTGGCCGACGAGCGCGGCCTCGGCGGCGAAGAAGCGCTCGGAGTAGCGCTCGTCCATCGCGTCGCCGGTGGTGTTGGGGCGCACGCGCTTGATGGCGACTTCGCGGTCGAGGAAGGCGTCATGACACAGGAACACTTCGGCCGTGGCACCTTCGCCGAGCCGCTTGAGAACGCGGTACTTGCCGATGTGCGTCGGCGCTTCGGTGGCCGGCGCTGCGCCGGTGGCGGGGGTGGTGGACATGGGCAGTGAGCGCCGAGACGGCACATGCAGCATATCGCGCCACCGGCGGTCGCAGTGCGCCGAACAGGGGGTGATAAGTGGGCAGTTCGACCGCCTTCAAGGGCGGCGCCAGGCCGCTGAGCCGGGCGCGGCGCGTGAGCGTCAGCCAGCCTGCCACGCGGGCCTGCGCCCGTAGAATCGCCCGATGATCCAAGTCAAGAAAGAGCTGCTGGCAGCACTCGGCGCAGCGCTCGCAGAGGTGGCCCCCGGTGCCGCGCCGGCAGCGGCGTTCGAGCTTCCAAAGCAGGCCGCCCACGGCGACTACGCGTGCACCGCCGCGATGCAACTCGCCAAGGCGCTGAAGAAGAACCCGCGCGAAGCGGCCGCCGCACTGGTCGAGGCCCTGAACCGGCAGCCGGCCGTGCAGCGATGGGTCGATGCACTCGAGATCGCCGGCCCGGGCTTCATCAACCTCAGGCTCAAGCCGGCCGCCAAGCAGGCCGTGGTGCGCGAGGTACTGCAGGCGGGCGCCACCTTCGGCCGCCAGCCGGCGCGTGCCGACAAGGTGCTGGTCGAGTTCGTCTCGGCCAACCCGACCGGCCCGCTGCATGTGGGCCATGCGCGCCAGGCAGCGCTCGGCGACGGCATCTGCAACCTGTTCGACACCCAGGGCTGGCAGGTGACGCGCGAGTTCTATTACAACGACGCGGGCGTGCAGATCGTCCGTCTGGCAATCTCTACCCAGTTTCGCGCCATGGGCATTCATCCAGGCAATCCGGCTTGGCCGGAAGACGCATACAACGGTGAGTACATCGGCGAAATCGCGAAGGCGTTCCTGGCGAAGGAGACAGTCCGGTCCGATGATCGTGAGTGTGCAGCGACTGGCGATGCGACGGACCTCGACGCCATCTCCGAGTTCGCCGTGGCCTACCTGCGCCATGAGCAAGACCTCGACCTGCAGGCCTTCGGTGTGCGCTTCGACAACTACTACCTCGAGTCGAGCCTGTACACCAGCGGCCGCGTCGAAGACACCGTGGCCCGGCTGATCGCGTCGGGCAAGACCTTCGAGGAAGGTGGCGCGCTGTGGCTGCGCACCACCGACTACGGCGACGACAAGGACCGCGTGATGCGCAAGTCCGACGGCAGCTTCACCTACTTCCTGCCCGACGTGGCCTACCACCTGGCCAAGTTCGAGCGCGGCTTCACGAAGGCGATCAACCTTCAGGGCGGCGACCACCACGGCACCATCTCGCGCGTGCGCGCCGGCGTGCAGGCCGCCGGCCTGGGCGTGCCCGCCGGCTACCCCGACTACGTGCTGAACAAGATGGTCACCGTGATGCGCGGCGGCGCCGAGGTGAAGATCAGCAAGCGTGCCGGCTCGTACGTGACGCTGCGCGACCTGATCGACTGGACCAGCCGCGACGCCGTGCGCTTCTTCCTGCTCAGCCGCAAGGCCGACACCGAGTTCACCTTCGACGTCGACATGGCGCTGAAACAGAACGACGAGAACCCGGTGTTCTACGTGCAGTACGCGCATGCGCGCATCTGCTCGGTGATCCGCCAATTCACTGATCGCGGCGTCGACCCGGCCTCGGTGGCCAGCGCACACCTCGAACGCCTGACCGCCCCGAGCGAGGCTGCGCTGATGCGCAGAATCGCCGATTACCCCGACATGCTGACGAGCGCCAGCGAGAGCCTGTCGCCGCACGACGTCACGTTCTACCTGCGCGACCTCGCCGGCGCGTTCCACAGCTACTACGGCGCCGAGCGCTTTCTGGTCGACGATGCCGAACTGGCCCGCGCCCGCCTGGCCTTGCTGCTGGCGACGCGCCAGGTCATTGCCAACGCGCTGACCGTGCTCGGTGTGAGCGCGCCCGAGCACATGGCGCGCGACGGCACATCGAGCAGCGCGCCTTCCGACACTGACACCGCAACCTCGCCCACACCATGACCGAGATCCACACGCACTTCAAGGGCGGCCAACGCGGTGGCTTCGCGGTCGGCCTGATCGTCGGCCTGCTGATCGGTCTGGCGCTGGCATTGGGCGTGGCGCTCTACGTCACCAAGGTGCCGGTGCCCTTCGTCAACAAGGTGCCACAGCGCACCGCCGGGCAAGACGCGGCCGAGGCCGAGAAGAACAAGAACTGGGACCCGAACAGCCCCCTGTACGGCAAGAACCCGGTGCGGCCGTCGGCGGTGGCGAGCGGTGCGGTCACCGCGCCGGCCACAACAGCGCCGCGCGGGTCGGCCGCCCAAAGCACGCGCGACCCGGCAGCCATCCTCGCCGACCGGCCTGCCTCGGCGGCTGCGTCCAGGCAGGCCGCAGCGGCGCCGGCGGGGGCAACCGCGCCTGCGCCCGCAGCCAACGGCCCCGACCCGTTCATGTACTTCGTGCAGGCCGGCGCCTACAGCCGCACCGAAGAGGCCGACCAGCAGAAGGCGCGCCTCGCCATGCTCGGCATGGAAGGCAAGGTCAGCGAACGCGAACAGGCCGGCCGCACCGTGTATCGCGTGCGCCTCGGGCCCTTCAGCCAGAAGACCGATGCCGACGCCGCGAAAGACAAGCTTGCCGCGAGCGGCGTCGAAACGCAATTGGTGCGCGTGCAGCGCTGAGCTGGCGGTGTCAGCCGGGCGAGCCCGGGTCGGGGCCAGCGGGAGCATCGGCGTCGGTCTCGCTGTGTTTGCGCCACGCCTTCGTCGCGCGGCGCATGAAGTTCAGCTGCGCCACGAAGCGCTCGCAAGCAAAGCAGATCCTGACATGCACCTGCAAGGTCACGCGCTCGGCCGCGGTGATGTCGTGGTCTTCGTCTTCGAGCAGCAGGCGCGCGGCCTCGCGGCAGGTGAGCGTGTTCTTCATGCGCTGACTGATGCTTCGCCGAACCAGCGCAGTTGCAGGCAGTCGCGCAGGCGCAGCCGGGCGCGGTGCATCAGCACCCACAGGTTGGCCGTGCTGATCGACAGCTCGGCGCAAATCTCGGCCGAGTCGAGTTCGAGCCACTCGCGCATCATGAACACGCGCGCCTGAACCGGTGGCAGCTGCTCGCAGCAGACCTGCAGCACCTCGAAGAACTGGCGCCGGCTGCACGCGGCATCGGGGTCGCCCCAGTCGTGCGGTGCGTCGCGCCAGTGGCCGTCGGCCAGGAACAGCGCTTCGTCGAGGTCTTCGCCGTCGTCGCCGACGAGGATGGTGGCCTCGCGCTTGTGGCGGCGCAGCTGGTCCACGACCTAGTGCTTGAGGATGCCGACGAGCCAGGTCTTGAGCTGCGACTGGCCGTGGAACGACTGTGGCCGTTCGAGTGCGGCGAGCAGGCTTTCGGACACGGCGTCTTCGGCCCAGGCGTCGTTGCGCAGTTGGGTCCGAGCGAAGCGCAGCAGCTGCGGGCGCAGCTGCTCGACCTGCGTGGCGAATTCGGGCATCTGTCGGGCCAGGAGTTGGGTTTGCCGCAGTGTATTCAACCGATGTGACGGCATGACCCGCTGCGCCTTGTCGCGGCTGCAGAGTTGACCTGCGCATCGCTCGCGCATGCAGGCGAACGCCGGGCCGACAAGTTGGCGGCGAACGCGCTTGCCGACGCGCCGCCGGCGCCGGCCGAAGTGGCATGCTCGGCGGGCCCCGAGGCGCGCCGCGCCTCCACCACCGGAGCCCTCATGAACACCACCCACGACGCCCT
>Ga0123336_10004153_pt1 | contig 11892 bp, 13 predicted proteins | sample SSSSmetaG_FD_96466 | JGI IMG/M metagenome (GOLD analysis project Ga0123336, IMG submission 96466) | Glacier valley bacterial and archeal communities from Borup Fiord, Nunavut, Canada, to study Microbial Dark Matter (Phase II) - ​SSSS metaG | ecosystem: Environmental > Aquatic > Freshwater > Ice... | reverse complement strand
GAGGGGTCGTCGGTGTCGTTGTCATAGGTAGGCGGCGGGCCGGAAATTCTGCCATCCACCGGGACTTCGAGATCCGTGGGGTCGCCGTCGGCCTGAGGCTCAATGGCCGCGCGCTCTTCCGCGAGATTTGCTTCCGTGATGCTGGCGGGGGTGTCGTGTGGGGCTTCGGGCTCGTTGGTCGACATGGGGATTTCCTCCTGGAGCGGCTCGGCATCGGCGAACTCACCGGCCATCTTCTCAAATTCTTCGATGCTGGGAAGCTCGGCGAGGTCTTTGAGGCCGAAACGCAGGAGGAAGTCCTTGGTCGTTTTATAGAGGATGGGTCGACCGATGACCTGCTTGCGGCCAGCGGTGGTGATGAGCTTGCGCGCCATCAGCGAACCGAGTACGCCGCCGGAGTCGACGCCGCGAATCTCCGAGATCTCGGGTGCCGTGACGGGCTGCTTATAAGCGACGACTGCCAGCGTCTCCAGCGCCTGCAACGACAGCTTGAGCGGGGGTTTCAGCGATTTGACGAAGCCGCGGACGGCGTCGTGATACTCGGGCTTGGTGGCCAGGCGGTAGCCGCCGGCGACCTCCCGAATCTCCAGACCGCGCTCCGATGTGGCGTAGTCGGCGATCAGGGCATCCAGCAGATAGCGCAGGTGGGCGCGCAGGCGCGTGGCGCGGCCCTTTTCTTCGCGGGCAGCCTGCTTCTCGGGCTCTTCGACGAAAGCTTCGACGGAAGCTTCGACGGGGGGAGCGGCATCTTCAACGGGCGTGGCGGTTCCCTGTTCGTCTGGCTTGGGCGCTCCTTCTTCCTGGGGCTGCGGCTCAACATCGGCGACGGGGACAGGCTCTTCCGCTGGCTCCAGCAGCTCCGCGTTCAGTACGTCAGGGTCGCTGGGTTCGGAGTCGAGCGCAAGGGTGTGCTGCGCGGCGGCAAGCTGGTCCAGCTCATCCTGGGCCTCGTGGCCGAATAGGCCGACAAGCTGCGCCAGCGTGACAGGTTCCTCGGATGCGTAAATGACGGCTTCGATCTTGGCTTTAAGGCTCATGGTTGGTCAGGTGTAAGCATACCAACCATGCCGGGATGGGGATGTGGAACGCGGGGGTAAACCCGGTTGCTCAGGGTGTATGCCGATGCGGAAATGGCGGTTCCAGCTGCCCCACGATGGTGGATGCCTTCACCGCCGTCCCATGGAAGCAGCCGATGGTGTACGGATACGCATAGGTCGCGTGGTAGTGATACATGCTGACGGTCGCGCCGTCCCAGGTGATGCTGTGGGTGTGGCCGTGGCAGGCGTCCAGGTCGGCGTTGGTGAGCACCTGCCCGGATTCGCCGCGGACCCCGTAGATTCCGAAGCCGTCCACCGCATAGCCCAGCAAGTTGGAGTGGCCGGTGCCGGGATCGCTGAGGCACGTTGTCAACGAGTGGTAGTGGTAGGAGCTCGACGTATCCGGATGGCCCTGGCACAGGTCCTGCACCTCATGCGCGACGGCATCGCGGCCCAAGGCGTCCAGCGCGTTGTAGAGCACCGAGCCGCTGAGTAGGAAGCCGATGGGGCCCAGACCCACACACATGGGCGTGGTGGCGTTGGTTGGGTTCGAGGGCAGCGCGTAGACGATGGTCTGCGCGGCAATGTGGTTGGGGTTGCCATCGTAGGTGTGGGCCGGGTCCGTCGTGGCAATGGGATAGGTGCCGGTATTGTGATTCGGCAGGTCGTTCGTGGAGATGGTGCGTGCCGCCCCGACCAGCGCAATCGTGTACGAGTGCGTTGGCCACACGACGCTGCCTGCAACCACTGACTTGCTCGTGAAATCGTAGGTGCCGGCGCTGGAGTTGACCCACGGCCCGACCGTCGAAGCGCCAGTGCCGTTGAAAGTCGTCTGGCAGGAGAAGAGGTACCCCACCTGCGCCGACGTGGATACCTTGCCGTCGCCCAGCGGCAGCTTGGTCTGGTCGAGGCCTGTATTGGTCGCCGCCGTCGTGGTGGTTGTCGTGGTGGTTGTCGTGGTGGTCGTTGCGGTACTGGTACCGCTGCTGGACGTGCATCCGTTCAGCAGAAAGGCACCCAGAAAGAGGAAAGCGATGGTCCGGTGGATCGTCATGCTTGGTTGCTCCGTGCGCAACGACCCTATAGACGCTAATCCGCGGAACAGGACTACACGCAGCCAGCCTTTTTCCACCACACCCGCCCGCCAGTGGCAGAAGCGCGGAAATCGCTAGGCCGCGATGTGGCTGAAGAACCAGAAGAGCGCGCCCGACAGCAGCGCGGCCGCCGGCAGCGTGAAGACCCACGCCATGGCGATGTCGCGGATGGTCGAGAGCTGTAGCCCACTCCGGTTAGCCGCCATGGTGCCCGCTACGCCGGAGGAAAGGACGCGGGTCGTACTCACCGGCAGACCATAGGTATCCGCCGCGAGAATGGTGAACATGGCCACCAGCTCTGCCGAGACTCCCTGCGCGTAAGTCAGGTGCGTCTTGCCGATCTTCTCTCCGACGGTGACGACGATGCGCTTCCAGCCAATCATCGTACCCAGGCCCAGCGCCAAGGCAACCGCCACCTTCACCCAGGTCAGGACAAAGCGAGTGGAGTTATCGAGAAACTTCTTGTAGTTGGCGACGATCTTGAGGTCGTTCTCCGACATCTTGGGTGCGCCGGACTTAGACAGAATGCGCAGCGTCTCGCTGGTGAGGTACATCTGGCTGCGGACGTAGGCCTGCATATCGGGCGGTACGGAGGCGAGCGAGCCATAGCCGGTTGCCCCGTTGCGGATGTAAATAATCATTTGCTCCAGGGCGAGCATCGCGTCGGGCTCATACTGCTTCTTCGCGACCAAGCGCTCCAGCTCCGCGCCGGCATCCTGCACGACTAAGGCCGGATCGACGTAGTTGCCCGAACGTCTGGACCTGTGCTTTGGTGACCATACAGTTGCGTAAAGCGGTCGCAGCTGCCCGGCAAGGGCTCAAAAGGCACTTTGAGGGTACGGAGGTGGTGACTCATGTTACTGAAAGGTCACGGGGATGGCCGGGATGGGTTACTTTTAGGAGTACACCGTAAATTCCATGTAAACTGTTGTTTTTTACGATACCCGGCCTTGAAAACCGGTGCTAGATTGTCTTTATGCGTATTAGCAAAGTAGTTATACTTTTCGTTTCTCTAACGTTTTCAGGAGCGGCGTGCCAGGCAAGTCCCGTTCTGCCCTTTGGCGTCGCCAGCGCCTATAACCTCGTCGCGCTGGGCACCGTAAACTCCAGCAGTCAGACCCTGCTCCCCGGCAACATCACCGACAATACGGACGTGACTGGCCGCATTGCGGCGGCTGGCACTATCTCCGGCAGCCTCACCATCGGCAGTTCGCTAAATGGCGACCCGTATGGCTCCGCCGCAACCTACGGGCTGGTCGCCGCGGGCGGCCTCGGTGTCAATACCCAGGTCAACATGAATGGCGGCGGCAACGCGTATGCCCCAGGCTCGAACGGCAGCTTCAACTTCAACGATAGCGGCCATCGCGTAACCTCCGGTTCATCCGGCATCGATTTCGACGCACTGCGCACGCAGCTCGACGCGCTCTCGCTGCAGCTGGCCGGGCAAACGGCGAACGGCGTCAATGGGGGCCTGAACTACCCGGGCGTCAACCCATCCTTCTACGTGTTGAAGGGTACCGATCCGAACCTGAACGTCTTTAATATTTCAGCGGCAGTCTTCGCGAGCAGCAATAATCCTATCGACATCATCGCGCCGGTCGGCTCCACGATCATCGTGAACGTGGCCGGCACCAGCCCCACCCTGGGCACGCCGATCTACTACAACGGCACGCAGCACTCGGGCAATGATGCCGCGGACGATCACATCCTGTTCAACTTTGCGACTGCCACCACGGTCAGCCTGAACGCTGGCTTTAGCGGCTCGGTTCTCTCCCCGTTTGCCTTTCTCACCGGCACCGGCCAGATTGACGGCAACTTTATCGCTGCACAGATCGGCCAGACAGGCGAAGTACACAACATCGAGTTCGCCGGAACCCTGCCCAGCGACCCGGGCAAGTCCGTCGTCCCCGAACCGGGCACCATCGCCCTGATGGGCAGCGGTATGCTCGCCATGGCCGGACTCGTCCGCCGCCGCATCAAGAGCTAACGACACCACGGATAGCACTTCAAACAGCGAAAGGCCCGCACAGTAACCGTGCGGGCCTTTCGCTTTGTTCCTCTACTGTGGTTTCAGCGCCAGTCGTCGCGGGCCTGCGCCTGTTCCGCAACCACCTCATCGAAGCGGTCTGCTTTCTTCACGAGGATGTCGCCTTGCTGTACTGGCTGATAGAGCAGTACCGCCTGCAAGCGCACCAGCTCCAGCATCGCGAGGAACATGCAGATGAGTGCGCGTTCCGTGTGTGTATTGTGCAGTAGACGCTGCAGCGATACCGGCTTATCTTCCATCACCAGGCGGCGCTTCACGTAGTCGATCATCTGCGCGACCGTGACCGATTCCTCATCCACATTCAGGACGGGGCGTTCTTTCATCCGCGTCAGAATGTCCTGAAAGACTCTGACGAGGTCGACCGTATCGGCGGCGATCTCGCGCTCCGCTTCGGCTGTGTCTTTGAACTCGCGCATCCCAGGGTTGGACCACGTGGCCTCTTCAATCTGCTGCTTCTGCATCAGCATCTGTGCTGCGGCCTTGAAGCGTTCGTGCTCCAGCAGGCGCTCCACCAGCTCGCGCCGCGGGTCTTCGGAGTCGCCACCGGCCACGTCCGACGGGTCACGCGGCAGCAGCGTCTTCGACTTGATGTGGATCAGCAGCGAAGCCATGTAGATGAACTCGCCTGCGGCGTCCACGTCCACCTGCTTCAGGTGGTGCGTATAGTCCAGGAACTGCGCCGTAATCCGCGCAATGGGAATGTCGTAGATATCGATATTCTGCTTGCGGATCAGGTCCAGCAGCAGATCGAGCGGGCCGTCGTAGACCAGGCCTACCGTGATGGAAAAGGGCGACTGCGAAGCCTCTTCCTTGGACTTCTTCTCTTCCGCCGCAGTGGGGCGCTTGGGCTCGGGGGGCGCAGGCACGGGGCGAGGCTCCAGGATGAACGGTGCTTGATGCACCGGCTCAGGGATGTTCGCTTCGGTGGAGAATGCTTCGGAATCGGGAGGTAGTGTTTCGTCGGGCATCGTGATTACTCGAGGCCCATGGCCTGGCGTACATGTTGCAGTGTCTGGATCGCTCGTTGGCGGGCACGGGCAGAGCCGTCCCACAGGATAGCGTCCACGCGTTCGGGGTCTGCTTCCAACGCGCGGCGGCGCTCCTGGATCGGAGCAATCTCCTTCACCACCGCATCCGCCAGCCAGCCTTTGCACTGGATGCAGCCGATGCCTGCAGTGGTGCAGCCCTGGCGAACTTCCGCCTGCGTCTCTTCCGTCGAGAAGACCTTGTGCAGGTCGAAGACGGGACAGATATCGGGATTGCCGGCATCGGTGCGGCGAATGCGTGCCGGGTCCGTCACCATCGTCTTCAACTTGGAGCGCAGGTCCGCCTCAGGCTCAACCAGCATGATGGTGTTGCCGTAGCTCTTGGACATCTTGCGGCCATCGAGTCCCGGCAGCTTGGGGCTTGGCGTCAGCAGTACCTTCGGCTCTGGCAGGATGCCTTCCACCACTGCATTTGCGGAAAGCTCCGCGGTCAGGATTTCCTTATCGCTACGGTCGGCAAGCGCTTTCGCGATGGCTGGCGTGGTCTGTGAGCAGTAGAGCGAATTGAATCGGCGGGCGACCTCGCGGGTTAGCTCCACATGCGCCACCTGATCCTGCCCTACGGGTACAAAGTCCGGCTGATACAGCAGAATATCCGCGGACTGCAACAGCGGATAGCCGAGGAAGCCGTAGGTGTTCAGGTCTTTCTCCCGGAGCTGTTCCTGCTGATCCTTATAGGTCGGCACACGCTCCAGCCATGGCAGCGGCGTGAACATGCTGAACAGCGTATGCAGCTCCGCGTGCTGCGGCACGTGGGACTGGATGAAGACCGTACACACCTCGGGATCCAGCCCCGCCGAAAGAAAGTCCAGCGCAACGTCCCGGATGTTCTGGCGCAGCGCCTTCGGGTCGGCGTAGTCGGTCGTCAGCGCGTGCAGGTCGGCGATAAAGAAGTAGCACTCATACTCATGCTGCAGCTTCACCCAGTTGTAGAGTGCGCCCATATAGTTGCCCAGGTGCAGGCGTCCGGTGGGGCGCATACCGGAGAGGACACGAGGACGCGGGTTTTCAGTCAGTTGATTCATTTTGAGGTCAAACCAAAGGGTACATGATTCAGCGGAGACAAGCCCCGTTTAGAGCGAAGCCAGAACCGTATCGAAGATGCCGCGCAACGGCAGATAAACGATTCGAATGATGAACGGGCCGCCGATGAACATGATGAAGATCAGCCCGAACCAGCCCAGGTTGTCGTAGATCTTCTCCACGTTGTACGGCAGAAAGTAGCGCAGAATCCGGCTGCCGTCCAACGGCGGTAACGGCAGCAGGTTGAAGACGAATAGCAGCAGGTTGATGACGATGCCGTAGTAAAGCAGCAGCGCTACGGGAAACAACTGCGGCAAGCTGTCGGTGGCGATGTTCTTGAAGCCGCTGGCAATCAGCATCGCCGCTTGCACTGATACGGCTCCACCGGGGATCGCGTGCTTCAGCACCAGCAGCAGAATCAACGCGACGGCGGCGCTGATGAGGTTGCTGACCGGACCGGCAATGGTCGTCAGAATATCGTCGCGGCGTACATGCTTGAAGTTCCGCGTCGTCACCGGGCAGGGCTTGGCCCAGCCGAAGAGCAGGCCCCCATAGACGAGCGAGATAATCGGGAAGATGACCGAACCAAGCGGGTCGATATGCTTCAGCGGATTCAGCGTCACACGGCCCAACATGTAAGCGGTCGGGTCTCCGAGCCGCCAGGCGGCCCAGGCGTGGGCGCACTCATGCACCGCAAATGCGGCGATCAACACGACGAATTGAAAGATAATAAGCAGTACTTCCAGTGGCATACTGCAATCAGCTTATAGGAATACCTGCCGGAGGCAGAAGCTGCGGGATCCGGCAGGGCGCGGGGAGCGTAAGGCGCGGGACCATTCCGTTTGCAGTCGATGTCTAAAGAAGCGCGGAGGAGACGCAATGCGGTTCTTGGCGCGGTACACGGCAAAGTTGGGCGCAATCGTCGTATTGGCAGCAACTGGAACCGTGATGCACGGGCAAACCGCCGCAAGCAGCGTAAAAAGTGATGCGGAGGTCCAGAAAGAAGCGCAGCAGGCGGGGGATCTCTACAACGGCAATGACTTCGCCGCCGCCCTGCCCCTGTACGAAGAAGACCTGCACGCCCAGCGAACGCAGAGCAACGTGTTCCGCGAGCAGCTCGCGCTCTGTCTGCTGTCACGCGGCTCGGTCGAGGAACCGGCGGAGTTCGCTACGACACAGGCCCATGCGAAAGCTCTGCTGCTCGACGCCAAGGCGGCGGGCGATAACAGCAACCTGCTACAGATGATGCTGGACAAGATGTCCGGCGCCACCTCCAACGGTGTCCCCACCGCCAAGGCGCCTGTCCAGGAGATTCTCGCCAGCGCCGAGAAGGCCTTCTCCAGCGGCGATCTGGCCAGGACCCTGGCGCTCTACAAGCAGGCCAGCGAGACTGACCTCAAGCTGTATGAGGCGCCCCTCTTCGCCGGCGATGCCGAGTACAAGCTGAACCACTACGACGCAGCCGGAGCCTGGTACGCCAAAGCGATCGTCATCAATCCTGACCGCGAGACGGCCTACCGCTATTGGCGGCGACGTGCTCTCGAAGAAGGGCGATCAGAAGCTCGCGCAGAATAAATTTATCGACGCTGTCATCGCCGAGCCCTACTCCAAATCCCCTTGGCTGGGCATGAAGCAATGGGCCGAGGCGAATCATGTCCGCATGGCGTCGCCTCCCATTACGCTTCCCGCCCCGCCCGAGCCCGACGCCAAGGGCAACCTCGATATCAACATCGACCCGGCCTCACTCAACACGCCAACAGGCTCCGCGTGGATGCTCCACCCGACCTTGACGATGGAGTGGCGGAGTGCTGGATTCTGCTGAACCATGCCGACGCGGGAGTCGCGCAGGACTACGTTGCCTACCGCGCAGCCCATCGTGAGTTACTGCACGCCTATCTGGATAAGTACGTCGTCCATTTAAATTAGAGCGTCCCGCCTACACGCGAATGAGCTACTCGCTCTTGTGGTCCTTCTCGCGCTTCACCTTGGCGGGGATGCCTACGGAGACCGTCGCCGCTGGCACCGGCTTCGTCGCCAGCCCCATCGCGCCCAGCATGGCATCTTCGCCGATATTTGCACCTGCCAGTACCGTGCCGTGATACGTGACGCGGGCACGCGGCCCCAGCTCCGTCACCTTGTTGGTCACGTTGGCCTGGTGGTTGATGTCGTGCGTATGTGAGTACACATTTGCATAGTCCGAAACGCTGGTGCCCTCATGCAGGATGATGCCGCCGCGGTCATCCAGCAGCACATTCTTGTGGATGGTGCAGTTGTCCTCAATCGTCAGGTTGTAGCCGAACGAGAACTCCACGTTGTGGAAGATCTTTACGTTCTTGCCCAGGTATTTGAAGATGTGCCGGCCCAGCATGCAGCGAAAGCGAAAGCCCAGCCAGTGGTTCAGCCCGGCGGGCGACCGGTCGAACATCTGCCAGAAGTAGATCAGCGGCTTACGCACCGCATATTTCTCGCGGTCCACATCGCCGTAGTACTCCGGCTCCAGCGTCGCGTTGCGCGGATCGAAGCACTCCGCCAGCGTATTCACGGCGAGTTCGCTGGTCAGCGTCACATTATTGCGCCCACCATGCGGACGGCCCAGGTAGAGCTGGAACAGCTCATCCCGCACAATGTCGCAACGGCGATCGACCGACTGGTGCCGCGTAAACTCCTCGTTCAGGTGCGAGAGCCAGCGGCGATAGATCGCCTCAGCCTCCGGCGTAGGCTTCAACTCGTGATATGGATGAACTGGCATAGGGTCTCTCGTAAATTCTGACTGCAGATAAGACTACTCGATAGCAAACACGGCATACACCGTCGCGGATTTCTCAATCTTCTCAGGCGAAATCGCTAGTGGCTTTAAATTGACCTTTGATTGTGACACCGACGCCGACTGCGTGTTCATGGAATAGCCACCGAAGATTCCGCGCGGCGGCGTCTGGTTGCTCGCATACACCAGTGGCCCAAGCTTGGCGTGCAGCCCCTTCGCCATCCGCTCCGCAATCTCCTGGGCGTGGACAAGCGCCTTCTGCGCCGCCTCTGCTTCCACCTTGTCCTCGTTGGCCAGCTTCCACTGGATGCCGCCGCTATCGTTCGCGCCAGAGGTAATCGCGGTGTGCAGCGTTGAGGCTGCATCCTTCGCCGCCACCGTCACATGCCACGACTGCGAAAAGACGAAGCGGATCCCCTTCGTAAAGCGCGGCTTATCGGAGTCGTCGATTGCGCTCAGGTTCTGGTTCGCACTCTGAATCGCCTCTGCCTTGACGCCGCTCTCCTGCAACGCCTTCATAATCGCGTTCGAGATCCGCGACCCTTCCGTATAGGTCGAGTCCTGATCCGGCCCATACGTGCTGAACCCCACCGTCACCACCGCCACATCCGCCGTCGCCATGGCCACATCGCTGGTCGTAATCGCGATAGTGCGATTGTCCTTATTCACCTGGATCGTCTGCGCTGCGGTCGACTGAACAAACGCCGCACCCAGGCATAACGCTAGAACCTGTAACTTCTTCATGCTTCATCTCCGGTAGGACTGAGCAGGTCCGCCAGCGTCTTCTTGTGCTTCGGCTTGGCGGCCAGCTTTTGTTTGGGGTCGGGCAGCACGCGCTCCGGCGGGGGCGAACCCACGCGTTCGCGGGCGTTCGCCTTCACGGCCTTTACCTTCGAGAATGTCTGCTTCTTCGCCTTGCTCATCGTGACCTGCTCATAAGACTTCCTAACCCCGCCATCGGCTGCGGAGTACCTCGTGATTATGCAATACTCTCCAAGGCGAGGGCCGAGTTCTTTCACAAACGCCATGCGAATTTCTGGCGTTTCAACCAGTGAGGTGAAGTATGGAAGAGCGCGATTTTTTCGACGAAAAAGCCGAAACCAGGAAGCACACCATGACCTGCCCGCACTGCGGACAGCCCGGCGAGTATGAAGTCGGCTGGATCGTCCGCCGCAAGAAAGCCCAGCTCCCCCGCGGTGCCGACGACCGCGACCGTGCCCGCTTCGCCAAGGCGCAAAGCTACATGGTCCGCCGCGACGACCCCATGGGCTGCAAAAATATTCGCTGCCGCAAACGTTTCGACGTTACCGGCATCCAGTCCGTCGCTTTTATCTAGAAGTCCAGCAATTTGACACATGAGCCAACTTTTCACGGCCAATCGCTTTACGAATGAATGGTCATTCAGTTATGCTTTCGCATGCGTCGACGATGCGGTATTTCGTTTGCCAGTTCTGCACGGAAGCGGCTGTGATTTAATACAGATAGACATGGGCCCCGGTTACGGACGCTCTGGTCACCTTTTCCAACCAAACTCGCGGCGAAGTCGCAAGAGACGAGCAAACGCACATGGCCAATACACTGCTGCCCATCGAAGAACGAAGCCTAACGCCGGACCAGGTCGAACTGCTGGACAAGCGCCGCAGACGCGGTCAGCTCTACCTCGTGATCTGCTTCCAGTGCATCATCATTTCGGCGCTGCTTTCGTTGTGGAGTGGACAGGACCTCACGCTTTCGCCCGGTTGGATTCACCCAGTCTTCTACTGGAACCTCACCACGGGAATCGGCGCGCTGGTCTTTGGCATTGCGGGTATTCGTCTCCGCCGCGGCAGTAACGAGTTCATCAGCTACTAAGCTGACGAGCCGAGGGCTGCTGACCCGTTCGCCGACGCGCGCTAGTGCAGCAGATGCGGCAGTGCGCCGAACCAAGGCGCAGCCCGCGGATGGGTTCGGATGGTCGATGTGCCGGGTATCGTGGAATCGTTCGCAGCAGGCAGCGTGAGCTTTACAGCCACCGCCCTCATTTCTCCAATCAATCTTTCATCCACGCTGGCCGAGCCGGCAGGCTTCTCTCTCCTTGAGATAGGCCTGCTCGTCTTGTGCGTTGCTGCCTCCGGCGGCCTCTTCTTCTGGCGGCTCGGCCCGATCCTGCGCAACGTCTTCCGCTCGAAGAAAGACGCGGACTTTTCGCTCCACCCGCTCGGCCGCCGCACCTGGGTCTTCTTCTGGGAGGTCCTCTGCCAGGGCAAGGTCATCAAGGAGCGTCCCGCCCCCGGCATCGCCCATGCCTTCGTCTTCTGGGGCTTCCTCGCCTTCGCCCTCGTCAGCCTGAACCACTTCGCGACCGGCGTCCGCTTCGGCTTCATCTCTCCGGATCACGTCATCGGCAAGTTCTACTTCCTGTTCGCCGCCGTCTGGGCCGCGCTGGTCGCCGTGTCGATCGCGGGCCTCTTCATCCGCCGCTTCTTCGTGCGTCCCATCTGGCTGGGCAAGAAGGTCTCCTACGAGTCCGGCTTCATCGCCTTCCTCATCTTCCTCCTGATGGTCACCTACCTCGCTGCCTTTCTAGTCCCCGACGGCGGCAGCACGGTCAAGGCCCTCTGGTGGACCCACACGCTCGCGCTGCTCATCTTCCTGCCGCTGATCCCGCACACCAAGCACCTGCACCTCGTGCTCAGCCCGCTCACCGTATTTCTCAAACGCGATGGCTTCTCAAAGATTCCGCCGCTGAACGGCGACGAAGACTTTGGCCTCGTCGCCGGCAAAGACGTCACCCAGCTCATCAGCCTGCAGGCCTACAGCTGTGTGGAGTGCGGCCGCTGCACCGAGCACTGCCCCGCCTCCACCACCGGGAAGGTCCTTAACCCCAAAGAGATCATCCTCG
>Ga0123336_10004152_pt1 | contig 11893 bp, 10 predicted proteins | sample SSSSmetaG_FD_96466 | JGI IMG/M metagenome (GOLD analysis project Ga0123336, IMG submission 96466) | Glacier valley bacterial and archeal communities from Borup Fiord, Nunavut, Canada, to study Microbial Dark Matter (Phase II) - ​SSSS metaG | ecosystem: Environmental > Aquatic > Freshwater > Ice... | reverse complement strand
GGCAGCGCAACCGCTCGATCGCCGCGTCGCTCGGCATTTCCGAGGGCACGGTCAAGATGCATCTCCACACCGTCTATACCAAGCTCAAGCTCGAGAGCCGGACGCAGCTCGCGATGTCCCCGGCCGCACGCTAGTCGAGGCGGCTGGTCGAGGCGGCTAGTCGAGGCGGGCGACCGACACCGTCATTGCGATCTGGCGGACCGCACCGCCGGTCGTCAGGAAGGCGATGTCGGCGGCGTCGCGGCCGGTCGCGATGCGGATCAGCCCGTCGCCGGGCGCGAGCCGCGTCGGGTCGGCAAGCCACCACTGGTCGTCGAGATAGACCTCCATCACCGCATGGAAATCCTCGGGAACCAGCCGCCATGCATACGCCCCGACCGCGCGCGCGGGAATGTTGGCCGCGCGGCACAGGGTGATCCCCAGATGCGTGAAGTCGCGGCAGACTCCGGCACGGTCGACGAACGTCGTCTCGGCGGTGGTCTCGGCGGTGCTGATGCCGTGAACGTAGTCGATGCTCGCATGAAGCCAGTCGAGGATCGCCGCGACGCGCGCGCCGCCGGGCAGGTGCGCGTCGAACTCGCGCGCGACGAAGCGCCCGAACTTGTCCGACGGGCAATAACGGCTCGGCAGCAGATACTCGAGCGCGCCAGTCGGCAGCTCGTCCCAGCGGTGCTGGCGGGCATCAGCGGGGATCGCGCGGCGCGGGGCGACGTCAACGACGGCGGTGTAGGCGAGCTCGACCTCCCCGGCCAAGTCGCCGCGCAGCAGCCGCGACCCGTCGGCGGCGGCGACCTCGACGAGCCGCGCACCTGGCCCGAGCGTCAGCGTCTCGGCGACGATGACCTGGTCGGGCGCGCCGAGCACCTGCAGCTTCGCCACCGCCTCGACCGGCGCGTCGAAGGCGTAGGCGAGGGTGCACTGCGCGAAGAGCCGCATGGAGCCTCAGGCATCGAGAGCGAGCGTGGCGAAGGTCGCGAGCCAGTGTTCGCCGGCATAGTCGCCGGCGACGTGGTCGAGACTGACCGCGATATGCCGGTCGGCGGCGGCATGCGCCACGGCAAAGACCGGGTGCGACGATGAAAGTTTCGTGGCAAGCGCCCGCCAGCACCACGCGCGGCTGAAGTTGAGGCCGTCGAGGTGCGCGATCTTGCCGTCGGCGCGGTCGGACGGCACCGCGGGGGTGAACAGCGCGGCGGGCTCCCCGGCGGCGGCGTGTGGGAGGAAGGCGTCGAACCACGCGATGAAATCGCCGGCATCGAGAATGCGGCTCATCGCCAGCGCTTCACACAGCACCGGTGACAGGAAGGCATCGCCGTCGGGTTCCCAGCCCTGCGCGTCGCGGTCGCCGGCGTACCAGTCGTGGATGCGGGCCACGACGAGCGCGGCGAGCGCAGGGTCGTGGGCGACCGCCCAGTCGTGCGCGAGGACGCACGCAAAGGCGGTGTTGGCATGGCTTCCGGTCCGGATCGGATAGGTCGCGCGCGGCAGGAACGCGGCGAATCGCGCGGCGAACGCGCGGGCGAGCGGGTCGAGCGCGGCCTGCGTCGCGCCGTCGGCAGCCCCGTGGAGCGCGAGGAGCCACGCCCAGCCGTACGGCCGCTCGAACCCGCCGCTGTTCGGCCGGTCGAGATAGGCGAGCTCGACGGCGAGCTTTGCCGGGGTGAAGGTGGTCGCCGCCAGCGGATCGATCCGCGCCGCGAGGGCGGGAAAGCGCTGCCGCAGCGTCAGCAGCAGCCACCAGCCGTGGACGCAGCTGTGCCAGTCGAAGCTGCCGAAGAACACCGGGTGCAGGGCGTTGGGCCGGCGCGCATCCGAACGATCGTTCAGGACATGATCGAGCTTGTGCGGGAACTCGCGCGCGACATGGCCAAGGGCGATCGTCGCGAACCGCGCGGCGGTGGCGGCGTCGAGAATCATCGGAAGGCAACCATGTTCATCAACGCCGTATTGAACGCGAGCAGGACGAGCGCCGTCGGAACCTGTGCGCGGATCACCGCCCAGCGGCTGTCGAGATCGAGCAGCGCAACGGGAACGAGGTTGAAGTTCGCTGCCATCGGCGTGCACAGCGTCCCGCAAAAGCCGCTGAGCATGCCGATCGCCGCGACCGGCGCGGGGTCGCCGCCGAAAGCGCCGACGAGCAGCGGCAGCCCGATCGCCGCGGTCATCACCGGGAAGGCGGCGAACGCGTTGCCCATTACCGCCGTCAGCCCCGCCATGCCGAGCGTATAGGCGGCGACCGCGGCGAGGCGGTCGCCGTGCGGCAGCAGCGGCGCGACCGTGCCGCCGATCACGCCGCCGACGCCTGCGAGCGCGAACACTGCGCCGAGCATCGCCAACGCCTGCGGCAGCACCGCCGCCCAGCCGACGGCGTCGAGCAGGCTGCGGCCTGCGTCGAGCGGGGCGCGCCAGCCCGGTCGCAGCCACGCGCCGCAGACGCCGAGCGCGATCACGACGCCGAGGCCGACCGCGACCAGCGTCACCTGCTTCGGGTCGACCAGCCCCGTCGCGGGTAGCGCGAACGTGCCGACCAGCGCGGTCGCGGGAACGATCAGTGCGGCGGCGAGCAGCCGGTTACCGTGACGTGCGGCTGCGGCCAGCGCGGCTCCGTCGTCGGCGGCGACCCTCCCGCGGCCGAGCGCACCGGCCCCCGCGAGGACAGCCAGCGCGACGACGATGGCGCCGCAGGCGGCGTCGCCGATCCGGTCGCCGGCGAGGAACACGGTCGCGAGCAGGCCCCAGAAGGCGGCGGTCCCGAACCGGCGCGGATTGGTGCGATCGACCAAGCCGAGCCCGGCGAACGCGGCGAACATCGCGCCCGTCAGCGCATACAGGAACGGCAGGCCGATCACCGCTGCAGGTCCCGGTCGAGCCACGCCAGCCGCGCGCCGTGGACGACGAGCGCGGCAGCCGCCGTCGGCAGCGCCCATACCGACAGGCCGAACGGCGTCACCGCGATGCCGCTGGCAGCGAGGAAGCCGCGGATCAGGAGGATCGACGCGACGGCGAGGAAGATGTCCTCGCTGAACAGCACCGCGACATTGTCGGTCGCTGCCGCCATGGCGCGCAGCCGCTGCCGCGTGGCGTGGGTGAGGGGCCGGGCGCGCTCAGCCGCCGCCTCGGCCATCGGCGCGACGAGCGGCCGGACGGTCTGCGCCTGGCCCGCGATCGCGATCAGCCCGAGCGCGGCGGTGACCTGGCGGGCGATGAAATAGACGCCGAGCAGCCGCCCCGGAGTCGCCGCGCCCATTCCGGCGATCAGCGTGCGCGCGCGCACCTGCAGCCCGTGGCGCTCGAGCAGGCCGATCACCGGCAGGACGAGCCAGATCACCGAGACGAAGCGGTTGGCCGCGAACCCCTTGCCGATCGCGGCGAGCACCGCGAGAGGAGCGAGGCCGGCCGCAAGCCCGGTGACGATCGCCGCCGCCACCACGACCGCGAGCGGGTTGAGCCGCAGCACAAACCCGGCAACGATCACCGCGATGCCAGCCAGGACGAGCACTCTAGCCGCCCATCGCGAAGGTCGCGCTCGCCCGCGCGCACAGGCTGGCGTCGCCGGTGATCCGGCACGTCGCGAAGCCGAGCGTCGCGCCGGCCCTGTCGACCTGCGGCACGAATTCGAGCCACTGCCCGATCCGCGCCGCGCCGAGATAGTCGACGTTGAGCCCGGCGGTGACGGGTCGCGACGCCGGCCGGGCACGAGCACAGGCGATGCCCATCGTATTGTCGGCGAGCGCCGCGATCAGTCCGCCATGGACGAGGCCGCGCGAGTTGCAGTGCGCCTCGGCGATCCACAGGCCGAGCGCACCGTCGGCTTCGCGGAACCACAACGGCTCCCACGGCGCGGTCAACGGACTGCTGCGCGAATGGCGGACGAAGCCGTCGGGCATCGTGCTCATTGCTCGCTCCCGTAACCGCCGCCGCCCGGCGTCTCGACGCAGAACAGGTCGCCGGCCGCCAGCTCGACCGTCGCGGTCGCGCCGAGCGTTTGGACCGATCCGTCGGCGCGGACGACCGACGTCGTCCCCGCTGCGCCGGTCCCGCCGCCGGCGAGCCCGAACGGCGGCACGCGGCGGCGGTTGGCGAGCATCGACACCGTTGCGGGCGCGCGGAAGCGCAGCCGCCGGTCGGTGCCGTCGCCGCCGCGCCACCGCCCGTTGCCACCCGACCCGGTTCGGACGGCGAAGCGCTCGATGAGCACGGGGAAGCGACTCTCGAGCACCTCGGGGTCGGTCAGGCGGCTGTTGGTCATGTGCGTCTGGACCGCGCTCGTCCCGGCGAAACCCGGCCCGGCACCCGATCCGCCGGCGATCGTCTCGTAGTACTGGAACGCATCGGACCCGAACGTCAGGTTGTTCATCGTGCCTTGCGCTCCCGCCATGACGCCCAATGCGCCGAGCAGCGCGTCGGTGACGACCTGGCTGACCTCGACATTGCCCGCGACGACGGCGGCGGGATACGCCGGGTCGAGCATCGACCCCGGCGGGATCACGAGCGTAATCGCGCGCATGCAGCCGTCGTTCAACGGGATGTCGTCGTCGATCAGGCAGCGGAAGGCGTAGAGCACGGCGGCGCGCACGACGCTCCGCGGCGCGTTGAAGTTGTCGTGCTGCTGGCTGCTCGTACCGGTGAAGTCCACCGTTGCGGCCCCGCCGTCGGCGTCGATCGTCACCGCGACACGGACCACCGCGCCGCTGTCGAGTTCGTAGGCGAAGCTGCCGTTCGACAGCGTTCGGATCGCGGCGCGCACCGCGGCCTCGGCGTTGTCCTGGACGTGCCCCATGAATGCGGTCACGGTCGGCGTTCCAGCCTCGGCACACAGCGCGCGCAGCTCGCCCGCGCCGCGGACGCAGGCGGCGACCTGCGCCTTCAAGTCGCCGACGTTGCGGTCGGGGTCGCGCGCCGGCCACGGTCCGGACGCCAGCAGGTCACGGAGCGCCGCCTCGCGGAACGCGCCGCCGGCGACGAGCAGGAAGTCGTCGATCAGCACGCCCTCCTCGGCGATGGTCGTACTTGCCGCCGGCATCGAACCGGGTGCGATCCCGCCGATGTCGGCGTGGTGTCCGCGCGCGGCGACGAAGAAGGCGCGTTCACCGTCGATGAAAACCGGCATGATGACGGTGATGTCGGGCAGGTGGGTGCCGCCGTTGTAGGGCGCGTTGAGCGCGACGACGTCGCCCTTTGCAAGCGAGTCGCCGCGCGTACGAACGATCGCCGCGACGCTCTCGCCCATCGAGCCGAGGTGGACCGGCATGTGCGGCGCGTTGGCGACGAGCGCCCCCGCGGCGTCGAATAGCGCGCAGCTGAAGTCGAGCCGCTCCCGGATGTTGACCGACGCCGCGGTCGATTGCAGCGCGACGCCCATCGCCTCGGCGATGCCCATGAAGCGGTGATTGAACAGTTCGAGGCGAACGGGGTCTGCGGCGGTGTCGGCCGGGTGCGGGGACTGGCATGCCGCGTGGTCGAGGAGCAGGTTGCCCGACGCATCGACGGTCATCGTCCAGCCGGGTTCGACGATCGTCGTCGCCGAGGCATCGACCACGATCGCGGGACCGGGCACGGCGAAGGCCGCGGGCAGCGACGCCCGGTCGAACAGCGGCACGGAGCGCGGCGCGCCGGCGACGATCATCGTCACGGTCAGGGGCTTCGGGGGCGCGGTGCCGGGGGCAGCGATGGTCGCGGCAGCGTCCGACCGCGCCACCGCCTCGACGCGCACCGCATCGATCACCAGTGGCGTGTCGGCGGCGAAACCGAAGCGGGCGCGGTGCTGCGCGGCGAAGGCGGCCGCCATCGCGGCCGGCGTGTCGAGCGCGACCGCGAGCGGCGTGTCGGTTCCGGCGTAACTGACGAGCGCCGTGACGACGATCTCCGCCCCGCCGACCGCCGACCGCGCGGCGGCGGTCAGCGTCGCGACGATGGCCGAAACATCGGTCCCGAGCGGCGCGTCGACGCTCGCCTCGCGGACCGCGCGCTCGTCGGCAAGGCCGATGCCGAGCGCCGACAGCACCCCGGCGAACGGCGACACCAGGACGCGGCCGATGCCGAGTGCGGCGGCGACCCTGCACGCGCACTGCCCTGCCGCGCCGCCCATCGCGACCAAGGTATAATTGGCGACCTCGTGTCCGCGCTCGATGGACACCGCCCGGATTGCCCGCGCGACGGTGGCGACAGCGATGTCGAGCACCCCTTCCGCCGCAGCGACCGGGCTCAGCCCCGCGGCCGCCCCCAGCGCAGCGAACCCGGCCGCGACGGCGTCGGCGTCGATCGGCTGGTCGCTCGCGGGGCCGAACAGTGCGGGAAAATGCGCGGGCTGGATGCGGCCGAGCAGGACCTGCGCGTCGGTCACCGTCAGCGGCCCGCCGCCGCGGTACGCCACCGGCCCCGGCACCGCGCCCGCGCTCTCAGGGCCGACGCGCAGCCGCGTGCCGTCCCACCGCGCGATCGATCCGCCGCCGGCCGCGACCGTGTCGATCGCCAGCATCGGCGTACGGAGCCGGACCCCGGCGACAAGCGTCTCGGTCGCGCGTTCGAAGCTGCCGGCCCAGTGCGACACGTCGGTCGAGGTGCCGCCCATGTCGAAGCCGATCAGCTGTTCGTAGCCGGCGGCGAGCCCAACCGAAACCATGCCGACGACGCCACCCGCCGGCCCCGACAGCACCGCGTCCTTGCCGCGGAACGCGCTCGCCGCCACCAGCCCGCCGTTCGACTGCATGAAGTGGAGCGGCACATCGCCAAGTCCGGCCGCGACCCCGTCGACGTAGGTGCGCAGGGCGGGCGACAGATACGCGTCGACGACCGTGGTGTCGCCGCGCGGCACGAGCTTGATCGTCGGCGACACCTCGTGGCTGACCGACACCTGCGTGAAGCCGATGCTGTGCGCGACCGCGGCGACCTGCGCCTCGTGCGCCGCGAAGCGCCAGCCGTGCATCAGGACGACGGCAACGGCGCGGGCTCCGGCGGCGAAGGCGGCGCGCAGCCCGGTCTCGGCTCCGGCCTCGTCGAGCGGGATCAGGACCTCGCCCTCGGCGGTCACCCGCTCGTCGATCTCGACGACGTGGGCGTACAGCGGATCGGGCAGCTTGATCGCGCGGTCGAACAGCCGCGGCCGCGCCTGATGGCCGATGCGCAGCGCGTCGCCGTGTCCGCGCGTGATCGCGAGGCACACCGGCACGCCGCACCGCTCGAGCAGTGCGTTCGTCGCGACGGTCGTCCCCATGCGGACGCCGCGGACCGCCGCGTCGCCCGCCAGCCGCCGAATGCCCTCGAGCGCGGCGTCGGCGTAGGCGGGCGACGCCGACAGCAGCTTGGCGGTGACGATCCCGCCGCCCGGCGGCCATGCGACGATGTCGGTGAACGTTCCGCCGCGGTCGATGGCGAAGCGCCACCCCATCAGTTGACGAGCGGCTGGCGGCGGAAGCTGAGCGCCTCGGCAATGTGGATGCGCGTCACCGTCTCGGCCCCGGCGAGATCGGCGATGGTGCGGGCGACGCGCAGCACCCGGTGATAGCCGCGCGCCGACAGCTTGAGCGCCTGTGTCGCCTGGACGAGCAGCTTCTGCCCCGCCGCGTCGGGCGTCGCGACCGCCTCGAGCAGCTTGCCGTCGGCCTCGGCATTGGTCCGGACCCCGGCATCGGCATATCGCGCCGTCTGCCGCGCCCGCGCCGCACCGACCCGGGCTCGGACGGTGGCGCTGTCGTCGGCTGGTGGCGGCAGCGTCAGGTCGGCGGCGCTGACTGCGGCGACGTCGACATGGAGGTCGATTCGGTCGATCAGCGGCCCGGAGATGCGCCCCTGATAGTCCGCCGCGCACTTCGGCGCACGGGCACACGCCAACGATGCGTCCGCCAGGTGCCCGCAGCGGCATGGGTTCATCGCCGCAATCAGCTGGACCCGCGCCGGGTAAGTGACGTGGAGCGCGGCGCGGCTGACGGTGATGTGGCCGGTCTCGAGCGGCTGGCGCAGCGAGTCGAGGACGCTGCGTTGAAACTCGGGCAGCTCGTCGAGGAACAGGACGCCGAGATGCGCGAGGCTGACCTCGCCCGGCCGCGCCCGTGCCCCGCCGCCGACGAGCGCCGGCATCGACGCGCTGTGGTGCGGGCTGCGGTAGGGGCGCGAGCGGCGCAGCTTGCCGCCCTCCAGCTCGCCCGCCATCGACGCGACCATCGACACCTCGAGCGCCTCGGCCGGCGTCAGGTCGGGGAGGATGCCGGGCAGTGCGGCGGCAAGCAGCGACTTGCCCGACCCCGGCGGCCCGCTCATCAGCAGGTTGTGGCCCCCGGCGGCGGCGATCTCGAGCGCGCGCTTGGCGGTCTCCTGCCCCTTGACCTCGCCCAGATCCGGCCCGCCGCGGACGATCTCGGCGACGCTGCGCACCGGCGGCGACAGCAGCTGCGTCCCCTTCAGATGGTTGATGAGCGACAGCAGGTCGGGCGCGGCGATGACGTCGACCTCACCCGCCCATGCCGCCTCGCCGCCCTGCGCGGCCGGGCAGATCAGCCCGAGGTCGGCCCCGGCGGCGAACAGCGCGGCGAGCAGCACGCCGGGAACCGTCGCCAGCCGCCCGTCCAAGCCGAGCTCGCCGACGACGATGAACCCGCTCAGCATCTCGGCATCGACGACGCCCATCGCCGCAAGCAACCCGAGCGCGATCGCGAGGTCGTAGTGCGACCCCTCCTTGGGAAGGTCGGCCGGCGACAGGTTGACGATGATCCGCTTGGGCGGGAGCGCCAGCCCGATCGCGTCGAGCGTCGCCTGGACCCGTTCGCGGCTCTCCTTGACCGCCTTGTCGGGCAGCCCGACGACGACGAAGGTCGGCTGCCCGCCCGCTACCTGGACCTGCACGTCGACCGCGCGTGCCTCGAGCCCGAGGAACGCGACCGTGCCGACATGTGCGACCATGATACTCACGCCCCCGCTACCCGGGGCGACTGTAGCGGGGGCGCGGGGCGGGGCAAGCGGGAGGGCAAAACCTACCGAAGTTCACACGAAAGTCACACCCGCGACGGGTCGCGCGCCATTTGCCGCTGCCCCCGATCCGGAAGGTGACACGAAGGTCACACTTCGACCGGGTTTTCGCGGCGTTCGCGGGCCGTGAACGAAAGTCGGTATGCACCGGGGCGTCCGAGACCTGTACAGGAGCTTCCGTGTTGTCCGCCGCTTTGCGATGTCCTGAATGACGTGCTGCATTGCGCGGCGATAGCAAGCTGAGAGGGAGTAGGAAAATCGAGATACCCATGCTGTTCCGCGGGCGCGCCAAAGACGCCGCGGTCGTCGGGGGGCAGATGCGCCTCTTCCCCCTGCTCTTCCTCGCCGCCTGCAGTACGGAGCCTGCGCGCCGCTTCACCGCGGTCGCGGCAACGCTGCCCAGCCCCGACGCCCGCGCGGTCGCGGCGCTGGTGTGGGACGAGCATGGGCCCAAGGCGCCCCACGTCTCGGGCGTGGTCGTCGTCGCGCGCGGAGCCGATCCGCGCGACGGGGTGCCGGTGGTGCTCACCAGCGACGATTTCGTGCCGATCGCGTTCGGCTGGACCGGCCCGGCCTCGCTGACGCTGCGCTTGCCGTGCGGGCGGTGGTCGAACCTCGCCAACCATGCGATCGTTGCGGGCAGGACGGTGACGATCGCCTTCACACCGTCGGCTGGCTGCTACGTCGGTCCGGCGGGGACGGGGGCGCTGCCGGGACCGGGGCTGTGAGGGGCGGGCGCGCGAAGGTTTGACTTCGCCCGCCTGCGAAGTTATGCGCCATTCCTTGATTTCGGCCGCTCGACCGGCTGCGAAGCGACTCCCGAGGAATGAGCGATGAAGCGGACCTTTCAACCGAGCAAGCTGGTACGCGCGCGCCGTCATGGGTTCCGTGCGCGGATGGCGACGCCGGGCGGCCGCAAGGTGCTGGCCAACCGCCGCGCCAAGGGCCGGGCGAAGCTGAGCGCGTAACGGCACGCGCGACGACCGGCTACGCGCACCTGCGCGCACGCAAGGACTTCGTCGCCGCCAACGCCGGCCGTCGTGCGCCGACGCCCGGGTTCGTGCTGCTCGTGCGGGTTCGCGATGTCGGGCCCGACGATGGGCTCGGGCTCCGCGCCGGATTCACGGTCACCAAGAAGATCGGCAACGCTGTCGTCCGCAACCGGTTGAAGCGCCGCCTGCGCGCCGCCGCCCGTGCTGTCCTGCCCACCGCCGGCATTGCTCACGCCGACCACGTGCTGATCGGGCGAAGCGAGGGGCTGACGCGGGACTTCGCCGCGCTGAAGGCCGACCTCGTCCGGGCGCTCGCGCGATGCGCGTGACCCTCCGGCGCACGGTCGCGGCGCTGCTGATTGCGCCGATCCGGGCGTACAAGCTGATCGTATCGCCGCTGTTCCCGCCGTCGTGCCGTTTCACCCCGACGTGTTCGACCTATGCGATCCAGGCGATCGAGCGCCACGGGCCGGCTCGGGGGCTCTGGCTCGGCAGCAAGCGCCTCTGCCGGTGCCATCCGTGGGGCGGGTCGGGGTTTGACCCTGTTCCCGAGCGTTGAGGTGCCCTACATGGGCGGCGTTCCTTCATCGAAAGCTGCCGCGTGACCGACCAGCGCAACATGATCCTCGCCGTCGTGCTGTCGATGCTCGTCATCGTCGGCTGGACGTTCGCGTCCGACCGCTTCCTGCCGAAGGGACCACGCCCGCCCGTAGTGGTGGCGAACACCCAGTCGAGCGGCGCGCTTGCAACCCAGCCTGCGAACCCGCAGGCAGTCGCCCCCGACGGCGCGGTCGTGCCGGCGGTCGGCGGGTCGGGGCAGTTGCGCGACCGCGGCGCGGTGCTGCGTGAAACACCCCGGGTGGCGATCGTCACGCCGCGACTGAGCGGGTCGATCAACCTGAAGGGCGCACGGATCGACGACCTGATCCTCAAGGGCTACAGGGAGACGCTCAAGCCCGGCTCGCCCGACGTCCGCCTGCTCGCGCCGAGCGGGACTCCGGCGGCGTACTTCGCGGGCTTCGGCTGGAGTGGCACCGACGCCCCGCCGGCCGACGCGCTGTGGACTGCAAGCGGTGCCCAACTTACCCCCGCAACGCCGGTGACGTTGACCTACACGTCGCCGGGCGGGCCGGTTTTCGAGATCGTCCTCGCGGTCGACAACGAATACCTGTTCACCGCGACGCAGCGTGTCCGCAACGCCGGAACCGCGCCGCTGACGCTGCGTCCGTGGGGACTCGTCAGCCACCTCGGCGAGGGCACGGAGAAGGATTCGGGCAACCTCCACATCGGCCCGATCGGCGTTGTCGGTGAGAGGTTGAAGGATAGCGAGGTCGCCTACCAGAAACTTCGCGACGATGGCGCGCAGTCGTTCGCCACGACCGGCGGCTGGCTCGGTATCACCGACAAATACTGGGCGACGGCGCTGATCCCCGACCAAAAGACGCCGGTTACCGCACGCTTCGCCCTTGCGCCGGGCGGCCGCTTCCAGACCGATTATCTTCAGCCCGCCGTTACGGTCGCGTCCGGCGCGACCGCGACGACCACCGCGCACCTGTTTGCGGGCGCGAAGGAGGTCAACCTCATCGGGCGCTACAAGGCTGCGCTCGGCGTGCCATTGTTCGACCGCATCGTCTCGTGGGGCTGGTTCTGGTTCATCGCCCAGCCGATCTTCCAGCTGCTCGACTTCCTGTTCCACCTGTTCGGCAACTTCGGGCTGGCGATCATGGGCCTGACCTTCGTCATCCGCCTGATCATGTTCCCGATCGCCGCCAAGCAGTTCAGCAGCATGAACAAGATGAAGCTCGTTCAGCCCAAGTTGAAGGCGCTGCAGGAGCGTTTCAAGGACGACAAGGTCGCGCTGCAGACGGAAACGATGGCGCTGTACAAGAAGGAGAAGGTCAACCCGGTCGCCGGCTGCCTGCCGGTCGTCGTCCAGATCC
>Ga0123336_10004149_pt1 | contig 11902 bp, 5 predicted proteins | sample SSSSmetaG_FD_96466 | JGI IMG/M metagenome (GOLD analysis project Ga0123336, IMG submission 96466) | Glacier valley bacterial and archeal communities from Borup Fiord, Nunavut, Canada, to study Microbial Dark Matter (Phase II) - ​SSSS metaG | ecosystem: Environmental > Aquatic > Freshwater > Ice... | reverse complement strand
TTTTTTAACGTACGTGACAATGCCAAAGCAATTGATCCTTCCCGTTTAATCCATTATGAAGGAAACAGCAATGCAGCCGATATTGACTCGAAAATGTATCCATCCATTTCAGGTTTGCTCAGCGATGATGCCGTTAACACGACTCGCCCGTTTTTCATATGTGAATATGCACATGCAAGAGGAAACTCCATTGGAAACCTTTATGAATACTGGGAATGCATCGAAAATTCCAAGAGAATTATTGGTGGCTGCATTTGGGATTGGGTAGATCAAGGAATTAATAAATTCGGAGATGATCCCAATAAATTTTACATGGGTGGCGATTTTGGTGATGTGCCAAACAGCTTTGATGAAGCAATAAATGGCATCGTTACATCCGATCGGAAAATGACTCCAAAAACACCTCAGGTAAAAAAGATTTATCAGTACATCAAGATGTCTGCATCCAATCTTGCTACCGGAAAAGTACTTGTCAAAAATAGATACGATTTTACCGACCTCAACGAGTTTGCTTTGAGATGGGTGGTATTAAAAGATGGGGTAGAGGTAGAATCTGGAACAATGGATTTACCCGAAGCCAAACCTTTTACAGAGGTCACTTTAGACTTGCCATATTCTAAAATGTATGAATCGGATAGTGAATACTTCCTTAATATCTACCTTTCACTTAAGGATGATAAATCTTGGGCAAAGGCAGGTCATATTGTTGCTTCAGACCAACTTTTACTTAAAAGTCGCCCATTAATAAAGCCTGTCGATAATTCCACCAGCGAAGCGCTGACAGTAACATTAGCTGGTGCTATTCAAACAATACAGGGTAAAAATTTCAGCACCAGCTTTAATAAGACATCCGGTATAATGACTTCGTTGAAATACAACAATCAGGAAATGATTAACGCTGGTAAAGGGCTTGAATTTAGCTATTACAGAAGCATTTGTACCGAAATAAGAACGTACAGTGCAACTACAAATACATGCAAATTGTTTACAATAACTCCAGCTTCTGATGCTAAAACAATTCAAGTTGTATCTTCGATGAGCGCTGTAAATTCATTAGGCACCTATCCCTACACCATAACTTACACCATAAATGCCAATGGAGCCATTGATGTTAAAGCGAAAATTACAAACAATGGCAAACTAGGCAGTATTCCACGAATTGGGTTGCAAATGGTATTAAAACCTGGCTTGGAAAATGTAGAGTGGTACGGTCGCGGTCCTCAGGAAAACTACATTGATCGCAATCAGGCGGCTTTTGTGGGTAAATATGGCAATACGGTGACTGGATTATTTGAAAACTATTACACCCGGAAAGCAATGGAAACAGAGAAAATATTCGTTGGGTCAGTTTAGCCAATGATGCAAATGCCGGATTAAAGATCACTTCAACCGGAAACTTAAACTTCATTGCTCAGCACTTCACAGATGAAAATAATGGACACCCTATCATGAGTTTAATATCTGGAGTTTTAAACGTATGGAAGTTTATCTGAGCCTGGACTATATGCAACAAGGTTTAGGTGGTGCCAGTTGCGGCCCCGCACAACTAGATAAATACAAAGTTCCCGGAAATACCACATTTAGTTATGGTTTCCGTATAGAGAATAATGCTCCATTTAATACGGGATTAATTTTCCCAATGCAGTTACAAAATCCTTTTAAAGTGTATCCTGTTCCAACCAATGGAATACTTAATTTTGCTTGGAACGAGCCCTGTCTGCTTGATGGAGAAATAACCATTTATAGCTTTAATGGCAGTCTTGTTTATAAAAAGCACATGAACGCCGGAAGTAGAAACTATGAAATTGATTTAAACAGTCAACTTAGTGGCACTTATGCTTATCAGATAGATTACAACGGTAAACAATATCAAGGCAAGTTCCAGTTATATCATTAAACCAATTTAAATTATATACTTATACTATGAGAAAAAGATCACTAATACTTAGTTTTTTTACTTTTTTTGCACTGTTTTGCACTGCACAAAATGTGTCGGTTCCTGACACAGTGGTTACTGGAGCTTTTATTCCTAAGGAAATAGAGGATGTTGAATGTTTGGGCATCAACAAACAACCCTATCATGCAACACTAATGCCCTATGCCAATTTGAATGAAGCGTTAGTTGGCAATCGGCACAAATCGACTCTTTGTAAAAGCTTAAATGGGAATTGGAAATTTAATTGGGTAGCATGGCCCCAGCAACGTCCTGTTGATTTCTTTAAAACTGATTTTGATGTATCAGGCTGGAAAGATATTAGTGTACCATCCAACTGGCAAGTTCTAGGATATGGTACACCCTATTATAGAAATATTGGATACACTTTTCAGGTGGACTTTCCAAAAGTGATGAGCCAACCATCCAAAGAATATACATCTTACCATGAACGTAATCCAGTAGGAAGCTACCGAAAAGAATTTGACTTACCAAGTAGCTGGTCTGCAGGACGTAGAATATTTTTAACTTTTGATGGGGTCGATGCCGGTTTCTTTTTGTGGATTAACGGACAAAAAGTGGGTTATAGTGTGAATAGTCGTAATGCTGCAGAATTTGATGTGACAGACTTTGTGAAACCAGGAAAAAATATGGTCGCAGCCGAAGTTTATAGATATACTTCAGGTAGTTACATGGAAGATCAGGATATGTGGCGTTTAAGTGGCATTTTTAGGAATGTAACAATTTGGAGTGCACCAGAGCAGCACATTCGCGATTACGTAATTAAAACAGATCTGGATGCCAACTATCGGAATGCACAAGTTGAAGTCATAGCCAAGGTGAAAAACTATGGATTAAAATCTGTTGGAGCAAAAAAAATGCAAGCCCTTCTTTACGATGGTGATAAATTGATCGCATCGAGTGAAGAAGTTACAGCCCCTGCATTGAAGGCTGGATTAGAGGTGCAGGTAAAATTGTCTTTTCAGGTAGAAAACCCATCTAAATGGACAGCAGAAACGCCAAAATTGTATACCACCGTCCTTCTGTTGAAAGACAAAAATAAAAATGTGGAAATAATTTCATCGCGTACCGGTTTCAGAGAAATTGAAATAAAGGGTCGGCTCTTTTTAGTAAATGGAGTCCCTGTAAAATTGAAAGGTGTAAACCGTCATGAAAACTGGCCGGAAGTGGGACATGCCATTACGGAAGAACAAATGATCCGTGACCTGGAAGTTATCAAACAAGGAAATTGCAATCACATTCGTACTTGTCACTATTCAGACGATCCTCGTTGGTATGAATTGTGCGATGAATATGGTATTTATTTAGTGGCCGAGGCAAATGTAGAGTGTCACGGTCTGGATCGAAAATTTGTGGAAGATCCACGAATGAAAGCAGCCATTGTTGATCGCAATGTGGCTAATGTGGAAAATTTTAAAAATCATCCATCGGTGCTTATCTGGTCATTAGGAAACGAGAATGGGGAAAGAAATATTAATTTCTTTGCGGCATTGAAAGCTATCAAAGCAATTGATGTTACACGTCCCACTCACTATGAACCCTTTGGTATTGGATCCGAGAATCCGGCAGATATTGATAGCCGTATGTATACAGGTCCAGAAGAAGTAGCACGCATAGCCGTTGATAAAAAGTTTTCTAAACCTTTTTATCTTTGTGAATATGCTCATGCCATGTTTAACTCCATGGGCTCCATTGAGGAATACAACAATTTGTTTGACAATGAGCCAGCATTATTAGGGGGTGCCATTTGGGAATACCAGGATCAGGGTATTTGGAACCGTCGTGATCCGAAACATCCGGTTATGGCTTACGGTGGTGGATTTGGCGAATACCCCAACGATCACTATTTCATCCATAAAGGTGTGGTGGCATCTGATCGCTCACCCAAACCTCATTATCCAGAAATGAAGCATGTTTACCAATGGATTGGCATTACTGCTCAAGATCTGGTAAAAGGAGAAATCCGTATTCGTAACCGTTACCAATTTATTAACTTAGATGGTTTTACCGGTACTTGGACCGTATCGGAAGATGGAAAAGAAATTGCTAGTGGTACTATAAATCTGCCCACTATTGCCCCATTTACCGACCAAGCAATCGTATTACCTTACAAAATAAAGAATGTAAAACCAGGGTCAGACTATTATTTAAGAGTGTCCTTTAAACTGGCTGAAGATCAATTATGGGCAAAAAAAGGTCTGGAAATGGCTTGGCAGCAATTTGAATTACCAATCAGTGTTGCTGAAGTTCAAACAACAGTTGTTAAATTAAGCCCTTTGACTATGACTCAAAACAACCAGCAAATTAATGTGACTGGTGAAAATTTTGCTTTAACTTTTGATAAAACGATTGGTACTTTCTCGAAAATTGAAAAATCAGGAGTCAACTTACTTGCGAACGGAGGTGGACCAATGTTGCACTTGTGGCGTGCACCGCACCAAAAGGACGATATGTGGGCTTACGAGCAGTGGGTTGAATTTGGTTTGACAAACCTGAAATGGTCTGCTTCGAATATTCTTGTAAAGCAAAGTGAAAAGTCAACGGTCTCTATTTCCGCTACTCTTATTGGAGAAGGGAAGAAAAACTTTAAAGTAACGCATCAAGTGCTTTACACCATTTCAGGAGATGGAACTGTAAAAGTGGATAATAACGTGAATTCAACAGAACCAGATTTAGTAGTGGCAAGGATTGGAGTACGTTTATTCTTAGATAAACAGCTTGACCAGTTTTCCTATTTTGGCCGTGGACCCATGGAAAATTATTCAGATCGCAAACATGCTTTTGATATCGGTTTCTATCAGAGCAGCGTTAAAGATCAACAAACTCCCTATGAGAAACCAATGGAATGCGGAAATCACGAAGACATTAAATGGGCAGCAGTGAAAAATGCAACCGGTAATGGTCTACTGATAAAAAGCGTTGATTCTCCTTTGCAAGTTTCAGCACTTCCATACAGTGACGAGGAATTGGAAAAAACAGAGTACAAAATTGATCTTCCGGTTAGCAATGAAACTGTACTTTGTGTCAGTTACTTAACTTTAGGAGTTGGCTCAAATGGTTGTGGACCACGACAACTTGAAGGATACAGAGTCTACGCTAACTCAAATACCTTTAGTTACAAGATCGTTTTAGATACTAAATAAATTTTACTTAGGAATGGAAAGGCAGGCTTTCACTATTTTTCAAAAAAAATGTGAGCCAGCCTTTTTATTTTTAAGAGATCTATTCACTGCACAATCAAACGGTTGTTTTTTGTGCTTTTTAATCAATTACTAAAATCATGAAAATAAAACTTATTTCAATTTTTGTTTCAGTCGTTTTACTATTTGCAACCAATTTATATGCAGAAGACCTATTGCAATCGCCTAATGGGGCAATAAAAGTACTAATTTCGCTTACTAGTGGAAAGTTAAGTTACATTACCAAGTCCAATTCCGATACAATTATTTCTAAATCAGCTTTGGGTATAAACACCACGAAGGCTGATTTTACCTCAGGGCTCACCTATGTTTCTTCTACTTTAAAGTCGATAAACGAAACTTACCAGTTGCCTTCAGGTAAATCATCAAGCTACGTGAATAATTGCAATGAGCTCGACCTTAAACTAAAGAAAGGAACGATTGAATATCACGTAATATTCAGAGCATATAACGACGGTATTGCCTACAAATACTACATACCCGGAACTGGAACAATAACTGTAAATAACGAAACAAGTACTATTAATATTGCAAAATTCGAGAAATGTTGGGGTCAAGAATTTGTATCTGATTATTCGACCAAATATCCCGAGCGTAACTGGACTACCACCTCTTCCATTTCCTCATTTTGTGCCCCTATACTTTGTAAAACTGGAAATAATTGGTGCCTCATTACAGAAGCTGCCAATTATGGTACTTACTGTGTTTCATCATTAAAACCGGGACTGGCAAATGAAACCGGTAAATTTTATTTTCAAAAAACAGGAACACTTACTCCGATATTGCCTTTGAATACTCCATGGAGAACAGCGATAATCGGATCTTTACAAACTGTCACCGAATCAGTTCTTATCGAAAATCTAAATCCTCCATCCGAAATTGCAGATGTTTCGTGGATTAAGCCCGGTAAAGCTTCTTGGGATTGGGGTGGTCAGGAAGCAAAGACACCATGGAACACCTTGGACATTGCTAAAAGCTATGTTGATTTGGCATTCAATATGGGATGGGATTATTTTATGCTGGATGAAGGTTGGGAGAGTGCAACCTATCAACTAAGTGATGTGATTAATTATGCCAAAACCAAAGGAATAGGAGTTTTACTGTGGTCTAATTCAAATCGGTTTACGAATGATGAATCGCAAATTCGTCCCATTTTGCAAGCATGGAAAAACTTAGGATTCAAGGGGGTGAAAGTCGATTTTTGGAAAGATGATACGCAGTCCGAAATACAGAAATACGATAAGGTGATTTCCATTGCTGCGGAATTAAAGCTAATGGTTAATTTACATGGTTGCACCAATCCTTCCGGAACAAGACGCAGATGGCCTAATCTATTGACATCAGAAGCTGTTTATGGTGGTGAACAATACATGTTTAATGGTGGTGCAACTCCTGCAGATCACAATATTAATCTTGTTTTTACCCGAAATGTTGTTGGCCCAATGGATTACACCCCAACCGACTTTTTGTGGGCTGACCAGACTTTAAGAACATTGACTACATGGAGTCATCAATTAGCGTTAGCTACCATTTATGAATCCGGTTTACAGCATTTTATTGATTGTCCCAATAGCTATTTGAACAACATCGCGGCAGCTTATTTAAGAGATTTGCCAGTAACATGGGACGAAACAAAACTGTTGGAAGGTGCCCTAAATCAATCTGCAACGATGGCTCGTCGTAAGGGTGCCAATTGGTACATTGCCTCACTTTGCAACAATGCACGTACGCTCAAATTGGATCTTTCTTTTTTGGAAGAGGGAAAGACGTACTACGCTCAAATTTTTAAGGATGGCATAACTGACTTTGATATTAGATATGAGGAAGTACAGGTGAAAAAAGATGATTTACTATCGGTTGTGCTGCGAGCCCACGGTGGAGCTACGGTCAGAATATCCGAAATTCCGATTGAAAAACCGGCTTTTAATACTTATGAAGCTGAAGCAGTTACAAATACATTTAAAGGTCAGGCAGTTGCTGTGGCAGATCCAAATAACAGGTGTTCAAATAATGCATACGTTGGATATGTTGGTTCTGGCAGTACGCTAACGATCAATAATGTAAATGCACCGTCAGCCGGTCAGTACGTTCTTGCACTTTATTATATGACAGGTGAACAGAGAAACACGTATGTGAAAGTCAATAATCAGGCTCCGGTATACTATACTTTTGCAAATAGTGGTGGTTATAATGGTGCTAATTTGGCTTTAAGAAAAATAGAAATAACTCTTAAAGCCGGTTTGAATACTATTATTTTTGGAAATGATACAGGCTGGGGTATAAATATAGACAAGGTTATTATTAGTCCAAATGCCACATTTAATAATGTTGATATCACCGAAATTACTGTTCCCCAAAGTGCAGCTGGTTTATCTTTTGAAAATGGGATACAAGTGTATCCAACAGTAACGAATGCTTTAGTGCATATAAAATCTAATAAGACTTTTTCTCAATCATCGCTCAGTATTATTGATGCATCTGGTCAAATCTATTTTAAAAAAAAAGTTTTGATATGACACAGGATGCTATTTTTGATATTGATATGACCACTTATCCTGTTGGTTTGTATGTGCTTACATTATCCTCGTTGGAAGGTAGTTGTAGTATGAAAATTATTAGAAAAAAATAAATTTATTTTAGGCATGCTCAGGTCTGTTTGTTCTTGTCATTCTAGGCTTTTAATAGCCTAAAGAAGCACTTTTTTGTGAATCGTTGATTTTGCAAATTTATACACTAATAATTATGAAAATGGGAAAAATAGGTACCTATCGAGGGTTAGCTAAAATTCATATTTCCAACGTTTTGAAAACTTTTGTATTTGGAATTCTAATTTTAGTGACTGTTTCTTTGAATGCTCAATCTGCCGCAACAGCGAGTGTAAATGATTCGAGTGCCTGGATTAATGTTTCCCAGAGTCTTGGTTTTCCGCTAGGAGGTGTTGGCACCGGTTATTCTGCCTTTGGAAAATATGGCTTTGTGCGTGTAAATTTTGAGGGAAAATCTCGTGATGGTTTAGGTGATGGCGAGTGGGAATATACCGCCGACCAAATACTTAAAAACGATTTGCCTTTTAAGAAAATAGAACAAGAGCTGAATGATGCTAAGAATGCAACTCCGCCTGTTTCAACTCGTACCCTTTCCCGTTTGCAACAGCGTTACGACAGAGCTTTGAAAGTTCACACTATGGCCATTGCTCCTGAAGGATTTGTACAATCAAGTTATGGTTTTACCATTGCTGATGGAAACGATACGTATATCGTTCAAACCACTCCTGCAACCTGGAAAAAAGAAGCCATTCCATTTGAATTCGCTAACATTTCAGCCTATCTGCCAAAGGGGAATGCCATTTTTTCCGATCAGGAAGCCAATCTAAAGGTTACCATAAATGCATTTTCACCTATGATCCCTCATGATTTGGTAAATTCGACACTTCCGGTACAAGTGTTTGACGTAACAGTTTCAAACACGGGTAATACTCCACGTTTGCTTGATTTATCCCTTGAGAACTCTGTTTCGGGTAAAGCTGCCAACGATCGTACCGTATTTGCCGATTCGAATGGTGAAATTGTATTTGCCGCAAATGGAGGTTCAGCAACTGATAAAGCAGTTACCGTAAAATTGTCATTGGCACCTGGTAGCGAAATGACCAAAAGATTTTATGTTTCGTGGTATTATCCGGTCGTAGATAAATACAAAAGATATTACACATTGGCATCACCAGATGCATCGGCTGTGATAGACAAAGCGATGAAATCAGCTTCGGCGTGGAGTGAAAAAATTGATGCGTGGCACAATTCAGTGCAGGTACCCATTTACTTGAAGCGTCTATGGTTTGGTTCGCTTGCCTCGATTATGACTTCCACTTTTATGACAGCAGATCCATATTTCTTCGAAATCGAAACACCGCATCCTATGTTGAACACGATGGATGTTTCAGTGTATTCAGGTTGGGTTTATATGATCAACTGGCCTGATTTGGAAAAAATGGATATGAATCAGTATTTTACTGCCACACCAAAGACCGGTGAAAATGCAGGGTTAATTATGCACTCGCTTTGGACGGATGCTGCACACTATGTTGAAGAACCGACTTTCATGTGCCGTATGCGCCGGGATGCCCTTTGGTTTAACGACCCCACTTTTACGCGTAAGGGTTTTGATATTTCTGTGTTAGCAGCCAATCGTGTCTTTAACCTCGACAACTATGAAAGCCTCATAGAAAGCAAAGAAGGAAATCAGAGCTACGATATCTGGAAAATGCCGGGAGTAAGCAGTTATGTAAACTCAGCCTGGATTTATGGCTTGGATGGACTCAAATCGATGGCTGCCGGATTAGGAGAGAAAAATGTACGGGTAGGAGATATGCCATTGAATGATCTATATTCAAAAGCTCTCGCCAGTTATGACAAACTGTTGTGGAACGGACAAACCAAATCGTGGAATCTGTTTTTCCGTACCGAAGGAGCTGCTCAGGAGAGTACTCCCGAAACGTTGTTTACCGATCAGCTTTTTGGCCTTTGGGTAGCTGTTATCGACAAAAAGGCGAAGGATGTACTCCCTTCCGATAAAATAAACATGGCTTTGCACTCGCTTTATACCAACAATGTGGTGGAAGATAAAGCACAGAGTTTGCGTGGTTGGGTAAATGGTATGAAACCCAATCGTGTACCTGATGTTACCACCGGTTACCACTCCCGAACTTGTTGGTTCGGGCCACAAATTAATCTCAGTTCGCTACTCGGATACATGGGCGATGAAGTTGCGGCGTTGGACATTATGCGCTCTATGGATAGGAGCTTGAAGAACAACCATTTTGCTGCCGGCGAATGGAATGGCTCTATCAATGCTAAATCAGAAGTACTTCCATTGCCCGAAGAAACTTCGAAAGATACACCACGCTTTGCTCCATATCCACGATACAAATCGTCATGGGAATATCTGGTGCGCTTATTGGGATTGCAAATGGACGAACAGTCGCTCTACATGCAGCCCTATAAAACCGTTGATTTCCGTTTTGATAACATAGAACTTGCAGGAAAGAAAATGGATGTTACTGTAGAAGCTGGTTGGAATCGTGTACTTGTTGACGGCAAGAAAGCTAAAATGCCCCTTGTATTTACACGCACAAATGCAGCTGTTACAATCCAGTTTTTGAAATAGATTTCTAACAAAAAAAGCTTCATCTTTGCATAATTATATAACTACGTCCATGTTATTTGGAAATGCCAATACTGGACTCTTAAAAAGTGAAACTTATGATTAAAAATAGGATATCAATTGCTTTGCTTTTGTTGATGACAACAACTAGTCAAGCACAGAAAAAATACACGGATTATGCCAATCCATTTCTTGGCACAGCCACCATATGGGATGCCAAAGATGTAGGGTATAAACCTACTCATCGCACTTGGGGTGCAGAAGCTTTCCCGGGTTCATCACTACCTAATGCGATGGTGCAATTAACTCCCGTAACCAAATTTCATAGCGGTTCGGGCTATCAATACGAAGATACTGTTATTTATGGATTTGCACACACGTCCAAAGGTCATTGGAATTTATGCCATATTCCGTTTCTTCCGGCAACGGACAATTTTTCGCCCGAGGATTATTGCTCTCCTTACAGCCACCAAAACGAATCAGCACATCCGGGCTATTATCAGGTGTATCTGGAGCGCTACGGGGTGAATGCTGAACTGACTTCGACCTTGCGCTGCGCTTTCCATAAATATACCTTCAAAGCCGGAGCTGATAAAAAATTAATTGCCGATCTGACATCGTCCAAGGAAAGAGTGAGAAGTTGGGATATTCAGCAGGAAGGCGATCATATATTCAAAGGCTTTCAGCAAACGGGCGAAAAGATGTATTTCTACGCCGTGAGCAATCATAAAATAAAAAATATCGAATCGCTGAAAAAAGAGCAAAAAGAACTATCGGTTGTCACTTTTATCAACGCTCCCAAAGCTTTGGAGTTGCAGGTTGGTTTTTCTTTTGTAAGCATCGAAAATGCAAAACAAAACCTTGAAAAAGAAATGTTGGGAAAAAGTTTTGTTCAGGTAAGAAAAGAGGCAAACGATACATGGGAAGCGTTATTGTCGAAAGTGGCTGTAACCGGAGGCACGGAACGTCAACGAGGCATTTTCTATTCTACCTTGTACCGTTCATTTCTTTGGCCGGCTTTGCGAAGCGACGCGAATGGTGATTTTACCGATTTGAAAGGGAATGTTGTCAACAAAGGTTTTCGCTATTACACCGAACCATCCCTGTGGGATGATTATCGCAATAAGCTGGTTCTACTCGGGATGTTGTCTCCATCGGTGACAGTTGATGTCATTAAATCGTTAATCGATAAAGGGGAGAAAACAGGATTCATGCCGACTTTCTTTCACGGTGATCATGCGGCAGCTTTCATTGCAGGGTCGTATTTGAAAGGGCTGCGGGGTTTTGATGTAAAAAGTGCTTATCATCTTTTGTTGAGAAATGCGACTATCGAAGGTGGAACCAGACCTTATATCACAGAATATATGGAGAAGGGCTACATTGCGGAGAAAGACATTGAACATCCTGTTATTGAAACAAAATCTACAGCGGGAGTAACTAAAACACTGGAGTATGCTTACGATGATTTTGCTGTGGCTTTGCTGGCTAAAGAGCTTCGAGATACGGCTAATTACAACATGCTGATGAAGCGGACAGGCAATTATAAAAACCAGTTCGATCCGACTACCGAACTAATGAGAGGTCGCTTGGC
>Ga0123336_10004148_pt1 | contig 11904 bp, 12 predicted proteins | sample SSSSmetaG_FD_96466 | JGI IMG/M metagenome (GOLD analysis project Ga0123336, IMG submission 96466) | Glacier valley bacterial and archeal communities from Borup Fiord, Nunavut, Canada, to study Microbial Dark Matter (Phase II) - ​SSSS metaG | ecosystem: Environmental > Aquatic > Freshwater > Ice... | reverse complement strand
GCCCAGCACGCCGTTGGTGACCGCATGCGCAATGATCGGCACCCACAACTTGCCGGTGCGCACATACAGCCACGCATAGGCCAACCCCGCGACGATGGCGGCCAGCCACAAGGTGTGCGCCAGCACAAACACAAAGGTCGAAAGCACCACCGCCTTCAAACCGACGCGCTGCGGCACCACCGACTCAAACTGCGGGTTCTCGACCCAACGCATCAAGAAAGAGCGCCAAAAAAGTTCTTCCATCACCGGCACCAACAGCGCCGCGCCGACCCAGCGCACGATGAGAAGCGGCCATTGCAATTGGCCGTTCGCATCCACCGGAATGAAGGTGGCGCTGGCCTCGCCAAGCCGCATCCACGGCGCGTCCAGGTTGATCCAAAGGGCAAACACGGCCACGCCGACGACCGCGGCCAAGGCGCACTCCTTGACGTCGGGCAGCAGCTGGGCCGACAACTCGCCGTATTCGCGCCAGTACCAAGCCAGCAGCGCGCCGACCACGAGCACGGTCACGCCGTAAACCCATTTCGGATCGATGCCCCACGAGCCGTCTGCGGGCATGGCACCACGCAGCGCGAGCAGCAACATGAAAGCGGCAAACGGAACGACGCGGGCGAGCGCTGCACGACTGAAAGGCAAGGTCATGGTGAAAACTCCTTGCGGCGGATTGTCAGCGAGCCAACAGTTGACCGGCCGGGCACTTTTCACGCCTCAGTCTGTCAGGCCGCAGCCCTGAACGCCTTTCCTCAGACCACGCGCTGTTCCAGCAAATAGTTCGCGCCGTCGTACTGACCCAGCACGTCGGTCAGGTAGGGCAACACCGCAGCCAACTCGTCGTGCAGGGTGTAGGGCGGGTTCAAGATGAAGACGCCGCTGCCTGCCAGACCGAAGCCTTGCGAGTCGGGCACTTGCACCGTCAAGCGCGCATGCAACCAGCCCTTAGGTGCCAAGCCTTCCAAGCGGCGCGGCAACGTGGCGGCCTCCACCTTTTGCACCTGCGGATACCACACCATGTACACGCCCTCCGCAAATCGCAACAGCGCCTCGCGCAGCGCGGCAATCACGCGGCCGTAGTCGCCGTGGCCTTCGTAGCTCGGGTCTATCAACACCAAGCCGCGCCGGCTGCTGGGCGGCACCTGGCCCTTCAAACCTTCGAAACCGTTGGTGTCATAGACCTCGGCACCGCGTGTGTCGCCCAGGAAGGCCGACAGGATTTTGTGGTCGGTGGGGTGCAGCTCGAAGAGGCGCAGTTGGTCTTGGCTGCGCAGCAGCATCTTGGCAAACGCCGGTGAGCCGGGGTACTGCTCCATTTGGCCTTCGGGGTTGAACTGCTTGACCAAACTGACGTAGTCGGACACCGCGGGCGGCAAGTCATCGCGGCTCCACAAGCGCGCAATGCCTTGCTCGAATTCGCCTTTCTTCTGGGCATAGCGGCCCTCCAGCGAGTAGCCGCCTGCACCCGCGTGCGTGTCGATCATGCGGTAAGGCTTGTCCTTTTGATTCATGTAGCGCAACACCATGGTGAGCACGGTGTGCTTGAGCACGTCGGCGTGGTTGCCTGCGTGAAAAGCATGGCGGTAGGCGAGCATGGTGTGCGTATCCGACGGCAAAGAACAGGCTGCGACTGTAATTGGCTACCCTTGCGCACTTTCGTTCACTCAGCCCACCGCACATGACTTCCCTGTTCGAACCCACCCACATCGGCGACATCGCTGTCGCCAATCGCGTTGTCATGGCACCGCTCACGCGCAATCGAGCCGAGGCGCATCAGGTGCCCTCTGCATTGGCGCTGACGTATTACGTGCAACGTGCCAGTGCCGGGCTCATCGTGGCCGAGGCCACGCAGATCAGCCGCGAAGGCCAGGGCTATCTCGACACGCCCGGCATCTACTCACCCGAGCAAGTGGCCGCGTGGCGCAAGATCACCGACGCCGTGCACGCATCGGGCGGAAAAATGGTGCTCCAGCTGTGGCATGTGGGGCGTGTCTCGCACGTGTCACTGCAAGCGGGCGGCATCGCACCGGTGTCGAGCACCGCCACGGTGGCGGCGGCCAAGACTTTCACCGCCGACGGCTTTGTAGATGTGTCGACCCCGCGGGCGTTGCGTCTGGACGAGATGCCGCGCATCGTGGCCGATTACCGCCACGCCGCTCGCTGCGCCGTGCAAGCCGGGTTTGACGGCGTAGAAGTTCATGCCGCCAACGGCTACCTCATCGACCAGTTTTTGCGCGACAGCATCAACGACCGCACCGACGCCTACGGCGGATCCATTGCCAACCGCACGCGCTTGTTGGTTGAAGTGATGACTGCCGTGGCACACGAAGTCGGCCCGGGTCGAACCGGCGTGCGCCTCAGCCCGATCACACCAGTCAACGATGCGCAACAAGACAGCGACGCGCAGGCGCTCTTCAACTCGGCGGTGGAACAGCTCGCTCCGCTGAAGCTGGCGTTTTTGCATGTGATCGAAGGCCAAACCGGCGGTGCGCGCGACCTGGCACCGGCGGTGGCTGCGTTCGACTATGCGGCGCTGCGCAGCCGCTACCTGTCTGGCAACCCGAACGGCACCTGGATGGTCAACAACGGCTACACCCGGCAAATGGCGATGGACGCCGTCGCCACAGGCGCTGCCGATGTGGTGGCGTTTGGCCGCGCCTTCATCAGCAACCCCGACCTGGTCGCGCGGTTGAAAGCGGATGAGCCGCTGACCAAGATGAACCCCAAAACTCTTTACGGCGGCGGGGCAGAGGGCTACACGGACTATCCGGTGTTTGCGGCTGATTCGATCCCGCAGCCAGCGCGCGCGGCAGGCTGAAAAAGGTGTGGTTCAACGGGCGACGCGGTGCGGCACGGTGCCCCACACGCGGGTCCGTACAAACTGGCTTGACTCAGATGCGCTGCCTGGCCATGCGCGCGCGAAACAGCTCGGTGATGCCGACTTCGCGAGGACCGGGCAGCAACTCAAACGATTCGCCCGCATTGAGGCTGCCAGGCACCCTCACCGCCAAGTAAAAACCGCACCACGCGTTGGCCGCCATCAATTGGCTGGCCTGCTTGAAACCCATGACGGCGTTGAACTTGAAACAGGGGTAACGCGGCTCGCTCACCGCCAGTTCACAGTGGGCAAACCGCAACACGTCGCCGATGAAAACTTCACTTTCCAACACACCTGTCAGCGTCAGGTTCTCACCCATGAAACCCGGCGCCAGCGCCTCAGACCACAGCGAGACCTGAGCCTGCGCACGCACCGTCTGCCAAAACGGGTAGTGCTCAGCGGGGTAGGCGTAAACCGCTTTGCTGAGGCCACCGTGCACCGTGAGGTCAGCCTGTTCGTCACCCTCCAGGCCCATCGACTTGACCTCTACCGCACCTGTTACACCGCGCTTGCCGATGGCGCTCATCAGCGCTCGGCCGTTGATGTCCACACGGCGTGCCACGCCCACGTTCACGCTATTCAAAAGACGAGTCACAGATCAGCTTTCAAATAATGCGCACCCGGGATGGGGTTGAAATAGTACGGCGGGATTTCTGAAAACCCCAAGCTCATGTACAGGCCGCGCGCAGCCTCCATGTCGTCCAGCGTGTCGAGCAACATGACCGAATACCCGCTGCGCTGAGCCTCGTCAAACAGTGCCTGAGCCAGCAAACGACCCAAGCCCAAGCTGCGAAACGCTGGGCGCACATACAGGCGCTTCATCTCACAGGCGTTGGCGTAGTCGACATCGCCGATTTGCCGAAAAGCGCCGCATCCCGCCAATGCGTCGTCGACGTAGGCCAAGAGCAGATGGCCGTGGGGCGATGCGTAGTCGCCGGGCAAATGCTGCAACTCGGCGTCGAAATTTTGAAAGCCAAGATCAATGTTCAAGCTGGCCGCGTAGTCGCGAAAGATCTCGCGTGCCTGTTCCCACAAAGCCGCGTTGTCCGCCAAAACCCAGCGGGTGACAGGAAGCTCGGTCGTGTTCAGCGTGTGCATCCTGTCGCGCTTTGAGTTGAGGGGCGAGCAGTCTAGCCGCCCAGACTCACAAGCCACCAGACCCCCGTCGCGCACACCGAGAAGATCAGGAGTGCGACGACCCGGCGGCGCGGCGTGTCGGTGGATGCCGGTGTGGACGCAGGCAGCAGTTTGTCGCCCCACACCATGGCACGCAGCAAATCTGATTTGTTTTTGAAGACATAAAAAGCAATCGCGGCGACGTGTAAAACAGCCAGCGAGATGATGATCCACTGCCCATACGACTTGTGCCATTTGGTGAGAAGCAGGCTGGTGGAGCCGCTGACAAACTTGATGAGCGGACCGCTGCTGGCAATCTCATCGTCGGCGAACAAGCCGGTTCCGACTTGGGCTGCCAAGATGCCCAGAACGGCAAACACCGACAGCGCACCCAACGGGCTGTGGCCGACGTCCAGCGAATCCGCAGGTGTGATGTTTTTTTGAAGGTAACGCACCAGCGCGGCGGGCGCAAACACAAAGGACGCAAACCGCGACCAATGCCCACCCACCAAGCCCCACACCAAGCGAAACGCGAGCAAGGTGAAGGTGAGGTAGCCCAGGCGAAAATGCCACACCAGGGCGTTGCCGCCCACGTTGGCCGTGACCACCGAACCGACGACGCAGGCCGCCAGAGTCCAGTGGAAAACGCGGGTGGGAAGGTCCCAAACACGCACCTGTTGAGTCGACGAACTCATGCGAAGCCTCGGTCAAAAAAGAATCTGCACCATAGCCTGAGCGGCGCGAACAGCCGACCGGATTGCGCTGCCAGCCCGTGGATCTGGGCCTCGATGCTTACACTCGCGCCGCAACAACCTTGGAAAGATCCCGTCCATGAAAAAACTTTTCCTCATTGCCGCCTCCGCCCTCAGCGTCACGGTCGCGCTGCCTGCGGCAGCGCAATTCCAAAAGCCCGAAGACGCCATCAAGTACCGCAAAGCAGCGTTCTCCGTCATGGCCACTCACTTCGGTCGACTCGGTGCCATGGCCAACGGGCGCATCCCTTTCGACGCCAAGGTCGCTGCTGAAAACGCCGACCTGGCACTGGTGATGTCCAAGCTGCCGTACGCCGCGTTCACCGAGGGCTCGGACAAAGGCGAAACCAAGGCCAAAGCAGAAATCTGGACCGAAGGCGACAAATTCCGCGCCGCTGCCACCAAGATGCAAGACGAGATGGTCAAGCTCAACGCCGCCGCCAAGACCGGCAGTGTTGAAAATTTGAAAGCTGCGTTCGGTCCGACCGGTGCCGCGTGCAAGGCCTGTCACGACGCTTACCGCAAAGAGTGATTTGGTTGCACCGACAGCCATGAATCAGGCCCGCCTTCGCGGGCTTTTTCATGGGCGAATTCCTGCACCTTGCGCGGGTTGAGGTTGATGCTTCCAGTACCATCCGGCGCCAGCCTGAAATGCCGTGATCGGACAGGCTGGCCGGTTGATGTTTTCCTGCACCGTGAGCAATTCACCCGCACCTGCGAATGCACCCAAGCGTGCGCACAAGCATGCACCCAAAAATACCCACTAGAACGCACCCAAGAATGCAATCGACCTCTGCTTTGGCATGGCCCTTGTTGCTGCTCGCGCTGGGGTTGGCTGCCGCACCAGCCGACGCTGCTGACGAACCCAATACCGGCGGCACCTTCAGCGCACCGGGCTACGGGCCGATCGGCCCCTCGCGCTCGAACAACAGCCCGGCTGCTGCGGCGCCAAACAGCCTGGTCAACAACGCTGCTGGCGGGCGCACGACCGATGGCTCTGGGCTCGATGGCATGCGAGCCAATCCGTTGCAACGCGACGGGCAGCGCGACGGGCAGCGCGACGTACCGCGCGACCGGACGCGCGAGCGTCCTAAAGACGGTCAATTCACCAACGACGCTGGCTTCGAGTCCTCAGCGCGACGTCCGAATCTGCCGGCCGTGGCACCCAGTGAATTTCAAAAGTTTGTGGAGTTGGCCACCGGGCGTTTGCTGCCGGTCTTCGGGGCCAACTTTTTCGTCGAAGCAGCCGACCGGCCCAGCGGCTTGAGCAATGTGCCCGTCTCGGCCGACTACACCGTCGGTCCCGGCGACGAGTTGGTGATTCGGGCGTGGGGTTCAATCGATGTGGACTACCGCAGCACGGTGGACCGCAACGGCCAAGTCAGCTTGCCCAAAGTTGGCAGTTTTAACGTGGCCGGTGTGAAGGCCTCGGACTTGGAAAAGCACCTGCGCGCGCAGATCGGCAGGCTTTACACCAACTTCAATCTCAACGTCACCCTGGGCCAGTTGCGCGGCGTGACAGTGTTCGTGGTGGGACCCGCACAGCGCCCGGGCGTGTTTACGCTGCCCAGCCAATCGACGCTGCTGTCGGCGGTGGTCTCAGCAGGCGGGCCAGCGCCGAACGGCTCCATGCGCAAACTGACACTGCGCCGCGAGGGCAAAGCGATTTCCTTGTTCGATGCCTACGACTTTTTGGTTCAGGGCGACAAGTCAAAAGACGTGCAGTTGGTGGCTGGCGATGTCCTGGTTTTCCAACCCTCGGGCCCACGGGTGGCTCTGACCGGTGCCTTGGACACGCCTGCGATTTATGAGCTTCGCTCGGCACAAGAACCACTGGGTGACGTGCTGCGCTATGCCGGAGGCACGAACGTTTTGGCCAACCCCAACCGCGTGCAACTGGAACGCATCGACAACACCCAAGTCAAGGCCGCGCGCTTCGTCGAAGAATTCAAGGTCGATGCCGCCGGTTTGCAAAAAACTCTGCGCGACGGCGATGTACTCACCATGCTGCCTATTTCGGCCCAGTTCGCCAATGCGGTGACGCTGAAAGGCCACGTCGCTCAACCGCTGCGCTACGCGTTCAAGCCCGGCATGCGGATCAGTGACCTGATTCCCGACCGTGACGCCTTGATTTCACCCGACTTCTATCGCCGCAAAAACTTGCTCGTGCAAGTCTTGGAGCCCGAAGAAGACAACCCGAAGCGCAATGGTTTGGACCGGTCGGAGACCAACGATCAGATGGGCAACGTCGCTCGAACGCCATCACGCCGAGCTCAAGAAAAACGCGATGACGAGGCGCTGGTGACCACGGCCCGCAAACGATCGGGCGTGCTGTTTGATGAGCTGAATTGGGACTACGCCGTCATTGAGCGCTTGAACGCTCGCGATTTATCCACACAGGTGATCCCCTTCAACTTGGGCAAGGTCGTTTTGCAAGGCGACCCGCTGAACAACATCGAGTTGCTCTCGGGCGACGTGGTCACCGTCTACAGCCAGAAAGATTTGCGCGTTCCGGTGGCGCGTCAAACGCGCTTGGTGTCGCTGGAAGGCGAAGTCGGAGCACCCGGCATTTATCAGTTGCTGCCCGGCGAGTCACTCAAGCAATTGATCGTCAGGGCCGGTGGCTTCACACAACAGGCCTACGTCTACGGCCTGGACTTCAGCCGCGAGGAAACACGTGCTCGTCAACGTGAAAACTTGCAGCAAGCGATGGAGCGCCTGGAGTCCTTGTCGGCCACGCAAACCGCACGCGAATCTGCGAACCGTCGCGACGATGTGTCGGCCGATCGCAGCGCTGCTGTCAGCAATGCCGCCACGCAAGCTCAGCTCACGCGCTTGGCGCGCATCCAACCGAACGGACGCATTGCGCTGGAACTGACAGTCAACACGAATTCAGTCGACCAGTTGCCGGATGTACCTCTAGAGAACGCGGACCGCATCAGCGTGCCGACACGCCCTGGTTTTGTGACGGTGGCCGGTGCGGTGGTCAACAGCAATGCGTTTTTGTGGAGACCAGGCCGCACCGCAGGCGACTATCTGAGACTGGCTGGCGTGGACGAGGCAGCGGACCCGTCCAACATGTTCATCCTTCGCGCTGACGGCACCGTCAATCACTCGAACGACAAACGCGGTTTCTTCGGCGTGGGCAGCCTGGAGTCACAACCGCTTCAGCCGGGCGACGCCGTGGTGGTGCCCAACCAGCTCGACTTTGAAACCTGGGGCCGGGCGCTGGTTCGAAACCTGAAGGACTGGTCGCAGATCTTCTCGCAGTTTGGACTGGGCGCCGCGGCCATCAAGACGATACGACAGTGACATGAATTCTTCAAAATACGAAGATGCCGCAGCCGCAATGAACCCCCCATCCGAGAACTTCGATGACGAAGACGAGGACGACGGCATCGGCCTGATCGACCTGCTCACTTGGTGGGGCGAGGGCAAACGCCTTATTCTTGGAACGACACTGGCTGCTGCGGTGGCATCGCTGGCAGTGGCCTTTGCCTTGCCGCCGGTCTACACGGCGCGCACGACCTTACTGCCTCCGACCTCGCAAAACACGGGTGGTGCATCGGCGGCCTTGGCGGCGCTGGGCTCGTTGGGCGGGCTGTCCGGCGGCATGGCCAAAACCCCTGACGAGCTTTACGTCTCGCTGTTGAAAAGCGACAGCGTGCAACGCGCTTTAGACGAACGTTTCAAGCTCAAAGAGCGTTACGACGTCAAAACATACGAGGCTTTGCGCAAAGCCTTGCCCAAATACATACGCGTGGCATCCGAGAAAAAAAGTGGCGTCATCAGCGTGGAGGTAGACGACGAAGAACCCAAGTTCGCCGCTGAATTGGCCAATGCGCATGTCGGCGAAGTCACCAAAGTGCTGGGCCGCTTGGCGGTGTCGGAGGCCCAGTTGCGCCGCGTGTTTTTCGAGCAGCAATTGAAAGACACCAAAGAAAACCTCATCAAGGCCGAGACCCAGTTGCGCGCGGTGCAAGAAAAGTCGGGCGTGATCGCACTCGACAAGCAAGCCGAGGCGCTGATTCTGGGCGCTACGCAGTTGCGCAGCTTGATCGCCGAACGCGACGTTCAACTGAAGGTTTTACGCGGCGGGGCGACAGAACAAAATCCCGATGTGATGCGCATGAACTCGGAATTGCGCGCACTGCGCAGCGAGTTGGCCCGAATGGAATCCAGCAAAGGCGGCAACGCGGGCAGCGCGGTGGACTTGCCGGTGGGCAAACTTCCCGAAGTGGCCATCGACTACGTCCGTGCGCGACGTGAGTTGAAGCTCCAGGAAACTTTGCTCGAAGGCATGATTCGACAGTACGAAATGGCCAAGCTCGATGAGGCAAAAGAAGGCCCCGTCCTGCAACAAGTCGACGCAGCACTGGCACCAGATTACAAGTCCAAGCCATCACGCGGCTTGATCGTTTTGGCCAGCACGTTGCTGGCGTTGTTGGTCAGTGCCGTTTGGGTGGCATGGCGACGCTTTTCGTTGCTGTCGCGCGCGAACAATCCTCAGGCACAGGCCGCGCAGGACTCTTTGTCACGGGCATGGCGGTGGCGCCGTTGAGCGTTCGGCTCTGCTCCGTTTTCCTTCGGGGTGGGTTTCCACGTATAATCTCGAGGCTTTGCTACATGCTCCCGTAGCTGCTTCGTAATTCGTCACACCTCAGCGCGCCATGATCGATTCCATTGACCAAGGCAATCAGGCTTCGAAGCGGGAGCAGCAACGCATCGTCAGCTCTTCGCAAGATGAGTGGAATGATGTGCCGCACAAAGTTTTGACTCGCGCAGAAGCGCAGGCCTTGCGGATCAAACAACCGATGGTCTCGCCATGGCGGGTGGTACGAGCACAGGCTGTGATGGGTGCGGTGTGCGTTGTGGTGGCATGGGGCTTGATGCGCCACGGTGACGTTCAGCAAAATGCCGCTTGGTCTGCACTTTACGGTGCAGCAGCGGTCGTTATTCCGAGTGGCTTGCTGGCGCGTGGGATGACAAGACGAGCTGATTCCCCGACCGCTGCGGCCATGGGATTGATGTTCTGGGAAACGATAAAAATAGCGGCGGCCGTTGCCATGTTGGTGATTGCGGCCAAAGTGGTTCCGCAGTTGAGCTGGCCTGCTTTGCTGGTCACGATGGTGGTGTGCTCACAGATGAACTGGTTTGCTCTGTTGTGGCGCGGACGTTGAACTGATTTGACTCGACAAAGAGGCGTTGATAAACATGGCAGCAGAAGGCCACGCAGGCACTGAACATGCACCCAGCGCGGGTGAGTACATTGCTCATCACTTGCAGCATTTGCAGAATAAGAAACAGATGTCGGTGGTGGATTTTTCCGTCATCAATTACGACTCATTGTTTTTCAGCATCACGCTCGGGGTGATCGGTTGCTGGCTGCTTTGGTTGGCCGCGCGCAAGGCCACGTCGGGTCGACCAGGTCGCTTTCAAGCGGCGGTCGAGTTGCTGGTAGAAATGGTCGATAGCCAAGCCAAAGGCATCGTGCACAACGCGAACAGCCGCAAGCTTGTGGCACCCCTGGCTCTCACCGTATTCGTTTGGATTTTTTTGCTGAATGCGATGGACCTGCTTCCCGTCGACATTCTCCCGTGGTTGGGTGAGCACGTTTTTGGTCTGCCCTACTTGCGCGTTGTGGCCACAGCCGATCTGTCGATGACCATGGGTTTGTCCATCGGTGTGCTGATTGTTTGTTTGATCTACAACGTCAGTATCAAAGGTGCGGGCGGATGGGCGCACGAGCTCGTAACAGCCCCGTTTGGCACCAGCAAAAACCCACTCTGGGCATTGCTCCTCGGCATCGTCAATTTGGCGATGCAGTTGATCGAATTCGTCGCTAAAACGGTTTCGCACGGCATGCGACTCTTCGGAAATATGTATGCGGGCGAGCTGATTTTCTTGCTTATCGCATTGATGGGCGGCGCTTTCGCGCTCTCGGGAACCGGCGTCGTGCTTTTCCTGGGTCACATCCTTGCAGGAACCGTGTGGTCGATCTTTCACATCTTGATCATCACCCTGCAAGCCTTTGTGTTCATGATGTTGACCCTGGTCTACATCGGGCAGTCGCACGACGCCCACTGAACTTTTTTCGTTGTTTTATTTCGCTCGCTTTACTCTTTTACTCTTAAGGAAACACCATGGAAGTCATCAGCTTTGTCGCTCTCGCCGTCGGTTTGATCATTGGTTTGGGCGCTTTCGGCGCGTGTATCGGCATCGGCATCATGGGCAGCAAATACCTGGAATCGGCAGCGCGTCAGCCTGAGCTGATGAACGAGCTGCAAACGAAGATGTTCTTGTTGGTGGGCTTGATCGATGCCTCTTTCATTATCGGCACCGGTATCGCGCTGTGGTTCGCCACGGCCAATCCGTTCCTGGCTCAAATCGCCAACCTGCCGAAGTAAGCAGCACGCCGTCGCCGTTTGGTGGCTCACTGCCATCGGCGCGTCAATTCACCGATTCCACTTGATCTAAAGGCAACATCGTGAGCATCAACGCTACGCTGATCGCGCAACTGATCGTGTTCCTCATTTTGGTTGGTTTCACGATGAAATTCGTGTGGCCCCCCATCGTGAAGGCACTCGACGAGCGCGCGCAAAAGATCTCTGACGGCTTGTCGGCCGCCGACAAAGCCAAGGCCGATTTGGCCAGCGCCAACAAGCGCGTCGAAGCCGAACTTTCCAGTGCCCGCAACGACGCGGCGCAGCGCTTGGCAGATGCCGAGCGCTTGGCGCAGTCCATGGTCGAAGAGGCGAAAGGTCGAGCCACTGACGAAGGTGCCAAAATCGTCGCAGCTGCTCGTGCTGAGGCCCAGCAGGAATCGCTGAAAGCGCGCGAAACCTTGCGCGAACAAGTGGCTGCGCTGGCGGTCAAAGGTGCCGAACAAATTCTCAAGCGCGAAGTCAATGCTGACGTTCACGCTGAATTGTTGTCTCGCCTAAAGACCGAGCTCTGAACCATGGCTGAGCTTGCAACCCTGGCCCGGCCCTATGCCGAAGCGCTGTTTCAAGTGGCTCTCAAAGGCAACTTAAAGCAAGCGGCTGTCGAGATCGATGCATTGGCAGAAGTGTCAGCCAATGCCCAGTTGCGCCAGTTCGCCGACAGCCCGAAAACCACTTCCATGCAGGTGGTGAACGTGATGACGTCGGTGGTGAAACTGACTTT
>Ga0123336_10004143_pt1 | contig 11912 bp, 11 predicted proteins | sample SSSSmetaG_FD_96466 | JGI IMG/M metagenome (GOLD analysis project Ga0123336, IMG submission 96466) | Glacier valley bacterial and archeal communities from Borup Fiord, Nunavut, Canada, to study Microbial Dark Matter (Phase II) - ​SSSS metaG | ecosystem: Environmental > Aquatic > Freshwater > Ice... | reverse complement strand
GGCGATGGAGCCGGTGGCGAGCGCGGAGATCGCCGCGCAATCGCAGATCATCTCGCGCACCGGCGGCGACGGCCGCGCCGAGATCACCGTGAGCGGACGTGAAGGCGCGACCTTCCTCGTCGATGTTCGCTGCCCCGCCGGCTACCGCTCGCCCGAGGCGCCGCTCGAGATCCGGCGCCTCGACAACGGCAAGGCCGCCGCGCCCGAGTACGTCACGCGCTGCGCACGCCTGCGCCACAAGCTGGTGGTCAACGTGAAGGTCACCGGTGCGGGCGGCGTCATGCCGGTGCTCTACCTGGGCAAGCCGCTCACGCAGACCGACGCCGAGGGCCGCGCGCGCGTGGTCCTCGAGGGCGACACGCTCGAGCACATCGATCTCCAGCTCGACACGAGCGACCCGAGCTTCGCGAAGGTACATCCGCAGAACCCCACCGGCTCGTTCGAGATCCGCGGCCGCGACGACGAGACCACGTTCGAGGTGAAGTTCACGAGGGACGCGAAGCCCCCGCGCAAGTTCGTCAAGAAGAGCGGCCCCGTCGCGATGTGAGGATGCGCGGCTTCCGATCCGGAACCGCCGGAACTGCCCTGCGCTCGCCCCACGGGAAGAAGACCATGAACCGCCGATTCATTCGCGTCCTCGTCGCCTGGTTGAGGTGATCCGCAGCCTGCGCCCAGGAACTCCTGACCGGGCCTTCCGGAAGCGACCACGCTGTGCTGTCATCGAGGCACACGTGGAAAATACACTGAAGGATGCGCTTCGAGCGGTGAGCGCGCCGCCGGAGGCGCCGCCGAAGGTCAGCTTCGTGATCGAGGTGGTCGCCGGGCCCGACCAGGGCAAGCGGCTGACCGTGACGGGGCCGCGCGTGCTCGTCGGGACCAGCCCGATCTGCGACCTCGTCCTCGCCGACGAGCGCGTCTCGCGGCGGCACCTCGGGCTCTCGATCGTGGACACCACGTTGCGCGTCGACGACCTCGATTCGACGAACGGGACGTTCGCCAACGAGCTGCGCATCCACGGCGTGTTCCTGCGCGGGACCGAGACCATCACCATCGGCAAGACGCTCCTGCTCGTGACCCTCGCGCCCGCCGAGGAAGGCGAGAAGGTCGCGCGCGCGGTGAGCTTCGGCGGCGTGCTCGGCATGAGCACGAAGATGCAGCGCGTGTATGCGTTCGCGCGCAAGGTCGCCGCGTCCGACATCCCGTGCACCATCGAGGGGGAGACCGGCACCGGCAAGGAGCAGCTCGCGGAGGCCATCCACGAGTCGAGCCCGCGCGTGAAGGGGCCGTTCATCATCTTCGACTGCACGGCGTTGCCGGGCACGCTCATGGAGTCGGCGCTGTTCGGCCACGAGAAGGGCTCGTTCACCGGCGCCTCGTCGACGCGCAAGGGCGTCTTCGAGCAGGCCGACGGCGGGACGCTCTTCATCGACGAGATCGGCGACCTCGACATCTCGCTCCAGCCGAAGCTCCTTCGCGCCATCCAGCGCGGCGAGACGCAGCGCGTGGGCGGCACCGGCTGGTGCAAGAGCAACGTGCGCATCCTCGCGGCGACGCGGCGCGATCTCGATCGCGAGGTCGCCGCCGGGCGCTTTCGCGACGACCTCTTCTTCCGGCTCGCGGTGGCGCGCATCGAGCTGCCGCCGCTCCGCGAGCGCGGGGGTGACGTGGAGCTGCTGGCGCGCGCGTTCTGGGCGTCGCTCGGCCCGAGCGCGGGCCCGTTCCCGCCCGAGTTCCTCGCCCGGTATCGCGGCCATCCGTGGCCGGGCAACGTGCGCGAGCTGCTGAACACGGTGGTCCGCTGGCAGGCGCTGGGCGAGCTCGGGCTCGGTGAGCGCATCGCCGAGGATCCGCCGGAGGCGCTCAACGTCGCGTCCCCCAGCCTCGCGAGCGGGCCCGCGCCGGCGGACGATCTGGTGCAGCGTCTCATCCGCGATGCGGTGCCGTTCTCGAAGGCGCGCCAGCTGGCGGCGCTGGACTTCGAGCGCCGCTACGTGAAGAGCATCCTGGAGAGCTTCAGCGGCAACGTGACGAAGGCCGCGCAAGCCTCGGGCATCGGCCGCCGCTACTTCCACATGCTGCTCGCCAAGATCGACGGGCGCGACGAGGACAGGTAGCCCGGGCCGAAGATCGAGAGCTCGTGAGACGGGATCCAGGAGTTCCCACCCGGAACTCGCCGTTCCGATCAGGGGCACGGAAGGACCAGGAACCCCGGGATCGGAGGCGGCACTCCCATTGCAACGCTGCACAGCGCGCAACCCGCCAACCCCAGGGAGTCCACCACCGTGAACCGTTCCTTCCTCCGCACCTCGCTCGCCGTCAGCTCCTTCTTCCTCCTCGCCGCGCTCTCTGGATGTGGAGGCAGCGAAGGCGAAGAGTCGACGACGGTGTATCCCGCGCCGAAGGAGGCGACGGTGTTCGCGGCGCTCTCCGAGACGAAGGCGGAGCTCGGGATCGCGAAGTGGGGGTTCGAGACCGACGAGGCGGGCGACCTCATGACGTACCGCGGCTACGGCGCCGACAACCGGGTCGTCGTCGAGGTCGCCCAGACCTTCGATCGATCGAACCCCGATCGCTGGTTCTTCACGTTGACCGCGAAGGGCTCGACCGGCGCCGCCGTCGAGAGGATCGAATACTTCACGCGCCCCGCGGCCAACGGTCAGGACACCGAGGTCATGATGGTCGTGACCGAGAACTCGTTCGACGCCGCCTCCGGCCCGGGCCAGGTGCTCGCCCGCTTCAAGGCCGACGCCGGCAAGCGCGACCCCGGCGCGGCTGGCACTGGCGGCAGCGGCTCGCTCGTCGGCAAGGTGCACCCGATGGAGAACGGGCAGCTCGTCGATCGCTGCAAGGAGCTGACCGACCGCTGCGGGATCGCCCTGATCGACCAGCGCATCGCCGCAGCGGCCGCCTCGGGAGACTGCGGGCTCCTCAAGCGCGTCGGCGTTCCCCTCGTGAGCGCGGTCGTCGGCGGCCTCGTCGGCGCGGGCCTCGGCGTCTGGGCGGGCGGCGTGGGCGCCGTGCCCGGCGCTGCGATCGGCGGAGCTGCGGGCTACGTCGGCGGCGCGGCAGGCGCGGAGGTGCAGTGCGCCGCCAGCCGTCGTGACGCGACCTCCGCCACGAGCGATCGCGACCAGTGCCGCCGCGAGCAGGCCGCCGCCTGCCCCTAAGAGGCACGCGGGGTCGGTGGAGGGGAGACCCTCGATTTCCGCCGGCGAGATGACCCTCCTCGCGACCGGTCCCGCGCCCCTTCGCAATGGGCGCGTGGCAACGGGCGGGCGGACGCACGCGCGCGCTCGCGGACGTCGTGCGCGACGACGGCTTCTGGAACGTGAGCCTGCACGACCCCTCGCGCTTCGGCGGTCGCGAGCTGACCGGCACGTCGCTCTTCGTCTACGGGATGGCGAGGGGCGTGGAGCGAGGCCTCCTCCCGGCCGCGGCGTACACGCCGACGACCCAGATGGTCAGCCCTTGCTGGGCTTCTTCACGAACTTCTTCGCCAGGGCGTCGCACACCACCTTGGGGGCATAGCGCGAGACATCGCCGCCGTGGCTCGCGATCTCGCGCACCAGCGAGGCGCTCACGAAGCCGTGCTTCGTGCGCGTGGGCAGGAAGATGGTGTCGATGTTCGGGCGCAGATCCGCGTTGGCGTGGGCGATCTGGAGCTCGTACTCGAAGTCGGTCGTGACGCGCAGGCCGCGCACGATCACGCTCGCCTGCTTCGACGCGCAGTACTCGATCAGCAGGCCGTCGAACGAGTCGACGACGACGTTCGGGATGTGCGAGGCGATGCTCACGATGAGGCCCTTGCGCTCGTCGGCGCTGAAGAGCGGGTGCTTGGTGGGATGCACGCCGATGGCGACGATCACGTTGTCGAAGAGCGCCGCCGCGCGCTCGATCAGATCGAGGTGACCGAGCGTGGCGGGATCGAAGCTGCCCGCATAGACCGCGAGCGCGCGGCTCACTTCGCCGCTCCCTTGCTCTCCGTCTTGGGCGCGTTCGGCGTGGCGCTGGTCTTCGCGGCGGGCGGCGCGGGGCCGATCGCGGGGCCGGGCGCGGGCTCCGACTTCGGCGTGGGCTTCGGCGTGGGCTTCGGCGGACCCTGGGGCGCGGGCGCGGGCGGCGGCATCGGTCCGGGGGGCGTGGGCGCTGCGCCGCCGGGCGGCGGGAGCGGCGCGGGCCCGGGCGCGGGCCCAGGCGACTGCAGCGGCGGACCCTGCATGCCCATGAGCGAGGGATCGACCTCGAGCCACAGCGAGCGACCTTCATCGCTGAACGTCACGCGGAACGCGGAGAGGAGACCCGCGCCGACCACGCCGCCGAGGTCGACGTCGAAGTTGCTCTTGATGTCGGCGAGCGGGGCGCCCTGCATCGCGGGGACCTGCGGGAGATCGAGCGTGCCGAGCTTGAAGTAGGGCAGCATCCCGAGCTTCCACGTCGGCGGCGCGCCGGCCTCGCCGCGGAAGGTCGAGAGGTCGGCGCCGGAGCGCTTCAGCATCGCGTCGTCGAGGGCGAGCGGATAGAAGGCCGACGAGTCGACGAAGAGCAACGAGTTGCCGTCCTCCTTGTTCGACACCGCCGCGCGCATCATCATGCCGCCGCCGCGCACGTAGAAGAGAGGCACGCGGCTCGCGTCGGGCGGGGGCGCTGCGTCGTTCTTGCGGACCACGAACTGCGAGCCGCGACGATCGAACGTCACGTGCATGTGCCGGAGCGCGTTGACGCCGATGAGCGCCTTGATCGGCGCGCCGAGCTGCCGGGAGATGTTGCTGAGATCGGTGGTGAGGGCGGGGACGTCCTTCACCTCGAGCTTGTCGCCGAAGCGCAGGTTCACCCAGGCGGGCTCCTTGCGGCTCGACGCGTCGATCATGAGCTCGCCCATCGCGGTGGCGACGACGGCCAGGACGCGCTCGCCCTCGAGCTCGCACGGGACGACCAGCGCGGGGCCGGCCTGCGGCATCTCGACCGACGCCACGACCGCGCCCTCGATCGCGAACGGATGCCGGCCCTGACCGCGGCGCGCGAGCTTCGCGACCTCCTTGGCCCAGGTGTCCTTCACCGCGGGATCGCGGAGCATCTCCTCGAGCTCGTCGGCCGCCTTCTCGATGTCGCCCGCGTACCAGTACGCGCGGCCGCGCAGGCCCTTCGCGTCGCTGCCGAGGAGGCCCTCGCTGAGCTTCAGCGTCTCGGCGTAGTCGAGCTTCGCGAGCGCGATGCGCGCGCCGAGCAGGCGGGTCTCCGGATCCTTGGGCGAGGCCTTCAGCGCGCCGTCGATCGACGTGCTCGCGTCCTCCAGGTCACCGGTGCGGTACGCGGTCTTCGCGCGCGTCAGCCACTTGTCGGCCAGAGGCGCGCGCGGGCTGTTCGCGTCGGGACCGCCGCAGGCGACCGCGGCCAGGGCGACGAGGCCGCCGAGGATGCCGAGCTGCAGAGAGTGGGTGGCCAGGCTTCGCATCCTCGGGGGCTCCAGTCGGAAAGGCCGTGATTCAAGAAGGGGTTTGCGGGTGCTGCGGGGGCGGCACCGGCTCGATGCGCAGGATGCGGTCCGCCCGGAGCTCGCGACGACCGCGCCCGGGCAGCTGATAGCCGATCACCCGTGGGGGGTCGAGCCCCGCGATGATCTCGACCAGGACCATCTGCATGGGCTCCTGGGGCCGTGAGCGAGGCCGGTACACCACCGTCACGGGCACCGCGGCGGCGATGGCTTTCATGCACTCTGCAATGATCTGCTCGCGCGCCTTGCGCTCGGCGATGCGCACCTCCCACACGTCGCGCGGGGACTTGGGCTCGAGGGCCTCCACGCACTTCGTCCAGACCACGCGCAGCGCCGCGACATCGGCATCCGCCCGGTGCGCCCGCGAGCTGTCGATCCCGAAGTGCTCGCGCAGCGCGTCGAGCGAGTGCTTCTTCAGGCCGAACGTGCGCCGCGAGAGATTGAGCGTGTCGATGTAGTGGGGGAGCGGCATGGGCGTCCCCGCGCGCGCCATCTCGGCCTCGAGGAACGCGACGTCCCACGAGGCGCCGTGCGCCACCAGCACCGCGCCGTCGAACAGCGCCGCGACGCGCGCGGCGATGGCGGCGAACGTCGGCGCGTCGTGCAGGGCCGCGGCGAAGATCCCGTGCACGTGAGCATTGCCCACCTCTTCCTTCGCGAGCGTCTCGGGGCGCACCAGCGTGTGCAGGCGATCCACCGTCACGCCGCCCAGCACGCGCTCGATGCACACCTCGACGACGCGATCCTTGGCGGGATCGAGGCCCGTCATCTCGAGGTCCACGAAGGCGAACGGGGCCTCCGCCAGCGGCAGATCCCAGGGCGCGCCTGTCGGCGGCGGGCTCGTCACCGCTCGACACACATCGCGATGCCCTGGCCGACGCCGATGCACAGCGCGGCCATCCCGCGCTTCACGTCGCGGGCCTTCATCGCGTGGAGCAGCGTCACGAGGATGCGGCAGCCGCTCGAGCCGATGGGATGACCGAGCGCGATGGCGCCGCCGCGCACGTTGACGCGCGCAGGGTCGAGCTCGAGCCCACGGATGCACGCGAGCGCCTGCGCCGCGAAGGCCTCGTTCAGCTCGACGAGATCGAGATCGGCGGTGGTCCAGCCGGCGCGCAGGAGCGCCTTCGTGCCCGCGGGGATCGGGCCCTCGCCCATGAAATTCGGCTCGACGCCGGCGGTCGCGCCCGAGACCACGCGGGCGAGCGGCTCGAGGTTCTCCGCCTTCAGCACGTCCTCGCTGACTACCATGATCGCGCTCGCGCCGTCGTTGAGGGGCGAGCTGTTGCCGGCCGTCACCGTGCCGCCCTTGCGGAAGAGCGGCTGGAGCTTCTGGAGCGCCTCGATGGTGGCGTCGGCGCGCGGGCCCTCGTCCTTCGCGACCACCAGCGAGGGGCCTTTTCTCTGCGGGATCGAGACGAGCGCGATCTCGTCGTCGAGCTCGCCTGCGGCCTGCGCCTTCGCCGCCTTCGCGTGCGAGGCGAGCGCGAACGCGTCCTGGTCCTCGCGCGAGATCTTGTACTTCTCGGCGACGTTTTCCGCGGTCTCGCCCATCGACTGGAGCGGGAAGCGCTCCGCCATCTTCGGGTTCTCGAAGCGCCAGCCGAGGCTCGTGTCGAAGACCCTGGGCGGCGTGCGGGCGAATGCCTCGTCGCTCTTGCCGAAGACGAACGGCGCGCGCGTCATGCTCTCGACGCCGCCCGCGATCACGCACTCCGCGTCGCCGGTCCACACGCGGCGCACGGCATCGCTCACCGCCTCGAGGCCCGAGCCGCACAGGCGGTTCACGGTCAGCGCGGGCACCTCGTAGGGAAGGCCCGCGAGGAGCATCGCCATGCGCGCGACGTTGCGGTTGTCCTCGCCGGCCTGGTTCGTCGCGCCGAAGACGACGTGATCGACGCGCGCCACCAGCGACGGCGCCTTCGCGGCGAGCGTGGCGATGAGGTGCGCCGCGAGGTCGTCGGCGCGGACGGGCGCGAGGGCGCCGCGGTGCTTGCCGATCGGGGTGCGAAGGCCGTGGACGAGATAGGCGGGACGCATCGCGGGACACCCTAGTCCGGGCCCGGAGGCGGCGCTACGCTCGCGCGATGGTGCGCCGAGCTGCGCTTGTCCAGCCGGCGAGAGTTTGAAAGGGTGCCCTGCCGAAACGATCGCGGAAGCGCGATCGGGACGGTAGGGTCTACCGATGACCGCGACCATGCGTCAGCTCGGACGGACAGGCGTGGCCGTGGAGGCTGTTTCTCTGGGCGGGGAGGGGATCCTGCGGACCCACGGGCGCTCGGCCGAAGCGGTCCCGATGCTCCTCGAGGCGCTGCGCCTCGGCGTCCGCTACTGCGATACCGCGCCCGCATACGACGGCAGCCAGGGCTACTACGGCGAGGCGTTCGCGAAGATGCAAAATGCACGCGATGGCGTGTTCCTCGCCTCGAAGACCCACGAGCGCAGCCGGACCGGCGCGCTCGCGCTGCTGGGCCGCAGCCTGAAGACGCTCGGCACGGATCGCCTCGACCTCTGGCAGATGCATGACCTCCGCACCGAGGATGATCTCGAGGCGATGTTCGCGCGTGGCGGAGCGATCGAGGCGGCGGAGGAGGCCAAGCAGGCGGGAAAGGTGCGGTTCGTCGGGCTCACCGGGCACCACGATCCGGCGATCCTCACGGCGGCGATGGATCGCTACGCGTTCGACTGCGTGCTCGTGCCGGTGAACCCCGCGGATCCGGCGCGGCTGCCGTTCGTCACGAGCGTCATCCCGGCCGCGCGCGCGCAGGGGATGGGCGTCATCGGGATGAAGGTGCTCGCGGCGGGGCGGATCGTGAGCGAGGGCGCGGCGACGGCCGAGGAGTGCATCCGCTACGCGATGGGCCTCGCCGACACGCTGATCATCGGGTGCGGCTCGCCGGCCGAGATCGCCGCGAACCTGCACGTGGGCCGCACCGCCGAGGCGATGAGCGATGGCGAGCGGGCGGCGCTCGAGTCGCGCCTCGCGCGCCGGGCGAGCCGCTACGCGTACTTCAAGGCGTCGTGACGTCGTGACGTCGTGACGTCGCGCGGGAGCGCGGCGATCGGCCCGCACACGCGCGCGCTGCGATAGGGCGTGGCCGCGCCGGCCACGCGCTCGGTCACCGCCGTCCCCTCCGCCGCCGAGCCGTGGACCGCCGCGAGCAGACCGAGCTCCGCGATCGACGCGGGCGGTCGCAACCGTGGGCCCGCGATCTCGCCGCGCTGCACGCGCTCGCACCAGCTGCGCCTCCACACGCCGCGAACGACCGAGATCACGAGGAGGGCCACGCCGAGCACGACCGCTCTCGTATTCCACGGGCGAGACGAGAGGGAGATGACGGCGAGCAGGCCTGTTCCCCGTTGTCTCGTCTCCTACTTCTCTACTGCCACCCCGTTTTCCCACCGATAAAACCCCTCCCCGCTCTTCTTCCCCAGCTTCCCCGCGCGCACCATCGACCGCAGGATCGGCGGCGGCCTGAACTGCTCGCCGATCTCCTTCGTCAGGTGGTCGAGGATCGCCAGGCGCACGTCGAGGCCCACCAGGTCGGTCAGCTTGAGCGGGCCCATCGGATGGCGGTAGCCGAGCTCCATCCCGCGATCGATGTCCGCCGCGCTCGCGACGCCCATCTCCACCATCCGCATCGCCTCCGCGCCCAGGATCACGCCGAGGCGGCTGGTGGCGAAGCCTGGCACGTCGCGCACCACGATCGGCGTCTTGCCGAGGCCGCGCGCGAAGTCGAGCGCACGCGCGATCGTCGCCTCCGACGTCCCGAGCCCCCGCACCACCTCCACCAGCTCCATCACCGGCGGCGGATTGAAGAAATGGAGACCGACCGTCCGCGCGGGCACCCCCAGCCGCGCCCCGAGCTCAGTGACCGACAGCGACGACGTGTTCGTGCCGATCAGCGCATGCGGGCCGAGCACCTCGAGGAGCGGCTTCAGCACGTCGAGCTTCAGCGCCATGTCCTCGGGCACCGCCTCGATCACCAGGTCGGCGCCGGCGCAGGCGTCCTTCGCGTCGGTCGCGGCGGAGAGCCGATTCATCGTCTGGTGGCGCTGATCCGCGGTGATCTTGCCCTTCCCGAGCAGCTTCTCGAGCTGCGCGCCGATGCCCTTCACCGCGGCGAAGGAGCGGCCTTCTACACTGTCGAAGAGACGCGTCGTGTGGCCGCTCTGGGCCGCGACCTGCGCGATCCCCTGGCCCATCGTCCCGGTGCCGAGGACCGTCACGTGCAGCGATACGGCGACAGGCCTTGCTTTTCCCGGTTCCGCGCTCATGGCTCGCTCTCTCCTTTGTTTGGTGGGTAGGGGCGCGGGAGCATAGTCTAAGCAGCGGTGGCGCGGATTCTCTTGGTCGACGACAGCGCGAGCGCCCGAGCCCTGCTCGGCGTGCGGCTGCGGGAAAATGGCCACCAGGTCGAGGAGGTCGCGCTCGCGGCCGATGCCGCGGAGATGGCGCTCAACCACCCGCCCGACGCCGTCGTCACCGATCTGTGGATGCCCGGCATCTCCGGCCTCCAGCTGTGCCGCCTCCTCCGCGCCGAGCCTGCGACCCAGCACGTGCCCGTGGTGCTGCTCACCGCGTCCGACGACCGGCGCTCTCGCTTCTGGGCGCGCCACGCCGGCGCGACCGCGTACGTGACGAAGACCGAGATCGATCGCCTGACCGACGTGCTCGGCGACGTCACCTCCTCGCCCATGACGCGCCCGTCGCCGTCGCCGTCGCCGCATCCGCAGCTGGTCACGCGCGGCAACGTCCAGGAGCGGCTCTCGCAGCTGCTCGACGCCTCGCTCTTCGAGTCCACCATCGCCGGCGAGGTGCGCGCGCTCTCGCAGAAGGCGGAGGAGCTCGAGCACCTGTTCGAATCGCTGTGCGCGCTCGCCTCCGACATCGCGGGCTATCGCTGGCTCGGGCTCACCACCGATCAGGCGCCCGCCCCGCACGTGAAGTACACGACGCGCCTCTTCATCCACACCCACCCCGACCTCAAGGACAAGGCGGAGCGCGAGGCGCGCGACGCGCTGGCGGTCGCGCCTCCGCCCGAGCGCCGCAAGCCCGACGAGGGCGACGCGTTCTTCATCACCGACAAGCGCGCAGTGGACGCCGAGTGGTCGACGCCGCCCATTCTCCTGCCCATCCGCTTCGGCTCGGTGTCGATGGGCCAGATCGCGCTCGCCCCCAGCCGCCGCGGCGCCTCGCACGACGATCGCCGCCTCATCGGCAACATGGCGAGCGAGCTCGGCGGCCCCCTGCGGATGGCCGCGCTCGTCGCCGAAGCGCGGCGCCTCGCCTCCACCGACACGCTCACCGGGCTGCTCAATCGTCGCGCCTTCGTGGAGCGCATCGAGAAGGCGCGTGCCGTCAGCGACAAGCAGCTGTTCCCGCTCAGCGTGCTCCTGCTCGACGTCGACTATTTCAAGAAGGTCAACGACACGCTCGGCCACGACGCCGGCGATGCCGTGCTTGTCGGCGTCGCCAAGGTGCTCTCCAACATGGCGCGCAAGAGCGACTTCGTCGCGCGCTGGGGCGGCGAGGAGTTCGTGGTCGCGCTCACCGCCACCGCCGAAGCGGGCGCGCGGGTCGCTGCCGAGCGCGTGCGGCGCGCCATCGCCGACGCGCGGTACCTGCTGCCGAGCGGTGGCGAGCACCGCGCGACCGCGTCGGTGGGGCTCGCGAGCGCGGAGAACCGCTCGTGGGACATCCACGGTCTGATCGGACGCGCCGACAAGGCGATGTACGCCGCGAAGAACCGCGGGCGCAACAGGGTGGAGACTGCATGAAGCTTCGACTCGCAGCGGGCGCGGCCATCCTCGCCCTCACGTGCTTCGCCGCGCCGGCCGCGGCCGACGAGCCTGCCCCCACGCCGGGCCCCGCCGCGCCGACGGAGAGCGCAGCCGCCGCCGCGACCCCCACGCCGGGCCCCGCCGCTGCTACCACGGACGCCGCGCCCGTCGCGAGCAAGCGCACGGTCTGGCCGTGGGTCCTCATGGGCACGGGAGTGGCGCTGGTCGTCACCGCGATCGTCCTCGAGGTCAGCGCGGTCCGGCAGGACGACAAGCGCGAGGCCGCCGAGGTGAAGCTCCAGGACTACGCGCAGCAGCCCGCGAGCAACCCCGACAAGCAACGCATCCAGGCCGAGGTCGACGACCACAAGAGCTCCGCGTCGAGCGAGCGCACCGCGGCGCTCATCATCGGTACCGCGGGCTTCCTCACCGTCGCCGGCAGCGTCGTGCTCTGGTTCTACGAGGGCAGCAAGACCGCCCCTGCCCCCGCCCCGGCCCCCGCCCCCGCCCCGGCCGCGCGCTTCACGCCGTCGTTCCGGCCCTCGCTCGGCCCGAGCTACGCGGGCGCGGTTCTGGGCGCCTCGTTCTAGCGCTCACTGGCAGCGCTCGCCGACGACCTCCGGGCACGGGCTCGTCG
>Ga0123336_10004142_pt1 | contig 11918 bp, 12 predicted proteins | sample SSSSmetaG_FD_96466 | JGI IMG/M metagenome (GOLD analysis project Ga0123336, IMG submission 96466) | Glacier valley bacterial and archeal communities from Borup Fiord, Nunavut, Canada, to study Microbial Dark Matter (Phase II) - ​SSSS metaG | ecosystem: Environmental > Aquatic > Freshwater > Ice... | reverse complement strand
TACGGGGTTGTGTGCGGGGCTGGGCGGTCATGGATGATCAGCCCGCGATTGGTGCAATACGTCATGCCCGGACATGATCCGGGTATCCACGCGGCGGTGCCAAGTGTGCGTTTGAGCGGCTATCTGTGATCGTGCATGTGCGGAGAGATCTGCACTCGTGCCGCCGCGTGGATACCCGGGCCAAGCCCGGGCATGACGTTGAGAGTTCACGTGACATCCTCCATGAGGAACTTAAGCAGTGCATCCAGCCCCACGTTGGGGACACCAAGGCGGCCGCCTTCGGGCAGGCGCATGGGTTCAAAATGCGGGAGGGCGAGGAAGGGGTGCTGCCAGAAATCGGCATCGGGCGGGCGGTCGGGGACTTCGCCGGGGTAGGAGCGGGTGATGACCTGCTGGCCGAGGACACGGCCGCGGACGGCGGAGACTGGGCGGCCGTCCAGCGTCCAGACGAAGTCTTCGGTGCAGCGGACCGACGCGATGGCGAAATGGCCGGTGCGGGTGGTGGCGCCGGGGATGTCGGTGAGTGAGCGCATGAGGGCGGCGAGGTTCCCGCGCTGGCGTTCGGCCACGTGGTCGGCCTTGGTGGCGGCGAAGGCGACGCGTTCGATCAGGCGGGGCGGTGCGCGTAGGGATGCCAGCGCGCCGATGGCTTCGAGCCAGTTGAATTCCCAGCGCAGGGATGCGGCGGCGGCGCCCAGGGCCGCGCGCATGTCGGCGAAGGCTGCCTGGCCGGCGTGGAGTGCTGTGAGGATGTCCGCGAGGATGACCAGGCGGTCCACGTTGGCGAAGAGGGGGGATGCGAGGTCACGGCGGACGGCGGCGAGGTAGGCGGCATAGCGGTCGGCCAGAAGCGTGGTGAGCCCCCCTGCCCCGGCGGCCGGAAAGAACGACATCCAGGGGGCTTCGGGACCTGGAGCGGGCATCAGATGGCGGCCCGGTTGGAGGAAGGCGAGGCCCGCGTCGCGGAGTTTGCCGAGCATGGTGCGGTAGAGGCGCGTGCCGGCATGGGCGAGTGATTCGTCGGCCGGCGCGCGGGCAGGCAGGCCAGCGGCGAAGGCGAGAAACGGGGCTGTGATATCGGGCAGCCCGAGCGTTTCGATGCGCTTCAACGTGGCGGCGGACCATTGGGCATAGGTCTGGGTGAGCATGGGCAGGTCGATCAGCCACTCGCCGGGATAATCCAGGAATTCCACGCGGAGATGGCGGTTCGGCAGTGCGGTGCGCGGCAGGCTGGTGGTGAGTGCAAGGAGGGAGGCGGAGTCGGTACGCTCGGGCCAGGCGGGCGGGTCCGCGGCCAGGCGGGCCAGATGGCGCGCCTGGTCGAAGCGCGGCACTTCGCCGGCGCCGAGCGGGGCGAGCGCCCAGCGTTTCGACATCAGATTTGCGGCGGCGGAGGTGAGGAACGCGGTTTTCCCGGCGCGGGACAGGCCAGTGACGCCGATGCGGATGGTGGTGGTGCCGAAAGGCCAGGCTTGCACGCCGGCAGTGGCCAGGCGTTGCAGGCCGCCGCCCAGCTCGCCGATCAGGCTCATCTGCGCTCGATCAGCTCGATCTTGTAGCCGTTGGGGTCTTCGACAAAGGCGATCACCGTGGTGCCGTGTTTTACCGGGCCTGCTTCGCGGGTGACTTTCCCGCCGCCATGGCGAACCGCGTCGCAGGCGGCGGCGGCATCTGGGACGCCGACGGCGAGATGGCCGAAGGCAGTGCCGAGTTCATACGGCTCGGCCTGGTCCCAGTTGTGGGTGAGCTCGATTTCGGCTTGGCCTTCGGCGTTGGTGGCGTAGCCCATGAAGACCAGGGTGTAGCGGCCTGCGGGAACCTCGGTGCGGCGCAGTTCACGCATGCCAAGCAGGTCACGGTAGAAGGCGATGCTGGGGTCCAGCTCGTTCACGCGCAGCATGGTGTGGAGAAAGCCGGGCATTTCAGTGCTCCTGTTCGGCGGCATCGATCCCGATGAGGAAAAGGCCGTGGTGGTCGGCCGCCTGGATACAGGCGGCAAGGTCCGTGACAAGGGTGCCCCCTGCCTCGAATGCAACGCCGCGAAGGCCGGCTTCGTGCGCGGCCTCGATGGTGCGGGGGCCGATGGTGGGCAGATCGGCGCGGCGGTCCTGGCCCGGCTTGGCGATCTTGACGAGCACGCCGCCTTCGCCCGCGCGGCGGAGGTCGCCGGCGCGGGCGATCATGCGGTCCGTGCCTTCGATCGCCTCCACCGCCAGCACCACGCCGTGCTGCACCACGCAGGCCTGGCCGATATCGGCCGCTCCCAACGCGCGGAGCACGGCGGCACCGCGCGCGATGTCGGCACGCGCCTGCGCATCGGGGGCGAGGCGACCGGCGACACCAGTACGGCCGAGGACGCTGGTCAGCACGTCGTGCGCGCCAACGACTCGAAAACCCTCCTCTCCGAGCACGCGCACGACGGCTGCCAGCAGACCGTCATCGCCGGCGAAGGCGGCCCGGCCGATGCGGGCCATGATACGGGCGCCTTCTGCGTCAGGCCGCAGGTCCAGGATCGAGGGGCGGCGGACGGGGCCGACCAACACCAGGTCGCGACAGCCATGCTCGCGCAATAGTTGCAACATCCTGCCCGCTGCACCTAGACGCACATAGACGTGGGGAAAGACATCGATAACCGCCGGTTCGGCAAAATCTTCGAAACCGATAATGAAGACCCCCCGCCCGCTGGCTTGTGCGGCAGCGGCGACCTGCCCGGGGAAGGGGCCGCCGCCTGCAAGGATGCCGATTGGGCCATCAGCCACAGTGGTGTTCGCCATATAGGCGAATGCCTGATGGCAGGCTTAAACCAGAAGTCACAATAACCAAGACTATTCCAAAATTTTTGCACGATCGTTCCAAAAATAGCGACTTTCCTGTTGCGCGGGGAAGCGTGGCAATCTACCTATTCGTGGCGCGTCACATCTCTGTGAGCCGAGAGGAAACAAATTATGGACGATAGCGACCTGGCTCTTAGCCCCAGCGCCACCGGTATCCTGCAGTGCCTGCGCCTCCTCGCGGCCGAAGCCGCCTCGCTGAACCTGGTCCGGACGCTGTCGGCGATCGAAGACGCGTTGGAAATGGCTGCCAATGAGAGCGGCATGGACCGCATCGGCGAACAGTTCCAAGACTGCTACACTCGCCCCATCTTCCACTAGAAACTGCGACCGCCGGAGAAAGCTTTTTGCTTCTTTTTCTTGAAAAAGAAGACCTTCCTTACTCACCGTCTCCCGCCATCCCGGCATCGCTCCGAACCAGCCCCCGACGGCTCGGCACATCGATGAACGCCAGCATCTCCGCCACCAACGGATCGCCGCTTAGCCCGCGCGCTCCTGCGAGGCGCTCGGCGAACACGGTGCCGGTGTCGCCGCCGGCGAACAGCAGCCGGAAGGCGTCGCGCAGCCGGTGAAGCCCGGCGCGGTCCACGCCGCGGCGTTTCAGCCCCACCACGTTCAGTCCGGTGAGGCGGGCCCGGTTGCCCATCACGGTCCCGAACGGGATCACGTCCGCCTCGACACCCGAGGCGCCGCCCACCATGGCCGCGCGGCCGATGCGGACGAACTGGTGCAGGGCTGTGGCGCCTCCGATCACGGCGCCCGCCCCGATGCTGACATGGCCGCCCATCACCACGTTGTTGGCCACGATCACTCCGTCGCCCAGATCGCAATCATGGGCCACGTGGACCACGGCCATCAGCAGGCAGTCGGCGCCGACGCGCGTGATGCCGCTGCCGGTGACGGTGCCGCGATGGATGGTGCAGTGTTCGCGTATCTGGGTGCGGTCCCCGACCACGGTGCGGGTCGGCTCGCCGCGGTATTTGAGGTCCTGCGGCGCCATGCCGACGGTGCAGAAAGGATAGAGCACGCAGCCCTGGCCGATCTCCGTATCGCCATCGACCACCACGTGACTGATCAGCCGGGTGCCGGCGCCGATTACCGCCTGCGGCCCGACGCTGCACCAGGGGCCGATGTCGGCATCCGGTGCCACGCGCGCGCCGGCGGCCACGATTGCGGTCGGGTGGATGCGGGCCGTCTGCTCCATCGCGTAGTCCATCACCTGCACGCCCGCCCCCCGGCTATCCTCACGACTCGGACGCCGTGCGGTCCATGATCATCGCCGAATAGGTGGCTTCGGCAACCGACACACCGTCCACGCGCGCCACGGCGGAGAACTTCCACACGTTGCCGCGCCGCCGCTCGCGCGTCACGTGGATACGCAACTGATCGCCGGGCTGAACCGGGCGGCGGAACTTCGCGCTCTCGATCATCATGAAATACACCACCCGGCCGGCCGCCTCCGGACCCAGCGACTGCACCACCAGCACCGCGGAGGTCTGCGCCATGCTCTCGATGATCAGCACGCCCGGCATCACCGGATGTCCTGGAAAATGGCCCTGGAAAAAAGGTTCGTTGGCGGTGACGTTCTTGATGCCGATGGCGGAGACGTGCGGCACGATGTCGATCATGCGATCCAGCAACAGCATGGGATAGCGATGCGGGATGGCATGCATGATCTGCGCGATATCGAGCGACGCGATGTATCCCTCGGCCCCGGCCGGCGATGCCTGCGCCTGATCGGGGACGTCGTTGTCTTGTGTCGTGCCGTCCATCGGGTCCTCGATCGAAACGCGCTCCAGATACGCCAAGCACTAGGTAAGGCAAGCAGTCCTTTTTTGAAAAAAAGGACCAAAAAACCGGGCGCACCGCTTTGCGCCCGTGCCCGGACTTGATCCGGGTATCCACGCGCCAGCGACACAGCGGATTTATGAAGCGAAAGCACGCTTCAGCTAACTGGCGGCTAGAGCGTTTTCAGCTTGAGTGGAATGAAGAAGCGGCGCTGAAAACACTCTAGCTTTTTGTATTGGCGAGCAACTTTATCACCGGGCTGTCGCCACTCAGGGTGATGTTGCTCTAGTGTGTGGAACGGCGTGGATACCCGGATCAAGTCCGGGCAAGACGAGCCTTTCAATTACCTGCCTTACTCCCTTCCGCTCGGCCTGCGGCGGGCCAATTGCCGCAATACCGCAACGTTTCGGAAGAACTCGCGCACCGGCAAAGCGGGGCTGCCGATCACATCGGAGCCAGCCGGCACGTCCGACATCACGCCGGCCTGGGCGCCAATGCGCACGTTGGCACCCACATTGATGTGGCCGGCAAGAGCGGCCTGGCCGCCGATCTGCACGAAATCACCGATCGTGGTCGAGCCGGCAATGCCGGCTTGGGCGGCCATCACACAGGCGCGACCAAGGCGGACGTTATGGGCGATCTGGATAAGGTTATCGATGCGCGTGCCGGCGCCAATAACGGTATCGTGCGACGCGCCGCGGTCCACACAGGCATTGGCGCCGATCTCCACGTCGTCTTCCAGGATCACCCGGCCAAGCTGAGGCACCGTGACCATGCCTTGTCCCGTGATGGCGAAGCCGAAGCCTTCCTGGCCCACACGCGCGCCGGGATAGACATAGACTCGCGCGCCCACGATCGCGTGGCTGATGCTGGCATGCGTGCCGACGCGGCAATCGGCACCCAGGATCACCCCGTCTCCGATCGTCGCCGACGGCCCGATCCGGCAGCGGGCGCCGATCTCGCACCGCGCACCGATGACCGCATGGGGGCCGACCTCCGCGGTGGGATCGACACACGCCATGGAATGAATGACGGCAGTCGGGTGGATACCGGCTGCCGCCGGCGGTTGAGGATAGAACAGAGTGGCGATACGCGCCCAGGCAAGATGCGGGTCGGCTGCCACCAGCACCGCACTGTCCGGCGCCACCCGAGCCGCGAACTTCGCCGCACAGATGACAGCGCCGGCTTGGGTGGTCTCCGCAGCGGCGGCGTAGCGCGGGTTGTGCAGGACGGCCACTTCTTCTGAACCGGCGGTTTGCAGCGCAGCGACACCGGTGAGCGGGCGGTCATGTGCAAGGCCGCGCCGATCCAGGCATGCTCCTGCGACTTGCGCCAGATGATTCAGCGCAAAGGGGCCTTGCCGGGTGAAGAACCGGGCATCGCCTAGACTCATGGAAGACAAGGAAGACTTCTTTTTGAAAAAAGAAGCAAAAACTTTTGGCAGCGCTGTCGCGTGCTGTCTCCGCGTGGCGCGTGCCAAAGAGGCAAAAGTTTTTTGGTTCTTTTTGTCAAAAAGAACGGCTTTCTTAATGCGCCGCCGGCACCGCCGCAGGCGCCGCCACCGATTGCGGCACGGCACTGTTCGCCCAATCCTTCGGCAAGGTCGCCGGATCCACCGTCTCGGCTGGAATCTGCACCGTCGGCTGCAGCTTGTTCAGCTGCTGCGTCACCTGATCAGTGATGTCGAACTCCGGCATGTTCAGCGCCACCTTGTCGCGGTGCAGGACCACATTCATGCCGCGGCTTTCGGCAACCTGCTTGACCACGGCCAGCAACGTGCTCTCGATCTGGTTCAGCGCCACCTGACCGGCCTCGGCGATGATGCGATAGCGCTCCTGCAGCTGGCGCCGCTCTGCGTCGATACGCTCACGCAGTTGGCGCTCCTTGGCATGGCCCTGCTCGGGCGTCATCTTCGGCGCTTCGGCCTGTAACTGCTGATACAACTGGCGCCAGCCGGCCTGGGAGCGGTCCACGTCGGCCTTCAGCTTGTCCTTCCGAGCGCCGACGATGCGCTGGATGATCTGGTCTGCGCTCGATCCGCGCATCACGTCCGGCACGCTGAGGATACCCACCACGACGGCCGGCGGCACGTTGGACTTTGGCAGCGGCGCCAGGTTTGGCACTGGCGGATGCGGCAGCGGTGGCATCGGCTGCTGCTGGGCGGACTGCTCGTCCTGCGGGGCAGACCCCTCCTCCTGCAACGGCGGCAGGGGGGCGGCGGCCACCGGTACTTGGCGGGCAGCGCGCGGCGCGCGAGCGGGGGCGGCGGCGCGAGGCTGGCTGGGCTGCGGCGGGATGAAATAGCCCGGATTGCTCTGGGCGTAGGCCGCTATTGGGGAAATCCCCTGCGTGAACGCAAGCAGGCAGGCGGCTGTGGTCAGGCGTGTGCGCATTCTACTGGAACCTCGTTCCGAAACCGAATTTGAAGATCTGGGTCTGATCGTAGGGCTTCTTCAGCACCGGGATGCCGAAATCCAGGTTGATCAGGCCGAAGGGGCTTTTCCACGAAACGCCCACGCCCACCGACATGCGTGGCGAACTATCGTCGTAATAGCATTTGTTGATCGGCGTGCCATGGTCGTCGATCGGCTGGCCATTCTTGTTGCGGGCCGAGGTCGCCAGGCAGGAGGTGAGCGCGTTGGGCGGCACGTTCAGGCCGGACAGGCCGCCGATATCGACGAAGGTGCGGCCGGTGATGCCGAAATCGGCCGGCACGGGCAGCGGGAAATGCAACTCGGTGCTCTGGGTGTAGATGAAGTTGCCGCCGATGCTGTCGCTGCCGTGATAGAAGATGCTTTGTCTCGGGCACGCTGTTGTCAGAGGGAGCTTGCCTGCAATCTCTGGCGCCTGGATCTGCGCCACGGTCTGCAAGCAGGTGGAGTAGGCGACCGAGTGGGGCCCCACCCCCTGGTCCAGAAAGCCGCGCAGATTGTCGCCGCCCAGGAAGAAGCGGTCGATGATGCGCTCCTTGCTCTGCAGGTTGAACAGATAGCCGGCGCCCTGGGTGAACGAGATGCCCCAGTCCGAATTTCCGGTAAAACGGTCCAGCGGCAAGAAGAAGGTGCTGTCGATCTTGGAGCGCAGGTAATGCTCGTCGCCGCCGAAGCCGGCCAGGTCGTTGCCGGCGCGGACGACGAAGCCGGAATGCGGCGCCACCCGGCTGTCGCGATAGTCGAAACTCAGTGTCTGGCCGATCTGCGACAGCAGCGAGTAGCCGGCCTCGTCCTGCACGTAGATACTGGCGAAGGGGCTGATGTTGTTCACGTTCCGGTCGCTGACCGTGTAGGTGAAGGCCTGGCTGATATGGTCGTTATAGGCGTAGCCGAGGCGGAAGCTGAGGCCGTAGCGCGTTTCGCTGTAATCCGACACGTATTGGTTGTTGTTGGTGAGGTAGAAGATGTCGCCGCCGGCCACCAAATTGCGGTCCAGGAAATACGGGTCGGTGGCGGAGATGTCGATCTGGCTCTGCCGGGCGGCAACGGTGCCGTTGATGCCGGCATCGATGCCGGTGCCGATCAGATTGTGCTGGCGCAGGCCGGCCTGCCCCAGGATGCCGGAGGTGGTGGAATAGCCGCCGCCCAGCGACAGCTCGCCGGTGGCCTTCTCGGTCACTTCGGTATTGACGATCACCCTGTCGGCGGCTGAGCCGGGCGTGGGCGTCACTTTCACGTCGCCGAAATAGCCGAGGTCGTTCAGCCGCTGCTTGGTCAGGCGGATCAGTGCAGGGTCGTTCGGATCGCCCTCGGCGAAGACGAATTCGCGGCGGAGCACGCGGTCGCGCGTGACGGTGTTGCCGGAGATGTCGATACGCTCGACATACGTCTTCGGGCCCTGGGAGATATCGAATTCCAGGTCCACCAAATGCTTGGCCCGGTCACGCGCGATGCGCGGATTGACCACGAGGAAGGGGTTGGCATTAGCGCGGCGGACAGCGTCCTGGATCGCGTCGCTGCTCTTCTCCACCAGGTTGCCGTTGTAGAACGCACCCTCCGCCTCGCGCACCAGACCCTTGTAGGGCGAGGCGTCCACCTTCGGCGCGTTGCTCTTCACCGTCACGTGGCCGACGCGGTAGCGTTCGCCTTCGATGATCTGGAAGGTGAGGAAGAACGCGGTGCGTTCGGGCGACAGCTCGGCGACCGTGTTGGTGATAACCACGTCGGCATAGCCGTGCTCGAGGTAATAGCGGCGGATCAGCTCGCGGTCGAAGTTCACGCGCTCCGGGTTGAACTGGTCGCTGCTGCTGAAGAAGCGCCACAGACGTTCCTCTCGGCTGTCGATCACGCCCTTCAGGTCGTTTTCCGTGAAGGCCTTGTTACCGACGAAGACGATGCGGCTGATCTTGGTTTCAGGGCCTTCGACGATCTTGAAGATCACGTTCACCCGGTTCTGCGGCAGTCGCTGGATGAATGGGTCTACGGTGGCGGCAAACCGCCCCTTGCCGGCATATACGCCCAACAGCTTGCCGCGGTCCTGCTGCGCCATGCGGGTGGTGAAGACGGCGCGGCTGCGCAGCTCCAGCGCCTTCTTCAGATCTTCTTCCTTGACGTTGTGATTGCCCTCGAAGGTGATGTTGTTCACCAGCGGGTTTTCCCGCACGTGCACCACCAGGGTAGTGCCTTCGCGCTGGATGGTCACGTCGGTGAACAGGCCGGTGGCGTAGAGGGTGCGCAAGCTGCGATCCACGCGGTCGCTGCCGAACGGGTCGCCCGGCTGGACCAGCATGTAGGAGAGGATGGTGCCTTCCTCGATACGCTGATTGCCCTCGATACGGATAGAGGCGATGGAGTCGCCAGGCTGGGTGGCCACTGGGCGCGCGGTGTGTGTGACGGTGCGGGCGGCAGCGATCGCGGGCAGAATACAGAGCGAGGCGAGCAGCGCGGCGCGGGAACGATGCAACAGGGGACCCCCATGGAGCGGCGGATAATAGCCGGCGTGGTGGGTGCGGGCTACCCGAGATTGCTGGGGCTGTCCATGCGGGTGGAAAGGAAGGCTTCTTTTTGAAAAAAGAAGCAAAAACTTTGGCGCGGACGCAGCTGAACCGCCTTGACATGCCTGCTTCAGCAACGCTCCGTGGCAAAAGTTTTTTGGTTCTTTTTTGTAAAAAAGAACTTCTTCCTTCCCTTCAGGAGACCCCGCATGCGCCTACCACTGATCGCCACGCTCCTTCTCGCCGGCCAGGCCGTCGCCAGTGAGCCGCATGTCCATCTGTATCGCCCCGGCATTCATCCCGAGTCGGCCAAAGCGGGCGTTACGATGCAGTATTTCGGCGGCCCGGTGCTGTCCGCGGTAAAAGTTGAGGTGGTTTTCTGGGGTCCGTCGGTGGCGCCAGCAACGGTTGCCGGCATTTCAGGCTTCCTGGGCGCCTTGGCAAACAGCACGTATGTCGATCAGCTGGCACAATATGCTACAAATCTGACTGGGGTGAACGGCCATGCCGGCACCAACCAGACGATCGGGCGGGGCAGCGTGATCGGCACGGTGGCCATCACGCCAGTTAACAAATCCACTACGCTGACGGATGCGGCGGTGCGCGGCGAGCTTCTGCATCAAATCGCCACGGGCAAGCTGCCGCAGCGCGATCCCAACACCCTGTATATGGTCTATTTTCCAGCTGGGACGACGATCAAACTTGGCAGCTCCAGCAGTTGCGTGCAGTTCGGCGCGTATCACGAGGCGACACCCGGCAAGGTTGGCAAGTCCAACCTGTTCTACGGCGTGATGCCGGATTGCGGCGGCGGCTTCGTGTCGCAGACGGTGGTGAGCAGCCACGAATTCGCTGAGGCCGTGAGCGATGCGATTCCTACGCCCGGCAGCAACCCGGCCTATCCCCAGGCCTGGAACGACGCAGCCGGCAACGAGATCGGCGATCTGTGCGAGGCGAGCGACGCCACGCTGACGACGCCCGCGAGGAGCTACAGGGTGCAGGAGATTTTCACGAATTCGACGAATGCGTGCGCCGCGGGTAATTTCAGCAGCCCTTGATCTGGATGCGATGTCCCTTGCTGAACGGCAGCTGAAGTCATATCATCTGCAATATGAAGCTGGTCCTGGACACGGATGTGGTCAGAAGCGGCTTGCAGAGTGCCAGCGGCGCGTCTCGGCTCGTTCTATGCGGTATCGCAGAAGGGATAATTCAGCCACTGGTGACCGTCTCAACTTTGCTGGAATACGAGGATGTTTTGAAACGGCCGGAGTGTCTTGCGGCAACCGGTCTCACCGCAGCCGGTGTCGATGGGTTTCTGGACGGCTTTCTGGAGCGGTCTCAGCGGGTCGTGGTGCGGGAAAGGCTGAGGCCGAGCATTCAGGACCCGAATGACGAGATTTTCGTCGAGGCGCTGCTTCTCGGCGGCGGTGAAGCGATCGTCACGTTCAATACGCGCGACTACCGGGCCGCGGATGTGCGGCTGGCGTCGCTGCGTCATACAAACATTCCCACGCTCTCACCGGGCGAGGTCTTGAGGAGACTGACATGGCGGCCCACGGCAACTACGCCCTTCGTGTTCCCGCCTCACTGATGAACGATTTGCGTAACGCGGCGGATGCGGATGGCGTGTCGATGAACGGTTTCATCGTCCAGGCGGTGGCGGAGAAGGTCGCTGTGTTGCGTGCGCGCGGCCTGCTCGGCGCTCTGAGCGAAGACGAACAGGCCGCGTATCTGGAAGCACGCGCGTCGCGCGCCCGGATTTCGGGGCTGCGGGACATCCTGGCAAAGGCAGGCACAGAAAACTCTGTACGCCCTGGAGACGAAATTCCGGATGGCTGGCTCGACTGACGTTCTGAGCATACATGGCGTGCCGAATTACCCGAAAAGCTGCGTCACCCATTTCACCGCGCCGGTGTGAACCAGGTCGTTCCAGCTGGCGAAGAGGAAGAAGCTGGCGATGAAGGCGAAGCCCAGGCGGGTTCCGTAATCGAGCGCGCGGGCGGGGAGTGGACGGCCGCGCAGCGCCTCGGCGGCGTAGAACATTAGATGGCCGCCATCGAGGACGGGGATTGGGAGAAGGTTCACCAGCCCGAGATTGATGGACAGCATGGCGGTGAAGGAGACGACGGCGGCAAAACCCAGTTTGGCGACCTGGCCGGAGATGGCGATGACGCCGATGGGGCCGGCCAGATCGTGCACGCCATGGCCGGTGGTGATGATGTGGACCAGGCCGGTCAGCGTCAGCCAGAAGATGGTGGCCATCTGGGTGAAACCGGCGACCAGCGCGGCGCCGGGCCATAGCCGGACATAAGTGCCGCCGCCGGCGATGACGCCAAGCTGACCCTTCGCCGGGTCCTGTGGCGAGGGCTTGATGG
>Ga0123336_10004138_pt1 | contig 11923 bp, 7 predicted proteins | sample SSSSmetaG_FD_96466 | JGI IMG/M metagenome (GOLD analysis project Ga0123336, IMG submission 96466) | Glacier valley bacterial and archeal communities from Borup Fiord, Nunavut, Canada, to study Microbial Dark Matter (Phase II) - ​SSSS metaG | ecosystem: Environmental > Aquatic > Freshwater > Ice... | reverse complement strand
GCCGAAGGATCGCGACGAGGCGGAGCGCGTCGCGCTGCTGCGCGCCGAGTCCCACATCCGGGCCGGCGAGCCGCACGCGGCGCAGCGCGCGCTCGATACGCTCGATCCGAAGACGGAGAGCTCGAGCCCGGGCGTCGTGCTCACCCGCGCGCAGCTCGGGATCCTGCGCGGCGAGCTCGTGCCGGCGCGCGCCACCCTGGAGAGGCTGGCGAAGCGCACCGCGGCGGTGCCGCAGCTGGAGGCGCGGCGGGCGGTCGAGATCGCCGCGAGCCACCTCTACGAGGAGCGCTATGCGATGACGCACGCGTGGACCTCGCGTGCCCGCGCGGCGCAGAAGGCCGGGGGAATCCCGGTGGAGCGCGTCGTCACCATCCTCGACGTGCATGCGCTGCTCGGCCTCGGCGACGTCGATCGCGCCGAGGAGGTGCTCGCACGCGACACGCGCGGGCGGCCCGATCCGCCGCTCGACATCGCTGCCCTCGTCCGGCGCGGTGAGCTGGTGCGCGCGCTCGAGGCGGGGGACGTCGCGATCGCCTCGCTCGATCGCCGCGCCGACCTGCTGTTCCGCTCGGTGCTCGCGCGCGACCTCGCGCGGGCTTGCATCGGCACCGGCGAGCTCGAGCGCGCCGGCAAGATGGTGCGCCTCGCCGAGACCGCGGGCAACGAGCCCGGGCTCGCGGCGCTCGGCCCGATCTGCGACGCGGAGCGCGCGCGGCTCGCCGAGGCGGAGGGCGACCTCGTGGGCGCCCGGCAGAGCATCGAGCGCGCGTACCTGCGGATCCCGGGCTCGCCGTTCGTCGCCGTCGATCGCGACGTCATGAACGGGCAGATGCCCGCAACCCTCGAGGCCCAGGGCGAAGAGGAGCTGCCCGCCGTGGCGCGCGCGTACGCGCGGCTGCGCAGCGCGGAGCTGCTGCTCGCGAACGGCGAGATCGACGAGGCCATCGAGGCCGCCGATCTCGCCGAGCACTACTACGCCACCGCGCGCCTCTGGCACGAGACCGCCCGCGCTCGCCTGGCGCGCGCAGAGGCGCTCGTGCGCTCGCACGGCGAGTCGAAGAGCGAGCACGAGCGCGCCGCCATCCGCGATCGCGCAGTGCGCGCGCTCGACGCGTGCGAGGAGATCGCCGCGCCGCACGGCTACGTCCCGATCGTGGTGGGCGTGGCGATCGTCCGGGCCGCGCTGGAGGAAGCGACGGGCGACCTCGTCGCGGCCGCAAAGGCGATCGGCGCCGCGGTGCTCGCCGCGGGTGACGGCTGCGATGCCTCGCTCGCGCGCGCCGCGCGCCGCCTCGGCGCCGTCTCCCGCGAGGCCCGCGGCGGGCCCAACCCCTACGCCGCGCGCGTGGAGCGGCTGGGCCTCGAGCGCACCGCCCACGTCGTGTGGCGCATCGGGGCGCGCACGTACCTGCGCCAGGATACCGACGCGCCGCCCGAGTCGGTCTCGTGCACCGTCGACGTCGAGGCGCGGAAGGTGCGCGGCAGTGAGCAGCGCGAGCTCGAGCTGCCGGAGCAGCGCCTCCTCTTGCTGTCGGTCCTCGCCGAGGCGGGCGCGGACGGCGCCTCGCTCGAGCACATCTTCGCGCAGGTGTGGGGCGGCACGTTCCATCCGCTCCGTCACCGCAACGCGGTCTACGTCGCGCTCGCGCGGCTGAAGGAGAGCCTGAAGCCCTTCGCGCGCGACGTGCGGATCACGCACGACGGCGATCGCTACCGGCTCGTCGGCGACCTCCCCGTCGCGGTGCTCCGCAAGGCCCCGGCGTGACGCGCGGCGCATGGCGACCTCGGCCGATCGGCCCGTGTCGTAGGCAACGCCCGTGATGCAGCATGCGCGCCCTCGCGAAGACGAGAAGGGGAGTGGTCACGCGAAATTACCGGGCGTCTCGAGGTCTGGCAGCGCGCCGAGCACCGTGAAGAATCAGATCTCGTCGATCCTCGGCATGATGGACGTCGCGGAGCGCATCGAGCTGGCGGCGCGCGCGTCCCGCATGCACGGAATCAGCGGCGGAAGCGATCCGTCGCGCTGACGAGCTCGTGCACGATGCCGGGCTCGCTCGCGGCGTGGCCCGCGTCGGCGATGATCTTGAGGTCGGCTTCGGGCCACAGGCGATGAAGATCCCATGCGCTCTTCGCGGGACACACGACGTCGTAGCGGCCCTGCACGATGACGCCGGGGATGCGCCGGATCTTCGCGATGTTCTTCGGGTCGAGCAGCTCGCGGCCGCCCGTGAACCAGCCGTCGTTCACGAAGAAGTGCGACTCGATGCGGGCGAAGGCGAGCGCGAACTCGTCACCACCCGTTCGCGCGATGAGCTCCGCGTTGGGGATGAGGCAGCTCGTGCGGCCTTCCCACACGCTCCACACCTTCGCGGCTGCGCTCTGCACGGCCTTGTCGTCGGAGGTGAGCCGCTTGTAGTATGCACGCAGGAGATCGCCGCGCTCGGCCTCGGGGATGTGATCGCGGTAGGCCTCCCACGCGTCGGGGAAGATCCAGCTCGTGCCCTCCTGATAGAAGAAGCGGATCTCCGCTTCCCGCAGCAGGAAGATGCCGCGCAGCACGAGCTCGCTGACGCGGTCGGGGTGCGTCTCGGCGTAGGCCAGCGCGAGGGTCGAGCCCCACGATCCGCCGAAGACCTGCCACGTGTCGATGTGCAGCGTCTCGCGCAGCTTCTCGATGTCGGCGACCAGATCCCAGGTCGTGTTGTCCTCGAGCGAGGCGAACGGCGTGCTGCGCCCGCAGCCGCGCTGATCGAAGAGCACGATGCGATAGGTCGCGGGGTCGAAGTAGCGGCGGTGCTTCTGCTCGGTGCCTCCGCCCGGTCCGCCGTGCAGGAACACGACGGGCTTGCCCTTCGGGTTGCCGCTCTCCTCGTAGTAGAGGTCGTGGACGGGAGAGACCTTCAGGCGCCCGGTGTTGAACGGTTCGACATCGGGATAGAGCGAGCGACGGCCTTCGACCATGGCTCGGTCTCTAGCATGGCTACGGACACGCGGTGAGCGAGCGGATCCAGTCGTCGAGGACCTTCACGCCCTTGTCGTCGACGACGCTCGACGCGAGCGGCGGCATGCGGTTCGCGGCGGGCGAATGCGGGCGCACCGAGAGCAGCGACTTCTCCGGCGCGCCGGGCACGAGGAGCTTGCTGCCCGCGATCCCGAGGTCGCCGGCCTCGTTGTCGACGTTGCAGGACTTCGTGTCCTTCAGCGCCGTGCCCCAGCGGAGATCCATGTTGCCGCGTCCCCCGCCCTCGGGCTGGTGGCAGTTGGCGCAGTTCGAGTGGAGGTAGGCGCGCGCGCGCTGCTCGAGCGTGCCCGCGGTGCCCTGCGGATCGGGGTACGCGATCAGCTGATCGACGGGCTTGCCGAGCGGCTTGTCGAACATGCCGATGTGGTCGAGTGTCTTCAGCTGGTTGGAGAGACGGTTGGTCGACGGGTAGACGAAGTCGCCGTTCAGCTGCCCGAGCTCGAGGCCGAGCGAGCGGCCCGCGGCCTCGGAGTGGCACGTGACGCAGTCGCTACGGCTGGGGAACGCCCAGGTCTGCGCGCCGAGGTTCTTCGACTTGCTCGCTTTGAGGAAGACGGCGTCGCTCTGGTCGTCGAGCCACTCGAAGGTGTAGCCGGCCCAGCCGCCGTCGTCGTGGCGCGTGAAGAGGCGCGTCTCGATGCGCTTGCCGCCCACCGTGAAGGTCTTCACGAGGACGGTGCCGTTCGGGAAATCGAAGTCGCCATCGGCGTCCTTGACGGTGATGTTCTTGCCGTCGGGCAGCGCGAGCCAGCGATCCTTGATGGCGCCGTCGCTCCAGAACGGGGAGTTGACCCCGTACGCGACGAGGCCCGAGGCGGGCTTCTTCGCATCGGCGGGATCGACGCAGCCCGTCTTCGACAGCCGATCGGGGAACGTGCTCGGCGCCGCGGGCGCGGCGGGGAGCATCTTGTAGACGGCGCCCTGGTTGAGGGCGACGGCGTAGATCTCGCCGTCGTTGTCCTCCGCGAAGTCGACCCAGTTCGCGGCGGGCGCGGCGGTGGCGTCGAGCTGCGCGTTCTTCGCCTCGCCGGTGCCCGGATCGTAGGAGAGCGTCCACAGCTGCTGCGTGACGAAGTCGCCGTAGACGTACGAGCCCACGAAATCGGGTATGGCCTTGCCGCGGTACACGACGCCGCCGATGATCGACTGGAGCGCGGGCTGCGCGTTGTCGACGACGGGCTCGATCATGCCGACCGTGCCGGGCGGGCACTTCGTGGGGTCTCCGGCCACGACCGAGGGGTGCGTGCCTTCGCGGCACGGCCAGCCGTAGTTGCCGCCGATCTTGATCTTCGCGTCGATCTCCTCGTACGCGTCCTGGCCGACGTCGCCCACCCAGACCTCGTTCGACTCGCGGTCGATGGAGAAGCGGAACGGGTTGCGGAAGCCCCACGCGAACGTCTCGGGGTAGCCGCCGCCGTTCTTCCAGGGGTTCGTGGCGGGGATGCCGTACTTCTTGGCGCCCTCGGTGGTGTCGACGTCGATGCGGAGGATCTTCGCGAAGGGGACGTTCTTGTTCTGGCCGTTCCTGGGCGTGTCGTTGCCGTCGCCGCCGTCCCCGAAGGAGAGATAGAGATATCCATCCTTGCCAAAGGCAATACCGCCGCCCTTGTGATTGCCGAATTGCGTCTGGTCGAAGCCGAAGACCTCGGTGTAAATGCCGAAGTCCGTTCCGGTCTTGTTCGCGCTCGTGAGATAGCCGACGGACGAACGCACGCCGGTGGGTCCGCCGCCGCCGCCGGTGGTCAGAGTGATGTAGAGGCGGCCGTTCTGCGCGAACTTCGGGTGGAACGCGAAGCCGAGGAGGCCGCCCTCGCTCGCGAAGTCGATCCCGGTCACGGTGGCGACGGTCGTGATGTTCGTGGGATCCGCGACCGGAAAGGACCGGATGAGCGCGGTGCCGTTCGGCGAGCCGCCGCCGTTGCCGCGCTGCGCGACGAACCAGCGCGAGGAGTCCCCCGGGATCTGCGCCATCATCATCGGCGCCGCGAGCGGCGCGGTGGCGAACACGCGTTCGAACTTCACGGCGGCGGTGCTCGGCGGCCGCGACGGCGCCTTGCACGTCGGGTTCGCGGGCCGCGTGTCGAGGCCGAACTCGGACCGCACGGGCGGCACGTACCCGTCGGGCCCCGGGCCTCCCTCTTGCCCGGCGCCGTCAGGGGTGTCGGTGGGGCTCGCGCCGTCGTCACTCGATCCGCACGCGCCGAGCGCAGCGAGGGTCGATGCGGTGAGCAGGGCGAGCCCGAGAATTCGCGCCGAGGTCATGGCGAGAAGGATACACGCGGACGGCGCCGCATCGAAGCGGTCAGCGCGCGGACAGCGTCATCGAGTGCGCGACCGTGGCGATGCCCTCGCTCGGCGGCGGGAACGTGATCGAGCAAATCGCGCGGGCGATGCACGTCGTGACCGCGTCGTCCTCGACCGTGGTGGCTCCCTTCTCGAGCCGCGAGAGGGCCACCTTGCCGTCCGTGCCGAACACGAAGACGCCGCCGATCTTGCCGCCGGCCTTCGCCCCTGCCGACTTCGCGTCGAGCCCGGCCGCGTAGCACGCCGCGAACTTGTCGTGGCCGGCCTTGAGGAGCGCAGCGGTCACGTCGTTGTTCACGCTCCCCGTGATCTGCACCGTGCCCTGCGTGATCGACACCTTGGCGGCCGTTGCGGAGGCCGGCGGAGCGGGAGGTGCGGCGCCCTGGCAGACATCGCCCGTGTGGTCGAGGAGCGCGAGGTCGGATTGCGGGCCCTTCGCGGAAGCGCGGGGCGCCGGCGCCGGCGCCGGCGCGCTCGGAGCGGGCAGCGGCGCGGCGGTCGGCAGCGGGCCCGCGTTGGCGGTCGTTGCCGGCGTGACCTCGGGCGGGGACGACGGCGGCGGAGAGCCGCAGCCGGCTGCGCTCACGAGGATCGAAACGAGCAGGGCCGGGACGAGCGGGAGTAGCTTCATGGTCGCCACTCTACAGGCCCGGGCGTTCCGCGAGGCGCAATCGACCCGGGATGGATACGAGCTTCGTCGACGGGCTCGCGTTGCGGCTCGTGAGCGCGTCCTCAGAAGTCCGGAAACCATCGCGAGGACGACGCTTCGTCGCCGAAGCTCCCGAGCGCACGCGCGCCGCGACCGGCGAGGTCGATGGACGAGCTTCCGCGGCTCTTGTGCCTCTCGTCGGTGTACCCTCGTCGCCGCCATGAACCGCAGGACTTTCCTGGGAGGCTCCGCCATCGCTGCGCTCACCACCGCGTGCGGCGGGGAGCGCGTGCAAGGGCGCGTCGCGCAGGGCCCCGCCGTCACCGAGCGCACGCTCGACGACGTCGTGGCGCGCGCGCTCGACACCGCAAAGAAAGGCGGCGCGACCTACGCCGACGTGCGCATCGTGCGCCGCCGCGTCGAGTCCGTACGCACGCGCGAGGACCACGTCGTCTCCGTCGGTGCCGACGAGACCTACGGCATCGGCGTGCGCGTGATCGTCGACGGCGCCTGGGGCTTCGCCGCCGCCGCGCGCGTCGACGGGCCCTCCGCCGCGGCCGCCGCCAGCAACGCCGTCGCCATCGCGCGCGCCGCCCGGCCTGCGCTCAAGCGCCCCGTGGTGCTCGCCGCCGCGCCGATCGTGAAGGGCTCCTGGAAGAGCCCGATGCAGCTCGACCCTTTCAACATCCCGCTCGCGGACAAGGCGCAGTACCTCCTCGATCTCTGGCCGCTCGTGAAGGACGTCCGCCTCGTGAAGTACGCGAGCGGCAGCTTCGAGTCGCTCGCGGAGTGGAAGCTCTTCGCGTCGAGCGAGGGCTCGGTGGTGGAGCAGACCATCACGCGCGTCTCGCCGGGGTTCTCCGTCACCGCGGTGATGGAAGGCCAGTTCGAGTCGCGCGCCGCCGAGATCTCCCCCGCGCAGGCCGGCTGGGAGCTCGTCACCGGCTCGCCCCTCAAGAAGGACGCGCGCCGCATCGCCGAGGAGGCGGTGGAGAAGCTGCGTGCGCCGTCGGTGAAGCCGGGCAAGCGCGATCTCATCCTCGCGCCCAGCAATCTCTGGCTCACCATCCACGAGTCGGTCGGGCATCCCACCGAGCTCGATCGCGCGCTCGGCCTCGAGGCGAACTTCGCGGGCACCTCGTTCGCGACCACGGACCAGCTGGGCAAGATGAAATACGGGGCCGACGGCGTCACCATCTACGCCGACAAGACCACCCCCACCGGCCTCGCGACGTGCGGATGGGACGACGACGGGGTCGCCACCCAGCGCTGGGATCTCGTGAAGGACGGCGTCTTCGTCGGCTACCAGACCACGCGCGATCAGGCGGGATGGATCGGCGAGAAGGCGTCGCGCGGCACGTCCTACGCGCAGGACCACAAGACGGTCGCGTTCCAGCGGATGCCGAACGTCTCGCTCGCGCCCGACGCGAGGAGCGAGCGCTCTCTCGCGGACATCGTCGCGGCGACCGACAACGGCGTGCTGATCAGCGGCAACGGCTCGTGGTCGATCGATCACCAGCGCTACAACTTCCAGTTCTCCGGCCAGACCTTCCACGAGGTGAAGGGCGGCAAGATCACCGGCCCCCTGCGCGACGTCGCGTACCAGTCCAACTCCCTCGAGTTCTGGCGCTCGTGCGATCTCGTGGGCGGCCCGAAGAGCTGGGAGCTCAACGGCACGCTCTGGGACGGCAAGGGCGAGCCGAGCCAGTCGAACGCGGTGAGCCACGGGTGTCCTCCGGCGCGCTTCCGCGGCGTCGACATCATCAACGTCAACGCAAGGGACAACGGATGAGCAATGACGTCATCGAGCTCGGCGCGATCGCCGAGAACCTCCTCGCGATCGCGACCACCCAGGCGAAGGGCGCGGAGATCTTCGCCACCGCGTCGCGCAGCCGCTCCGCGAACGTGCGCTTCGCGAAGAACGAGATGACCACGAGCGGCGAATTCGACGAGGTCACGGTGGGCGTGAGCATCGCGCTCGGCCAGCGCCACGCGGCCACCAGCACGAACCAGACGGATCCCGCGAGCCTCAAGGCGCTCGTGGAGCGCGCGGTGACGATGGCGAAGCTCGCGCCGCTCGATCCCGAGAGCATGCCGCTCCTGCCGCCGCAGCAGTACCCGAGGACGCTCGCGCCCTTCGACATGAAGCTCGCCGCGTTCGGTCCCGAGGACCGCGCCGCCGTGGCCACACGCGCCATCGCCGAGGGCGACGCCAAGAAGGTGCAGATTGCAGGTTTCTATCAGCGCGACATCGCGGAGCAGGCGGCCCGCTCTTCGACCGGGCTCTCCGCGGCCACGCGCGAGACGGTCGGCAGCTACACCGTGACGGCGCGAACGTCGGATGCCACCGGCTCGGGCTGGGGCGGGCGCGAGTCCCACCGCGCCGCCGAGGTCGACGACCTCGCGCTCTCCCGTACCGCGATCGACAAGGCGCTGCGCTCCGCGAGCCCGAAGCCCGTGCCGCCCGGAAAGTACACGGTCATCCTCGAGCCGCAGGCCGTCGCCGAGCTCATGGCCTTCCTGATGAACGAGATGGACCTCCGCAGCATGGACGAGGGGCGCTCGTTCTTCACCGGCAAGATCGGCAAGAAGGTGTTCGCCGACTTCGTCTCCGTCAAGAGCGACCCCGGCGATCCCGAGACGCCGAGCAGCGCCTACGACGAGGAGGGGATGCCCCTCGGCGCGCAGTCGTGGATCGACGGCGGCGTCGTGAAGGAGCCGTACGTGTCGCGCTATTGGGCGCAGAAGCAGGGCCAGAGGCCGACCGGCAACCAGCAGGTGTTCAAGCTCTCCGGTGGGAAGGCGGAGAGCATCGAGGAGCTGATCGCCGGGACCAAGCGCGGGCTGCTCGTCACGCGCTTCTGGTACAACCGCATGCTCGAGCCGCAGTCGGTCACGCTGACCGGCCTCACGCGCGACGGCCTCTTCCTCGTGGAGAACGGCAAGATCACCGGCCCGGCGACGAACTTTCGTTACAACGAGTCGCCGGTCACCATGCTCAAGAACGTCGACGCGATGACGCGCAAGACGGTGCGCGCCGCGCGCGTCGGCAAGTGGCACGTGCCCGCGCTCCGTACGCACGAGTTCCTGATGGCCTCGCCTTCCGCTGCCGTCTGATCGGCGCGGGCGCTATGCTGCGCGGCCCATGACCGCCACGCCGTTCCAGTACCAGGACATCCTCCCGCTCGGCAAAGATCCCTCGCCGTATCGACTGCTCACGAAGGACTTCGTCAGCACGTTCGAGGCCGCTGGTCACACGTTCCTGAAGGTCGAGCCGCAGGCGCTCACGCTGCTCGCGCAGCACGCGCTCCGGGACATCTCGCACCTGCTCCGGCCTGGTCACCTCGCGCAGCTCCGCACGATCCTCGACGACCCCGAGGCCTCGCCCAACGACAAGTTCGTCGCGCTCGACCTCCTCAGGAACGCGAACATCGCGGCCGGCGGCATCCTGCCGATGTGCCAGGACACCGGCACCGCGATCGTCATGGGCAAGAAGGGTCAGTACGTCGTCACCGGCGGCGGCGACGAGGAGGCCATCGCGCGCGGCATCTACGACACGTACCAGACGAGCAACCTGCGCTACTCGCAGATGGCGCCGCTCGACATGTACAACGAGAAGAACACCGGCTCGAACCTCCCCGCGCAGATCGAGATCTTCGCGACCGACGGCGACGCCTACAAGTTCCTCTTCATGGCGAAGGGCGGGGGCTCCGCGAACAAGAGCTACCTGTTCCAGGAGACCAAGGCGCTTCTCAACCCGGAGAGCCTGCTCGCGTTCGTCGAGGCGAAGCTCAAGGGCCTCGGCACCGCGGCGTGCCCGCCGTACCACCTCGCGCTCGTGGTCGGCGGCACCTCTGCCGAGCAGACGCTCAAGGTCGCGAAGCTCGCCTCGGCCCGCTACCTCGACACGCTCCCCACCACCGGAAACGATCAGGGCCGCGGCTTCCGCGACCTCGAGCTCGAGGCGAAGATCTTCGAGCTCTCGCAGAAGACCGGCATCGGCGCGCAGTTCGGCGGCAAGTACTTCTGTCACGACGTCCGCGTCATCCGCCTGCCGAGGCACGGTGCGTCGTGTCCGGTCGGCATCGCGGTGTCGTGCTCCGCGGACCGTCAGGTGCTCGGCAAGATCACGAAGGAAGGCGTCTTCCTCGAGGAGCTGGAGCACGACCCCGCGAAGTACCTCCCCGAGCCGAGCACCACCGATCTCGGCGGCGAGGTGGTGAAGGTCGATCTCTCGCAGCCGATGAGTGACATCCGCGCGCAGCTCTCGCGCTACCCGATCAAGACGCGCCTCTCGCTGAGCGGGCCGATGATCGTGGCGCGCGACATCGCGCACGCGAAGATCAAGGAGCGCCTCGATGCGGGCGCCGGCCTCCCGCAGTACATGAAGGACTTCGCGGTCTACTACGCGGGGCCCGCGAAGACCCCGCCGGGCATGGCGTCGGGCTCGTTCGGTCCCACCACCGCCGGGCGCATGGACGCGTACGTCGACGCGTTCCAGGCCGCGGGCGGCAGCATGGTCATGCTCGCGAAGGGCAACCGCTCGCAACAGGTGACCGATGCGTGCAAGGCGTACGGCGGCTTTTATCTGGGATCGATCGGCGGCCCCGCAGCGCGGCTCGCGCAGGACTGCATCAGGAAGGTCGAAGTGCTCGAGTACGCCGAGCTGGGCATGGAAGCGGTGTGGAAGATCGACGTCGTCGACTTCCCGGCGTTCATCGTCGTCGACGACAAAGGCAACGATTTTTTCGCCAGCCTGATCGGCTCGGCCAGCGGCAAGAAGTCGCTGCCGCTGAGGTAGGATAGAGGCGCCATGGCGCAGCTCTGTCTCGCTCGGGGCGGACTGCCACGCTGCGACATCCCGTATGCAGCCAAGACCCCGCAAGATCCGGCGATTGGCAGCAGGAACGGCAATTGTATGGGTCGGGGCGTGGCGTCTGAATCCTCTGTCCGCAGCTCCGACGAGAACCCTTGGCTCGCCAGCGATCACGCCCCCTTCGCGGGCAAGTACCTGGTCGATCGCGTCATCGGCCAGGGCGGCATGGGCACGGTGTTCGAGGCCCGTCACATCCGCCTCCAGCAGCGCGTCGCGATCAAGGTGCTCGGCTCGGCGCTCTGCGAGCACCCGGAGCTCGTGCAGCGCTTCGAGCGCGAAGCCCGCGCGTGCGGTTCGCTGTCGAGCGTGAATGCGGTGCGGATCATCGACATCGACGCGACCGAGGACGGCACGCCGTTCATCGTGATGGAGTTCCTCGACGGTCGCGACCTCTCGCAGATCCTCGAGTCGGAAGGCCCGCAGCCGGTCTCGCGCGCCGTGCGCTGGGTCACCGAGGCGTGTGGCGCGATCGCCGAGGCCCACCGGCTTGGCATCATCCATCGCGACCTGAAGCCCAGCAACCTGTTCCTCGCGAAGACCGACGGCGGCGCAGTGGTCAAGGTCCTCGACTTCGGCATCGCCAAGCACCTCGCGTCGACCGATTCGGCGATCACGCAGGCGCTGAGCCCGTTGGGGACGCCCCAGTACATGTCGCCGGAGCAGGTCCGGGCGGCGAGGGACGTCGACGTCCGGTCCGACATCTGGTCGCTCGGTGTCTCTCTCTACGAGCTGGTCTGCGGGCGGACGCCGTTCGCCGACGAGTCGGCCACCGCGTGCATCGCGGCCATCGCCGCCGACCCCGTGCCGGATCCGCGCACGCTTCGCCCCGATCTCGACCCGGCGTTCGCCGAGGTGCTCATGCGCGCGCTCGCGAAGAACGCGAATGACCGCTACCAGAGCGTCGACGAGCTCGTGGCGGCCCTGGCGCCGTTCGCGAGCGCGGCCGACGACCAGGAGATGGTCTCGTCGATCCGTCGCTCGATCAAGTCGCACCCCGAGCTCGCCGCGATGACGCCGGCGACGGTCGGCGAGTCGTACGTCGTGCGAAAGTTCGCGCCGCGCGACCCCTTCG
>Ga0123336_10004136_pt1 | contig 11927 bp, 10 predicted proteins | sample SSSSmetaG_FD_96466 | JGI IMG/M metagenome (GOLD analysis project Ga0123336, IMG submission 96466) | Glacier valley bacterial and archeal communities from Borup Fiord, Nunavut, Canada, to study Microbial Dark Matter (Phase II) - ​SSSS metaG | ecosystem: Environmental > Aquatic > Freshwater > Ice... | reverse complement strand
TGCGCTCGGTGGGGGAGGCCCTGCGCCTGCCCTCGGCGGCTGGTATGCTGCTGCCGGCCAACGGGGCCGGCCCAGCCGGGCTGCGCACGGTGGCATTCCGCAGCCCGGCCTGGCCGGTGGTGCCCCAGCTGGGCGCGCCGCCGGGGCTGGGGGCGGGGGGCGCGGCGGAAAATAAGGGCCCGCTGCCTTGCGTACCTCCGGGTCCGTAGCCGGGTCCGGTTGTGCGGTGCTACTTTTCGTCTTTCCTTATACTCCCAGTTTTTAAAACCCTATTATCCCTTCCGCATGGCTAAGTCAACCACTAAAAAAAGGGCCGAGCCCGAATTATTCACCAGTCCGGAACCCGCGCCTGCGCCGGACCAGACACCGGCCGCCGCCACGAAGAAAAACCCCAAGCCCCGCAAGCGGGCTGATTTGGACAAAGCGGCGCCCGCGCCACCCGAGGCCGCCGGCAGCGGCGCCACCGCCACCGACAACCGCCCCACTGCCGAAGCGGGCTCGCCCACCGAGGCCCCGGCCGACCGGCTCGGCCAGATTTTCGACGGGCTCAAACAGAAATCCACCGCCAAGCAGGCCATCTACCGCAACACGCTGGCCGCGTTCGACTGCCTGCGCCTGGTGTCGCAGGAGCTGGTGCTCGAGCTGACGCACAAGCTCACGCCCCTCGATTCGAGCGTACTCATCGAGTACCGCTCCGTCAACGACCTGGAGTTTCATATCCGGTTTTCGGGCGACTTGCTGGTGTTTGTCATGCACTCGAATATCGTCACGTTTCCCGATACCTACGGGCCCATGCCCAGCACCTACGTAGCCGACGACTTCCGGCGGCGCTTCTTCGGCCACATCATGGCCTACAACTTCATGGCTGACAGCATCAAGTACCAGCGCCTGAACGACCCCGGCTACCTGGTGGGCCGCCTGCTAGTCAACATCGACAACCATTATTTCCTCGAAGGCGTGCAGCAGCTGGAGTTGCCCGACAACGACATGGCCGACAACCTCATCAGCCCCGAAACCATGCGCCTGTACGTGGAAAGCGCCATGATTGCGGCCGTCAACAACGACCTCATTGCGCCGCTGCTGCCCGAAATTCAGAAAATATCGGTGAAGCAGAAAATGGAAAACCAGCAGGTGAGCCGTGGCAGCAAGGTAGGGTTCAGCTTCTCGAACGAGCAGGTTTTCTAGTTTTTTCGCACGGAGTCAGGGGAGGAAAAAGGAGTCTAATGGAGGCTAATGTGCGCCTTAAAACTCCTTTTTCCTCCCCTGACTCCGTGCGAAAATTACCTGCTGTACCCCACTTTCTGCCGCACCCTGGCCAGCACCCCGGCGCCGTACTCCTGCGCCCGCCGCGCGCCAATGGCCAGTGCGGCGTCCAGCTCGGGCAGGTTGCGCAGGTAAAAGTCGAACCGCTCGCGCTCCGTGGCAAAACGCCTCAAAATCAGCTCGTACAGCTCCTGCTTGGCGTGGCCGTAGCCGTAGCCGCCGGCCGCGTAGTTGGCCCGCAAGGTGGCCGTTTCGGCGGGCGTGGCGAGCAGCGAGTACAGCCGGAAGGTGGTGTCGGCGTCCGGGTTCTTGGGCGCTTCGAGCGGGGTGCTGTCCGAGACGATGGACTTTACGGCTTTCAGCAGCTCTTTTTCGGGCGCAAACACGTCGATGGTGTTGCCGTAGCTCTTGCTCATCTTGGCGCCGTCGGTGCCGGGAATGGTCATCAGCTCGGCATCGACGCGGGCCTGGGGCTCCACGAGGGTGTCGCCGTAGCGGGCGTTGAAGGCGTGGGCGATGTCGCGGGCAATTTCCAGGTGCTGCACCTGGTCTTTGCCCACGGGCACGATTTCGGCGTCGTAGAGCAGGATGTCGGCCGCCATCAGCACGGGGTAGGTGAAGAGGCCGGCGTTCACGTCCGAGAGCTTGTCGCTTTTGTCCTTGAACGAGTGGGCGTTGGCCAGCATCGGGTAGGGCGTGAAGCAGCTCAGGTACCAGGTCAGCTCGGTTACCTGCGGCACATCCGACTGCCGGTAGAACAGGTTCTTCTCGGTATCGAACCCGCAGGCCAGCCAGGCGGCGGCCACCGCGTAGGTGTTGGCGCGCAGCACCGCGGGGTCGCGCACGGTAGTAAGCGAGTGCAGGTCGGCGATGAAGTAGAGCGAGTCGTTGGCCGGATTGCGCGACAGCTCGATGGCGGGCAGGATGGCCCCGAGCAGGTTGCCCAGGTGCGGGCGGCCCGTGCTTTGGATGCCGGTGAGGATGCGGGACATGACAGGAGTTAAGGTTTGAGGCGAACGCCCTGGTTGTAGGCGCGCACGGCGGCGGCCAGTTGGGCCCAGGGCACGCCGTTGGTGGCGAATTGGCGCTGCAGTAGCACGTCGGCGGGGAAGAGGGCTGCCACAAAGCCGCCGGGCGCCTGCTTTTGGTCGAACCCTGGCGTGCGGGTGGGGCTGTAGGCAAAAAAGATGGTGGTGCCGGCTTTGCGCAGCACCGGCAGCTTGGCGTGGCCCGTGAAGTTGGTGCCCATCTCCACAAGGTAGTAGTAATAGTACAGCTCGACCGGCCCCGTTTCCACCGCCTCCAGCCACACCGGGTCGGTAAAGCCGGCGTCGGCGCCGCTGCGGAAGCGGAAGTCGCCGACGCGCACAAAGCGGTGGTCGGCGATGGTGAAAGCGGGCAGCTCGGGGCTGCGAAAGGTGCGGGGCTTGCCGTTTTTCACGCCTAGCACGGTGGTCGGGCGGCCGCCTTCGGCCAGCACCAGCTTCAGCGTGGCGGCGCCCTTGCTACCGTTGGCCAGCTGGTAGGTGCCAGGCGCCGCGATGAACTGGGCCCGCGCCGCCTGCGCCAGCAAGACGGCTATCGCAAGCAGGAAAAAAGCCAGGCGCATGGGGGTTGGGTTCTGAAGCGGAAGTCCAAATAAACTCACGCGCCCACGTTCGCTACGGCTTCGTGTTGCAGCGCAGTCGTTTCTTCCGGGCCCAAATACCGGTCAATCAAAAAATGCGCGAGGTACAGCACCGGCGTGAGTAAAATGGCCGCCGCAAATTTGTACCAATAATTCGTGTTGGCCACGTTCAGCACCTGGTCCATGGTCCAGTTGCCGAACACGTAAAACGCCACGTACAGCACCACGAACGAATCGACGAGCTGCGACACCAGCGTGGAGCCCGTGGCCCGCAGCCAGACGTGCCGCCCGCCCGTGGCCCGGCGGATGGCCGCAAAGATGGTGGCATCGAGCACCTGCCCCACGCCAAACGCCACGATGGACCCCGTGATGATGCCCAGTCCCTGCCGGAAAATGCTACTGTAGGCGAAATCGATGTTGAAGGGCCGGCCCTGGTCGTCGGTCTTGTTCACATCGAGCCAGAAGTCGGCCGGTGGCAGCTTGGTGGTGAGGTAGATGACGCCGAACGCGAACAGTATCAGCACTACCGTGAGGTAGCTGATGCGCAGCACCCCGGCCTTGCCGAAGTACTCGTTGATGATGTCCGTCGTCACGAACACCACCGGCCAGATGAGCACGCCCGCCGTGAGGCTGCCCGGCAACCCCATCAGCTTATCGGCCGAGAAAATCTTGACGCCGATAATTTCGGCCAGCAGCGCATTCACCAGGAAAATTCCGCTAAGAACGAGGTACAGCTGCTGCTTTTTGTGCGCGTAAGTGGTCATAAGTAACTCCAACTTTCAGTCGGAGAGTCGTTTAACAGTGCTTGAACGGCCCTATGGCAAGACGGCGCGAAGGAGGCCTCCAACTGAGAGTCAGCTGCGCTGAATTTCGTTTGGCGCTACAGGTTCACCGTCAGTCCTTCCAGGGCCAGCTCGGCCGTCGGGAACACGGCCTGGGCTTCGAGTAATACCGGCTCCAACGACTTATAGCGGCTGGAAAAGTGGCCGAGCAGCAGCCGCTTCACGCCCGCGGCCTCGGCCAGCTGGGCGGCCTGGCGGGCGGTGCTGTGATGGGTTTGGCCGGCGCGCTCGCGGTGCTCGTCCAGGAAAGTGGCTTCGTGGTAGAGCAGGTCGACGCCGCGGATGAGGTCGGCGAGGGCGGGCGTGTAGAGCGTGTCGGAGAAAAAAGCGTAGCGGCGCGGGGCCGGGGCGGGGCCGGCCACGTCGGCGTGGCGCAGACCGGGCTGCTGGTCGTCGGCTTCCAGGTCTTCGCCCTGGGCCAGGCGGGCCAGTTGGGCCGGCGTGAGGCCGGCGGGTAGCTTGTCTTTGAGTAGGTTGGCGCGGCGCGGCCGCTCCGTGAACAGGTAGCCGGCGCATGGAATGCGATGGCGCATGGGCAGCGTGGCCACCGTCAGGTGCTCGTCTTCATACACCACGGCGTGGATTTCGGTGTTCACGGGCGTGAATTCGAGGGTGAAGCCCAGGTGCATGTCCGAGGCCCGCGCCTGGGCCACCAGCACCTCGTCGAGGCCGGGCGGGCCCACGATGCGCAGCGGCTGGGTGCGCCCCTGCAGGTGCATGGTGCCCAGCAGCCCGAACAGCCCAAAGTAGTGGTCGCCGTGCAGGTGCGAGATGAAGACGGCCCGCAGGTGGTGGGGGCGCACCCGGTGTTCAAGCATCCGCCACTGGGTGCCTTCGCCGCAGTCAATCAGGTAGTTGGTGGCGTCCGCCGTGAGCACCTGCGCCGTGGGGTGGCGGGCCAGCACGGGCGTGGCCGAAGCCGAGCCCAGAATTTTCAGCTCGAAGGTCAAGGGTTAGCTGTTAGCTTTTTAAGTAAGAAATATGAGAGGGTATGGCGTAGTCGAAAAAAATTGGCTGCCAGCTGTTGCGCTTCACGGAGAAGGCCAACAGCTAACAGCCAACGGCTAATAGCTAAAAAAACCTATCCCTTGTCCGTCAGGTCGCGCTCAATGGCGTGCAGAAACACCCGGTCGATGCCTTCTTCGACGGTGGGCAGAATGTGCAGCACCGATTCGAGCTTGCTGATGGTGATGAGCTTGAGCACGTGGTCCTGCAGGCCGGTGAGCACGAGCAGGCCGCCTGTGGAGTTGCACAGGCGGTTGGCGATGAGGATGGAGCTGAGGCCCGACGAATCCGTGTACTTCACGTTGGTCAGGTCGAGAATCAGGTTGTTGATGCCTTCAGCGTTCAGCTTCACGAACTCCGACTTGAGGTCGGGCGCGACGGTGGTGTCGAGCTTCTTTTCCTCAATCGTGATGATGGTGTAGCTTTCTTTTTTATCAATCGTGTACTTCATACAACGTAAGGCAAGAAGGGTAATGGAACGGCGAAGGTAAAGAAAAAACCTAAAATCGTGGGCAAGGCCGGCTAGCGCTTCGGGCTGGGCCGCAGGGGAGGAGCGGCCGGCCCGGCAAAGGTGAGCGAGGCCCAGGTGGACTGCCAGTCGGCGCGGTCGCGCAGGCTGGCCGCGGCCGCGGCCATGTCCACGGTGGCCACCAGGTAGGGGCCGGGGCCGGAAAGGCGTAACAAGATGCGGCCGCTTTGGTTGGCGCGCGACGCAAAATGACTGGTGGGCAGGGTGCCGGGCTGCCGCTGCCACACCTGCACCAGGGCGCCCGGCACCGGCCGGCCCGCCCGCAGCACCCGCACCGTGAGGGCTTTGCCGGCGGCCAGGCGGTAGGGGTTCTGCTCGGGCACCAGCTCCAGCGGCAGGCCGTAGGTGCGGCGCAGGGCGCTGTCGGCGGCGGCCGGGGTGGCGGCGGCCTCGCCCACCTGCAGCAGGGCTTTGGCGCAGCGGCGGTAGGCTTCGCGGCCGGGCGTGGCCTGCTGCCCGCGCTCCTGCCGCTGCGAGATGACGTAGTCGAGGCCTTCCCCGCGCAGGTAGGCCGTGAACTTGTCGGCCGCCAGCTCGATGAAGGAGTTGTTGGAGCGCAGCAGCACGAGGTGGGTGCCCGGCTGCGCAAAGGCCAGGGCCGTGCGGAAGGTGTCGGCCGGCGCGTAGCCCGGCGCGGGCGTGAGGTCAGTAGAGTCGGCCGCGACCGGGCCGTAGCGCACGAAACGCAGGATTTTGCTGGCCCGGTTGCCCCAGGGCTCGCCGTGGAAGCTCTCGCCCACCAAGGCGTGGACGCTCACCGACTGCCCCGGCTGCAGGCGGTAGCGCGGGGCTTCGAGCCAGAACTCGTGGGCGGCGGCAGCGGCGGCAACCAGCAGCAGGGCGGTGGTAAGGCGGATTTTCATAGTCGTAACCGTTGAACTCTGCGTTCCTTCCGCGTTTTCCCTCTGCGTCTTCTGCGGTGAATTCCCGCAAACAGTTTCACCGCCGAAGACGCAGAGGAAAAACGCAGAAGAGACGCAGAAGTGGTTTAGCGCCGTTCCAGCGCCAGGGCGTAGGCGCGGTCGTAGTGGACGCGCAGGTTTTTCCAGTCGAAGAGTTCGGCCGAGCTTTCCACCCCGTTGCGCTGCATGATGCGCTCGCGGCGGTTGAGCAGCACGAACTGCCACATCATCTCGGTCAGCTCTTCGGCCGATTCGTCGAAGGACTTTTCCTGGCGGTGCACCACGAAGATGCCCTTGGCCTCGGGGTCGGGGATGGTTTGGAGCACGTAGTCGCCGAAGCCGGAGAGGTCGCTCGTGATGGCGGGCACCCCGCGGGCCACGCATTCGAGCGGGGTGTAGCCCCAGGGCTCGTAGTAGCTGGGGAACACGCCCAGGTGGCAGCCGCGCACGAACTGCCCGTACTCCATGCCGAGCAGGGGCGAGGCCGGCGACACGAAATCGGGGTGGTACACCATTTTCACCCGGTCGTGGCGGTGGTTCAGCAGGTTGGCCCGGCGCATGAAGGCGAGGATGTCGTCGTCGCCGTCGTTCACCAGGTTGTGGGTGATGACGGGGGGCAGGGCCTGGGTTTTCCAGCTTTGCAGGGTGCGGCGGTAGCGCAGCTTCCAGTAGTCGTCCACCATCGCGCCCAGCTCGGGCAGCTTGTGGTCCTGGCTGGCGGCGGCGGCGTAGAACAGGCGCTCGCCCACCTGGGCCTCGATGGCGCGGCAGGTTTCGTGCACCTCGTCGAGCATGGCCCGGCGCTCGAGTACCTGCGGGTTGATGCTGGTGAAGGGCCGCTTGGTGATGAAGAACATCACCACCTGGCCTTCGAGGCCGCTTTGCTGCAGGCGGTGGTTGAGGCGGGCCAGGGCCTCCAGGGTCAGGTCGAAGCCCTTGTTGTGGTACTCGTAGCGGCCCGAGGTGAAGAAGTACAGCGTCTTGTCCAGGTCGAAGGCGTACGACTGAAAGAAGTGGGCCATCACGAACTCGTGAATCTGGGCCTTGTACTGCTGGTGCAGGTTCTGGAACTCGTGCAGGGCCACGAACCGCTCGATGTTGAGCCCGTTGGGCAGCACGACGTCCGGTATCCTATCCAGCAAGTAGATGCACTCGCGCACCGTCAGCTCGCTCACCGTGGTGAAGACGTGGGAGCCGTGGGCAGCGGCGCGCTCCATGCGCACGGCCGGCTCGATGTTGAACTTGCGGGCCTCGGCTTCCCAATCCACCCACATCAGGTGGTCGTAGAAGTCGCCGTCGTTCATGGCCAGGTAGCGGCCCAGCAGCGTGGCGTGGGTGGTGAAGAGCAGGTGCGCCGGCACCTGCAGCCGGCGCAGCTCGGGGATGGCCACGCCCGTCATCCACTCGTGAAAGTGGCCCAGCAGGCGCTGGGCGGGCTTTACCTGCGCGGCCAGGTGCTGAAAGTAAACGGTGGTCAGGTGCCCGAAGGCGATGACCTGGTGCAGCAGGTCGTCGGTATCGGGCGCCGGAATGCCGTGGCGCTGCCAGAGGTCGGTTTTGAGGGCGCCCAGCTTGTCGTAGGCCTGAAACGGGTTGATGAGCACCACCCGCGGCCGGCCCGTGACGAGCCAGGTGCCGAGGTGCACGTCGTAGCCGGCGGCGCGCATGGTGCGCACGGCGGCCCCGAACGGGTCGGCCGCGGTGTGCACGGCCAGGTCGTCGTCGGGCTCGAACTCGCCCTGGGCCTGGTGGGCGAAGTAGGGGCCCAGCAGGCAGTAGCGCTCGCCCCAGGCCGGCACCGTGGCCGGCACCTTGCTGCGGATAACGGTGTAGATGCCGCCCACTTGGTTGCAGACCTCCCAGGCCACTTCCACCAGCAGGGCGTCGGGGAACAGGGCATCGGGGGCGTGGGGCGTGGGCTGCATAGCGGCGGAGTGCGAGGTGGGGAGGCAGGAAGCCGCGAAAGGTAAGGCGATTGCCGTTTTATTGCGGCGGCAAGCCCGCATTTTTTCGGCGCCGGAAATCGGGCAGCGAACCTCGATGGCGAACTTCGCGGGGCGGCCGCGGTTAGCTGCGCCGCCGGTTGCCCCAGGGCGAACCCGCTTCGCCGGGCCGGGCGCTGTCAATCCACCACCCCACCAATCCACTACATGCCCGATACTACCAACCTGCTGACCCTCGAAACCCCCATCCTCCCGGTGCTCACGCAGCGCCGCAGCCCCCGCGCCTACGCCGCCGACCGCCCCGTTTCGCCCGAGGCCTTGCGCCAGGTATTCGCCGCCGCCTCGTCGGCCGCGTCCTGCTTCGGCGAGCAGCCCTGGCGCTACCTCGTGGGCAGCCGCGCCAGCAGCCCCGCGGCGTATGAGAAGATTCTGGGCTCCCTGGCCGAGTTCAACCAGGCCTGGGCCCGGAACGCGCCCGTGCTGGCCGTAAGCTTCGCGAAGCTTCAGTTCTCGCACGACGACAACCCCAATGCCTGGGCCCGGCACGACGTGGGCCAGGCCACGGCCACCCTCGCTATCCAGGCCACCGAGCTGGGCCTGCAAATCCACCAAATGGCCGGCTTTGCGGCCGATAAAGTGCGCGAGGCTTTCGCCATTCCCGCCGGCTATGAGCCGGTGGCCGTCTTCACCCTCGGCTACCCCGGCGACCCCGCCAGCCTGCCCGACGGCCTGCGCGACAAGGAAACCGCGCCGCGGGTGCGCAAGCCGCTGACCGAATTTATGTTCGAAGGCGGCTGGCCGGCACCGGAAAGCGAGCGCTACGACCAGGCGCCGGTGTAGCGCCGCATAGCGACGCCTGCTCCGCGGTTTGGGTGAATCGTTGCCCTTCCTGCGACAGAATCAACACTGCATACGGGATAAGCCCGACGCAGAGGCGCCGGAAGAAGCCGTGATTTACCCGCCGCGGCAGCTCGACCCGTCGCCGCTATTGGTGCGCTGCCAGCCACCAAATGGTGCGCAAGCAAAAGCTGGCTGTTTCGAAAGAGGTGTATGTTTGGGCCATCATCCACCAAACCGCCTTCCGGCTCGAAATTTCTTTACATGGACGCCCGCTACGCTACCCCGCAGAAGCTTTTTAGTGGAGAAATGCAGTTCGTCGTACCGCTGTTTCAGCGGTCCTACAGCTGGAAGTTGAAGCAATGGAAAACCTTGTGGCAAGACTTGCTGCTGCTGCCCGAGCTGGAGGCCGGCCGGCAGCATTTCATTGGTTCAGTGGTAATGCACCCGACGAATACCGTGCCGACAGGGGTCAGCAAATACGCGGTAATTGACGGGCAGCAGCGGCTTACCACGCTCTTCGTGCTGCTGGTGGCCCTGCGCGATACGGCCCGCGCCATCGGCCACGAGCGCTTGGCTGAGCGCATCGCCGACACGTATTTGACCAACAAATACGCCCCGGCGCACGAACGCTACAAGCTGTTGCCCACGCAGGCCGACCGCGCGGCATTCCGGCAGATAGCGGACCGGGCACCGGGCACCGAACCCGTTGCCGGGCTCATCACGGAGGCCTTCGACTATTTCAGCCAACGCCTCGCGGGGTGGGTGAGCGCCGAGCCGGCGCGGGCCGAGGAGATGCTGCGCCTGGTGCTGGAGCGCCTGTCGTTGGTAAGCATCACGCTGAATGACGACGACGACCCGTACCTGGTGTTCGAGAGCCTGAACGCGAAAGGGATGCAGCTCACGGCGGCCGACCTCATCCGCAACTACCTGTTCATGAAAATTCATCCTGACCAGCAGGATGAGCTGAACGAGCGGTATTGGATGCCGATGCAGTCGGCGCTGGGCGACTCGCTCACGGCGTTCATCTGGCACTACCTGATGCGCAACGGGGGCAACGTGCCGCTTTCGGACGTGTACCTCTCGTTTCGGAAGGCCACGGCCGGGCGCGAGGTGGCGGCGGTGCTGGCCGAGCTGGCCCGCTACGCCCCCACCTATGCCCGAATGCTGCATCCCGAGCTGGAAACCCAGCGCCCGGCGGTGCAACGAGCCCTGCGCCGCCTGCACCGCACCCGGCTCACCGTGGCCTACCCACTGATTATGCGCTTTTACGACCAGGTGCGGCACGGCGGGCACATGGCGGAAGCCCTCTTGCTGGCCGTGCTTGAGGTACTCGAAAATTACGCGCTGCGCGGGTTCATGGCGCGGCGCGGCACGGGCGGGGCCAACAAATCGATGCAAACCCTGGCCTCCCGCACCAACCTGCTCGACCAGCAGCCCGAAGCCCTGCTGGCGGACATCCGGGCCTACCTGGCTACCCAGAACTACCCGAGCGACGCCGACGTGCGCACGGCCCTGCAGGAGCAGCCTTTGTACCACCACGCCGGGGAGCGGCACACGCGCACCAAACTGCTGCTCGACACCCTGGAAGCCGACCTTAGCGGCAAGGAAACCGTCACCTTGGGCACCTTGAGCATTGAGCACGTGATGCCCCAAACCCTGACCCCGGCCTGGCGGGAGCAATTGGGGGAAGATGCCGAGCGCGACCATCAGCAGCTGCTGCACACCCTTGGCAACCTTACTCTGACCGGGTACAACAGCGAATTGTCGAATTCCTCGCTTGCGGTGAAGCAAAAGCTGTACGCCGAGAGCAATGTGAGCCTCAACGCAGACTTGGCCAAAGCCCAGGCGTGGAACGCGGCGGCCATCCGGGAACGGGGCCGACGCCTGGCCCAGCGGGTACTTGACCGTTACCCGTCGTTCGCGCCAGACCGCGACGAGCCCGCCGAAACCGCCAACACGGCCCGTGCCCTGAGCATTCCGCCCGTGGCCGTGGTGCTACGCGGCCAGCGGCAGACCGTCAATACCTGGATTGAGGTGGTGACGGCCGCCGCCCGCCTGGCCGCCGCCCAGCCGGGGCCGGACCTGTGGCCCCGGCTGCAAACCAGCAAACCCCACTATTTCAACCGCGAGCCAACCGAGCTACGCAGCCCCACCCTCTTAGTTGAGGGCTGGTATTACGAGGGGCACAACAGCGCCGATGGCCACCGCCGCAACTGCCGCACCGTGCTGGAACACGCGGGCATTGCCGAAGCCGACTGGCGGGTTGAAACGGTGGACGAAAAAACCGTCGGCCCCGAAGCGCCGGCCATTGACTGATTTCTACAAGAATCAGGATTTATAACAGCGCTTTACCCTTCCTGCGACAAAATCAGTACCCCATACGGCGCCAGCCCGATGCGGCCGTGCCAGCTGTAGCTGTCGTACTCGCCCGCTTCCGCCTCGATGCCCAGGCTTTCCAGGTCGCCAAACTCGCCGTCGTAGCCCTGCCAGTCGCTGTTGAAGCGCACCAGCCAGCGGCCGGGGCCCGGCAGGCCCAGGGTGTAGCCGGCGTGGGCCTGGTTGGCGAAGTTGGCCAGCACCAGGGTGGTATCGCCGGGGCCGCCTTCGCCGTGCTGCCGGGCGAAGGCCACGAGCTTGGCCGCGTCGTTCACGTGAAATACGTGGGTGTGCTGCCCGCCCAGGCCGCGGGTGTGGCCGCCCAGGTTGCGGCGCAGGCCGATGAGGTCGCGGTAGAGCTGCACCAGGCCGGGGCGGGCGTCCACGCCGGCCCAGGCCAGCGGCTCGGCGTCGTTGAAGGCGCCGGGGGCCAGAAACTCCTGGCCCTGAAACAGCATCGGGATGCCGGGGGCGGTGAGCACCAGGGCCGCGCCCAAAGCCGTGCGCTTCTTGGCAAAGTAGTGGTCGGCCGCGCCAGGCATGATTTCTTCGGCCACCCGGCTTTTGCCGTTGGCCACTTCGTCGTGGCTTTCGGTGTAG
>Ga0123336_10004134_pt1 | contig 11929 bp, 12 predicted proteins | sample SSSSmetaG_FD_96466 | JGI IMG/M metagenome (GOLD analysis project Ga0123336, IMG submission 96466) | Glacier valley bacterial and archeal communities from Borup Fiord, Nunavut, Canada, to study Microbial Dark Matter (Phase II) - ​SSSS metaG | ecosystem: Environmental > Aquatic > Freshwater > Ice... | reverse complement strand
TTTTTGCGGGTCGCGGTTGTTCCAGCCGTCTTCGGCGGCGCGTACTTTTTGTACGGCGGTTTCAAAAGTGAACGGCGGCAGGGGTGGCCTGGATTCCATGCAAATTCCTGTGGTTAAAGGGTGATGCCGGATTATCATCCGTAGCCATGAACGCCGAACAAAACGAACGACTCACCCGCATCACCCCCGGTACACCCTGCGGGCAGTTGCTGCGCCAGTATTGGCAGCCTGCGGCTTTGGTCGATGAATTCAACCCACTGCTAGACCCCCGCATGGCGCTGCGGCCCGTCAAAGCAGTCAGACTGCTGGGGCAAGACCTGGTACTGTTCAAGGATGCCCTTGGAGCCTGGGGCTTGCTCGACCGTGACTGTGCGCACCGTGGCGCTGACCTGTCGTTTGGCCGCCTCGATACAGCAGCAGCTGGCGGCGGCCTGCGCTGCCCGTTTCATGGCTGGAAGTTTGCGCCTGATGGCCAATGCCTGGAGACACCCGCAGAGCCCTTGGGCAGCAAATTGTGTGAACGAATCAAACAACGCAGCTACCCGGTGATGGAAAAAAGTGGTGTGCTGTTTGCGTGGCTAGGCGATGAAGAAACAGTTCCGCCGCCCTTCCCCGACTTTGACTGCTTCAAAGCCCCCAGCACCCACAGCTTTGCCTTCAAGGGTTTGTGGAACGCCAACTGGCTGCAAGCTTTTGAAGTCGGCATAGACCCAGCGCACCCCTCATATTTGCACCGCTTTTTACAAGACGAAGCGCTGGAGGGCATTGGCAACAACGCAGCGGGCAAGCAGTTTCGCAGTGCAGCGGCGGGCACTGCGGACGGAGAGCAGTGGCCGATGACGCGCATCATGCGAGAGTTTGCACAGCCGGACATCAGTTTTATTGACAAGCCTTGGGGCATGCAACTCACCGCGCTACGGCGCATGACAGACCAGCTCACCCATGTCCGCGTGACGCAAGCTATTTTTCCGGCAACGTTTGTGATTCCCCTGTCAGAAACCATGACCATCACGCAAATGCATGTGCCGGTAAACGACACCCACACCTACTGGTACACCTTCTTCACCAGCTTTGCTGACCCTTTGGACAAAGAAGCCATGCGCGCGCAACGCCAGCAGTTCATCAGTCTGCCCGACTACATTCCCAAAGCAGGTCGGCATAACAACTGGGGATTTGAAGCCGACGAGCAAATGAGCACAACTTATTTAGGCATGGGTGAAGAAGACATCAACGTGCATGACCAGTGGGCAGTTGAAAGCATGGGGCCGATAGCCAACCGCACACGCGAGCATTTGGGCACCACCGACAAAGTCATCATGGCCAATCGGCGGGTACTTATCAAGGCGATTGACACCGTACAAAACGGCGGTGTTGCACCTGGCTTGGCTGATGCAGCGCAATCTACCCTGATGACCGGGCCAGACACCGTAGACGGCATTGCCCCGGCTGACGGCTGGCAAGACTGGTGGCAAGCGGCTGCCGATGCCAAGCGCAACAAAGCACCGTGGCCATGACAAGTTTTGCAGAGCAATGCGGCCTGCACGATACAGCGCGCCAAACCGCGCTAGAACGCACAGCAAAACTGATCGAAACCAGCGGCGTAGAGTTGGTGCGCTTTGCCTGGTGCGACTTGCACGGCATGCTGCGCGGCAAGACCCTGGTCGCAGCTGCCGCCGTCAAAGCCATGATGAGCGGTGTCAGTATGGTCAGCACTTTGCTGCTCAAAGACAGCGGGGACCGCACGGCCTACAAAGTGTTTGATGAAGAATTTAACCAACAGGGCACGCCGGAGTTAACAGGGTTTGGATTTGCAGGCAACGTCATGCTGCTGGCCGACCCAAGCAGCTACCAACAGTTGCCATGGGCCCCAAAAACCGGCTGGCTTCAATGCCAGGCCTGGCACGTCGATGGCCAGCCCATTGAATTTGACACGCGACGTGTTTTGCAAAAAGCGCTGGCACAGTTGGCTGAAACGGGTTACGGCATGACCTGTGGGCTGGAAGTTGAATTTCACATTTACAAAATCAACAGCGACCAGGAGGCGCGCCAGCTGGACCCGATGTTGGCTGACTGGCCCGGCCCGGCGCCGGATGTGTCGATGATTCACCCCGGCTTTCACATGCTGTCTGAGCAGTGGGCCGACATGGCCGATGAGCCGCTGCGCATCGTGCAGCACACCGCGCAAGCGCTTGGCTTGCCTTTGCTGTCGCTCGAAATTGAGCTTGGCCCGAGCCAGGTTGAAGCGGTGTTTGAACCCACAGATGCACTGAAGGCAGCAGACAATATGGTGTTGTTTCGCAGTGCAATCAAGCAGGCATTGAGGCGTGCTGGCTATCACGCCACCTTCGTGTGCAGGCCGCCCTTCCCGCGCATCATGTCCAGTGGCTGGCATTTACACCAGTCGCTGACCGACATTGCAACTGGCCAAAACGCCTTCATGCGTGAAGCACCCTTGCACAATAGCCAGACAGGCGAAGCACAACACACCTTATCATCCATCGGTGAGCATTACCTGGCGGGTCTGTTAGCGCACGCATACGGCATGACCGCATTTTGCACGCCCACTATCAACGGCTACGACCGCTTTCAACCCAACGCCCTGGCACCCCAGTCGGCCCTGTGGGGCAGCGACAACCGGGGCGCGATGCTGCGGGTGATAGGCGGAGCGCAAGACCCTGCGACGCGGATTGAAAACCGCATCGGCGAGCCGGCTGCCAATCCGTACCTGTACATGGCCGCACAAATTCATGCGGGTAAGGATGGCATGCAGGCGCGAATGCCTGCACCACTGGCTACTATTGCGCCCTATGCCGCTGCCGATAAACTGCTTCCTGCCAGCCTGGGCAAAGCACTTGAGATACTCAACAATGACCACCCGCTTGCTGAAGCGTTTGGCTTGAATTTCATCCGCTATTTCACCCGTATCAAAGAATCTGAGTTGCACCGATTTGAAAGTGCCAAAAACAAGGACGAGTGGCAGCGTCGCGAATACTTTGGCAGAATTTAAAACCCATCCCTTTCGACCCTTCATGAGCAATACGATCACTATCCACATCACAGACCATAACGGCGTGACCTCGTCCATTGACGCCAAAATCGGCAAAACCCTGATGGAAGCGGCTACCGCAAAAAATATGAGCGGCATTGCTGCTGACTGCGGCGGGCTCATGACCTGCGCGACCTGCCATGTGTTTGTAGACGAGCCCTTTGCGTCACAGCTTGGCCCACCCGGCGCTGAAGAGGTGGCCATGCTGGCTTTTACCGCCGTACCCCGTCAACCCAACAGCCGCCTGAGCTGCCAGATCACTTTGAGCGCAGGCCTCAACGGGTTGGCGGTCAAACTGCCAGCCAGTCAGTACTGATTTCGTTTTTGCCGTATCACCAACCGTAGAGCATTTTGATTTGCTGGCCAAATCAGCCTGATCTCTGATTCATCAAGTTATTGGCTCGCAAGCTTTTCATGCCCGGCAATCAGCTTGCCCAGCAAGGCTGACAACTGCTCGCGTTCGTCAGCGGCCAATGGAGCAACAATGCGCTGCTGTGCCTTCGCAACGGCCCGCTTCATGCCCACAGCGACCTTTTCACCATCTGGCGTTATCCACAACAACTTGCGCCTTCTGTCCCCCGGGTCAGCCTTGCGCGTGACCCAACCTTTGGTCTCAATGCGCCCAATGACTGAGCCCAGGGTGGCAGGGTCAAACGCAACCCGATTAGATAACGTAACCTGGTCTTCACCTGGGTCATCCATCAACGCGTTCAAAATAGCAAACTGCACGGGCGTTGCATCAAAAGCACTGGTTTCCTCCATAAAAACCGCCACCGCCAGTTGCTGAGCCCGCCGTATCAAGTGCCCAGGTGCTTCGCCGAAATTAAAACTTTTTGCCATGCGCGGAGTTTAAGGGTTTCAACCCATTGCGTTATTAATACGCATACTTACTATTGAAAGTTCTGCAATATATCATTCAAATTACGCTCCGATAATGTCTCACGGAGTATCTAAAACTGTTCAAATCATGGTTTTTGTTTCAAGACAAGGTAACGCCATGAACCAGGATTTGGTCCTTTTGAAATTATCATTCAACCACTACTTGAGCGCTATTTTTTTAGTAGCAGCTTGCGCCTTACCGATAGGGGCTACAGCCCAAAAGCAGTTGAACAAACCAGAGCCAGTTGCAGCTTGGCCCACAAAACCAGTGCGCATTCTGGTGGGCTTTCCGGGTGGCTCCACGCCGGATATGGCGGCGCGCATTTTGGCCGAGCCGTTGTCAAAAGTGCTCGGCCAACCGGTCATCATTGAAAACAAACCCGGTGCCTCTGGCAACATTGCAGCCGACCAGGTGGCCAAAGCGACCGATGACCACACGCTGGGCGTTGTCATCAATGGCAATCTGACATCCGCCAAATTACTTAATCCCAAGCTGGCTTACGACCCTGCCAAAGACTTCACGCTCATTTCATTGTTGACCACAGCGCCGTTGGTGCTGGTCGCGCCCCCCAATTTACCCGCTGAAAAAGCATTTTTTGATGCGGCACGCACTGGCGGCAACAAATGGAATTACGGCTCGGTCGGCAATGGCTCAGTCGGCCATCTGGGAATGGAACTTCTCAAGTCGAAAGCGGGCGACTTGCAGGCGGTGCACATCCCCTACCAAGGTAACCCACAGGTCGTAACGGCTTTGCTGGGTGGCCAGATTCAAATGGCTTTGGTTCCGCCTGGTATTGCACTGCCGCAAATTCGGGCCGGCAAGCTTAAAGCGATTGGCTTGACCAGCGGCCGCAGCCCGCTCGCCACTGAAATTTCGCCGCTGGCAGATGCTGGCGTTCGTGATTTCAATTTAGAAGTCTGGACGGCGCTGATCGGGCCTGCCAATTTATCCAAAGCCGCACAGGCCAGACTGAATGCCGAAGTGTCAAAAATCATTCGTGATGCCGACACCCGCCAAAAACTTTTTAACCAGGGATGGCAAGCCGTGGGCACATCGCCTGAGGGTTTGATTAGCCGCATCAAAAGTGAAACCGCCATCATGGGCGGCATCATCGCGATGCGCGGCATCAAAGTGGAGTGATGTTGCAAGCTGACTCGTCTGCGATTCTCGAACCCGCACGCGCCCTCCACGTCTACGGGGAATTCGATGTGGTCGTTGTTGGTGGTGGACCAGCCGGGCTGGCCGCCAGCGTCAGCGCTGCCAGGCATGGAGCGCGGGTTCTGCTGGTAGAGCGCTATGGGTTTTTGGGCGGTATGGGCACGGCGGGCGGCGTCACCAATTTTGCAGGTCTGTATGGCCGCAAAAACGGCGAAATGCAGCAGGTTGTGCACGGGGTGGTGGATGAGCTGCTTGAGCGCATGGCGGCCCTGGGTGGGTTGAACGACCCGCAGGACGGCATGCAGGGTCGCATTCGCGTTCAGTCCTATGACATTTCAAGCTTGAAGTGCGCAGCCGACCAGATGCTGGTGGCAAGTGGCGTAAAAATTTTGTTTCATGCCTGGGCGGCAGCGGTGGTGATGCAAGGCCCAGAGATCCAGGCACTGGTTGTGGAAACCAAATCTGGTCGCTTGGCCATTCGGGCGACGCGGTTTATCGATTGCTCTGGCGATGCAGACGTTGCCCACTTTGCAGGCGTACCTTATGAGCTGGGCGACGGGCGTGGAAGCGGGTTGTACCCAACCACCATGTTTCGTGTGGGTCATGTAGACGCGGCGCGTGCCCTGCCAGCAGTAGGTGACTTCAAAGCCATCAACACGTGGATGGCGCAAGTCCAGCATGACAACCCCGGAAAGTACCCCTTTCCGCGCGAGGGCGCGATTCTGCGGCCACAAAAAAATCCAAGCGAATGGCGTGCCAACGTCACGCAAATTGCCAATGCGCAGGGCAAAGCCATGGATGCAACTGATGCCCAGCAACTCAGTGAGGGTGAGTTGGAAGGGCGCAGACAAATCTCTAGCTACTTTCGTTTTTTACGCGACGAAATTCCCGGCTTCGCCGACGCAAGTATTGTCGATATTGCGGCGCAAATAGGGGTTCGTGAAACGCGGCGCATACAAGGTGAGTATGTATTGACGGGGGACGATATTTTGGCGTCGCGCAAGTTTGACGATGCTATCGGCATCAACGCCTGGCCGATGGAACTGCACGCTGAAGGCCGCATTGACTGGCACTTTCCCCACAATTGGGACAGCGCCAGCGGCAGGGTATATAACGACCTGCCGTGGCGCATGCTGGTACCCCACCAAGTCAACAACTTGCTGGTTGCCGGCCGCTGCGCCTCCATGACGCATGAGGGCCAGTCAGCGGCAAGAGTCAGTGGTGCTTGCTTTGTGATGGGCCAAGCTGCGGGAACTGCTGCCGCCAAACTTTCTGAATCCCAAACCACCGCTGACGTGGATGTCCGTGAATTGCAAAAGTTTTTACTGCAAGACGGTGTTTTTTTAGACGATGACAATTGAGGGCATCACCATGGACATGACTCCCCCGCCTCACGCGACCAACACCGCCGCACGCCAAACTTTTTACGACGCGATTGGCAAGCTAAGCATGAGCCCCCTGTGGGAGGTGCTGCATGCCCTGGTGCCGCAAGCGCCGAACACACCATGCCTGCCTGCGCACTGGCGGTACAGCGATGTGCACCCTTACCTCATGGCATCGGGTCAGCTGATAAGTGCTGAAGAGGCTGTCAGACGGGTGCTGATTTTAGAGAACCCCGGCCTGCGCGGCCAGTCCTCCATCACACAGTCGCTGTACGCGGGTTTGCAAGTCATCATGCCGGGCGAAGTTGCACCCAGCCATCGTCACACGCAAAGCGCACTTCGGTTTGTTGTGGAAGGCCATGGCGCGTACACGGCCGTGGATGGTGAACGTACACAAATGAAACCTGGCGACTTCATCATCACCCCGAGCTGGACATGGCACGACCATGGGCACCAGGGTCAGATTGACGTGAGTGAACCGGTCGTCTGGCTGGATGGCCTGGACATTCCCATGCTGAAGTTCTTTGATGCGGGCTTTGCTGAGAATGGCAGCAACGCCTCCCAGGCTGTCACCAAGCCCGAGGGTATCAACATCCATAAATATGGCGCCAACATGCTCCCGGTGCGGCACGACGCGCCGTTCGGCCAAACATCACCTATCTTCAGCTACCCTTACAGCCGCACGCGCGAGGCGCTACATAATTTAGAGCAGCACGCCGAGGTTGACGCCTGGGACGGTACCAAGTTGCGCTACATCAACCCGGCCACAGGAGGCCCGCCTATGCCTACCATGGCCACCTTCATGCAGCGCTTGCCAGCAGGTTTTGCTGGCAAGCCGTATCGGCAAACTGATGGTGCAGTTTTCAGTGTGGTTGAAGGCCACGGCAGCATCAGCATCGAACGCCAGGGCCAGGTCGCGGTGTATCAGTTTGGTCCACGCGACCATTTTGTAGTTCCTTCATGGCACACTGTTCAGTTGCATTCGCAGCAAGGTTGTGTGCTGTTCAGTTTTTCAGACCGCCCGGTGCATCAGGCACTGGGCATACACAGAGAAGAGAGAATGTCATGACAAATCCGTCAACTTATGTTTTTACACCGCCGCCCGTCGTGTCCGTACCCGTTGTCGGCAGCAATCACCGCTACGCGGTGCATCGCGTCTATTGCGTCGGCCGCAACTATGAAGAGCACGCCAAAGAAATGGGCTTTACTGGCCGTGAGCCACCATTTTTCTTTTTAAAACCCGCCGACGCGGTGGTCGTGGTGGATGCTGGAACGGTTGGTACCATTCCCTATCCCAGCCTGACGAAAAATTTCCACCACGAGATTGAACTGGTTGTGGCGATTGGCACAGGCGGCAAAAACATATCGGCCGCTGACGCCCACAAGCATATCTATGGTTATGCCGTCGGGCTGGACATGACGCGGCGCGACTTGCAAGGCGAGATGAAAAAAGCCGGACGCCCGTGGTGTATCGGCAAAGGTTTTGACCACTCTGCACCCATCGGCCCCATCACACCCGTAGCGCTTGCGGGCGACGTGAACAACGCCGAGCTGTATGTGCAGGTCGACGGCAAAGACCGCCAGCGCAGTAACGTCGCCAAACTGATCTGGAATGTAGCCGAGACGATTGAGCACCTGTCCGCCGCTTGGGAGCTGATGCCCGGCGATTTGATTTACACAGGCACACCAGAAGGCGTGGCGGCTGTCGTTGCGGGTGACACCATGGTTGGCAGCGTGGCTGGCCTTGGTGAATTACACGTTAAAGTCGTCTGAAGCCCAACTAATAAAAGCGCAAGCAGCTATGAAAACACTAGCATCCCTGGCGAAATTCTGTGCCATCATGGCCGGTCTACTGCTGATTTTTATCACGCTGATGACCTGCATCAGCGTCGTTGGCCGCGACTTGATTGGCAAAACCATTGTGGGCGACTTTGAGTTGTCAGGTGCGGCGGCGGGTGCGGCAATTGCACTGTTCATGCCGTGGTGCCAGGTCAAGCGCGGCAACATCGTGGTGGACTTTTTTACCACCAAAGCATCGCCAGCAGCTCAGGACGCGATGGATCGTATCGGCACATTGCTGCTGGCTGCGGTTATGGCGCTGATGGCCTGGCGCACATCAGTGGGCGGCCTGAACTCTTTTACTACCCATTCTGAAACGCAAATTTTAGGTTTCCCCGAATGGGTGATTTACGCCGTGATGGTGCCGCCATTAGCCTTGACAGTATTGATCGCACTGCACCAAAGCCTGTTTGGTTTCGAAGCACAAACCATTGAAGACAACCCGGAACTTGCTGTATGAACACCCCACCGCTATGAGCGCCATTCAACTTGCCCTGATGATTTTCGGCATCATGCTGCTGCTGATGGCCTTGCGCGTGCCGATTGCCATCACGATGTTTTTGGCGGGCGGTATTGGCTATGTGCTGCAAACGGGCTGGAGCCCTTTAGCTAATTTTTTAAACAGTCAAGCCTTTGCTCGATTTGCCAGCTATGACCTGTCAGTCATTCCGCTGTTTATTTTGATGGGCCACTTTGCCACACAAGGCGGAATCAGCAAAGCGCTGTTCCAGTTTGCCGCTAGTGTGATGGGCCGGTTCAAAGGCGGATTGGCCATGGGCGCGGTATTGGCTTGCGCTGCTTTCGGCGCGATTTGCGGCTCGTCTGTGGCCACCGCCGCCACCATCACCAATGTGGCATACGACGAAATGCGCAAGCACGGTTATTCAGGCCGATTGACCACCGGCACGCTGGCTGCGGGCGGCACGCTGGGCATTTTGATTCCGCCATCCGTACCACTGGTGATTTACGCGATTTTGACCGAGCAAAACATCGCCAAACTGTTTGCGGCAGCGATGATACCGGGCATCATTGCCATGCTGGGCTATATGGTGGCGATCAGCATTTATGTACGTTTAGTGCCTGGCCAGGCTCCAGAAAAAGCGCAAGTCATCAAAACCAATATGGCTGCAGCGCTCAAGGGTATCGGGCCGATTGCTATCATTTTTGTGATTGTGTTTGGCGGTATCTACGGCGGTTTTTTTACCCCGACTGAAGGCGCAGCCGTCGGGGCATTTGCCACCTTCATTGCGGCACTGGCCAAACGTGAAATGACATGGGACAAATTTAAAAACTGCTTTTACGCCACGGCTGAAAGCTCGGCCATGATCTTTTTGATTTTCCTCGGTGCTGACTTGATGAACGCATCGCTGGCGCTAACGCAGGTGCCGTCGCAGCTAGCGCAACTGGTCGGCTCCTGGGGCTTGTCGCCTGTCATGGTGGTGGCTGCCATCATGCTGTTTTATGTGGTGCTGGGCGCGGTGATGGATGAGCTCAGCATGATTTTGCTGACCATCCCAATCTTCTTCCCGATGATCATGGGCTTGGACTTTGGCATGAGCAAAGAATACACCGCCATCTGGTTCGGCATCATGGTGCTGATGACGGTTGGTTTTGGCATGCTGGCTCCCCCGGTCGGGCTGAACGTGTATGTCGTTAACGGCATGACCAAAGGCAAACCGGGCGCGGTGCCAATTGCCGAGAGTTACAAAGGAGTGATGCCGTTTTTGATTTCTGACACGCTGCGCACTTTGCTGCTGCTGTTCTTCCCCGGTATTTCGCTTTGGCTGGTGAAGTACATCACTTGATGGTGGTTTGTTTGGCCCAGCGGATGAGTTGGCTTGTAAATTCGGCGACGGCAGGTGACGAGCCAGCTGTGCGCGACAGCAAATAAACATCGCCGTTTAAACGCTTATCGCCTGACTGGAACGGGCTCAAAGTTGAAGTGTGCAACGCATCAGACCGCAGCTTAGCCACAGACAGCGGCACCAGAGCAACGCCCAAGCCAGCCGCAACCAAATTCAAAGCTGCTGGGAGCTCAACCACTTGCTGGACGATGCGTGGCCTAAAACCTTGCCGAACACAAGCCTCAAACAGCATGGCGGCAAAAGGCGAAGAGTTCAGTCGCAGCGACACAAAGTCTTCACCGGCCAGCTCGTTCAAGGCTAATTTCATTCGCCTAGCCAGAACATGGCTAAGCGGCAACGCCACAACCACGGGATCGCGCCAGAGTAGTTGTGCGTGAATGAGTGAGTCACTGTTGCCTGTATCCATTGCGTTTCTAGAAACACACAAATCTAGTCGTCCGTCCTTTAAAGCACCCAACTGTTCATTAGGTGTCATTTCTTGAAGCGCTACTTCCATAGCTGGGCGCAGTGAACGCAACTGGGCAATAAACTTGGGGAAAGGGCCAAAAAAATGCGAGCCTGCCAGGCCAACCTGCACTCTGCCCTCAAGCCCTGCCGCCACACGCTGTACATGGCGGACAGCTTCATCCAGCCTGGCCATGACGGCCTGGGCATGAGGCAAAAAAGCCTTGCCAGCTCCACTCAGTTGCACGCTGCGGCTGGTGCGGTCGAACAAACGCGCGCCCAGCTCTGCCTCCAGGTTGGCGATCTGAAAACTCAGGGGTGGCTGCGACACATGCAGTTTTTTGGCGGCGCGGGTAAAGCTCAGCTCGTCGCTTAGTGCTACAAAGTATTTAAGTTGACGCAATTCCATGTTGAAAGTGGTTTTGAATGGGTTCGATGATTAATTTTATTACGGTATGAATCTATCTTAAATTTGTATTTGTAAGTATCAATCAAAACGCTAAAAATAAGAAACCCACACGAAAGACACATGTCCGCACTACCAACGACGAAATCAAACTACCGCATCGGCCTGATCGTGCCCAGCTCGAACACCACGATGGAAACTGAAATCCCGGCCATGCTGCGGGCGCGTGAGGCCGTGTTGCCGGAGCGCTTTACTTTTCATTCCAGCCGCATGCGCATGAAGTCTGTGAACCGGGAAGAGCTGGCTGCCATGGACCGCGACTCTGACCGCTGCGCGCTGGAACTGTCTGATGCGCGTATGGATGTCATGGGTTACGCCTGCCTGGTCGCCATCATGAGCATGGGCAAGGGCTATCACCGCGAGTCGCAGCGCCGTTTGTTTGAAGTAACCGTTGGCAATGGCGCACCTTCTCCCGTCATCACCAGCGCAGGGGCCTTGGTCGAAGGTTTGCAAGCGATGGGGGCCAAGCGCATATCCATCATTGCGCCTTATATGAAGCCGTTGACAAAAATGGTGATCGACTATATCGAGAACGAAGGCATTGAGGTCATCGATAGCATCTCGCTTGAAATACCTGACAACCTGGCGGTAGGGGCACGCGACCCCAGAGCGCCTGCACAATTGTGGAAGCAGCTCAATGTCAAAGGTGCGGATGCGATTGTTGCGTCGGCCTGCGTTCAGATGCCCTCACTGGCATCTGTTCCGCTCATTGAAGCAGCCAGCGGACTGCCAGTCATCTCTGGCTCTGTGTGCACCACTTACGCGTTGCTCAAAAGCGTTGGCCTTGAGCGGCGCGTGCCAAATGCCGGAGCGCTGCTTTCAGGCCGTTATTAATTTTATATTTGAGAC
>Ga0123336_10004129_pt1 | contig 11941 bp, 10 predicted proteins | sample SSSSmetaG_FD_96466 | JGI IMG/M metagenome (GOLD analysis project Ga0123336, IMG submission 96466) | Glacier valley bacterial and archeal communities from Borup Fiord, Nunavut, Canada, to study Microbial Dark Matter (Phase II) - ​SSSS metaG | ecosystem: Environmental > Aquatic > Freshwater > Ice... | reverse complement strand
GAAAACGTCAATTCTTATGCCACAAAGGACGACAACGGTAGCAGCCGCGATTTGTACTAAGAATTTTAGTTTAGCATTTAACTCATAGATATCATCAAAAAATCCTAGTAAAAAGATAGTACAACATCCTATAGTAATTCCGAAAATTTGTTTCCAATTAATAAGAGGCATAATAGGCAGAATAACAAAAATAATAAAAAATGTTATCATAAAACCTGCAAAAATAGCGATGCCTCCCATCCTTGGAATTGGTTGGTTGTGCATATCACGTTTTCTAGGCGTAGCAATAGCACCTACTTTATAGGCAATCTTTTTGGCTAGTGGTGTAGTGAAAAATGAGATTAAAAAGGCTAAAACAAAAGCCATTATACATAGAGCTACATAGCCCATATTGTTCATCTCCTTAAGTATGTAAACATCACTTAATAAGTATAGTGTATACTTATTAAAGTTGTGATATTCTTAAATCGCGAAGTAGCATATGTCAAATATTGCATGGGCAGCAAGTTGCATCCAATTTACGCGTTAAATTTTGTAAGTTGGATACCAGCTTCTGTAAGGAGCTCAACAGCTAAGCTATCTGGATAATCGCCCTCAAAAATAATATGTGATAAACCTGCATTGATAATCAGTTTAGCACATAAACTGCATGGCTGATTAGTTACGTAAATGGTCGAGCCTTGCATAGACGTTCCGTGCTGTGCCGCTTGAGCTATAGCATTTTGTTCTGCATGAAGCGCACGACAAAGCTCGTGCCGCTCACCAGAAGGAACTTTTAACTTTTCTCTTAAACAGCCCACCTCACTGCAATGCTTACAATGTGTAGGGGCACCATTATAACCAGTTGACAAAATTCTTTTGTCGTTTACAACAACAGCGCCTACTTGTCTTCGCATACAAGTGGAACGCGTTTTAACTAAATGAGCAATTTCCATGAAATATTTATCCCAAGACGGACGCATAACTATTCCCCTTAAAAAACATTATTTTGTACCAAATAGTCTGTCACCAGCATCACCAAGGCCTGGTACAATATATGCATGGTCATTTAATTTCTCATCAAGAGCAGCTACATAAATATTAACATCTGGATGTGTTTTTTGAAGCGCTTTTAATCCTTCAGGAGCAGCTATTAAACATAAAAAATTAATATTTTTGGCGCCGCGGTCTTTAATAAACTGAATAGCAGCTATTGCTGAACCACCTGTAGCAAGCATAGGATCAAGCACAAAGAAATCTCTTTCTGCAACATCTTGTGGTAACTTGCAGTAATATTCAACAGGGCATAGTGTCTCAGGATCTCTATATAACCCAATATGACCCACTTTAGCTGTTGGCACAAGGTCGAGCATACCATCAACCATACCAAGACCCGCACGTAAAATAGGAACGATACTAAGATTTTTGCCTGCGATACGTTTGCCGACAGCATGTCCGACAGGAGTTTCTACTTCATAATCTTCAAGTGGAAGGTCTCTGGTTGCTTCGTAGCACATAAGCTGCGCTATTTCTCTTACAAGTTCACGAAATTCTTTAGATCCGGTGTCTTTGTTTCTTAAACGTGAAACCTTATGTTGAATAAGTGGATGATCCATAATAAATACTTTGCTCATTTAAATATTCCTCCTAATAAATTATAGTTTATTTGTATATGCTGGTTGATTGTTAATTCTCAATTTTAGTAATTCTATTCACATGTCGTTCTTCATTGGAAAAGGGAGTTGATAAAAAAGTATCTATGACTTTTAACGCATGTGAAGGACCGATAACCCGTCCGCCTAAAGCAAGCACATTAGCATTATTATGGAGACGCGTCGCTTCAGCCGAAAAGACATCATGACAAAGTGCACATCTGATGCCAGAAATTTTATTTGCAGCAATCGAAATACCAATACCTGTTCCACAAATCAAAATTCCTTGTGTGCATTCGCCGTTTAGGACAGCAGTTGTAACAACTTTTGCATAGTCGGGATAATCGACTGCCTCGCTCGTGAAACTCCCAAAATCTTTAAAGGAGATGCCCTTTGCTGTAAGATGTTGCATAATTTCCTGCTTAAGTACAAAACCACCATGGTCACTTCCAATTGCTATCATCGTTTTTCCTCCATTATATTATATTATATTTTAGCTCTGTTGTAACTATATATTATTTATTGTTATATTGTGCGGATAGGAATAATAATATTACATGTAATATTATTAACTTTACACGATAATAATATGATGCGCAGCTGACTTTTCAAGCCTGTTCATGATAGCGTCGCCGATTCCTGTTTTTGGGAAGGCAACAGAATACACTTTATCTATCGCATGGTCATCAAACTCTCTAAGTTTTTCAAATAAATTTGCTGCAATAGTTTTTAAATCTTTTTCTGTCCCAGCACTTAGCACAAGATCAGCCAAGAATAAATGTTTTGTTTCATCAGTAGCCAGAACACCCACTGTTTTACCTTGCTCTTTATCTATTTGAATAAGAGAATGAATCTTATGAACAACATTTTCTGGTGTCCCTTTGACAATAAAGACTTCAGCATTTGGGGAGTAATGCATATATTTCATCCCGGGAGCTTTTGGAAGAGCGTCATAACGCAAGGGATGAAGAATAGCAGGATCCACTAGCACAGTGCCTAACACTTTCTCTAACATTTCGAGCGTAATACCACCAGGGCGCAGAATGGTTGGTATTTCTGAGGTAGTATCTAAGACCGTGGATTCTACACCAAATTCCGAATCGCCGCCATCAATGATAACTTCGATTTTGCCACCTAAATCTTCAATAACTCTTGTTGCATTGGTAGGGCTAGGCTTTCCAGAAGTATTAGCACTAGGGGCCGCTAGTGGCACGCCTGATAAGCTGATAAGACGCTGCATAACAGGGTGGGATGGAAACCTAACAGCAACAGTATCAAGGCCACCAGTCACGATTTTAGGGACAAGGCTACTCGCTTTAAAAACAAGTGTGAGAGGGCCTGGCCAAAAAGCATCCATTAGTAACATAGCCTCTTGAGAGATGTGAGTGACTAATGGATCAAGCATACAGCGGTTTGTAATATGTACAATAAGCGGATTATCATTAGGTCTGCCTTTTGCCTTAAAAATGTTAGCAACAGCAACAGTATTTAACGCATCAGCACAGAGTCCATAAACGGTCTCTGTGGGCGCGGCTACTAAACCACCGCACTTTATCATATCGGAGGCTATATTTAAATCATTTAAATCGGAAATAATGACTGTTTTCATTAAAAAACTCCTTATGCCTCGCGAAATTTAGAATCTTCGCGCGATAATACAGAAATATTAACATGGCAAAGATTAGCATGGTTAATATTTGACAATAATTTTTCATAAAATCCTAATTGATCAACAGAGCTATTGATTACTGGAGCTTCGCCTATTACTAATTGGGTTATATGATTATCTATAATAAAATCTGTAATCGTTTGAGTAAGATTGTTACTGCACAAAAAATGAACTTCTCCGCCTAGCGCAGAACCGTAGTCAAATAAGTTTTGGAGTAAGTTACTGTTACCTGGGGCACCAAAGATTGTTTCTCCCATACTAATATGTAAAATGTGGAGAGGAAACGCTGTGCCTTGTGCTAAAACAGATCCTTGTGAAATTAAACGACGACTATTTTCTTGAACGGTAATACATACTAGCACATTTTCTTCCATTATGGTCCTCCTAAATATAAGGTATAACACAATGCTTATTATAGCACATTTTGCCCGTGTAAGTATGAACAAAACGTAAAGAAATTATAAGGATATTTAACCATAAAAAACAAAAAGGCATGTAAGATTACATGCCTAAAGTGTAAATGTATTTTCGCATACGCCTTTTGTATAATTCATTTAGAAGGAGAGGGTAAATAAACATATAAAGATTACTGCGAGTTGTATATCTAGAGTTGTCGTTTATTTCAAATCCCTTTAGGGTGCTTGGTGAGTCGTCGTTTATTTCCATATAAATAATATCTACCATACTATCAATGCTTGCACTAGATGGATACACATCATAAATGGGACTGGTACTATAATCTTGTGAATCAAGATATTTCTGAATGTAGTAGTGAATCTTTTGACAAAAAGGGGGATAATTTTTCATTAGAAAACAACTTTCAAGTTCATCATATTGCGCTTGTAGTGAGAGCACAGAAGTCAATATATCTATGGGGTTATATAATGCATCATTATTCTCCAAGGGTAGCACCTCCTTTAGAAGGAATAATATAATACTATTATATTGTAATTCTGTAAAAATGTTACTATTTTTTAGAGAGATTTAATTTATTAAGATCCCAAATTTCTGTGGCATACTGAAGGATTGTTCTATCTGAACTAAATTTACCAGAACATGCAGTATTCATAATAGCCATACGAGTCCAAGCGTCTTTATCAAGATAAGCCTTATCAATTTTTTTCTGAGCATCATGATAGCCCCTTAAATCTTTTAATATAAAATAAGGATCAGCAAGGTTGTCACCCGCTCTATTTAGCAATGATTCATAGAGTTCACTAAATAAATCAGGAATAGCCTGCTCGATAGTACCATTAATAAGTTGTTTAAGGATTCTATGAATATCAGGGTCAGTGTTATAGATATCCCAAGGATTGTAAGCACCGGATTTGTAAAGTCCAAGAACTTCTTCGCAAGTAAGCCCAAAAATGAAGATATTATCTTTGCCCACTTCGTCGAAAATTTCAATATTAGCGCCATCAAGTGTCCCAATCGTTAAGGCACCATTTAACATAAACTTCATATTACTTGTACCAGAAGCTTCTTTACTAGCAGTTGAAATTTGTTCGCTTACATTAGCAGCTGGGATGATAATCTCGGCATTAGAAACATTATAATTCTCTATAAATACAACGGTTATATATTTCCGAGCGACAGGGTCGTTATTGACAAGCTTTGCTACAGAATTGATTAGCTTGATAATAAGTTTTGCTCTAGTGTAACCTGGAGCCGCTTTAGCGCCAAAGATAAAGGTTCTAGGAACATAGGTGCCATTTGGATTATCTTTTATTTCATTATAGAGCATAAGGATATTAAGGACATTCATAAGCTGGCGTTTGTATTCATGTAAGCGTTTGACTTGAACATCAAAAATAGAATGAGGATTAATCATGATGCCTTGATGTTCTTTTATATAATCAGCCAGTCTTACTTTATTATGGAATTTAATTTCAGTATATTCTTTACAAAAAGCTGCATCTTTTGCATAAGGTACTAACTTTTTAAGATCCGTAAGATCCGTATACCATTTGTCGCCTATCGTATTATTAATAAGACTTGAAAGCTCAGGGTTAGCATGGCCGAGCCAACGTCTTTGCGTAATACCATTTGTTTTATTATTGAATTTTTTTGGATAGATATGATAGAAATTTTTAAGCACATCTTTTTTTAATATTTCCGTATGAATTGCAGCAACACCATTTACAGAAAAGCTTCCTACTATTGCAAGAAAGGCCATTCTTATTTTCCCATCAGATATGATGCTCATATCATGGATAAGATTTTCGGATAAATGATGAACATCTCTAAGTTCTAAGCAAAAACGTCTGTTAATTTCCTCGATAATTTGATAAACACGTGGCAGAAGCTTGCTAAATAAGTCAACTGGCCAAGCCTCAAGAGCCTCTATCATGATCGTATGATTGGTATAAGCACAGGCCTGGGTCGTAATATCAAAAGCTTCTTCCCAGCCAAGCTGTTCCTCATCTACTAAAATCCTCATAAGTTCTGCAATGGCTATTGCAGGATGTGTATCATTCATTTGAAAAACTACCTTTTCAGGGAGAAGGTAAATGTTGCCATGTGCTTTTTTGAATTTGGCAATAGCTTGCTGCACAGTAGCAGATACAAAGAAGTATTGTTGTTTGAGTCTTAGTTCCTTGCCTTGATAATGATTGTCATTGGGATAAAGTATCTCAACTAAGGTCTTGGCAAGTATTTGCTGTTCAACTGCTTTTTGATAAGCACCTTGGTCAAAGAAACGTAAAATAAACTTTTGAGGTGCCTCAGCATCCCAAAGTCTAAGAACATTTACAAAACCATTTTTATAGCCAACTATTGGCATATCATAGGGAATGGCAAGGACAGATTCATAGTTTTGATGAATAAAATGTTTTTTGCCAAATTCATCTTCATAGGACCCAACAGTTCCACCAAATTTTATCTCCTGGGCGCTGTCTGTACGCTTAACTTCCCAAGCGTTACCATGACTGAGCCAATCATCAGGGAGTTCAGTTTGATACCCGTCTTCTATTTGTTGTTTAAATATTCCGTAGTTATAGCGGATACCACAACCGTAGGCAGGATAGGACAAGGTAGATAATGAATCCATAAAACAAGCAGCAAGGCGCCCAAGTCCACCATTACCAAGACCAGGATCTGGTTCTTGATCTTCTATTTGAGAAAAGGCGGTTTTGAGATTAAGCTCATGTAAAACCTCATTAACACCCTCCATAATACCCATATTGACAAGGTTATTACCAAGAGCTCGGCCCACTAAAAATTCCATAGATAAATAGTATAAAGTCTTTGGCGCAGTTTGATGATAAGTTTTTTGTGTTGTTATCCAATCATCAGTAATAATATCACGAACAGCGAAGGCTACAGCTTGATAGAGTTCCTGCGGTGTTGCATCTTCAACTGTTTTACGTGAGAAATTTCTAACATGGTCAAGTATTTCTTCTTTAAAATTCTCTTTGTTAAATTCATATGCCATAATATACCTCCAATAATATATAGTTAATTGTAATAGACGTAAACAAATTTTGATTAAGATGAAAATATAAACAATTAAAACATATTATACAATAGAATGATTATAACTGTATAGCATTCTATGTTAAATTTTTTTAACTTAAAGATTAAAGAAAGCTGTAAGTGCCTGGCAGGTATAAGTAAAATCCTCTTTAGCCATCAGTTCACGTGCTGAATGCATACTTAAAATAGGCGTACCAATATCAATTGAGCGGATAGCTACGTGAGAAGCAGATGCAGGGCCAATAGTCGAGCCACCCTTTTCATCTGATCGGTTAACAAAGACTTGATAAGGAATATCATGTTGCTTACAAAGGGCTCCAAAGACACTATACGAATCACTGTCAGTAGTATAATTACAGTTTGAACTTATTTTAATGGCAGGGCCTCCGCCAGGCAGAACTTTATTTGTTGGGTCGCCTTTTTCAGGGTAATTCGGATGCATCAGGTGCGCCACATCAGCAGAAATCATAAAAGAATTTTCAATAGTCATAAAGAATTCTTCACGTGTTTTTCCTAAAGCCAGCATGATTCTCTCAAGCGTATTGGCTAAAAAAGGTGAATCAGCCCCTTGTTTGGTGCGGCTTCCTATTTCTTCATTGTCAAAACACGCAAAGAGCGAGATACCTTTAGTAGAAGAAGCCTCTATAAGGGACGTTAATGCACTATAAGTCATGCACAGATCATCAAGCCTTGGAGAAGATATAAATTCATTATGAAAGCCAACAGACATGCCTTTTTCAAAAGGATATAAAAATAAATCCATATCCAGGATATCTTCTATAGGCCGGCCTGTTTCTGTCTTAATAAGCTCTTGTATAAAACAGATATCGGTTGCTTCATTTAAATAAGCTAAGACTGGAAGGGTATCTTTTTGTTTATTGATGGTAACCCCGGTGTTCACATCTCTATTCATATGAATAGCTAAATTAGGAATAACCAGAAGGGGCCTGCTTATATTGATAAGCTTATTTTCAGGAGAGAGGAGATTTGTGCCTTTAAAAGCAACTCTGCCTGCTATAGAAAGAGGTCTGTCAAACCAGGTGTTTAATATAGGTCCACCATATACTTCTGTATTAAGCTTGATATAATTTTCAACCTGCATTTGTGGGTTAGGTTTTATTCTAAAGCCTGGGGTATCACTATGTGTACTGACTATTTTAAAGCCTTCGTCCATGACATCATCTGAATGGACACAAAAGGCTATCAAAGAAGAATGATTAGTATGCGTGTAGTATTTGCCTCCCACTTCTATAAGCCAATGATTCGTGGGCTCTAAGCGTATATAGCCATTTTGTTCTAAGAGCGCCACGCAAGATGCTACAGTGTGAAACATAGTCGGACTATCATCTATAAAGGTCATTAATTTTTGGGTCAATTGATCACTCATTGTATCCTCCTAAAGTGTATTATGATTTATTTCCATTTATTTTGATTATACACCATTTCTATTTAATGCTATATAGAATTAATTTTGAATATAGCATACCCGTAGTGGCAGGTCTCTGCGCCTGCCGGTTTAAAACCCGGCAAGCGCGGAGACTTGCCACTACGGAGTAACTTTCTATAAAAAAAGTTTTTGTAGAAAAAAATATTGACAATAAGTATAAAAATGCATACTATATAAGTATACACATGAACATGTATTCATATGACAGGGGGAGACAAAATGAAATATACATTTAATGCGCACCATCTAGGATGTGCAAATTGCGGTCAGAAAATTGAAGATGCACTTAATAAAAGCAATCGTTTTGATGATGTAACAGTTAATTTTATGCTAAAGAGGATAGAAGTACATACGGAGGAAAAAATTGACCTGGCAGATACCTCGGCGTACATTCAAAAGGTTGCCAATCAATATGAAAAAGATATCGTTATTACCTATGAAGAAGAACCTATACAAAGGCCAGAGGGGAAAGTACGTGCATCCTTCAATAGCAAGGGCATAACTTTTGTACTTGGAGGAGGTTTGCTTATAGGGGGGGGGGTATTGCATCTTGATATACTTTTTGTTTTAGCCTATATTATTACAGGTTATGATGTCATTTGGCAAGCCACCAAAAACTGTATCAAGGGAAGGATGTTGGATGAAAACTTTCTAATGACGCTCGCGACTATCGCAGCCTTTATAATAGGAGAGTATCCAGAAGCTGTTGCTGTTATGATGTTTTATAAAATAGGTGAGTACATGCAGGATAAGGCTGTAGATTATTCAACAAGAGAGATTGAAAAAGCAATGGATATTAGGCCAGACTTTGCAAGAGTCATGCGGGGCGGCGTGTTAGTCGTTAGTCCAAATGAAGTTAAGGTGGATGAAGTAATAGAGGTAAGACCAGGTGAGAAAATTCCATTAGATGGGATTGTAATAGAAGGAAATAGTACACTTGATACTTCGATGCTGACAGGAGAAGCACTGCCAGTTTTCGTAAAAAAAGATGATAGGGTATTAAGTGGGAGTATTAACCATGAGGGCGTTATTCAAATAAGGGTAACTGAAGAGTTTAAAAATAGTACTGTATCTAAGATATTAGAGCTTATCCAAAGCGCAAGCAACAAAAAATCTAAATCTGAGAATTTTATAACAAAGTTTGCAAGGTGGTATACACCTATCGTTGTTGGTATTGCAGTTCTTACAGCCATTGTACCTTCTATTATAACGGGTGACTTTAAAGAATGGGTTTATACAAGCATCGTCTTTTTAGTTATATCATGCCCTTGTGCACTCGTAGTTTCTGTTCCATTAGGATTTTTTGGAGGAATAGGAGCAGCTTCGAAAGCTGGTGTACTCGTAAAAGGGAGCAACTATTTAGAAGAACTAAATAGCATAGATATTCTGGTACTCGATAAGACAGGAACCATTACTAAGGGTAAGTTTGGCGTTGCAAGAGTCATTACGCAAGATGTAAGCCTAGAAGAAATTTTAGAATATGCAGCGATTATTGAAGCCTTTTCTAATCATCCTATCGCAAAATCTATTGTTAAGGAGTATGGCAAAGAAATACCAAAAAATAAAATTGTATCTGATTATAAAGAAATAGCTGGCCAAGGCATAGAAGCAAAAGTTAATGGCATAGAAGTACTTGTTGGTAATGAAAAGCTTATGGGGAATCACGCTATTCAATTTATAGATCATAATGAGATGGGTTCCCACGTTCATGTAGCCAAAGAGGGTAAGTATTTAGGGTGTATTATAGTTGCCGATGAGATCAAAGAGGATAGCCACGAGGCGATTTTGGCTTTAAAGCAAAAGGGCATTAAAAAAGTTGTGATGCTTACAGGAGATAAAAAAGAAATAGCTGATAAAATAGGATTTGAAGTGGGTGTAGATGAAGTCTATGCGGAGCTGCTCCCACAAGATAAGGTTATAAAGCTTGAAGAATTACTTAAAATGGGTAAAGTGGCCTTTGTTGGAGATGGTATTAATGATGCGCCTGTCTTAGCTAGAGCTGATATAGGGATAGCAATGGGCGGAGTGGGTTCAGATGCAGCGATAGAAGCTTCTGATATTGTCTTGATGACAGATAGACTAAGTTCTATAGGAGATGTCATCGACATTGCGAAGCGAACAAGGCAGATTGTTACTCAAAATATAGTGTTTGCATTAGGGATTAAAGTCATTGTTTTAGTACTAGGGTTATTAGGGATTGCTAATATGTGGTTAGCGGTTTTTGCAGATGTCGGAGTATCCTTTGTGGCAGTGCTTAATTCTATTAGGACACTCGGTAAAGATAAGGGGCATATGATAGAGATGATAAGGAGGAAGTAGCTTGAATGGGGTCGCAAGGAGATTTCAGTGTTTTCCAGCTGCTCGGTGCAGTATTTCTAAAAATCTAAGTAGTTTTTTCAAATGAACACCGCAAACTCGCACATTATAAATCTCAGCGGCGAGTCTACTAGCGCTCAAACAGTGCGGCTAAGGACCATTTGGAAAAACTACTAAGATTTTCTTAACGAAATATTGCACAGGCATCTTCCAAACGCTGAAATCTCCTTGCTTAGTCATTGAAGCAACTAGATCAAAAGATAGATCAAAAGATCTATATAGAAACAGTTTGGCATATGACATAACTGTAGTGGCAGGTCTCCGCGCCTGCCGGTTTTCAAACAAGGCAAGCACGGAGACTTGCCACTACAAAAACACAGCTGGTTAATCTGTTTTTATATAGATTAACCAGCTATGTTCTTAAGGTAGGGGGTTATTCAGAATGAATAAGCTCTAAGTAATGTCTTTGAATAAACTCTGCCGTTACTAATGATCCTTTGGGGATAGGGATGGTAATGGTATATAGAGAATCTTTAAATAGATCAAGGTCACCATATAAGAACTGTAAGGAATTTTCATTACTAAAGTTTATTCTTACATCATGCAAAAAATAAATCGATTTTTGCATTGCGTGAAGTTCACCAAGAAAGTAAAAGCAGTCTTCACCGATTAGTACTTCTGAATCAAGAGACAAGTTTAAGTTATAGTAATAAGTAATAGCGATAAGAGCCACTAAAGTGGCTATCAGGCTTAGACTCATTAGGAAAAAAGCTATAGGTACACTATATTTTTCCTCGCTTAAATAGATGCAGCAAGCAATAACTAAACTTAATAAACATATAAGAAGTGCAGTAGAGGCAGCAGAGATTTTTTTGTTATAAAGTGTTTCGTTAATAATACTTGAACTATTTGGTTTATAGTGCCAATGAGCGAGTATGGGGACATCTTTGTTTATTAAATATTTTATTTTAAAGTATTTTTTATTGTGTTCAGCATAAGACATGAGACCTATGAGGATAAAGCATATTCCGAAAACCGCTAAGACACTTTTATTTGAGCTGGTGATTAGAATGGGCAATAAAGTCACAACGCAGCATGTTACCCCTAAGGATAGTAGGATGAGTGAAAGGATGCAATAGGTGTATTCTTTTTTCATATGAGGCGCCTCCTCTGGGTAGCCATACAAAAAAATAGTTTACTAATACTATATGCAAGAGGGAATGGATTTGTTAATGATTAACAAATTTGGGTGAGATTTGAGAATAAAATGATTAAACCTCCACATAATAATAGAGAAATTTAAAAAGGAGGGTGAAAGTCATGGCTAAGGCAGGTATGAGAAGACCAGACCCAAGTGATCCACACGGCACAGAAAGTAATAAAAAACAGCCTTTTTCTAAAAAT
>Ga0123336_10004125_pt1 | contig 11948 bp, 9 predicted proteins | sample SSSSmetaG_FD_96466 | JGI IMG/M metagenome (GOLD analysis project Ga0123336, IMG submission 96466) | Glacier valley bacterial and archeal communities from Borup Fiord, Nunavut, Canada, to study Microbial Dark Matter (Phase II) - ​SSSS metaG | ecosystem: Environmental > Aquatic > Freshwater > Ice... | reverse complement strand
TCGTAAGCATCGAACATGACCCAGACATGGGAAAGATCGGCCACATCAAATAAAACAGAACCCGGAGAAATATAATCCCCACTGTTGACCCGCCTTGCAGATACAATTCCGGTTGCATTCGCAAAGACTTCAAACTCCGTTTTTACCTTACCCGAAGTTTCGATCGCTGCTACCTGTTTCTCGGTTAGCTTCCATTGACGGAGCTTATCTTTAGATGCTTCATACAGTGCCGGCTGAGATTCTTTTGTTGCTACTGTCTCGAGTAGTTCCTGCTGGGCGGTCACCAGATCCGGAGAATAAATAACCGCCAAAGTCTGACCTTTACGGACCACTTCGCCCGTAAAGTTGACCAGCAGTTTTTCAATGCGCCCCGGAAGATAGGATACCTGGCTTTGTAAAAGGCGTTCATCAGCCTGTACTTTGCCATAAAGCCGCAATTCCTTCACCGGACTTTGCTTTGAAACTATGGATGTCAAAACATTGGCCAATTGAGCAGCTTCCTTCGTCATATGAATTGCACCCACGTCTGTCGTTATACCGCCCTTGTTAAGCGGGATTAATTGCATACCACAAATGGGGCATTTACCAGGTTCATGCATACGGATCTGGGGATGCATCGCACATGTCCAGATGGTTTCCTTTGAAGTTTCTGCCGAATGATTGTGTTTTTCTTCCGTACTATTCGGAGAATGGAAAAACAGCCAACCAAGAAAAATGCCGGTAATCAGGGTGATGATGAAGAATATGTTTTGTCTTTTCATGATATTTGTTTTTGAAAGATAAATAATTGAAATACAGTAGAAATAAAATTGAAATATTGTAGAAATACAACAGAAATAAAGTGGCAATTGAATAAAAATAAGTTGGTGATAAACAATGTATTTCCATTTATATCAAGGTATTTCTATCTATTTAAATGTCCTTCAATCATGTTTCCAAATATTTCAATGTATTTCAATTTATGTCATTCCCGTCTATACAATTTAATTTTTTCAACCAGGCAATTGCCGTATTGTAATCGACTACAGCCTCTATCTGTCTGTATTCGTAATCGAGCGTTTGCTGACGGACACGTAAAATATCGGTCAGATCGGTGCCAGAGGATGCAAAACTTTTAAACATGATATCGAGTGATTTTGAAGCTAACTGATATTGATCAGCATATAGCTTTTTCCTTCGCTGTGCATCCTGGTACAATTGCATGGCCTGATAATATTCCGTTTGAAGCGAATTAACAGTTGCATTGTAATTTTGCAAATTCGCTGATTTCAAAAACTCGGCCTCGGCTTGCATCGCTTTGTATTTTTTCCTGTAAATGGGCAACGTAACAGTTACCATTGGCATAATCATGTCTTTCCCATTCATGGCCGATGTTGACATTTCACTTTTATTGATAAGTGAATAATTCAACCCCAAACCTACCATCGGATAGCTCATCCGGGTAACCATTTGCTTGCGTGCCTCAAGCGATTGTTGTTCAAACTGAAGCATCCCCAGCATTGGGTTCTTAGTGAACGAACTGTCTGTCAATACCGACAACGATGGTTGAAAATCAACAGAAACTAACGTATCAGGAATTGTAACTGACAGGTCAGGAGATCTGTTAAGGTAACTATTGAATTGTGCAGTAATTGTATTTAACTGGCTCTTTAATAATTCAATGTTATTCTGAAGGTCGCCGATTTCAATTTGAATTCTGTAAACATCTGTAAGTCCGGAACTACCGGAAGAGGAACCCATTGAGCTGCCTGGCATTGGTGATGCCTGACTTGATGAAGTTCCGGAACTGTTACCGCCATTCCCTCCCATGGTGTTCATTCCAGATGATCCTGAAGAAGATCCCTGACTTGAAGCAGGTGAAACGGTTCTGTTGGCAGGTGGTGTTGCACCGTTTGCTGCAGGAACAGCTTTGAATCGGACGATGGCCAATCTTTCGATCGTGCGAAGCAACTCAATGTTCTTCTCCGAAATACGGATATTCTGCTTCACTTTGTTCAATTCGTACCAGGTACGTTGCACATCGTAAAACACCTGTAATTTGGCATCACGGAACAATTCATATTTGGCTTTGGCCATCAGGCTCATTTCATCTTTCGCATTTTTCAACACTCCGAACCACGGAAACATTTGCATCAGCCGGATATCAGCCACCTGGTTCCCACCTAACAATTCCATGGGACTTAGAAAGACCCCTACATTTAATTCCGGATCAGGTAAACTTCCTACTTGTGGTACCTTCTGCAGGGCTGCCTGATATTCAGCAAATTTCTGCAATACCGTAGGATTACTTTTTGCTGCGATTTCGAGGTATACAGATAGCGAATCCTGCGCATGAACCGTTCCGACCAGAAACAAAAGGAGAATGATTCCGGCATATTGTATTTGTCTTAAAGTCCTGAATGGAATTAATTTGAATAACCGCCCCGATGATAAATCGGGACGGAAAAAAGCGAGCAAGTGAACCAACCCTGAAAGGGGTGAACCAGAAATGGTTATCACATTCAACCCTTTCAGGGTTGTTAATTCGTGAGTCATTCCTTTCCACCGGTTACACCGGTGGTTATTCAAATTATACCCTTTCAGGATAATTGACTTATATGTTTTCATCTTGTGTCGAATTTGTATTTTTTTTCACTGCATTCTCCCTCCACATTGCCTGAAACAATGGAACAACAAATACGGTCATCACCTGGATAACCATACCTCCAAACATGGGTATTGCCATCGGAATCATGATGTCGGAGCCTTTACCTGTGGAAGATAAAACAGGTAACAATGCGATAACAGCAACCGCTGTTGTCATCATGGCAGGTCGCACACGTTTCAGTCCGGCTGATACCACCGCCTCACGAACATCATGAACAGTAGCTGGATGCCGGGCTTCGAAAACCTGGTGAATATAGGTTCCCATAATGACACCATCATTTGTAGCTATTCCGAACAGGGCAATAAACCCGACCCAGACTGCCACACTCAGGTTAATCGGATGCATCTGGAACAAATCACGAAGGTTGATTCCTGAGACTGAAAAATTCATAAACCAATCTTGTCCGTATAGCCATAGCATGATGAATCCACCTGCAAATGCGACGAAGACACCAGAGAAATGGATAAATGATGCTGTCACAGTGCGGAACTGGAAAAAGAGCAACAACAATATCAAAAGCAAACTTATCGGAATGACAATCATCAGTCTCTTTGTAGCCCTCATTTGATGTTCATAATTCCCTGCAAACTTATAGGATACGCCGGGTGCTAAAACGAGCGCACCTAAGTTCAGTTTCTGTTGCAAAACTTTAGTTGCTTCTTCAACAACATCAACTTCAGCTTTGCCTTCGTTCTTATCGAAAATTACATATCCGTTCAGGAACGTATTTTCACTTCGGATCATCTGGGCACCACGCGTGTAATCAATATCAGCAATTTCACCTAACGGTACCTGAACGCCAGTTGCTGCCGGTATAAGTATTCGTTTGAGATCATCCGGATTATCACGCAACTCGCGCGCATAACGAACCCTGATCGGGAACCGTTCACGACCTTCAACAGAATTACTGAGCGCCATTCCACCGACAGCCACCTGCAGAACTTCCTGCACATCACTGACAGTCATTCCATAGCGGGCCATCGCTTCGCGGTTCAGTTTTATTTCGAGATAAGGTGCTCCGACTGCCCGGTCGTAGAACACAGCTGATGCCTTTATGGATGGTACATCTTTCAAAGCCTGTTCAAGTTGTAGCCCTGCCTTCTCGATAGCATCCAAATCGGGACCATAAACTTTTAAACCCATCGGAGCACGCATTCCTGTTGAAAGCATTACGAGCCGGGTTTCGATTGGTTGAAGTTTTGGGGCAGAAGTCAGACCCGGAATATTGGTCACCTTCACAATCTCATTCCAGATATCATTCGGACTTTTATTTCGGGTCGCCACTGACGGAAATACTCGCCATTTTCGGAAGGGATCAGACTGTCGGCAGCAATAACCATGAAGCCATCCTTTTTAAGACTGTATTTAGATCCGCTCTTAAAGAGATAACTTCCTTCCTTATCCACTTTAAATTGCATCCGCTTCCCATTTTCGTCGAGGATATATTCTGAGCGGTAATTGATTGTATTCTCGAACATTTGTACCGGTGCCGGATCGAGCGCCGAATTTACACGCCCCCACTTACCAACTGCAACCTCCACTTCGGGAATAGTAGACAACCGTTTATCAAGTGTCTCAATGTATTGAAGGTTCTTTTCGATGCTTGAATGTGGCATACTGGTTGGCATCAACAGGAATGATCCTTCGTTAAGTGAAGGCATAAACTCCTTACCTGTACCTGGAAACGTCTTTGAAGGCGACTGCCAGAAAGCTGTTTGCCGGAAGCTTTTCCATCCCATTTTTTCAGCTCCAGTGGCAATAAATCCAAATGATTTATCGAAGCCCAGCCAGACCAATAGTCCGAATAACAATGTGACAGCAGGGATAATGAGAAATTTACTTTTGTTTGCCAATGCCCATCGCATGATATCTTCATAAAAATGGACCATTGACATCAAAGCAGCAAGAATGACGGCTATGATTCCACCTACAAACAGGAAGTTAGCCAATACACTGTTGTGCGCTCCCAGTGGCAGCCACTCGATGGTGAGATACCAGGCTGCCACAAGAACCGTAATGGCAATGTTGATATAGTTAGGATATTCCTTTTTGTCTTCAGGCCACCGGTCGTCGAGCAAATTATTGATACCTATAGCAATTAATGCCAATGCCGGCCACGCGTTCCAGAAGACGACAAACAGGATGCCTGCTACAAACAACCCTCCATTCCAAACTTTGCGGATCTTCTTTGTATCGATGCGTATTGAGAAGAAAATATGCGTTAAAGTAGGAAGGACAACTATTCCAAGGATAAATGCAGATATTAAAGCAAATGTTTTGGTGAATGCCAGCGGGTGAAATAACTTTCCTTCAGCAGCCTGCATTGCAAAAACTGGGAGGAAACTAACAATGGTGGTAGCAATTGAGGTTACCACGGCATCACGCACCTCGGTCGTTGCATTGTAGATCACCGACATTAACTTTTTACCGCGAATACCTTTGTTTTCGGGCATTTCAAGGTGCCTGAGAATGTTTTCCACATCCACAATCCCAATATCGACCATCACTCCAATCGCAATTGCAATACCTGACAAAGCAACGATATTGGCCTCAACGCCGAAAAGTCGCATTAGAATAAAGGTCATTAATACGCCAATCGGCAATAATCCTGCAACAATAAGGGATGCCCTCAGATTCATTACAAGGATTATAATGACGATGATACTGATAAGGATTTCGTGCGACAAGGCAGATTCAAGTGTCCCGATTGTTTCTTTAATCAAGCCGGTGCGGTCGTAAAAAGGAACGATCGTTACTTTAGAAACCGACCCATCGGGCAATGTTTTCTGAGGAAGTCCGGCTTCAATTTCCTTTATTTTATCTTTTACATTGGTGATCACATCCATCGGATTTGACCCATAACGGGCCACAACCACTGCACCAACAGCTTCAGAACCTGCCTTATCAAGTCCTCCACGACGTGTGGCCGGACCAAATGCAACGCGCGCTACATCTTTAATCCTGACAGGAACATTATTGCGGACAGCAACCACCGAAATTTCAAGATCTTCGAGGTTCTTCACATACCCTAAACCGCGGATGATGTATTCCACATTGTTTAACTCCATCGTTTCGGCTCCGATATCGAGGTTGCTTTTACGCACGGCATTCATCACGTCCATTACTGTCACTTTGAATGCTTTCAGTGCTTCCGGATTTAAGTCGATCTGGTATTCCTTGATAAAACCTCCTACCGATGCTACTTCCGAAACGCCTTCGGCAGTTGACAATCCATATTTGACGTAAAAGTCCTGAATCGTACGAAGTTCCTGCGGATCCCATCCTCCATTTGGCTGACCTGTTTTTGGATTTCGGCCTTCGAGTGTGTACCAATAAATCTGACCTAATGCTGTAGCATCGGGTCCCAGTGTAGGTTGTACACCGGCAGGCAATGTCCCTGAAGGTAAAGAACTAAGCTTTTCGAGAATGCGAGAACGGCTCCAGTAAAACTCTACGTTATCTTTAAAGATGATATAGATAAAGGACATTCCAAACATGGAAGTGCTTCGGACTGTTTGCACGCCGGGAATTCCCAGCAAAGCAGTTGTCAACGGATAGGTGACCTGATCCTGCATGTCTTTTGGTGAACGCCCCATCCATTCGGTCGCTACAATTTGCTGATTTTCCCCGATATCGGGGATAGCATCCACCGCGATCGGATCGCGTGGAAAGAAATCAGATTTCCAGTGAAAAGGCATAAATACAATGCCCAGAACTACGAAAGTGATCAGGAAGATAAATGTAATCAGCCGGTTTTCGAGAAAATATTTAACAAGACGGTTGAACATGGGAATTTCTTTAAGTATTAATGATGACCTGAATGACTAGTGCTACTTCCCCCCATTCCGGCATGACTAACCGGCATCCTGTCCTGGTTCGAATTACCAGACTTGGAATTTCGGTAATCATCATAGGATACAAGTGCCATACCACATTTTGGACATTTACCTGGCTCAGATGAAATATATTCCTTGTGCATAGGACAAAGATAAGTTCCGGGTTGATCGACCGGTTTCTCCTGTGCAATATGTCTTCCACATGCAGCGAAACCAACTAAAATAGTTAACATCAACAAAAATATATAGAGTTTATTCATTCTATGTCGTATGTATAAAGTAAAAGCGACTGTCATTTTAGTCATTACTATCTATTAATCAAGCCAGTCGCTCTATTAACAGTATCTCCTAATAAAATAACTAATTGTATATCCCGTTATGATAGGGTTGATGTTTAATATTCAATTGGTGCATATTTCTGTAATAGCCCCCTACAGTTGCCGTATCACCCATCATGAGTTTCAGATCCATCGTGCCACTGTTCATCATACCGCCTTGCATCATTCCCGTAGAAGGAGAATAATTGCTCATCATCATTCCATTTTTGTACATTTCATCACCAAACATATGATAATGAACAGCAAACATTGAATCGTTTTTGTGATACAACTTGTCATACTTAATACAGTATTTATTGTATCTGGTGATTTTTGCAGTATCATAAACCATTTTTAATGTATCACCATATGCTGTTGAAAGAAGCAATGCGCTCTTAACCTGAGCCGTTTCATTGTTTATAATGGAATTGTCGGCATTATTATCTTTCGAACAACCAGTAAAAGACAGAATCAGTACGAAAGTGCCCCAAACTAAACTATTTATATTTTTCATCTTCTTAAATTTTATAATTACAAATTACTTTTCTAGTACGGGGGATAATCTCCTGCGCTAAAACAAATTTCAAGGACCAACTGATTTCAGAATATGATATTTACATATTCTGAAACCAGGAAATCAAATGCACAACTTTAAATGGGAATTGAATTACTTCATCCTATCATACTTGCAGCAGCCATCTAAAGCATTGTATGCTTTGTCACTGGCTTTCACTTTACTGTTATCGTGGCCAACAGCTGCGACATTTTTCGCGATCATGTCCATATTTGTTTTGGCAGAATCGAATGTTACTGTGAGGATTTTATTTTTTAAATTCCACTCAGCTTTAGAAACGCCATCAAGTTTGGCAGCTTTCTCTATACGCGCTTTACACATATCGCATTTACCTGAAACCTGGAGTGTTTCGGTTTTTGTTGACGCCATATCCATTTTAGAGTTTGTTTTGGACATGTCCATTTTGGAGTGATCTTGCATTTGAGCATAGGAATTAGAACCCAAAGCGATTGCCAATAAGGCAACTATAATGATTTTTACAGTTTTCATGATTATAAATATTTGATGTTAATGTCTTGAATAATTAAAATAAAAAATCAATTGGCAGAAAAAGTTCACATAACTTTCCCGCTAAATTAATAAAGACAAAAAATCAAATACGGAACACGCAAATGTCGGGCAAGCTGACAGCGCTCACCATAATATTGCCTGGCGGACTGACATTTGTGCTATAAAGACTTAAAACGGATAAAGACTGAATTTGGTAACTTACAGGAATATCAAAAACCTGTATAATGTTTTGCGAAAAGGATTTAAATTCGGAAAACGATGGTGTATAATTGTTTTCTACAGCAAAAACAGAGACTTTGTTGCTGCAGCAATTAGAACCAAGATGACTGCCTGTCAATGGGCACTGATCAACCGGTGTTTCCATACCACAAGAAGCCAATTTACCAAAAACAGATACTTTCGATGCCGCCATCACGCCACCACAATAATGTGTTGAAATGGTGAGATGCATCACTGAAAGCAGGATGAGTATGGAAAATGATATGGATAAAAACTTCTTCATTCTAAAATATCAACGAATAACCGGTAAAATAGTTGCGCAAATATATAAATAGTTGTATTAATACGGTGATAAAAAACCTTAAATTAGTATCTCTTACTTTTTCATGGCTAAAAGTTCCGACGTTAAAAAACTCATTAACAAACACATTGCTTTCTTTTCGGAATCTTGTGTCGTGAATCTAACGCTATTTATTTCCCTGTTTCCTGAAATATTTTTCCATCAACGCCATAAACTGAACTTTCTGAATGGCCATTGGTTTGCTGATTAGTGATGCAAAGATAACTATTCCATTAAACTACAGTATTAGTTTCGTGACTTTCTATTCTGCTGCGTAAAGTGACAATATCTTCATTATTGTTGCAGGGAATAGTAAAATAAAACGTTGACCCAATGCCTACTTCACTTTCTACAAGGATTTTACCACCGTGCTTTTCGACAAACTCATTGCATAGTAATAAGCCAAGTCCGGTGCTTGGCTCTCCTTCTGTTCCATTTCTGCCTGTTTTAACATCAAGCTTGAACAAATGATCAATTATAGCTGGGCTCATTCCGATTCCGGAATCCTTAATGGATATTTTGACACTTTTGTCCGCAGCAATAATCGCTGTAATATTTACTTTTCCACCATGGCGCGTAAATTTCACCGCATTTGAAACAAGGTTTCGGATGACTGTTTAAGCATATTACTGTCAGCAAAAACTTTTATTTCAAGTGGAATAACGCAAACCACATCTATCTCCTTGTTTTTCGCCGCGTCTATAAGCATCGCGACACTCTCTTCTACAATAAGATGTAATACTATAAGTTCCTTCTTAAAAGGAATTAAGCCCTGTTGCATTCTGGCCCAGTTTAGCAGGTTCTCGAGCAAACGGAAAAGATTGATGGCTGATTTTTTCATGCTCCGTGAAATATCCTGTATCTCTTCCATTGTCAAACTTGCTAAATCTTCTGCCATTATCTCTGTTAATCCTAAAAAGCCACTGAATGGGCTTCGCAGGTCGTGGGCAATGATAGAAAAAAATTTATCCTTCTCTGTATTCATTTTCAGCAAATTAGTCTCACTCTTCCGCAGCATTTTCAACGCATTTGTTTTCTCGTTTTCAAGCTGTTTTGTAAGTGTGACGTCACGGGCAGTACCAACAATACCTATTTGATGCCCGAGCTCATCCCATATTGGCGCTTTATGAACATCAAGGAAAAGAAACTTCCCCTGCACATTCCCAAATACATCATATTGTTTTGAGCTACTTTCGCTAAAGTTTATACTGCCGGCAGATGTATGATCCAAGCCAAATGTATACCAATTAGGGTTATCCGGATGCGCGTCTCTTTCACGTTTAGCAAAGAAGGCATCTGTTTTCCCAATTGGCTCGCCGACATTGCTTGCCATCAGGAGTCTGTCGCACATTGTTTTATTGACGAAAGTATATTTATTTTCCAAATCCTTTGCCCACAGATAATCATCAATATTATCGGCCATCAGGCGAAACATTGAAAACATTTGGCGATAACGTTCTTCTCCTGCCTTTATCTTTCTGGTGGAGGCTACTTGCTCCGTAATATCTTGTATTACAATCAGCCGGCTACCTGGTTGGTTTTTGATCGCATGTTTAATAATCCTGAAAGTTTCATTTTTACTTTCACTTCGGATTTCTATCTGGTCAACAGTTTCAATTTCACTATTAATCACTGCATCCATCAATAAGGTTACCCGTGCACCGGCAGCTACTGCCGGAAATCCGATGACGTATTTGCTCGGTATGCCTAAAAATTTTAACGCGGCTCCGTTGATATCCTGAATTCTGTTTTGCTCGTCGAGCGCCAAAATGCCATCAGTCAATGTTTCGACAAGCGTTTTACGGGCTATCGGCACCAGGTCGAGAAAACGGATATGTAATATGGCATAGGCTGCCAGGGCACCACTAAGAATAATGCTTATTGGAGATATATCAAGGCCTGCGACTGGATTATTGCCTGTCAGGTATATCGCACTTGCGATCCATGGACATAAACCTGCAGTTAAAATAATCCACCCCTGTGTACTGAAAGGTTTGTTTTGACGAATACTAAAACTGAAAAGGTAGATGGCAGACAAAAAAAGCATCACGTAAGTGTAGGCAATATACCCGATCCAGAAACCGATCCCATGGTAATATTCCATAAGATTTGTTTGATCTGAAATTGCCGAAAATCCGGTCCATACCAGGTTATGATACTCGTTAGTGATTGTTAATGCAAAAGTGATTATCGGCACAATGAATAACAATAAGAGATATTTGGGAGAGATATATTTGTCTTTACCTGTGAAACGCAGAACAAAAATCAGATAAAGTACGGGAGTAGGAATCCCTCCAATGAATTCGAGTTTTGACCAGAATATTTTCTCCGACACAGTAGGTGCAGCTGTCTCAAATATTAACCAGAATGCCCCAATACCTGCAGCAATCATCAGCACAGTGAGTTCTCTGGCACCCTTTACAAAACGACGTTGCCACGATAGAAAAGCAACGAAAAAAGAGACCAGTGCAGTTGCAAGGAAAAAAGCGGAATATATCGTAAAAATTAGGTTCATTATTTAAATATCGTATTAAATAATCCGTTGTGAAAGAATAGTTTATCAAAAAATTAATACTTTCTGTCAAATCGTTTTTGTAACCGATTCACTATCTTGTCAACAACCGAATTTTAATCTCAAATAAGCGCTCATTTCTGTTTACTTAATTTATTTACAAATATAGCTTTTCAAGCAAACAAGTGTACAAATCAATTCAAACATCTATTGATTTAATCAATATATCAAACATGTTATTAAGCAGTTTAAATCTTGCGACTATCATTCTTCCTTTAAAGAAAAAATGGAAGTCGTAATTTTAAGGAATGCTTTTAGTAATGATAAGATTTTGAATTCTTTCGGGATGGATAAATCTTCCTAAAATCCGAATGTCTATTTGAAAGGAATATATTAACCTAACCCTTCAACCGGCTTGTCAGCGACATATCCCCGCTTTGGTATTCTCGTGCCAGACTTTGAACAGTATTCCCTGAAATAAGATTGTTGATACTTTCACGTATCGGGGCATATTGGCCATGAAGCGGACAAGGATTATTTTCGTCGCAATGCTTTAACCCGAATCCGCATCCCCCGAATGTTTTTTCTCCTTCGATGGCCTGAATAACCGCTTTTAACGGCAGATCAGGTTTATTTTCATCGAAATAAAAGCCCCCTCCCTTCCCTTTATTCGACAATAAAAACCCTTGTTTAACAAGCCGCTGCATAATCTTGCCTGTATAATGCAAGGGAGCATCAATTTCATTCGCAATCTCAATGATCCCAGGCTTTGTACCTTTCATATTCTGAACCTGTACATATACCAACCCGCGAAGGGCATACTCTGTCTCTTTATTAAACACGGCTTTCTTCCTTCCTTTTAATGACAGGACAAAGTTAATGAAAAAAAAGAATAAAATAATAAAAGACCTTTTTGTCTTTTATTAAATAATTTCTTATTATTGCACTTTATTTAATCAACAAAAAAATGAATACAGACACAATTAGCAGTAC
>Ga0123336_10004123_pt1 | contig 11954 bp, 12 predicted proteins | sample SSSSmetaG_FD_96466 | JGI IMG/M metagenome (GOLD analysis project Ga0123336, IMG submission 96466) | Glacier valley bacterial and archeal communities from Borup Fiord, Nunavut, Canada, to study Microbial Dark Matter (Phase II) - ​SSSS metaG | ecosystem: Environmental > Aquatic > Freshwater > Ice... | reverse complement strand
GAATTGGAATAGCTGGTTAAGCGAGACCGCACAAGCGGCACAGGCTTCGGACATCCGCGAATTATTAAAGTTAACCGCCCGGCCCGATATGATTTCGTTTGCGGGTGGCTTGCCCGACCCAACCCTGTTTCCGGTGGCTGAATTCAAGGCTGCAATGGGCCGGGTAATGGATAAATATGGGCCAAAGGCTTTGCAATATAGCACCACCGAGGGGTTGAGCGAATTGCGCGAGACTTTGGTGGCCCAGTTAGTTCAAGAAGGAATTGCCTGCCCGCAAGGTACTGATAATCTTATTCTTACAACTGGCTCACAGCAAGCTCTGGATTTGCTGGCTCGTCTTTTCATTACGCCGGGCGATACAATTTTGGTGGAAGCCCCTTCTTACCTGGGGGCACTTCAAGCTTTTGCGCTTTGCCAACCCCGCTACAAGCTATCGAGATGGACGAGCATGGTTTGCGTCTGGAAGTGTTGGAAGCGAAGCTGGCCCAGCTAAAGCAAGAAGGTCGTCGCCCGAAATTTCTGTACACTGTGCCTACTTTCCAAAATCCTACCGGAGTGACGCTTACTTTAGAACGGCGACAAGCTCTGGTCGAACTGGCCGAGCGCGAAGATTTTCTGATTATCGAGGATGACCCTTACGGGCGGTTGCGCTTCCGGGGTGAACATTTGCCTTCGCTCAAAAGTTTTGACCAGAGCGGGCGGGTTATCACCTTGCGTACTTTTTCTAAAACGCTTGCGCCGGGCCTGCGGACTGGCTACATAATTGGTGCGCCCGAATTTTTGCAGCGCGTTGTTATCCTCAAACAAGCGGCGGATTTATGTTCGCCAGCCTTGAATCAGTATCTAGCTTTGGAACTGCTCCAATGTGGCGCAATGGAACGCTATGTTCAAGAAGTAGTTAAAGTTTACGGGCACAAAGAAGCCATTATGCAGGCAACTCTTAAAGCCGGTTTGGGCCATACTCCGGTTAGCTGGACTGAGCCGGACGGCGGCATGTTTTTCTGGGTGCAACTGCCGGATGGGATGGACAGTCAACAACTACTCAATCAGGCGATTGCTGCCGGGGTTGCTTTTGTTAAAGGTTCAGCCTTTTTCACCGATACCCTGAATGGACGTAATTGTCTGCGGCTCAATTTCTCCGGCCCTTCGTCAGCCCAAATCGAGACTGGTTTGACCCGGCTGACCAGTTTAATCGAGGCTAACTTAAAAGTGGCGGTTAGTTAACTTACGTCCCTGTTGCCCTTTCTCTGCAAGGGGAGGGGCTGGGGAGCGGTCAGCTATTGTGCCCAATCCGCATTTCTTTAGTAAAGAGTGCCCCCACCGAAGCTCCGGCGTGAATCCGCATAATACATTCGCCAAGCAGCCGGGCAATCGTAAGCTGACGAATTTTGGGGATATGCCCGGCTTCGGGCAGGGGAATAGTATCGGTAATAACCACTTCGCGTATCTGGCTGGCTTCTAGCCGTTGGATGGCCGGGCCACTGAGAACGGCGTGGATGCAAGCGGCATATACTTCGCTTGCGCCGTTCTGCAAAACGGTTTGGGCAGCCTGGGTAATCGAACCACCCGTATCAATTTCATCATCAATTAGAATAGCCTGCTTACCTTGCACCGAGCCAATCAGGTTCAGCACGGCGGTTTTATCTTCGTTACCCAGCCGCCGCTTTTCAATAAGAGCCAGGGGCGCGTCCAGCAATTCGGCGAAGTTGCGGGCACGTTTGGCGTTACCCAGGTCGGGCGAGACTACTACCGGATTGGTAAAACCCTGCTGCTTGAAATAATCGGCCACAATATGCAGCCCGGTCAGGTTGTCCACCGGGATATTAAAGAAACCTTCGATTTGCCCGGCATGCAAATCCATCGTTAGTACCCGGTTAGCTCCAGCTACGGTTATCATATCGGCCAGAAGGCGGGCAGTAATAGGCACGCGGGGCTGGTCTTTTTTATCGGTGCGCCCGTAGGCGTAGTAGGGTAGCACCGCCGTGATGCGCCCGGCGGAAGCCCGCTTGAGCGCGTCTATCATAATTAGCAATTCCATAATAGAGCGACTGAGCGGAGTAGAGAGGGATTGAATCACAAAAACGTCGTTGGAGCGGACACTTTCTTTGATTTTGACAAAAATATTTTCATTGCTAAATTCAAAAACATCGGCCCGACCCAACGGCAGGTTAATGTAGTTACAAACTTCCTGCGCCAATTTTGGATTAGCATTACCAGTAAAAATATTGATTTCATTGTATAAACTAGCCATTGCTTTTTCCTGGCAGAGGAGAACCCTCGCCCCTTTTTTCAGCTTGTTTGATTAGTCAAACTAACTTATCAATATAATCGGCCACTTTATTGAGGTCAAAAGGTTTTGGCATATAGCCGTTAGCCGCCGCCGCCCGTACCAAATCTATTTTGGCGGCACTCATCATTACCACCGGAGTTTGATTGAGGTTTACATCCTGGCGTAGCTGGTCAAGTAAATCGTAACCATTCATGATTGGCATCATTATATCGCAGAAAATAATTTGGGGATGCTCGTTTTGAGCTAACTTCAAAGCCTCTGAGCCGTCGTAAGCACGGATAGGTTGATGACCGAGGTCTTCTACTACCGAAGCAATGAGTTCAACCAAAGCTCTTTCGTCATCAACTATCAGCACTTTTGCCATTTGTGTTACCACTATTTTCAGTTTCCTCTCCGCCAAGCGTTTGAGTTTCCGCTTGTACCCTTACCAAACCGGCTCTTGCTGCCGCTTGCTGGGCATATTGCTTGGTTAAACCTTCGCCCCGCCCCAATACTCGTTCGCCCAGACGAGCTTCCACTTCAAAGCTCTGCTCGTGCTGAGGGCCGCTCATTTTTGTAACGTGATAAGAAGGAGCTTGATGATAGTAACGCTGCACTATTTCTTGCAACGAACCTTTATAATCATGATGCCGTCCTTCGGCTAGTATTTCGACCAATTCTGTTTGCACCTGTGGCAAGAGCCAGATTCGTACCCCCTCTAAACCTGTCTCTAAAAAGAGTGCGCCCAACAGTGCTTCAAAAGCACTAGCTAGAGTGAGAGTGCGAGTGCGCCCACCGGTGGCCGCTTCACCTTTACCCAAAAATAAGTAATTACCGACCTCGAAGCCGGTAGCCCATTTGCACAGGGTTTCCCGGCGTACCAGGGCACTCCGCAAATCAGTCAATTCGCCTTCAGACTGTTCGGGATACTGGTCATAAAGATAGGCCGCTACCACCAAACTTAAAATTGCATCGCCCAAAAATTCCAGACGTTCGTTAGAATGATGGGCACTGCTTTTTTCGTTGACGTATGAGCGATGGGTGAGGGCCAACCGTAGAAGTTCCTGGTCTTTGAACTTTAGACCCAGCTTTTTTTCAATTTCTTCTAGCCGGATAGCCGCCATACGTTTCTGAGACTCCTTACAAATTTTTTATATCTGTTACTATACAACAAAGCTTGTGAAGGGTCAAAGCTTCGGCTATTTCAACTGGTGCGGGTTTGAAAAAAGGTTTGGAGTACCGCCTCGAAATCTTGCAAACGGAAAGGTTTGCCGAGAACCAGGTCAGCCTGATGATAATTTTCTATTTGATGCTGGTTGGCTGTAACAAGGACTACAAAAGTAGCAGGTTGAATAGTCTTAATATGACCAAGTAATTGCAGCCCATCCATTCGAGGCATGTTTATATCTGTTAGCACCAGTTCTACCGGTTGCCGCTTAAATATTTCCAGAGCCTCCACTCCATCTGAAGCTGTCAAAACTTTTAGCCGGGCGCGTTCGGCCATACGCCGCAAAAGTAGCTGAATCCCTGGGTCATCGTCTACTACTAACGCCGTAGCGTTAAAGCTATTTTGTACTGCAAAAAAAATTCCCGAATTCTGGGTTCGGCTTTGGAAATCGTTATCTGTAATCATCTGTGTCCACTTTCTTGAAAGCCATAGCTTTCAAACAATCCTTACCAAAAACGTTATGTGACAATAGTATAGCCTAAAAACAGTTAAATGCAATCTGTAAAAAATTAATTAAAAAATCTAAATTTAATTTATTTAAGCTCTTTATAACCCTCGTTTATATATAAATTTTAATTCTCAAATACTCGATAAAATTCAAGCTTCTTTTTGGCTTGCTTCCTGGGCTAAATTGAAAGAGCTACTTCTACATCTTTCAAGCCGACCTGCCTGGCCCGTTCACTCAAAACCGCTTTTAAGCAGTGGTGAACCGTCTTACGATTTAAGGTTGTTGAATTTTAGCAGATTTGAACAAGTTCAACCTGGTAAAAAAGAATGAAACTATTAAATTACTATTAATAAAAGCTTTATCAAAGTTCATTGGTAACTACTCAACCAATCTACGTTCCCGTGCCCCTTCCTTTCCAGGGAAGGGGTGCGCAGAGGTGGGTAGTTACTTTTATTTTGGGTTCTTTCTTTTCTAAGTATTAACTTGACCTAATCCGTGAATCGAAGGGCCATTCAAAACCTTGCCATTAGCCGAGAAGTGCGAACCATGACAGGGACAGTCCCAACTTTTTTCGCTAGAGTTCCAGGCCACAATACAACCCAAATGCGGGCAGATAGCCGACCTTTGGTGTAGGATACCCTGCTCATCCCGATGAACCGCCACTTTACGCAGGCCACGTCGCATAATTGCCCCTTCGCCTGACTGTATCTGGCCGGTTGAGTCTACCTCACCTGGGGTTAGCCAATCGGTATATTGCGCCACCAGGTTAGCCGTTTCCTGGATAAAATCGGGGGCAGCCCCTAAAGTCACCCGCGAAGGGTCATAAAGATTGGCCCAACTATTCTTGCGTCCCAGAATAAGGTCGCTCAGAATCATTCCGGCAATAGTACCGTGCGTCATACCCATTCCCGAATCGCCGGTAGCGATATAAACATTGGGTGGGGCTACCTGGTCGTGCCCGATAAAGGCTAACCCGTCTACCGACTCCATCACCTGACCCGACCACCAGTATTCCAGCTTTTCCATCATGGGAAAACGTTCCCGCGTCCATTGCTCTAGCCTTTGATAACGCTGCTCACCGTCGTCTTCCTGGCCGGTCTTGTGGTCTTCCCCGCCCACCATTAGCAGGTCGTAGGGAGCTTCGCCTTCTTTGGCCTCGCCTTTTTGAAGGCGAATATAGTGGTAGGGGTCGGGCGTATCCCAGTATAAAGCTTTGGTAACTGAGCCAGTCGGTACTCGACCAGCAATAACATAGGTACGATAAGCTGCTTGCTTGGCCGAAATACCAATAAGGTCATTATTAGATGCCGCCCACAAATCGTTAATTGGGGCATTAGTGGCTACTACTACGGCCTCTGCCGTTACAATATAACCCTGAGCAGTTCTAAGCTGGGCCAACTTGCCGCCTTTTATCCGACTTACCGCCGTATTGGTATAAATCTGCCCGCCATCTCGAACAATCGCCTGGGCCAGCCCGTTTAGATATTTCAAGGGATGAAACTGGCCCTGCTCAGGAAAGCGCAGGCATGGCCCGGTGTTAAAGCCTTGAATAGGGGCGTGGTCTACCATTTCTACCTGGCTCAAACCAGCACGCTGGGCCGCTTCTAATTCGCGGTAAAGTGATTCGCTTGATTCGCCGGGGGGCGTAAACAAATAGCCGTCCACCCGTTCAAAATCACATTCGATGCCTTCGGTTTCGGCAATTGCTTCAATCTTACTGATTGCAGCGGTGTGGCTCTGCGCCACCAGACGGGAGTTTTCCTGACCGTGTAGCCGCTCGATTTCGGTATAGCGGTCATCTACCGCATTACTAAGGTGGGCGGTAGTACGGGCAGTGTTAGCATTACTACCGCCCACCTCACCTGCTGTCAGCAGCACCACCTTTTTTCCTTGTTGGGCCAATAAATAAGCGGTAGTGATACCAGCGATACCGCCGCCGATTACACATACCTGAGTTCTTAAATTTTTTGTCAGGCTTGGCTGGGCGGGAGGTTGGCTGGTTGCCATCCAGCTTGAAAGGCTTTGAAGGCTGTCATTTTTCGCCACTTCTTTTAACTCCTTTGTTGACATAAATAAGATATTCAAATTACTGCGCTCGATTGATTCTAGCACATTATGTACCCCCAATTTGATTTGAAGGGTCAAGGGTCTTCTGCTATAATTCTGGAAGTGCAAACCAGAAGTGGGAGTTTATTTTCAATGGATATTTTGTGGACACCCTGGCGAATTGAATATATTTTAGGGGCAAAGCAACCGGGTTGTGTATTTTGTCAAGCGATTCATGCCGCGCCCGAAGGCGATGCCGCTAGACTATTACTCTACCGGGGCGAGCATTGTTTTGTAATAATGAATCTGTACCCCTATAACACCGGACATCTAATGGTAGTGCCTTATCTTCACACTAGCGACCTCGTTACCCTCGCCCCAGAAATTATGGCCGAACTCGGTGACTTGACCAGGCGGGCAGTGGCTTTGCTCAAAGCTATTCTCAAGCCGGAAGGCTTTAATTTGGGTATGAACCTGGGTCGAGTGGCGGGGGCCGGTATAGATGACCACTTGCACCAGCATATCGTACCGCGTTGGGGTGGCGATACCAATTACATGCCGGTACTGGCCGAAACTCGGACAATGCCGGAACTTTTGCCAGACACCTATGCCAAATTAATGTCAGGCATAGCAGAATTTTTTCCACCAGCTAAAGCTAAATAATCCTGGCTTTCGCTTATTTTTATAAGCATATCTAGTTGTACAAAAAGTTAGTATAAGCTATAATTAACCCTACCGTAATAGGGGCTATAAGCTGGCCCAGGTTCGGCAAAGGGATAAGGGATTCAGTGGGAAGGAATTTACCAGAATGTTACGCAGTATCAAGGTAATCGTGGCAGGCGAGAAAACCGTCGGCAAAACCAGTTTAGTAGAACAATACACTCTGGGCAAATTCAGCGGTCAGTACAGCCATAGCCTCGGCTTGAATGTAACTACTCATATTGCGATGGCAACCAATCGCCCGGTTAAATTAGAATTATGGGATATTGCGGGTGAATATTTCGAGCGCACCGAATTTTACCGCAACGCCGCCGCTTGTATGCTGGTATACGATGTTACCAAAGAAAAAACTTTGCAACAACTTGCCACCTGGCTAAATGTCTGCCGCAGCACAGTTCCCCACGCCGGAATTGTGGTGGTAGGCAACAAAATTGATGTAGGCTATCGCTTTCCCCAAAAATGGGGCGAAATTTTCGCCAACTATGCCAATGCTCCTCATCTCACCGCTTCGGCGCGGAACGGCGAGAATGTAGATTTAATCTTTAATGAACTGGCTCGGCTGGCTGTGATGTCCCTTGACGTAGAGAAGAAAAGCTAAAAACCTAAATTCGTTAATGTCCGATATTACTACCCAATTTAATACGCCTGCTTCGCTTCAAAAACTGGCAGCCATTTTTGGCTCGTAGTTACAACCGAAAAATATTGCAAACAATTTAATTGTGGTGTACAATACAATAGCTTGAGGTAAATATTATAATCAGTCTGGCCTACAAGCTTTAAGTTTTGTCCCTAACGTTGACCTCCTTATATCCATTTACCCTGAATTCCTCCTTGTGTCCTTGCATAAGAGAATTCCGTGTCTAGTCTCAGGTCAATTACTTTTTAAGAGCGTTCGCTTTTCTTTTGAGCCACTTGTGGATTAAAAGGGAGCAGAGAGTAGCAGGGGTATCCCTGCACTTCCAATAAAGCAGTATCTCTCTACCTTCTGAAACCAACGCTCCTAATTATACAAATTAAAAGGGTTCCTAGGTATTCTCAAATTCTAATTATATTGTGAAGCGCAACAGGTCGTTTCTTGTTCACTTTTTCAGTTTCCGCTTGCGTAAATATGAATATTCAGCAAGACACCTACCCTTTTTTGGTTAAATTTGTGCTTCTCGTTTTGGTATATCACTTATAACCCGGTTTCGGCTTTGGTTTGTTTTAAGCCCAGCCTCGATGGATAGTACGACTGGTACAAGACTTAAATTATCAATCTGCTTACTATTGTGGATGAGGTTTTTGGTCGGTGGGTATTCCACGTTAAATTTCAACCCTGTATTAAAAAAGGAGTTTCTATTGTGAGTGTCGAGAGGCAAGACAAGATTTTAACCTGTAAGGATTGTGGTGAGGATTTTATTTTTACTATCCGGGAACAGGATTTTTATTTGCAGAAGGGTTTTGAGAACGACCCGGCCCGCTGTGGCCCTTGTCGCAACGCCCGCAAACGTGACCGGGGTACGACAGGTATGGGCATAGGCGCAAGCAGCAGCAGCACCAGCAGTAGCAATTATGGCAATAGTAGCAATTACGGCAATAGCATAAACTATAGCGGCAATGGCTACGGCAACCGTAGCGGCGGTCAGGGTTATGGTCGGACAGGCGGCAATAGTGGTGGCGGTCAGGGTTATGGTCGGACAGGCGGCGGCTACGGCAATAGTGGTGGTCAGGGCTACGGCAACAGTGGCGGTGGTCAGGGCTATGGTCGAACAGGTGGTACTAGCTACGGCAATGGCGGCGGTAATAGTTACGGCAATGGCAATAGCTATGGGAATAGTGGTGGACGCAGCAGCATGGGCAACTACGGTGATATGGAAGAACGCAAAATGTACCCGATTACCTGTGCCAATTGCGGTACTCAAACCGAAGTACCTTTTGCACCCCGTCAGGGAGTTCCCGTTTTCTGCCGAACGTGTTATAATAGGCAGAAGGGCCGCTAGAACAGCCCGCACTATAACTTCGGCAAGGGCCGAGCCAAGAAAGAGGGGTGATTTTTAGTGTATGTATCCCAGGAAGATGGCGAAAGCTTTGACTCGTTGCTGCGTCGCTTTAGCCAGAAAGTTAAACGCGCCGGAGTTTTGAGCGAATTTAAGCGTAAACGCTTCTTTGTCTCGAAAGGCGTGGAAAGACGCGAGAAAATGAAGAAGAGTCAGCAACGCCAGCGTCGCAAGAGCCAGCGAGATTAAATAAATAGCTTTTCAGAACAAAATTTAAGGATTGGGCGGCTTGCTCAATCCTTTTTTGCGAATACACGGCCAAGCTACGTCCCTGTGTCCCTTCTCTGGAAAGGCTGCGGAACAATGGACTAACGGCCCTTTCCCCTTTAGGCAAGGAAGTGGGGTGAGGTAGGAGTTACTCTCTTTTCTAGCTGATACCCCACTTTGCGCTTTACAGTAGACGGTAAGCAGTTTTTTTGTTATATTACTTTCTATCACCATTATATGTTTATCGCTTTGAAGCAGTAGTAGTGCAATGAGGCACAAAATGCAAAAATTCATAATTAGACGAATATTATATTCGTTCTTGCTGCTATGGATTGTGATGAGTTTGAGCTTTGTACTGGTGCATATTGCTCCAGGCGGGCCAGAACGAACCCTGATGGCAAATCCTCGCATCACTCAGGAAGACATGGATCGTTTGCGGGAAAGCTATGGCCTGAATGACCCAATTTGGGTACAGTATTGGCGTTGGCTTTCCGGCGTGATTACCTTCAATTTTGGCATTAGCTACAAGCAAAACACCGCCGTAATAAGAGTTATTGGCGAACGTATCTGGCCGACCCTTCAGCTTGGCCTTTTTAGCTATTTCATTGGTTTAATTGGTATTCCGCTAGGGATTTATGCCGCTAAACGTCGGGGGCGTTTGGGCGATAATTTGGTGCAAGTGCTGACGGTAGTCGGTAGCGCAATGCCCGCCTGGTGGCTAGGCTTAATGGTCATTATAATTCTGAGCAATACGGTGGGATGGTTTCCCCAGGGGCAGGGTGGTAGTAGTGTCGGTGATTGGTTGCTGCATCTTTTAATCCCCTCCGCGCTACTGGCAACCACTTTTATTGTGGTCTTTACCCGCTTTGTCCGCTCGGAAACTTTGGAAGTGCTTTCGCAAGATTACGTCCGTACCGCTCATTCCAAAGGTTTACCCCCCTCGCTAGTCTCACAACGCCATGTGTTACGTAACGCTTTAATTCCAGTTGTAACCCTTTTCGGTAGTTTTCTGCCTACGGTAGTTTCCGGGGCTTTAATCACCGAGATTATTTTCAACTGGCCGGGAATGGGACGGCTTTTCTTCGAATCGGCTTACGCCCGTGATTACCCGGTGGTAATGACTATTTTGCTAATAACCACCGCCTTTACGATTATTGGTACTTTACTGGCCGACCTTGCTTATGCCTGGGTTGACCCAAGAATCCACTATAGTTGAAGGCGTTCGCTTTTAACCGGGTTATAGTTAGGGGAGGAGAACTCGAAGTTGAGTGAAATCGTGGAGAACGTAAATATTAAGCCAACGGTAGCAGCTTATCCTGAATTACCGGCGGCACATAGCCGAAGCTACCTTGCCACTGGCTTTAGCCGCCTGCTTCGCCGCAAATTAGTTTTGGTGGCTCTGGCGATTTTTAGCGTGATAACTCTGCTCAGTTATTCTGCCGGGTGGATTTGCCAAACTATTATCAAGCAAGACCGTGACGATATTGATTTGGAGTTGCTGACAAGCGGTTTTCAGCCGCCGGTACCGCCTGGCACTCTGCGGCACTTGCTGGGTAGCGATGAATTAGGACGTGATACCCTGGCCCGCTTGCTTTATGGTGGTCAGGTTTCGCTCACGGTTGGTTTTCTAGTAGCGGCAATTTCTATTACAATTGGAACGGCTTTAGGATTAGTCGCCGGGTATTTTGGCGGTAAAGTAGACGATTTTGTGAATTTGCTGGTGCAAGTAATTCTAAACGTTCCTGCTCTTTTCCTTTTGATTTTGCTTTCGACTTACTATCAGTTTAATACTTTTAATCTATCGGTGCTGATAGGTTTACTGGCCTGGCCGGGCCTGACCCGTCAGGTGCGCGGGGCAGTTTTAAGCCTGCGTAGCCGTGATTATATTCTAGCCGCTAAAGCGATTGGTGTTCCCGAATGGCGGATTATCTTGAGCCATATTTTGCCCAATGTGCTTTCGCTGATGCTGGTAGTAGTTGGCTTTAATGTAGCAATTGCTATTCAGGTAGAATCGGCTCTATCGTTTTTGGGCTTTGGTATTTCAGTACCTATTCCAAGCTGGGGCAATATGCTGGCCGATTCGCAGTCCCGCTTCACCAGTGCCCCCTGGTTAGTTTATGCTCCGGCTTTAGCGATTTTTGTCACAGTGTTGTGTGTGTTTATTATTGCTGATGGGGTGCGTGATGCTTTCGACCCTCAGTTAAAACGGCTTTAGTTACTTATTGACCTGAACTTAATACTCTAAAGAGGTCACGGGAATACTTCTCGTGTGGGGTTGGCGGGGTGCTACTTCCCTTTCCCTCGCGCATTTGGGTGCGGTTGTATTAAAGCTCAAGTCAGTAAGTACACTGCCTATGCTCATAAGGAGGTTTCTACATTGGAGAAGAAACTTAAGAAGAAATTTGGTCTAGTTGTAGCAATGTTGCTATTCGCCGGGCTGATAGCGGCCTGTGGCGATAATACTGCTACTCCGGCGACTAGCTCCGGCCCGGCCACTACTGCCGCTACTGGTGCGGCTACTACCGCCGCCGTAACTACCGTCGCCGCTACCACTCTAACTAAAGCTCCCGACCCGACCTTGCCGCCCAAAGCTCCGGTGTCTTCGGCTGGTGATACCGGGGTAGTTGCTCGTCCCGCGCTTCCGGCTTTGCCCGTCGATGGTAAGAAGGGTGGCACCCTTAATTTGGCTTTATCCGGCACGCTACCAACTACCCTACCCGCCGATGTAGGAACGGGCGATGTAACTGGCTCATACCTGGCGCTGGGCCAACTAATCTGGGCGCAAGGGCTACTAGATTATAACTATACCAATCTGCAATGGGAATTTGCCCTGGCTAAAGACCTGAAAGTTGATGCGAGTGGCAAGGTTTTCACTTTCACGCTGCGCCCTGACTTAAAATGGAGCGATGGTTCACCTATGACTGCCGACGATTTCCAATTTACTTTTGAGAATATCTCTAAAGAAAATAAAGAAAATCCGGCAGCCCAGTATGCCTTGCT
>Ga0123336_10004122_pt1 | contig 11956 bp, 10 predicted proteins | sample SSSSmetaG_FD_96466 | JGI IMG/M metagenome (GOLD analysis project Ga0123336, IMG submission 96466) | Glacier valley bacterial and archeal communities from Borup Fiord, Nunavut, Canada, to study Microbial Dark Matter (Phase II) - ​SSSS metaG | ecosystem: Environmental > Aquatic > Freshwater > Ice... | reverse complement strand
GGCGGCGGCGGGTCGGCCAAGCCTGGCAGTTCCAGCAGGCCGGGGCTGACCCGGGTGCCGCTCAGGCTTCCACCCGCCGGGCCACCTTTGGCTGGTTGCGGTGGCGCCGCCACGCTTGGGAGCGGCGGCATGGCCGGAGCCGCAGCTAAGCCCGGGGCAGCCACCGCGGCCGGAATGGATGGCGCAGCCGGGACCGGTGGCGCAGCCGGGACCGGCGGTGCGGCTGGAAGTGGCGGTGCCGTCGGGAGCGGAGGCGCTGGCGATGCGACCACAGGCGGCAGGGCTGGCGGCGCAGGTGGGGCAGCCACCACGTCGGGCATCGGCGGCGCGGCTGGGGTTGGCGGGACAGCTACAGCGGCCGGCGCTGGCGGTTGTGGCACGCCGGGCACGATGGGTGGGGGCGAGGGTCGCGCGCCGTCCTGGACAGGTGGTGCCGCCTCTGGCGCTGGCCCGGCGCCAGCGGCCCCCGGCGGGACGGGCGCCGCTGGAAATCCTGGACTTGCGAGGGGAGCGGGCGACGCTGCGTCGGGCTGCAGGGGGTGCAACGGCACGACAGTATACCCGTCTTCCACCTCGGGCGGGTAGGGTTCACGGCCCAGAAAGCGGCGCGCGGCCAGGCCGGGGTTGCCGCGTAATATCTCCTGCACCATCGCCCCGTTGCGCCGCCGCATCCGTGCGAACTGCCTGCCGAGCTGCTGGGTCGGGGGCGGCGCGTTCAAGCCACTTTCACGGCCTGCGCCAACCGGGGGCGGCATGGCGCCAAAGCCTTGGACCATGCCTCCCAATTGTGCCACCTGTACGCCTTCGGGGCGTCCGCCCGCCTGCCGCTCCGCCCGCTGCCGGTCCGCGCCCAGCATGGCGGCGTCCGCGTTGAGGCGGGCCTGTCGCACCAGCCCATCCGGCGTCTCCCTTGCCGCAGGGTCAGCAGGAAGTTCCGTGCCGGCTGCCGTTGCGCCGTCCCGAACCGGCATCAACGCAGGACTGTCCAGCGCCTGGCGAAATGGGTCTGTGTCAGCCGGCGTGTCGGCGGCCCGCTCCGCCTCTACGCCTCCCGTCGCGGCGTTGGCAAGCGGGCTGCCACCCTGCCCGGCTACGCCGTCCCGTGCCGCCCTGGCGCGGGCAATGCCGGCCAGCATGGCATCCCCATCCGAAGGCCGCTGCCCTGGAGCCGGGGCGGGCGGAGGCTGGACTGCGTTACCCCTCCCGTCGCCCGGCATCCTGTTCCTGGAGGGGCCGCCTCCTGGCATTCCGCTTTCCGACCTGGCACCCGCCGTGGCCGGGCCGCCCAGCAGCCGTTCCAGGTCGTCCGCGCCCCGGCCCGCCGCGGCCAGGTCGCCCGAGCGCAACGCGCTGTGTGCGGCTCCTGCAGCAGCGAGCAGCCGTTCCGATCCCGGGTGGCCGGACTTGACCGCCTCCGACACCTGCTTAACCAACGGGAGCAACCGGCCTGTCAGCGCCGCTGTGCCAGGCGCGCGGGCTGCCGTGAGGTCCGCTGTGCGGGATACCTCGCCCGGTCCCGCTGGCGGGCCGCTGGCGGGACCGGGCGCAGCCGGACCACCGGATAGTCCGGACGGCACCGGGGCGGCCATAGCCATGCTTGTCGCAGTTGCCGGGACCGCCCCGCCCCCAGCCGGGACGCCGGCCGAAGCGCCAACTGGGCCAGGTGCCCCACCCCCCGTCCCGTCGCCGTCCTCATCCACCTCGTCCGGCCCATCCGGTTCGTCCTCAATGGCCGGGTCGGCGTTGACCGTGAAGTGCGGGTGGCCCGCGGCCCGCATGGGCGCTTTCATGGCCTGCTGCGCCGCGGGCGCCACGGCCTTGTTGACCGTAAACCCCGCTTCCTTTCCGGATACCGACACCCGTCCGAAGCGCAGGGACGGCAGGTCCAGATCGAGGCCCGCCGCTTTGGCCTGCGCCTTGGCTTCGGCCAGCAGCTTGCGCGGCTTCTTCAGGCGGTCCAGCAGAATCACGGCGTCGCGGCCCTTGGTCAGGCCGATCACGCAGGCCGCCGGCTTGCGCCCGGCCTTCTTCAGCGCCGTGCGCAGTTCGGCGGGCGGCATAAGGCCGCCAGGTTCTTCGTCAGTGCCGCCCTGGTCCTTCTTGGACCCACCTCCTTTTGCTGCAAGCGCCACGGTTCTCGCCACTCTTGGTTGCAGTGGCACCATGCGGCTGACGCGACTAGGTGGCAAGCGGGGGACGGCGCACATTGGCACCCCCGCTGTAACGTGACCACCGCCATCTGCACCAACCGGCAGCCCGTCAAAGTTGCAAACAGGGCAGCGCGCAGCAAGGGAACAGCCCGTGCATCTGCCCGTTCGGACCAGCCGCGCCCTATCCTACCGGCCGCGCCAGCAGCCGGGACAGGCTGGCCACGCACGCGGCCCCGGCAAACCCGGCACCCAGCGCCAGCGCCAGGTATGGCCCTTGCTGCCCGGACAGGCCGAAGCACAGCGCCACCAGCGCTGCCCCGATGGATTGCCCCAACAACCGGCTGGTCGCCACGGTGCCGCTTGCCCCGCCGCTGCGCTCCGGCGGCGCGCTGGACATGATGGCCCGCAGGTTCGGCGACTGGAAGAAGCCGAAGCCCAGCCCACACAGTGCCATGCGCCAGACGATGTCCGGCACCGACGGGTCCGCCGGCAGCAGCGCCAACGAGGTCAGCCCGGCGCACAGCACCGCAAGCCCGGCGCCCCCCAGGATGGCCGGCGGATACCGGTCCGACAGCGGCCCGGCCACTGGCGCCGCCAGCGCCGTCATCACCGGCCAGGGCGTCAGCAGCAGCCCCGTCTCCACTGCCGAACGCCCCAGCACGCCCTGGAACAGGAACGGCAGGGACACGTAGGCCAGTCCTTGCGCCGCGAACGAGCACATCGAGGTCAGCGAGGACAGCGCGAACATCGGCCGGCGATACAGGTCTAGCGGCAGCATCGGCGCCGGCAGCGACCGCTGCCTCCGCACGAGCATGGCGCCTGCCGCCGCGGCGCCCGCCAGCACGGCAAGCACCACGAAGCGGGAGGCGCTGTGGGCGATCTCGCCGATGCCGAACACCAAAAGCCCGAACGCGGCGGCGTTCAGCAGGCCGCTCGGCCAGTCGAACCGCCGGGCCGAGCGCGGGGTGTCCGGCAGCACCCGCAGGGCCAGGACCACTGCCACCACGCCCAGCGGCACGTTGACCGCAAACAGCAGCGGCCAGTCGGCGACGGACAGGATGCCGGCGGCCACGGTCGGCCCCACCGCCGTCATCACCGACACTGTCATGGCGTTGATGCCCAGGCCGCGGCCAAGCATCGCGCGGGGGAAGATGAAGCGTACCAAGGCGGTGTTCACGCTCATCATGCCGCTGGCGCCCAGGCCTTGCAGCACGCGGGCCGCGGTCAGCGTGGGCAGGGACCAGCTCAGCGCGCACACCAGCGACGCCACCGTGAACACCGTCAGCCCTACCGCATAGACCCGGCGGTAGCCCACGATTTCACCAAGCGCGCCGAACGGCAGCAGGGTGGCCACGAGCACGAGCTGGTAGGCGTTCACCACCCAGATGGAGCCGGCCGGCGTCGCGTGGAGGTCCGCGGCGATGGTGGGCAGCGCCGTGTTGGCAATGCTGGTGTCCAGCGACGCCATGCCCACGCCGACCATCGTGGTCAGCACCGCCCAGCCCCGGCGTCCCGCAGGCAGTCCGTCGTGGGGCACGGAGAGGATCATCGTGCCAGCCTCCGCCGACGGCGCGGGCCTGGCAATCCGCGCCGGGCCGCTGTCAGGCCAGCGCCTGCGCGACGGCAGCCCGCAAGCGCCTGGACCCAGGCGGCGTGGTGCTGCCGAACCATGTGTGCAATTGCCCGTCGCGCCCGACCAGGTACTTGTAGAAGTTCCAGCGCGGCCGGGAGAGAAGGCCACCCGCGCTGCCCAACCAGCGGAACAGCGGGTGGGCGGACGCGCCGCTGACGGGCACCTTGGCCGCCATCGGGAAATCCACGCCGTAGTTCAGGGTGCAGAACCCGGCGATCTCCTCGGATGTGCCCGGCTCCTGCTTGCCGAAGTCGTTGGACGGCACGCCCAGCACGGTCAGGCCCTGGGCGCGGTGTTCAGCCCATAGTGCTTGCAGGCCGGCGTACTGCGGCGTGAAGCCGCAGCGGGAGGCGGTGTTGACGATCAGGAGCGGCCGGCCGGCATAGGCCTGCAGCGGCATGGGCTGGCCGGACAGGCTGGTCAGGGTGAAGTCGAAGGCTGTCTGGGACATGGCGGCGGCTATAACATGGCACGGGCCGGACGCCACCCGATGGCACGGGCCACGCGCCATGGAGGCGAGGTCCCTCCGCGGCACGCCTTCCACAATGCCGGGCTGGTCCAATTTCCGTCTTGCGCCTTTTTCGGCATTGCAGGGAGTGCTGCGGCGCGGCAATTCATGGCGGCACGGACTGCGTTGCTTGCCCCGCTCAGGGTGGGCGAAGGGACCGGCGCAAGGGTCCACCCGGCACAGCGCTGCCGCAAACAGTTCAGAAACAGGGAGGACACACATGCCGCAGCGTTGGCCGGACCGCCTCTGGATCGTGCGTCACGGCGAAAGTGCCGGCAACGTCGCCCGCGACGCCGCACAGGCCGCGCGCCTGCCGCGCATAGATATTGGCTCCCGCGACGTGGACGTGCCGCTCAGCCCGTTGGGGACTGAGCAATCCGACGCGCTGGGCCGCTGGTTCGCCGCCATGCCGGAGGGCGACCGCCCGGACGTGCTGCTGGTATCGCCCTACCTGCGTGCCCGGCAGACGGCGGACCGCATCGTGGCGCCCGGCGGCCTGGCCCCGGGCGCCACCGGCCCGGTCAGCGACGAGCGGTTGCGGGAGAAGGAGTTCGGCATCCTGGACCGCCTGACCGGCTACGGCATCAGGGCGGAACACCCCCAGCAGGCCGAGCTGCGGCAGATCATGGGCAAGTTCTACCACCGCCCACCGGGCGGCGAGAGCTGGTGTGACGTGATCCTGCGGCTGCGGAGCGCGCTGGACACCATCAGCCTGCACCACTCTGGCCGGCGCGTGCTGGTCGTCGGACACCAAGTCGTCGTGCTGTGCCTGCGCTACCTGATCGAGAACATGGACGAGGAGGCGATCCTCGCCGTGGACCGCGCCGCCGACGTGCCGAACTGCAGCGTCACCGAGTACGGCCTCGATCCCGGCGCGGGCACGGACGGCATGATCCTGCGCCGCTTCAATTTCACCGCGCCCATGGAACGGGAAGGCACCCCCGTCACCGCCGAGCCGGACGTGCAGATGGCCGCGCGATGACGCCCGTCACGGAGGCGCTGCTGCGCGCGAACCCCCTGCCCCGGCACGAAGGCACGCAGGACAAGGACGCCCGCGGCCGGGTGCTGGTGGTGGGCGGCAGCCTGGAGGTGCCGGGCGGCGCGCTGCTGGCCGCCGTGGGCGCGCTGCGCGCCGGCGCTGGCAAGCTGCAGATCGGCACCTGCCGCAGCATAGCCTCGCATATGGGCCTGGCCGTGCCGGAGGCGCTGGTGATGGGCCTGCCGGAAACTGCGCTGGGCGGCATCGGCGCCGACGCCGCGGAGCGCGTGGCCAGCCATGCCGACCGGGTGGACGCCTTGCTGCTCGGCCCTGGCATGATGGACCCGGACGCGACGGAGGCGCTGGTGGCTGCGGTGCTAGCCGCCACGTCGTGCCCCGGCATCGTGCTGGACGCCGGGGCGCTGGGTGGGCTGGACGCACAGGCGGACACGCTGCGCCGGCATAGCGGGCAGGTGATCCTGACGCCCCATGCCGGGGAGATGTCGCGGCTACTGGGCGTTCCGCGGGAGGAGGTAGAGGCCGCGCCGCTGCCCCATGCCCGCCGGGCCGCGGCGATGCTGCACAGCGTCGTGGTGATGAAGGGCGGGGAGACCACGGTGGTGACGCCGCAAGGCGAGGCCTGGCACTTCACGGGCGGAACCGTGGGACTGGCCACGTCTGGCAGCGGGGACACGCTGGCCGGGGTGATCGCGGGGCTGCTGGCGCGGGGTGCCGTGCCGCTGTGGGCGGCGGTTTGGGGCGTTTACCTGCACGGTACCGCCGGCAACGTGCTGATGGAGCGCCACGGCGGCGTGGGCTTCCTGGCGCGGGAGCTGCTGGCGGAGATCCCGGCGCTGATGGCGGCATTGGAGCGCTGACGCCGGGCGCGTTGCCGGCCCACGTTTTGGCCCGGTACGGCGATGCGTGTTAGCGTCTGCCGGAAGGGGAGCGGCACCACCGCACTTCACACCCCGCCGCAACCGACGCCGCCAAGGAGGCCCCTGCCGTGAAAGCCGACAGCGTTCTGGATACCATCGGCCGCACGCCGCATATCCGCCTGGCCCGCATGTTCCCGGACGCCGCGGTCTGGGTGAAGTCTGAGCGCAGCAACCCCGGCGGCTCCATCAAGGACCGCATCGCACTGTCCATGGTCGAGGCCGCAGAGGCCGACGGACACCTCAAGCCCGGCAGCACCATCATCGAGCCGACGTCCGGCAACACCGGCATCGGCCTGGCGATGGTGGCGGCCGTGAAGGGCTACAAGCTGGTCCTGGTGATGCCCGAGAGCATGTCGGTCGAGCGGCGGCGGCTGATGCAGGCCTACGGCGCCACCTTCGACCTGACCCCGCGCGAGGGCGGCATGAAGGCCGCCATCGCCCGCGCGCATGAGCTTGCGGCGCAGACGCCGGCTTCCTGGGTTCCGCAGCAGTTCGAGAACCCGGCCAACATTGACATCCACGTCCGCACGTCGGCGCAGGAAATCTTGGCGGACTTCCCGGACGGGGTGGACGCCATCATCACCGGCGTCGGCACCGGCGGGCACATCACCGGCTGCGCCCAGGTGCTGAAGCCGATATGGCCGCAATTGCAGGTGTTCGCGGTGGAGCCGTCGGCCTCGCCCGTCATCTCCGGCGGCAAGCCCAGCCCGCACCCGATCCAGGGCATCGGCGCCGGGTTCGTGCCGGCCAACCTGCACACGGCGCTGCTGGGCGGCGTGGTGCAGGTGGAAGCGGAGGAGGCGCGCGAGTATGCCCGCCGCTCGGCCCGGCAGGAAGGGCTGCTGGTCGGCATCTCGTCCGGTGCGACCTTGGCGGCCATCGCGAAGAAGCTGCCGGACCTGAAGCCGGGCGCGGTGGTGCTGGGCTACAATTACGACACCGGGGAGCGGTACCTGTCCGTGCCGGACTTCTTGCCGGCCTGACCGCGGCGGACCGGTCCGGGGTGTCGGGACGCCGGACCCACGGTGCGGCAGAGAATCATTGCGTTGTCGCCTTAATCAGCTATAACGCATTTGTGAGGCAGCGTGACTCCGCTGCTTCCGCCCACAACTTGGACATAGGACACCGCAATGCCGACAACCCGCCTCACCACCGCAATGGCGTTCAGCGCCGCCATCGCCGGATTCCTGGCGACGACCCCGGCCAAGGCGGCCGACCTGAACTGGGTGGAGCTTTTCCGCACCCAGGTGTTGAAATGCATGCACGGCACCGTGGATACCGAGAAGGCGCAGATCGAGGTCATCAAGGGGCCTGCAACCGCCGGGGAGATCACGACGGTGCGGATCAAGACCTACTATGACGGCATGATCCGGCGGAACGTGATGGAGACCGACCTGATGGTGCGCCAGTCCGGCTCGATCCGGCAGATGAAGATCAACAACCTGGCGGACTCCGGGACGACGATGACCCATTGCGACATGGAGAAGACCTGGCGCGACTTCTGATCCCCTGCCCCCCTTCGCCGGGGGGCAAGGCTTGCCGGGCGGTGCCGGGGCGGCCAGTCTGCGCCCATGCTGAACAGTCCCGCCGTCCCTGATACCGAACGCTTCCTGGCCGACTTGCAGGCCCTCCGCCGGATTGGCGCATTCAAGACCGGGGTACATCGCCCGACCTACACGCCGGAGGACATGGAGTCCCGCCGCTGGCTGATGGACCGCATGGCCGAGGCGGGGCTGCAGCCGGAGATGGACGGCATCGGCAACGTCCTGGGCCGCCACCCCGGCCCCGGCCCGCATCTGCTGTCCGGCAGCCATATCGAAAGCCAGAACGAGGCGGGGTGGCTGGACGGCGCGCTGGGCGTCGTGGCCGCTCTGGCGCTAGCCCGTGCCGGGCTGCCGATTGACGTCATGGCGTTCGCCGACGAGGAGGGGCACTACGGCTCGTTCCTCGGGTCGCGCTCCTTCATCGGGCTGCTGGACGAGGCGGAGATTGACCGGCAATCCAGCCGCTACCATGCCAAGACGCTGCGCGAGGCCTTGCAGGAGGCCGGGCTGGCAGGGCGGCCGCGGGTGCAGATGGAGGACGGGCGCTACAAGGGCTACGTCGAGATGCACATCGAGCAGGGCACGGTGCTGGAGGGCGCCGGCGAGCAGGCCGGCGTCGTCACCGGCATCGTCGCGATCTGGCAGTACCGCATTACCCTGCAGGGTCAGCAGGACCACGCTGGCGGCACGACCATGGCGGAGCGCCGGGATGCCGGCTTGAGCGCGGTCCGCTTGCTGGCCGCCATAGATGCGGAGTTTCCCCGGCATTGTGGCGAGCGCACGGTCTGGACCACCGGCCGCATTGCCTTGTCGCCCGGGGCACCGTCCATCATTCCCGGCCGGGCCGAGGTGCTGTTCCAGATGCGCGACATCTCGATGGACGTGTTGGAGCGGCTGGAGGCCGTGCTGCGCCGGCTGGTGCAGGAGAGCAACCGGCGGGAGCGCTGCCCAGCGGTGCTGGACGTGGTGAGCCAATCCACTCCGGCGCTCAGCGATCCCGCTTGGCAGGATGCGCTGGCCGGTGCCGCGGAGGCGCTTGCGCCGGGCCGGTGGCGGCGGATGCCGAGCGGCGCCGGGCACGACGCGCAGTACATGGCCCGGCGGATGCCGTCGGCGATGCTGTTCGTGCCCTCCATCGGCGGCGTCAGCCACCATTGGACGGAGGACACCGCGCCGGAGGACCTTGCGATGGGGCTGCGCGTGCTGGCGGAGGGGGCGCGGCGGTTTCTGGCGGCGTGACACGGGCGGCACGGGCAAGCATCCTAGGGATCGGACCATGATGGATCTAGTGATGCGGGACGCGATGCTGGCCGATGGCACAGGTCCGGTGGACGTGGGCGTCGCCGCGGGCCGCATTGCCGCCATCGTGCCCCACCTGGACACGGACGCGCCGGCGCTTGACGCCGCGGGGCGCTTGCTTATCCCCGGCCTGGTGGACACCCACCTGCATCTGGACAAGACCATGCATCATGGACCGCTGCCCCGCCGCCGAGGGCACCGTCCAGGAGGCCGTGCGCCTGGCCAGCGCCGCCAAGCAGGGCTTCACGCCAGAGGACGTTTACGCCCGCGGGCGCCGCACCCTGGAGCGCTGCATCGGCTGGGGCACCACACGCATCCGCACGCAAGTGGAAGTGGACCCCGGCATCGGCCTGCGCGGCTTCGACGGCGTGCAGCAGCTTGCGCGCGACTGCGCCTGGGCGGTGGACATGGAGCTGTGCGTCTTCCCCAGGAGGGGCTGACCAACAACCCCGGCACGGAGAACCTGCTGGTCGAGGGCCTGCGCCGCGGCACCCGCGTGATCGGCGCCGCGCCCTACTGCGACCCGGATCCGCGGGGGCAGATTGACCGCATCTTCGCCCTGGCGCGGGACTGGGACGTGGACATGCACCTGGACATGGGCGAGACGCCAGACGGAATGCAGGCCGAGTATGTCTGCCGCAAAACCGAAGAATATGGCTGGGGCGGCCGGGTCACGGTCGGGCACGCGACGCAGATGTCGCTTGTGCCCCCTGCCCATTATGCCGCGCTGGCGGCGACCCTGGCGCGGGCTGGGGCAGCAGTGACGGTGCTGCCCAGCACCGACCTGTTCCTTCAAGGGCGCAGCCACGGCCATGCCGTCCCGCGTGGGGTGCTGCCGTTGGAGAGGCTGCGGGCGGCGGGGGTCACGTGCTCGGTGGCGACGAACAACGTGCTGAACCCGTTCACGCCGTACGGCGATGCCAACCTGCTGAGGATGGCGAACCTGTATGCCAACGTCTGCCAGGTCTCGCGCCCGGGGGACCTGGCCGCGTGCCTTGGCATGGTGACAACGGATGCGGCGCGTCTGATGCGGGTGGACGGCTACGGCATCCGGGTGGGCGCCGCGGCGGACCTGGTGTTGCTGCAGGCTGCGACGGGCGCCGGAGCGGTAGCGGAGCTGGCGCAGCCGCTGTGGGGCATGAAGGCGGGGCGGCTGACGTTCACGCGGGCGCGGCCGGTGCTGCACCGGCCGGAAGGGTGACGGCCATGCCGGCCGGATGATACCAACGGCCTCATGCTTTGACCGTTCCCACGTTCAGCACACGCCTTGGAACAGACTGGTGTGAACGGTCAAAGCAAAGGGCCGTTGGTATGAGACGGGCAGGAGAATGGTTGGTGCAGATGGAAGCACTGATCATGCTCTGGCGTGCCGATGCGGGACGCAGAACCTCGGGTCGAGCGACTCCGTCCGACCCGATGCTGCATCAGTCGGCCCGGACCAGTGCCCTCCGGCAGCTGCTCATGTGGTCCACGGCCTTGTTATAGGCACGGATCAACTCGTTGCCTGTATCGGTCCGCCTGCCGCCGCGGGCCAGCTCGCGCCCCTTGCCGACCATGGTGTCCATGTCTTCGGCGACACTCACGCAATTGGAGTCCGGCTTGGGCTGGGCGGCGTCCAGATTGTCGTGCAGGGCGGTGTTGCTGGCTTGCAGGGCGGCAACGGTAGCGGCCAGCGCCTTGGTGTCGCCTTTCGGCTCCGGCGCGTCGTGCTCGCGCAGCACGCGGCGGGCGGCCAGGCTGGTCTGCAGCAGCAGCTTGGGGACGGAGCCGTCGGGCAAGGTGGCCACCAGGCGCTCGTCGCGCACCACCTCCCGCTCGGACAGGGCGGTTGCGAACAGGATGGCGGCCTTGCTGGCGTCCTGCAGGCCGCGCACGATGGTCGGGTGCCGCTCCCGGGCCATGGCGTAGCCGTCCTCCTGGAACTCGCGCGTTTCCCGGTAGCGTTTCAGGCGCTTGGTGATCGGGTTCAGGGTTTCCAGCACGGCCAGCAGGCGGGCACCGGCCTCGTCCACGCCGGGCACGCCGGCCGGCATGGCCGCGGCCTTGCGCAGACGCTTGACCAACCCGTCGTAGTCACCGACGGAGAAGCGGTAGGTTGCGTCCGCCCCCAGCTTCGCGCCGGGCTTGGGCAGCCTTGCATAGCCCTCCTGGTAGTCAGCCAGTTGTTGGCCGAACTTTTCCCACTGGACGATGAAGTTCTGCGCCTCCACCCAGGCGTTCACCTTCTCGGTGACCAATTCCTCCTTGTCCAAGGCCGGTGCCGCAACGGCGACGGCCGCGGGGAAATCGCACTGGATGTTCTTGGTGATGCTCGTGCGGACAAGGTCGTGCTCCATCGGACAGCGCGCGGCGAGGCGGCGCAGGCCGGCGTTGCCGCGCTTGGCCTCTTCCAGGTAGCTGGACCTCATGCCGTCCACCCCTTGCGCGATGCTGGACCGCATGATCTCCGGCCCTTTGGCGGTGGCGGCGCATTGCGCGTAGGCCTGCAGGAAGGCCTCGCACGCCGGGACGCCGATGGGTTGCGCCCCGGCCGTTGCCGGCAGCGCTAGGAGGATAGTGGCTAGCAAGGGGAGGCGTGGCATCGTGTCTCCTCGGGTCGGCGCTATGTGGGAAGGCGGGCGTCGTAGCCGCCGCGCCGCACATTCGGCCCCGCCCGGGGCTGCACGGTCAAGATGCCAAAACTACATGCAACGACGCCGTGGGTTCGTTCCGCTCTGCGGCGTGCAACGGTCCTATTGCCTAATGCCAGCCAACGGGTGCCCTGACCTATCCGTCATTGCGAGCCGCGCTTGCGGCGTGGCAATCCAGGGGCCTCCAAAACCAGGCTCTCGCTCGTGCGGCTCCTGGATTGCCACGGCGCTGCGCACCTCGCAACGACGAGTAAAAGGGTTAGGGCACTCGCCGG
>Ga0123336_10004120_pt1 | contig 11959 bp, 5 predicted proteins | sample SSSSmetaG_FD_96466 | JGI IMG/M metagenome (GOLD analysis project Ga0123336, IMG submission 96466) | Glacier valley bacterial and archeal communities from Borup Fiord, Nunavut, Canada, to study Microbial Dark Matter (Phase II) - ​SSSS metaG | ecosystem: Environmental > Aquatic > Freshwater > Ice... | reverse complement strand
CGTGCGTCGCCACTCTTCCAGGAGCGCAGGATTTCGCGCTAGGCGTGCGTCGGCATCGACAACCATTGTTCGCAACTTGTAGAGCGTAAACGGGCGACTGTGTTGGCCTACCCGTGTCTGCTTGTAGAAAAGCGGTCCGCGATCCGTTAGCAGCATTGCGAGAGCAACAGATGGCATGAACAAAAGAAGCGCAAGTAGCCCAACTGACGCGCCGAGAATATCCAGCATACGCTTCGCACAAAGGTAGAGCGCGGAGGTATGATGTCCGTGCATGTTGTAGACCAGCTTCTCCTCCAGTAACGAGTATTGTACTGTTTGATTTCTCTGTAAGCTCTCGACTCGATACGCACTTTTTAACACCGCTTATCACCTCTCATCAATCTATAAACAGGTATCTACTAGGCCACCGTGAACGTTTTACGTTGTATATTTTGCTATATTTCACTGTATCAATGTTTACGAAAGCTTGCTGTAGGCATAGCTACAGGTGCAGGGGCTATAGCGTGATCGTAGACCTCGCCAAGTTTTGTCATAATCCGCTCCCAATCATGGTTCTGCTCGATATAGGAGCGGCCATGCTGCGCGAGTGTCTGCCACGCTGCTTTATTGTCAAGTAGTCGCAAGACCGCCTCCGCAAACGCATCGGGTGCATCGGCGACAAGCAGATCGCGGCCCGCCACCGTTTGCAGACCAGCCGCCGCGTGTGAGCTTGCGACGACAGGTGTTCCCACCGCCATTGCCTCCAGGATTTTGTTCTGTATCCCAACCGCGTAGGGGAGAGGACACACCGCGACCTGCGCCTGTGCGATATAGGGACGCAGGTCCGAAACGCGGCCCGTCACCTCTATGCGCCCCGCGCGGGCTAGGCGTCGTATCACGGGCGGCGGATCGCTTCCCGCGATTACCAGCCGTATCGTCGGTCTCTGTTTCCAGAGGAGCGGCAACACCTGCTGCGCCAATACCAGCGCGCCCGCGACGTTTGCATGAAAGCTCATTTTTCCTGAGAAAACGAGCGTCTCCGGCTGTCGCTCGCCAGTATACTGTTGAAAATAGTGTGTATCAATACCATGTGGCATCACCGTGATATCCGCACACCCTGCATCATTCGCAGACCTGGCTTTGTGTATGTCTAAAAGAGCTTGCCGATCACGTTCGGATGTCACCAGCACCTGCCGAAAACGCTGTAGCTGTGTATATTCATAGGCGCGAACTCGTTGAGCCTCGCCTTTGCCGATCAAACGTACCATGGGTGTCGCGCCGACCCGTGCGCCCTGTTCATAGAGCTGGCTAATACAGTCCACCGCGTCCCATACCACCGGAACAGCAAGCGTATCAGGCAAGGCGCCGAGAGCGCGGATAAACTCTACATGTACAAGGTCAACGCGTTCGTTTTTCAGATGTGTTTCGATGGCGGCACGTAACGCGGGTGAGGCATCGAAGGCTACTTGCAGAGGTAGACCAGTGCCAGCCGCGCGTAACGCGCGTAAAACTTTATGATGACGCTTTTCAATAATAGCGGTAATCGCGATCCCTTCACGCTGAAGCACTCGCACATCCTCAGCCTCTTGCTCTCCTGAACAGAGGGCAAGCACCGTAACGTCATGATGTTTTGCCAACTCACGCACAAAACCATATGAGCGAACACGCACCCGCGATAAAGGGTAAGGGGCCACGAAGAGTATGTGCATGATGTCGAAAATTCCCCTCTGGTATCAACAACGCTGTGCTAACGAAAAATGTTGCATGTTTTCTTTGGCCGTGTTGATCCGCTTCATAGCAATACTTATGAATAAATATTGCTAGCCAGAAAAAGAAACATTATCGCCTTACGTTACATTATAGGTAAGTGTGAGCAGTAATTTCGTGGAGAAGGTTGTGACTATCCGGTTGAGAATATCAATTATACGTTGCGGTTTTGCAACCTGCTTTTCTACGAAAGCAAAGCAGGTTGAGAGATTGGCACAACTTTCTTCCAATAAGGCGCGATATCCACACAATCTTAACATAATCTTCATAGGTTAAGCACGAGGGTATAGTGTACTATAGTGAAAAGAATGATCTATGTATTCCAGGTTTTGTGCGCTGAACTTATATATATGAGTTAAAGAAGACTAGTTGCTTATCCCATAATGAAAGTAATACAATGACGGACACAATCGAAATTTCAGCGACGCGGCGCGCCCTCCTGAATAAATATCTGCAAGGAAATCGTGCAGCCAAGAAAACGAGCGGGGGCAATATCCCGCGACGGCTCCCCGAACAAACTGTCCCACTATCGTTGGGACAGCAACAATTGTGGTTGTTGGCCCAACTCTTGCCTGACGCCCCCGTTTATACCGAGTGTGTAACGATACACCTGCCTGGTGCGCTTGCTATCCCCGTGTTCGAGCGCAGTTTTAACGAGGTGTTACGGCGCCATGAGGCCTGGCGTACAAGCTTTCCCGTTGTCGATGGGCAGCCAACGCAACGCATACATCCATATGCCCCTATCTCATGTTCGTCAGTAGATGTAAGCGATCTTCCCGCGCACGAGCGCGAGGCCGAAGCTCTACGCCTCGCGGCACAAGAAGCGCGGACACCCTTTGATCTTGCGAATGGGCCGCTCTTGCGTCCGTTGTTAGTGACCTTGCATGACACCGATCATCGGCTCTTTTTGACGATACACCACATCATCTTCGATGGTTTCTCGCTCTATCAAATATTTTTGCCAGAGTTGCAGGCCTTGTATGACGCGTTCCTGGCGGGCCGCCCTTCGCCATTGGCAGACCTTTCTATTCAGTACGCTGATTTCGCGCTCTGGCAACGTAAGGCGGTAGAGGGCGACGAGGTAGCCGCGCAGCTCGCATACTGGAAGCGCCAACTCGCGAACATTCCCGCGCAACTGGACCTGCCCACAGACCGTCCGCGTCCGCGCGTCCCGACGTTTCGCGGCGCGATGCACCCCTTTGCGCTCTCCGAGCAGCTTATGAATGCCCTCAAAGCTCTGGCCTTACAGGAGGGTGTGACACTTTATATGCTGTTTGTCGCGTCGTTCAAAATTCTGCTCGCGCGCTACACGGGACAGGGGGATATTCTGGTGGGGACCGCGATCTCTGACCGCAAGCAGCCAGAGCTACAGAAACTCGTTGGCTTCTTTCTCAACACGTTGGTGTTGCGTACGGACCTCTCCGATAATCCCACCCTACACGTCCTGCTCCAACGGGTGCGTGAGGTGACGCTTGAGGCTCTCGCGCATCAAGATGTACCCTTCGAGTACCTTGTAAAAGAGCTGCATCCAGAGCGTACATCGGGCCAGAATCCGCTTTTTCAGGTCTTGATTAGCCTTGAACCGCCGCTTTCCGTGCTCCCCTCTGGTTGGACCTTGACCCAGATGGATGTCGAGACGGACACGGCCAAGTTCGATCTATCGCTTGAACTTGATGACCGCGCCAATGGTTTGATTGGCCGTTTTGAGTACAACACCGACCTCTTCGACGCACCAACGATTGAACGCATGGTACACCACTGGCTCACGCTACTTACGGATATCGTGGCGCATCCAACGCGAACCGTCGTGGAATTTTCGCTACTGACCGAGCCGGAGCGACAACAGGTTCTCGTGGAGTGGAACGATACCGCCGCCCCGTATCCACGCGGTGAGTACCTGCATACACTCTTTGAAGCGCAGGTGGAGCAGACACCCGACAGCATCGCCGCCGTATGTGGGGATGCCCAACTGACTTATCAACAACTGAATGCGCGCGCGAACAGGCTTGCCCACGTTCTGTCGCAACAGGGAGTGGATACGGAAACGCTGGTCGGCGTCTGTCTGGAGCGTTCGCTGGATATGCTTGTCGCGCTATTAGCGATCCTCAAAGCTGGAGCCGCCTATGTTCCGCTTGACCCCGCCTACCCACAGGAACGCCGCGAGTTTATGCTGCAAGATGCCGAGGTGGGGCTGCTCATAACACAGCAAAAGCTCTTACAAGCTATGCCCACCCATAGTACAAAAACGCTTTGCCTTGACACGTCTTGGGAGGTTATTGAGCGCGAAGACACGGCTAATCTACAGCGCGAAATTGACCAAACGCACCTTGCCTACGTCATCTATACCTCTGGCTCGACGGGGCGGCCTAAAGGGGTCGCGCTAGAGCATCGTAGCGCGGTTGCCTTCGTGTCGTGGGCGTTGCGCGTTTTTTCCGCGGAGGACCTCGCGGGGGTTGTGGCCGCGACCTCTATCTGCTTTGACCTCTCAATTTTTGAGTTGTTCGTTCCGCTTTGTCGTGGTGGCTCGGTCATCATTGTCGAGAACGTGTTGCATATCCCCACTGTTCCAATTGGGCAACGCATCACGCTCATCAACACTGTACCCTCGGCGATGACCGAACTGCTCCGTAGTTATACGTTGCCGCCTTCAGTGCGCGTTGTGAACCTCGCGGGTGAGCCGCTACCCAACGCGCTTGTACAGCAAATCTATCGTCACACTACGGTGCAACGTGTCTTCAACCTGTATGGCCCCTCCGAAGATACCACGTACTCAACCTACGCCCTGATGGACAGAGAACAGGGGAGCGTCTCGATTGGACGCCCGATTGCGAACACACAGGTGTACCTGCTTGACGCTCAACTGCAACCCGTCCCTGTTGGCGTCGCGGGCGAACTTTACCTCGGCGGTGACGGTCTGGCGCGTGGCTATCTCAACCGTTCAGAGCTGACACGCGAACGCTTTATACCTAATCCTTTCGCTACGGCAGCGAACGCACGGCTCTACAAAACGGGCGATCTCGCTCGCTATATGTCCGACGGTACGCTTGACTATCTTGGACGCATCGACCAGCAGGTCAAGCTGCGCGGGTTTCGTATCGAGTTGGGAGAGATCGAGGCGTTGCTACGTCAGCAGTCGAGTGTCCATGAGGCCGTTGTGGTTGTGCGAGAAGATGCTGATAAACGGCTGGTTGCGTATGTTGTCGCCACACTAGACGCGACATTTTCGCCGGCGGAGACTATGAAGGCGTTGCGCGAACGACTCCCTGAATATATGATTCCATCGCTATTTGTCGAGTTAGAAGCCCTACCGTTATTGCCCAACGGTAAGGTGAAGCGCGGCGCATTACCCGCACCCGACATGGAGCGACACGATGCCGGAGCGCATGAGGCCGCGCCAACGGACATGGTGCAGTTGCAACTACTGAAAATTTGGGAGGAGCTGTTGTCCGTACGCCCAATCAAGGTAGGCGATAACTTTTTTGATCTGGGCGGACACTCGTTGCTTGCGACGCGATTGGTGGCGCGCGTTGAGCAGGTATGCGGTAAAAAGTTCGCGTTAAGTACCCTTTTCGCGGGGCCAACGATTGAGCGGATGGCCGAGGCACTGGCACGAGAGGTGGGGCCACGCCCACGGACGCCGCTCATCGCCGTACAAACGGGTGGCGCAAAACGCCCCTTCTTCTTCTTGCATGGTGACACGCTTGGCGGAGCCTTTTACTGCTTTCCTCTAGCACGACAATTGGGGGACGAACAACCTTTTTACGCACTTGAACCCTATCAGTTCGCCGACCTGTCCGTACCCCCACCACTGGAGACGATAGCTGCCGCGCATATCGAGGCGTTGCGAGCGGTACAACCGTCGGGGCCATACCTGCTGGGCGGTTTTTGCAACGGTGCGTTAATTGTTTACGAGATGGCGCGACAGCTACAGGCGCAGGGGCAAGCGATAGAGACGCTTGTCCTGATTGACCCGTTGACGCTACCACGCCTGGGCAAGGTGCATCACGTCGCTGGGCGTGTTAGTGCATTGCTGCACATAGGGCGAGCGCAGCAATTGCGCTGGTTTTTGCGTGCGCGTCATCTCTATCTGCGCGTGCGACATGACGAGAAACGCGGTGAACGTAGTGTAGGCAAAAACGCATTGTTGGCCGGTGATGATGCCTTATATCAAGACTATCCCGGCGTGTTTGGATGGCTTGCGGCGAACTACACGCTTCGCCCCTACACGGGCAAAACCGTTATTCTATGGGCCGAAGAGGAAGTTTTTGGCGGAGTATGGAAGCAAAAAGTGGAGCAGGAGAGCCAGATTGCGTTTCGTACTATCGCGGGGTCACACCTTACCTGTAGAACCGAACACCTCGCGGGCCTGGGTGAGCAGTTGTACATTTGTTTGCGAGAGGGGCAGGGGGATGTGTAAGGAGAGCATGACAGAGGAAATCAGCATAATAGCGGCAGGGTTTGCCTCTGTCATACACCCTCTCGACAACCCGTAAGATTTATTGTCATCGTTGTACACGTTATAGAGCGCATTACATCAAGCAGAGGAGACCGACAGTATGTCTATCACAGAAAAGACAATCACAACCAATTTTCAGGCATTAGCAACAATAACAGAGCAGGAGCGGCAGCAGATAGCGCAATGGAACGCCACCACGATGCCGTACCCGCAAGACAATTGTGTACAAGACCTTGTGACGTTACACGCCGCGAACACACCGGACGCCGTTGCGCTGGTTGCGGAAAATAGTGTGTACAGTTACGCAACACTGAATCAACACGCCAATAGGCTCGCCAATCTGTTACAGTCGCTCGGCGTTCGCGCCAATACGCTTGTCGGTGTGTGTCTGGAGCGTTCACAGGCATTGACGGTTGGCTTCCTGGGCGTTCTCAAGGCGGGTGGGGCGTATGTCCCAATGGACCCAGAATATCCAACGGAACGTCTCGCCTTTATGCTTAAAGATACACAAACACCTATCCTGATAACCCTGCATACTATCGCGGCGCGTTTATCGTTAGAGGGTGTTCATGTCATTTGTCTGGACACAGACACCGACATGTTGGCGCGACAGAGTGATCAGAACCCGCCTGTATCCGCGACGGTTGATGACCTCGCCTATGTGATCTACACGTCTGGCTCGACAGGTCAACCCAAAGGGGCGCAGGTGACGCACCGCAACCTGCTCAACCTTGTCTTTTGGCATCGCCATGCGTTCGCGATTACCGCCCAAGACCGCGCGACACAGGTTGCTGGCCCCGCGTTCGACGCGACGGGGTGGGAAATCTGGCCTTACCTCACCAGTGGCGCAGGCGTCTATTTGCCCGATAACGAGACCCGCGTCACCCCCACGCGTTTGCGTGATTGGCTGGTAGAGCGGCGCATCACGGTCTCATTTTTGCCAACCGCGCTTGCGGAGAGCGTGATGGCTCTGATATGGCCCACGTCAACCGCGCTTCGCCTGTTGCTCACGGGAGCCGACACGCTGCGTCACTACCCCGCGGCGAGCCTACCGTTTGCCCTCATCAACAATTACGGCCTGACCGAGACCACCGTTGTTTCGACGTTTGGGCGCGTCATGCCCGTTACATCAATAGCACAGGGCGAATTGTTGCCCTCGATTGGGCGGCCAATCGCCAATACACAGCTACACATTCTGGATGAGCAGTTGCAACCGCTCCCGATTGGCGCGGTGGGCGAGCTGTACATTGGCGGTGCTAGCGTTGGCAAAGGCTATCTCAATCGGCCAGAGCTACAGGCGCAACGCTTTCTGCCCGACCCCTTTAGCGTGGGGGCGTTGCTCTACAAAACGGGTGACTTGGCCCGCTATCGGCCCGATGGTCAAATAGAATTTTTGGGTCGGGCCGACCAGCAGATCAAGATACGTGGCTATCGTATCGAGCCAAACGAGATCGCATCCGTCATAAACGAGCAGGCAGCGGTTGCGACAAGCGTCGTTGTTGCGCTTGAAGACACGACAGGCGAGAAGCGGCTGGTGGCGTATATTGTCCCCGTTCCCGAAGCAGAATTGACCGTGAGTGTCTTGCGTAATGCGCTGCTGGAACGGCTCCCCGATTACATGTTGCCAAGCCTGTTCGTGTGTCTTGTGAGCTTACCGCTGACGCCAAACGGCAAGATCGACCATAAAGCGTTGCCGCCGCCCGACGCGACAAATACCCTGCATGATGTTATGATACAGGAAGAGACGATGTGGACGCCGATTGAGGAAGAGTTGGCAACGCGCCTCGCCACGCTGCTCACTATAGAGCATGTGGAACTGGACGACAACTTCTTTATGCTTGGCGGACATTCGTTGCTGGGGACACAGGTCATCATGTGGATTGCTGAGACATTCGAGATTACGCTGACGTTGCGAAGCCTGTTTGAGGCGCCAACGGTTCGGTTGCTGGCGGCGGAGATCGAACGTCACCTGTTCGCGAAGGTGGAAGCGATGAGCGACGATGAGGTGCAGGCCTTGCTTGCCCAGAGCAACAACCAGTAAAATGGTTCGCTCTCCTTGTTGTGTGTCACGAAAGGACAAAAACCCATGAATACAGGGAAGCCCGCGACGGCTGCATTTGACCCCACGCTCAGTCTCTATCATCTGCTTGACCCCGAAGTGCTGGCGAATCCGTATCCGCTCTATCGTCGTCTTCGCACCGAAGACCCGATCCATTGGGATCCTTTTTTGCACACATGGGTCGTGACGCGCTATGCCGATGTGGTGACGGTGTTTCAACGTTTTTCAGCGAACCGCACCCCGACGCCTGAACAGTTGGCCGCGCTGGGCCTCTCGTCGCTCAAACCATTAGCGCAGGTCATGGTGCGCCAGATGTTGTTTCTCGACCCACCCGCGCATGGCCGTGTACGCGGGCTAGCCTCGAAAGCGTTCACCGCGCGGCGCGTGGAGCGGTTACGCTCGCACATCCACGATATCACCGAAAGCCTGTTGGACAAGGTGCAGGCGCAGGGGAGCATGAACGTTATCGAAGACCTGGCGTATCCGTTGCCCGCGATTGTCACGGCGGAGATGCTGGGCGTTCCCATTGCCGACTGGCGTCAGTTGACGGAATGGTCGGCTGATTTCGCGCAGGTGCTGGGCAATTTCCAGCACAACCCCGACCATGCACCGAAGGCATTGCGTAGCTTAGAGGCGATGTGCGCGTATTTTCAGGCCGCCGTCGTAGACCATCGGGCCAATCCACGCGACGACCTCATCAACGCGCTGCTCACCGCCGAGCAGGACGGGGATCGCTTGACCGAGGAGGAAGTGGTCGCAAACACGATTGTCACGATGGTTGGTGGTCAGGAGACAACGACTAACCTGATCGGCAACGGTATGTTGACGCTCCTACGCCATCCTGATCAGCTCGAACGGCTCCGCGCCGACCCGTCGCTGATTCCGTCCGCGATTGAAGAGTTGTTGCGCTATGAAAGCCCCAGTCAGCATACCGCGCGACTGGCTCCCGAAGATACAGAGCTTGGGGGCAAGCTCATTCGCAAGCGACAGGCGGTAATTGCGATTATGGGGGCCGCGAATCGTGATCCGGAGCGGTTCCCCGAACCGGACACGTTGGATGTCGGGCGACAGGATAACCGTCATCTCGCGTTCGCCTGGGCGAGTCATTTCTGCTTCGGTGCGCCGCTGGCGCGTATCGAAGGCCAAATAGCGTTTGAGGCGGTGCTGCGGCGAATGCCAGACCTGCGACTACAGGATGAGCGGGTTACATGGCGTGAAAACCTGGGCCTGCGTGGGCTAAACGCCCTGCACGTCACGTTTTGATGAAGCGTATCAACAAGAAGATTTTTGTGCTGCTGGGGCTTCTTATAGCCTTAGTAGCATTTATAGTTCTCTCTCCTATGTTGCGAACGTCACAGACCGCTCGACCTTTGAGCAGTGTGGGGTGTGGCGCACCGTATCATGTTGACGGCAAAAAAATACTGGACGCGCATGGCAATACGTTTGTACCATATGGTGCACAACTTGATGGTATTCTGTTTGCCCAGACCAATTGGCGTACCGATGGTGCGCTCACATATTTAACGCATGACCAACTGTTGGCGGCGCACGATTTTTGGCACTCTAACACGGTAAGCCTGCAAATAGGTTCGAAGGCTCTCTTTGCCCAAGCTCCCTATGACGCGGAGTATCTCGCGGCACTTGACCAGACCGTTGCCTGGGCAACGCAACTGGGTATGAATACTCTGCTTGTCCTGCAATATGAGGGCTACGGAAATTCCGCGCAGGTCTTACCGACACAGGATACCAGCGCGGCCTGGCGCGTTCTCGCGTCGCATTACAAAAACAATGCCGCCGTTTTTTTTGATCTTTTCAACGAGCCGAACCCAACGGCGCTAAGTGGTGGCGACGATACCGAAAGTATCTGGTCGCTCTGGCAACATGGCGGTACGCTTGCGGGCAACGTATATGTCGGTTTGCAGCAACTCGTCGATACCGTGCGGGAGAGTGGGGCCGCCAATCTTGTCTTCGTGGACGGACTGGCGACTGGGGAGGATATCGCGCTCCTGCCTGCACATTTGCTCACGGGCAAAAACGTTGTATACGCGATACATCCGTACTTGAGCGCGCAACACCGGACGGAGAGCGATTGGGACACATGGTTTGGCAACGCCGCCACGGGGAATTTTCCGGTTGTCGCGGATGAATGGTCAGAGTATCAAAGCGACGCCAACGAGTGTTTTTCTGATGCCCCAACCATTGTGCCGCGCTTCCTCGCATACCTGCGAAGGCACGAAATCGGGCTACTTGCCTACGCGCTCTTCCCTGGGCTGCTCATTCGCGGCTGGGATTTTCGCAACCCGACGGCATTTGACGAGCCAACATATACATGTCGCGCCACACCGCTGGCGAATTTCGATAGCAGGGCGCAGGGAAGCGGCCAGTTACTCAAAGCATATTTTGTAGGGAATAGCGTTCAAGCTTCAACGTGTCCGAAGGGATAGGCTATGCACCAATCGGTTTTCACTACTCTGATGGGTCTTCTGGCGATGGGGGACGAAACACAGCAGAACGTGCAGCTCTTACTCTTTTTACTTTTGATCACGCTGGCGGTTGCACTCATATCGCGCCCGTTGCGTCTTCCATATACGTTGGTACTGGTAGTTGTGGGGCTAATTATCGGCATCTCACCGCTCTTACCAAATCTGCATCTGAACCCTAACGTGGTGCTATTCCTCTTTTTGCCCGCGCTACTCTTTGAGGGAGCGTGGAATATGGATGTGAAGCAGCTATTGGCAAACTGGCTGCCCGTGCTTGTACTGGCTGTGCCTGGTCTGCTCTGCTCTGTGCTTGTGGTCGCGGCCCTGCTCCACTGGACGTTGGGGCTATCGTGGCTGCTTGTCCTATTGCTGGGCGCGATGATTTCGCCAACTGATCCTATCGCGGTCATCGCCCTGTTTCGCCAGATGGATTTATCGGATCGCCTCCGCACGATTATCGAGGGTGAGAGCTTGTTCAATGATGGTGTTGGCGCGGCTATCTTCGAGTTGGTGCTGGGACTGCTCGCTATCTCGCTTGATGGCAAACGTGGAGCGGTGCAGGAGCCGACGTTCTGGATGTTCGCGCTACAGGTGTTGTGGTTAATGCTGGGTGGTCTCGCGCTTGGCGTGGGTGTGGGTATCCTCGTTGTGCGCCTGTTGCGTTTCGTCGATGACCATTTGATTGAGATGACGGTGACGGTCTGTGTGGCCTATGGGGTGTACCTGCTAGGGGTGGTGCTACACACGTCGGGCCTCCTCGCGGTGGTTGGGGCGGGCCTCGTGCTAGGAAGCTACGGACGCAGGGTGGGCCTATCGGAACGGGCGAATCAGGCCGCGCACGACGTATGGGAGTTTCTCGGCTACCTCGCCAATTCGCTGCTCTTTCTCTTTCTTGGCATCCAGATTGGGGAAAGCCATCTTTTGCAGGCACTCGTCGGCATTGGTTTGGCTCTGGTCGGCGTGGTTGTTGGTCGCGCCCTCATGATCTACGCGCTCTTGCCCTCGCATGATGCGCTCGCTCGCCAGCTTGCCCGTAAGAAAATGCAACTCTTCGGGTGGCAAGAGCCGATCCTGCGGCGGTGGCGGCCCATTCTGCTGCTCTCCGGTTTGCGTGGCGCCCTCTCGGTTGCGCTCGTGTTGAGCCTACCCGCGACCCTGCCCCAGCGCGACCTGCTAGAAAGCATCGTCTACGGCGTCGTGCTTGTCACCCTGTTGGGG
>Ga0123336_10004118_pt1 | contig 11961 bp, 9 predicted proteins | sample SSSSmetaG_FD_96466 | JGI IMG/M metagenome (GOLD analysis project Ga0123336, IMG submission 96466) | Glacier valley bacterial and archeal communities from Borup Fiord, Nunavut, Canada, to study Microbial Dark Matter (Phase II) - ​SSSS metaG | ecosystem: Environmental > Aquatic > Freshwater > Ice... | reverse complement strand
GCCAGCAGTGTGGTGGCCAGCAGTGTGGTGGCCAGCGGTGTGGTGGCCAGCGGTGTGGCAGGTGCAACGTCGGGGGCACCGCCCGCCGGTCCAGCCGCTGTACTTCCACCCCCTGCCTTCGCTCCAGCGGCCTCATCTCAAAAGGCGGTTCGGCCATGAACTTGTCCGAACTGTTCATTCGCCGTCCTGTGATGACGGTGTTGCTCAACGTGGCTGTGGTGGTGGCTGGCGCCATCGCGTACACAAAAATTCCGGTGTCGGCTTTGCCCAGCTACAACACGCCGGTCATCAATGTGTCCGCCTCCCTGCCGGGGGCAAGCCCTGAAACCATGGCCACTTCGGTGGCGCTGCAGCTTGAAAAGCAGTTTCAAACCATACCGGGCCTGAGCATCATCAGCTCGACCAATACAGCCGGCGCGACGTCGGTGACGCTGGAGTTCGAAGAAGGCCGCAACATCGATGCAGCAGCCGTCGATGTGCAAGCCGCTTTGCTGCGCGCGCAGCGCACACTGCCTGTGGAAATGACGCAGTTGCCGTCGTACCGCAAGGTCAATCCGGCCGACTCGCCGGTGCTGTTCTTGGCGTTGACCTCGCCGTCGTTGAATCCCTCGGATCTGAACGATTACGCAGAACATTTGATCCTGCCCACGCTGTCAACGCTGACCGGTGTGGCCCAGGTCAATATCAACGGAGCCAAAAGATTTGCGGTGCGTGTGCGGGTGATGCCCGAGGCCTTGGCTGCCCGCAACATCAGCCTGGATGAACTGAGCGCGGCGCTGAAGTCGGCCAACTCCAACTCGCCGGTCGGCATCTTGGAAGGCCCCAAACAAATCCTGACACTGCAAGCCAACAAGCAACTGCGCAACGCAGCCGAATTCAGTGAACTCATCGTCAGCAACAAAGGGGGATCGCCAGTCCGCTTGCGCGATGTGGCGGCGGTGGAAGACAGCTACGAGACCGTCAAGTCGGCGGCCAGTCTGAACGGCGAAAGCGCGATTTTTCTGGCTGTGCAACGTCAGCCCGACGCCAACACCGTGGCGGTGGTCGAAGCCGTCAAATCCAACCTGGTTGAATTTCGCGCGCAGCTTCCAGGTTCGGTGAAATTGACCTTAGTGAATGACCGCTCTGTATCCGTGCGCGATGCCCTGCACGACGTGACGCTGACCATGATGGGCACCATCGTGCTGGTGGTGCTGGTGATCTTTTTGTTTCTGCGTCGCTTCGTGGCCACCGTGATTCCGACGCTGTCGCTGCCGGTGTCGCTGGTCGGAGCGGTGGCCATGCTGTACGGCCTGGGTTACAGCCTGGACAACATTTCGCTGCTTGGCCTCACGCTGGCCGTGGGACTGGTGGTGGACGACGCCATCGTCATGCTGGAAAACATCATGCGGCACGTGGAAGAGGGCGTTGAGCCCTTTCAAGCGGCGCTGTTGGGGTCTCGCGAAGTCGGCTTCACCATCATCTCGATCTCGACCTCGCTGGTGGCGGTGTTCATTCCGATTTTCTTCATGCCTGGCGTGATCGGCTTGCTGTTTCACGAATTCGCGGTGATCGTGTCGCTCGCCATCGTGGCGTCAGCCTTTGTGTCCCTCACTTTGGTACCCATGTTGGCCAGCCGTTTCCTCAGCGATGAGGCGCACAAGAAGCCGCCGGGCATGTTGGTTAACTCTTTTGAGCGCGCTTTCAACGCAGTCCTGCGCGGCTACACCCGCACGCTCGACGCTGCTTTGAGGCGCCGAGTTTGGGTGCTGTTGGTGGCAGTCATGACCTTCGCGGCCACGGCCTATTTGTTCGTCAACATCCCCAAAGGCTTTTTCCCTGAAGAAGACATCGGGCAAATCAGCGTGTCCACCGAGGCGTCTGAAGACACCTCGTTTGAAGACATGGTGCGCTTGCAACGCAGTGCGGCCGAGATCTTTCGAGCCGACGAGAACGTGGCCACCGTCAACTCCTTTCAAGGTGGCACAGGCGCGCAAAACACAGGGCGCATGTTCATCAACCTGAAGCCGCGCGGTGAGCGTTCGCCGATGAAATTGGTGGTCGACGGCTTGCGAAAAAAAATGCGTGAAGTGGCGGGCATATCCGTTTACATGAGGCCTGTTCAAAACTTGCAATTGGGCGGCCGCCAAAGCAAGGCGCAGTACCAGTACATCTTGCAAAGCGTGCAGCCTGATGAGATCAATACCTGGGCGCAACGTTTGCAAGAAAAAATGCGCGCCGACGCGATGTTCCGCGACGTCACCAGCGACTCTCAACTGCGTGGTTTGAAGGCGTCGCTCAAGATCGACCGCGACAGTGCCAACACCTTGGGCGTGTCCATCGACGGCGTTCGCTCTGCCTTGTTCAGCGCCTTTGGCGAGCGTCAGGTGTCCACCATCTACACGAATGTGGACAGCTACCAAGTCATCATGGAACTGGCAGCCAACGCGCGCCAGGATGAAAGCGCATTGGGCAATGTGTATGCGCGTTCCAGCACGGGCGCTTTGGTGCCTTTGTCTAGTTTCACCACGGTGGAGCGCACCGTGGGCCCCACATCAATCAACCACGTGGGGCAACTGCAAGCGGTGACGGTGTCGTTCAACCTGGCACCGGGCACGGCGTTGGGGGACGCCACCCGCAAGATAGACGGCATTCGCGACGAGATCCGCATGCCAACTTCCATGATCACTACCTACGGCGGTGATGCGGCCGTGTTCAAAAACTCACAGGGCAGCCAGGCCATCCTCATCATCGCGGCGCTGCTGGTGATTTACGTGTTGTTGGGTGTGCTGTACGAGAGCTTCATCCACCCCATCACCATCTTGGCCGGCTTGCCGTCGGCGGCGGTGGGTGCGCTGTTGATGTTGAAGTTTTTTGATCAAGACCTGACGCTGATTGCCACCATCGGAATCTTGCTGCTCATCGGCATCGTCAAGAAAAACGCCATCATGATGATTGACTTTGCGCTGGACGCGCAACGCCACCGCGGCATGAGCGCTGAGGCTGCCATTCGTGAGGCGTGTGTGCTGCGCTTTCGTCCCATCATGATGACCACGCTGGCAGCGCTGATGGGTGCGCTTCCAATCGCATTGGGCTTGGGCGCAGGTGCGGAGCTGCGCCAGCCGTTGGGCTTGGCGGTGGTTGGCGGCTTGGTGTTTTCTCAGGCCATCACGCTCTACATCACGCCTGTGATTTACCTGGCACTGGACCGCTTCAGCGGGCGGGGTCCGGTAACGACGCCTGAAGTTGCCACTGAAGTGTCCGGCGTCAAGCCCGGATGAGGGCCTGGGCTGTCAATGAATCGACGTGCCCGGTGCAGGCCCAGCGGCTGGGCCGGACAGCACGCTGACATCGATTTGATTCACGCTGCCGGCTTCAATCTCTGAGGCGGTGGCCGCCCTGATATCGCGCACGGTCAGGTCCAACCTCAGCGAGATGCCGGACAGCGGATGGTTGCCGTCCAGCACCACATGGCTGGGATATACCTCGGTCACGGTGTAGACCAGATTGGCAGGCATGCCCAGTGTGGCCGCGCCGTCAGGCACGCCGTCGAACTGCATGCCAACTTCCATGAGTTCGGGCAGCACGCTGCGTTCCTCGAAAAAAACGAGCGCAGAGTCGTAGTCGCCGAAAGCGTGTTCAGGTTCCAGATGCAGCTGCGACTGGAATCCGATTTCTTGACCTGCCAGTTCGTCTTCTACCTTGGCCAACAAATCGTCGCCGCCATAAAAAAACTCAACCGGTTCGGCCAGTTCGTCGATCAAAGCGCCTTGGGTGTCTTCAAGTCGCCAGACCAAGCTGACGACGCAGGGAGATGCGATTTTCATTTTGAAATCATCGCACAGGCACCTTGCGCGCAGCGTTCGAACGCGACAATCGGGCGCATGGATATCACCCTCGCCACACCCTTGCTGGGCGGTCTGTCGCCGCAAGCTTTCATGCGTCGTCACTGGCAAAAGAAGCCGCTTCTTGTTCGAGCCGCATTGAATGACGTCAAGCCGCCGCTGTCTCGTTCAGAGCTGTTCGCCTTGGCCGAACACGACGACGTGGACTCGCGGTTGATCGTCAATCGACAGGGCGAGTGGTCAATCAAACAAGGGCCGTTCACGCGCCGTCGATTGCCGTCACTGACGCAGGCCGGTTGGACGCTGTTGGTGCAGGGTGTCGATCTGCATGCAGTTGCCGCGCACCAACTTCTGTCGAAGTTTCGCTTTGTGCCTGATGCTCGGCTGGATGATCTGATGATGTCGTACGCCACCGATGGCGGCGGTGTGGGGCCGCATTTTGATTCTTACGATGTGTTTTTGCTTCAAGTTCAGGGCAAACGCCGCTGGCGCATCGGCCGCATGACCGACGCTGCACTTCAGCCCAACATGCCGCTGAAAATTTTGTCCAATTTCCAGCCCGAAGAAGAGATGACGTTAGAGGCTGGCGACATGCTTTACCTGCCGCCGCGTTGGGCCCACGACGGTGTGGCCGACGGCGAATGCATCACTTGCTCCATCGGTTTTCGCGCTCCGAGCGACCACGAGTTGGCGCGCGAGGTGCTGCAGCGCCTGCTGCAAACCGAACTCGATGACGACGACGCCAAACGATATCGAGATCCCAAGCAATTGGCTACTGACACGCCCGCCAAAGTGCCCGCAGCGCTGCAAATGTTTGCGCTCGAGGCTGTCAGAAAAACCCTGGGGGACCACCGAGGCTTGGCCAGCTTGCTTGGCGAGTGGCTGACCGAACCCAAGGCACAGGTTTGGTTTGACGAAGACGAGTCTGTCAAGGTGCTGAACGCGATGCAGCTCGACTCGCGCACCCGCATGATGTACGACGAGCACCATGTTTTTATCAACGGCGAATCCTTCCGCGCGTCCGGTCGCGATGCCGTCTTGATGCGCCGCTTGGCCGATGCCCGTCACTTGGACGCAGCCGCCACACAGCGACTCAGCAGTGACGCCGCTGCGCTGGCGTTAGGCTGGGCGCAAGCAGGTTGGTTGAATGACGCTCGAAGGGACGCGTTGTGACGGGAGTAAGTCCGGTGCTGCCTTCAGACCCGAACAGTGACGGTCGTGCGATCGACTCGCGCAGCGGCTTTCAGGCTGCCATTCGCGAGGCCTTTGCGTCGCTTGCCGCGGCGGCTTGCCCTGAAGTGGTGATTTGTGATGCCGACTTCGCCGATTGGCCACTCGGTGAGATCAGCGTTGTGGACGGCCTCACGCAATGGGCGCGGCCGCACCGCAAGCTCACGGTCTACGCGCAAAACTTCGACGAGGTATTGCGCCGTCATCCTCGATGGCTGACGTGGCGCAGACAGTTTGCGCATGCGGTGGAATGTCGCGTGGTTGAGCTCCTTGAGCACAGCCGCATGCCCGTGTTGTTCACGGCCAGCGGCGGGCTCACTTTGCGCATGTTCGACGCGGCGCGCTACCGTGGAAACTTCTCATCCAACAGGGGTGAATCGGTGTTGGCCCGCGAAATGATTGATGTAATTTCGCAACGGTCTGCCGACGGCTTGTCCGCCACAACGCTCGGTCTGTAGGTAAGTTCCCTCAGCCAGCTATAATCGTAGGCTGGGCGAAAAATGCTCAGCGCTTTTCGTCTGTTCGCTGGGGCCTTTGATTTCAGAGTGTTCCCACAATTACCAGTAATTGTTCGACTCTTTGACTTAAGGAATATCCATGAAAAACGCACTTCTGTTGGCCACCCTCGTTGCTGCCGTCTCTCTCGCCGCTTGCGGTAAGAAAGAAGACAAGGCTGCTCCTGCAGCGGCTGCGTCTGCTGCTGCTGCTCCTGCTATCGCCGCCGCCGCTTCGGCCGCTACCGCTGCTGTTGACAGCGCCGCCAGTGCCGCTGCCGGTGCAGTCGCCGCCGCCTCTGGTGCCGCTGCCGCTACAGGCGACATGGCAGCCAAAGCCGCCGACGCTGCCAAGGACGCCGCTGGCAAAGCTGCTGACGCAACCAAAGACGCTGCCGGCAAAGCTGCCGACGCTGCAAAAGACTCAGCTGGCAAAGCTGCTGACGCAATGAAAAAGTAATTGGCTTTTGCCGATTCGAAAAGCCGCCGCAGGGCGGCTTTTTTTATGGTCACAGCGTGAACACGGGCAGCAATAAACGCATGACTCGCACTTGACTTGTCCTGCCCGCGTCGCTCAGCTTCGCCGGACGCATTTTGGGATTCGAGCGGCTTGCCGCCATCTCGCCCTGAACATGGCGCAGAAAACTGCAAGACGTCTGGAATCAGCGCGCGGCGAACAATCAGGTGTGCATGTTGAACGGACGCGCTGCTACCTGATGCGCTGGAAGCTAAGCGCGGACTTCAATCCAATCGGAGCCAGACAGTGCGTCGGCTGCCATCAGTTTCACGCCGAAGCCGGATGCTGACTCAGTGAGCGCATTCAGTGCAAGCGCAGGACGGTTGTTTTGTTCGCTCAAGTGAGCGGCCACCACGTCGCGCAATCCGGCGTGAACACAAGCCGCCAAGATGCGCGCCGAGATGTCGTTGCTCAGATGTCCTAGGCGTCCAGCGATTCGCCGTTTGAGTGACTCCGGGTAGCGTGAATTCGCCAGCAACTCGCCGTCGTGGTTACATTCAAGAAGCATCGCGTTGCAATTTTGCAAGTGCGACAGCAAGTGTTCGGTCGCCACACCGACGTCGGTAAGAACACCCAGTTTCATGCGGCCATCGGTGAAGCAAATTTGCAATGGCTCTTGTGCGTCGTGCGGCACCGTGTACGGCTGCAATTGCAAATGCCCCACGTCGATCAGCGCCTCGTCGCGCGCGAAGTGAATCAATTCGGGCATGTCCGGGGCACCTAACGCCCGCCACGTGCCTCGGCTCATCCACAAAGGCACACGATGTTTGCGAGCCAGCGTCAAAGCGCAACCTACGTGGTCGCCGTGCTCGTGCGTGATGAAGATGGCGCTCAATTCAGCCGGGACCAGCTGCTCTCGCAACAAACGTGTTTCGAGTTCACGCAGTGAGAAACCACAGTCGACCAACACCCGCGTCACTGTGTCACCACTGCGTGCTTCCACCAAAGTGGCATTCCCGGTACTGCCGCTTCCCAGGCTGCGAAATCTCATGGTGTCTCGACGGAGTCACATGCGGGTGACCAAGCGCCCACGCCGAGTTATTTCAAGTCTTCCAGCAACAAGGTGACGATGCGTTTTCCGACTGCGCCGGATTCAGGAGCACCCTGTTCGTTTTGCACAGCGACCAAGCTGCGGTCGCCTTCTGCCTTGACGTTGACGCGGTATCGCGCGGGTGGCACGGGCGGCTTGTCACGACCAAAGTTCAGCAGCTTGCTGAAGAAAGACGGGTCCTCTTTGCTGACGGTTGAAGCGTCGATGTAGCGCACAAAGTAAACGCCTTGGCTGCGGTCGCGGTCTTCGACCGTGAAGCCGCTGCGGTCAAGCGCCAGGCCCACACGCCGCCACGCTCGGTCGAAACCGTCATCAACCTGCAAGGTGGGACTGCTGCGGCCTTCCAGCAAACGCGCCCTGGTGGGCAAGTTAGGGCTTGTGGCTGTGGCGGCAACCGAAGCCTTGGCCAACTCAGTTTGGCTGCCGAGCTTGACCATCAAACGCTGCAAGAACTCACCTTCGAGTTGGGTGTCGGTGGGGCGGGACTGCCAAGTGGTGGAGTCTTTCAACGCCGAGTTGTAGACCTCCTGCATGCCGCGGTGGCTTATGTAGATTTCGCTGCCGCCGCTCACGCGCTCAACGCGGGTACGAAACTTGTCGCGCTCACCTGTCGAATACAGGGGATCGAGTAGGCGGCCCAAGGTGCTGCGAATGAAGTCTTGCGGTAACTTAGCGCGGTTCTCTACCCAGTCGGTTTCCATCACACCGGCGGCCGCATCGTCGGCCACCAAAGCCAAGCCGCGCTCTTTCCAAAACGCTTGGAGTTGCGGCCACAAGGTTTCGGGGGTCTGCTTCACGGCAATCCAGCGTTCGCTGCCCAAACGCTCCATACGGATGTCGGCGTTGTTGACGACCGGCGCAGGCGTGGCATTCGGAGCCGTTGGCGCGCCACTTTGGAATGCCGCCGCGCTCACCGACGCGCCGGGCTGCTGGTAGCGGGTGTCGCGCGACAACTGCGTCAGGTCAGGTGGGACTTCGAGGCCGTTGGTCTTGGCCGTGGCTGATCGGTAGTCGATCTTGTCGCCACCCATGAAATTTTCGATGGAGGCGCAGGCGCTCAAAGAAATCGCCAGTGCAGCGCAGACCACGCGAGACGTGCATGTCGCAAAAGCGTGGGTCGAAGTTTTATCAAAAAAAGCTGGCGAATTCACGTGGGTCATCTCCGAAGATTGGTTGGCGCTGGGCATCAAGCGAGCCGCCGAGAGGAAGGGAAAAAAAGGCGCAGCCGCGGTGCGCCGATTGCCAACACGCGATTCAGTACAGTTCAGAGCAAGCCCGCTTCACGCATCGATTGCGCCACCGTGGCTTGACCCGATGCGCTGAGTGGCGTGATCGGCAATCGCAGCGCCGCACCGCACAAACCCATCTGGGCCAACGCCCATTTGGTGGGCGCCGGGCTGGGCTCGACGAACAGGTTTTTATGCAAGGCCAGCAGTTTCATGTGAATGTTCCGGGCTTCTTGCACCCGGCCTTCCAGCGCAGCCATGCACAAGTCGTGCATGGCTTTGGGAGCCACGTTCGCCGTCACGCTCACGTTGCCGTGACCACCCATCAGCATGAGTGCCACCGCGGTCGGGTCGTCGCCGGAATAAATGCTGAAGCCTGCCGGTGCTTGTTTGATGAGCCAACACGCGCGCTCTATGTCACCCGAAGCTTCTTTGATGCCGATCACGTTCTTGATTTGAGCCAAGCGCAGTGTGGTCTCGACGGACATGTCTGCCACCGTTCGGCCCGGCACGTTGTAGAGCACCATCGGAATGTCGACTGCCTCAGCGATGGCTTTGAAGTGCAGATAGATGCCTTCTTGCGACGGCTTGTTGTAGTAGGGCACAACGGACAGTGTGCAGTCAGCGCCAATCTTTTTGGCGTATCGCGAATGCTCAATCGCTTCGGCTGTGGAGTTGGCCCCCGTGCCGGCCATCACCGGGACGCGGCCCGCTGCATGTTCCACCGCGACGCGAAGAATTTCCCAGTGCTCTTGCACGGACACCGTCGGCGATTCGCCCGTGGTGCCGACCACACCGATGCAATCGGTGCCCTGCGCGATGTGCCAATCGATCAAGCGGCGCAGGCCGGCGTAGTCAATTTCAGGGGATGCGTTTTGAATGCCGTCGAGCATGGGCGTGACCAACGCGACGATGCTGCCAAGAATGGGTTTCATGGGGAATCCTGTGTATCGGACAAGTTTACCCGTCACGTGTGCCTGCGCGCCGCGCTGGCGGGCGTCAAAGTCGGTAGCGAACCGGCTCGGTGGAGGACGGCATTTCACGCACCGCCACCAGCCGCTGCACGAAGCGTTCAGGCGCGTCTAAAAAGCCTTCTTCAAAAGCCACCAAGCGCAGGCCGGCAGTGATGCCGAGCAATTCACCGGTGCGCAACAAAAAGTCCGGATTCGACGGCTTGCCCACGCTGGCGTTGCCATGCGAAAAGGTCTCGTAAATCAACACGCCGCGGTCATCCAGACTGGCGATCAAAGTCGGCAGCAGGTCGCGCCACAAATAGTTGGTCACGATCACCGCGCCGAAGCGGCGATGAGGCCATGGCCAAGGGTGGTTCTCGATGTCGGCCACCACGGTGTGAGCCAGATCTGTGAGTCCTGCCAACACCTCACTGTCGCGGTCAATGGCGGTGACTTGGCAGCCGCGCTGCGCGAACCAGCGCACGTGGCGCCCTGAGCCGCACGCCACGTCCAAAACGCTGGCGCCGGACGGTACCAAATGTGACCATCTTTGAACCCAAGGCGACGCTGTCACAGAAGCCTCCAGGCCGGTGTGCTTGGTCGGCGCCAACGCGCTCACACGCCCACGTCGTCGAGTTCGCGGTAAGCATCGCGCAGCCACATTTTCAACCGCTGGCGGTCCATCAAACCCAGGTTTGCGCCGTCTTCTGCACCAGAATTTTTGGCGGCCCAAAAGCTGCTGCTGGCGGCGTCTATCTTGTTCATCACGCCGTCGTGCAGATGACGGAGGGTCATAATTTGCGCGCTGAAGCTGAGCGCGCGGGCTTGCTCGCCCGACTCTTCGAGCACGCTGAAGTCGTTGCCGCGAATTTGGTTGCGCACCAGCACGTAGCGCATTCCGGGGCCAAAGCGGTCCAGCAGCTTTTTCAGCAAATCGACCGAGTCTTTGCCGGAATCCATGACATGCCAATAGGTCACGCTGATGTTCATCTCGTCGGCCAAATTCAGCACGCCGGAGTCGTCCATCCACTGCACCAACGGGTCGTGGGTTTGAGCGGCCAAATCGACCAAAATGCGGCGCTCGGGTTGCTCGGCGGCGGCCTCCACGATGGCGTCGAGCGCTTCGTAGCGATCGGCCAAAACCGGCGATGCGTAGCCTGCATAAAAGCGCATCAATGCGCCGTGTGAGCGGTCGGTGTCGAAGCCCAAAAAGGGAATTTCCTTGTCGATCAGGTACTGCGCCAGCACGCGCGAAACCAGCGACTTGCCGACGCCGCCTTTTTCGCCGCCGATGAAGTGAATGTGTGCCATGTGTTCCCGTTCGAGTTTTTTGGCGAAGCGCCAATTAAGCAGCTATCGCGCCGGGCTGTGAGGCCTCGACTTGAAATCGCGCTGCGGTGGCAATGTTGCTGTTGATGTTCATCGCGTTGTCCACCACGCGCAGTTTGACTTGCAAATGCGCGGCGTCCAGTGCAAAGCGCACATAGCCGCGTTGGTCTCCGCGAGCGTAGCGAATATGCGGGTTGAATTGGCGTGCACCGTCGATTCTGTCTTGCGCCATCGCGGTGCTGGTGATGGAGGTGCCGCAGAACTCGGTGGCCACGACGGCCGATTTCTCGTCGTCGAAGTTGGCCTTCAGGTCGGCCACGTAATTGCTGTGCACATCGCCGCCCAACACCACCACGCCTTTCAATTTTTTGTCGGCCACCGTGCCTAGCAAGCGGTTGCGTGCGGGCGCATAGCCGTCCCATCCGTCGGTCCAGTACGTGGCGTCACCGTTCGATGGATCGCGCCATGAAAAACGCGCCATCAGCGTTTGCTGGGCCACCAGATTCCACGGGCGCGCGCTGTCCCAGCCGTCGGCCAGCCACTGTTCTTGCTCGGCGCCGAGCAGCGTGCGCCGGGTGTCGCTCAGTTCAGCACAGGCCTTTTGCATGACGGTGGCAGATCCGCCGCGGCCCGCCTTGGGGCAGGCCTGCGCATCGCGGTATTGACGGTCGTCGAGCAGATGAATGCGAGCGAGCGTGCCCCAATCGAAGCGACCTGTGATGCGCATGTCAGGGCCTTTGGGACGCGCCGATTTGGGGAAGGGCATGTGTTCCCAATAGGCTTGATATGCCGCGGCGCGGCGGCGCTCAAAGTTCGCTTCCAAGTCTTGGCTTTGCAAGTTGGCGTAATCGTTGGAGACCTCGTGGTCGTCCCACACCATCAGCCACGGCGCGCTGGCGTGCGCTGCTTGCAAGGCGGGGTCGCTTTTGTAGGTCGCGTAGCGCGCACGGTAGGTGTCCAGCGTGTTGGCGACCGTGCCTTCGTGACGGCGTAGAGCGTCGGGGCGCGATGGGTATTCGTAGATGTAGTCGCCCAAAAACATGATGACGTCGAGATCTTCTTGCGCCATGTGTCGCCACGCGGCGAAGTGCCCCGCGTCCCAGCGTTGGCAACTGGCGATCGCAAAGTTCAAGGTGGCGGTGGAATGGGCTGCCGGTGCGGTTGCGGTGCGGCCTGCAGGGCTTTGCTGACCCAGCGCGGTGAACCGGTACCAATAGCGCCGCCCCGGCTCCAGGCCGCTGGGCTCGGCATGCACGCTGTGCGCCCAAGCGGCCTGTGCGTTCTCGGTGCCGCGCGCGACGATCTGGGTGAACGCCTCATCTCGCGCCAGTTCCCAT
>Ga0123336_10004117_pt1 | contig 11964 bp, 14 predicted proteins | sample SSSSmetaG_FD_96466 | JGI IMG/M metagenome (GOLD analysis project Ga0123336, IMG submission 96466) | Glacier valley bacterial and archeal communities from Borup Fiord, Nunavut, Canada, to study Microbial Dark Matter (Phase II) - ​SSSS metaG | ecosystem: Environmental > Aquatic > Freshwater > Ice... | reverse complement strand
TCGATCGGCGAGGCATCATGCTGCCCAAACCGACGCGCGATACCCGAAATTCCGACTCAGCCAGCCAAAAATCCGGAGCGCTTCCGCGTACCTACGCCGCCAAAATGAGGGGATCCATCAGGGTATCCTCCGCCGGCAAATATAACCCAGGCTCGGGTAGTCGCATCGCGATAGTCGACCTCTCGTATGGTCAGAGTACTGATGATGGTCGGAAATCGGGGATTGGCTCAATTATCGGACAACTCAGAGTTGGAGGGGGAGCGCATGCTCTGGCGTTGAGTTATGTAGGAGGGAAAGACATTGTCATCTCACTTGACCGACTTGTCGCAAAAATTAAAGCCGCTCGCTTGGATCCGAACAATGCAGATGATCGTGAAAAGATCAGAAAACTCGTAGAGCACGTTGTCGCTCATGAACTCGGACACAATCTGGGACTCGAAGACAATAAGGAGCCCCATGATCTAATGAACGAAGATGCCCCATCTTTCAACGATCAAAACTTGACGTCGCATATGAAAAGCGACATTGACAAGGCTGCTGAAAGTCTCGGAAGACGCGCTATATGACGAGCCACTTTGGTCTAGGTTGTTACATCGCCCTCGCCGCGTCGTGTGGCGCAGGTGCTTCGATCGCGCCGCGAGGGACGAGGACCGCCCAAGCGAGGCCGAGGATGCTCGACTACTGGCTAGGACGACGACACGTTGTGGTTTCGACACGAGTCCCGAGTTCGATGCAGGCGGCTGCACTTCGCGAGTGCGAGCCGTCGGGTGAAAATCGACCAGACCTATTCGCCCCTATTGTCACTTATGTCCAGAGCGAACTGGCGCCCAGTTTGGGTGTCGACATCTCCGGTGCGGCTCTAGTGAATTTTAATGAAGATACGCCCAACGCGGCCTGGGCTGCGGGTGCTGTCGCGGTGGAGTCCAAGTCGGTTCAGGGCATGCTACTCTTCCGTGTTCGAAATGGAACGGTTCTCTACTGTATTGATGTCCATGAGAGCGATCAGGAGATCATTATCACTCTTGACCACGTCACCACCGTAGTGGCTTACCTTTGATGCACCTTCGAGCTGAGGTGTAGCGTGTGTAGCGTCCGTCGTACCGTCCGGTTGCGCGATGTGGCCGCTCGGTCATCCGGTTTCGCGACTTGAACGGGAGGACGGTCGCGAGAGTCAGGCCCGTTTTCGTTTGAACGTGTCAAGAGACATTTGATTCCCCAGAATGAAGCCGCGATCGAATGCGTCGGGGGTCCTCACTTACCTTGCACGTGCCCGGTATTTCGTAGACGGCAACAAGCGAGCGGCTTGGGGTGGCTGCGTGCGTGCCCTAGAGACGAATGGTTTCACGATCGTTGCCAACACGGCCGACATCATTGTTTTCGTCGACGATCTTGTAGTTAAGAAGCTAGGCATCCAAGACGTGGCAGACAAACTCGGCGAATGGATCTATGTGCTCGTGCTCGAGTAAGCCTCATCGCTTCTCCGTCTAATCCGCATCTTCGCCATCGGGAATTTTTATAGGGGCGTTTTCATTTTCGGCGCAACCGCCGCACGCCACTGCCGATACCTCCGCCATGCCCGACGCGACGTTCGTCCTGATCCTCACCGAAGCCGACCGCCTCCGCTATGCGCCGTTAGGACACAGATCGCGCATTTCAGGATGGACCGGCGAGGTACTCCACGCTCACCTCGGCACCACACACGGGGTCTGGGACAGCCGCTTGCGATCGAACATGTGCGTCGCGAACGGCGGCGCCTGTGGCGTCAGCACGGCCAGCTCCTGCTTCACCACGCGGCAGGCGTCGACCGTCGCGCCCGTGCCGCGGATCGTGGCCTCGGCCAAGAGGAGTGCACCAAGATGAAGCTCGACGGTCCCGGAACCGCTCGCCTGCATCGATGCGACGCGACCGCGGAGGGCGTCGGTGCAGTCCCACTTCCCGCCGCGCGCGCACACCTCGGCCGAGACGATCTCGACGAACAGCGCCTGGCCAGCGGGCGCATCGCTGCCGCGAGCCTGGACCAGCCCGCGCATCCGGTCACTCGCCGTGCGCGCCGCATCGAGGTCACCGGTCGCGAGCGCGAGCTTCGCCTGGGCGACCGTCACCGCGTGCCAGGTGTACGAGGTGAGCGGCATCGTCATCCTCCTGAGCCTGGCGACGACCTCGTCGAGTACCACGCGCGCCTCGTCGGTCCGCCGCTCGGCGAGCAGGAGTTCGGTCTGGGTCAGCTTCGCCTCCATCGAGGACCAATCGAGCGCCGTGCTCGGGCCGCTCGCATCGGTCGGCCGGGAGTCGACGAGCTTGCGCACCTCGGAGACCCGGCCGAGCGCCAGCAGCAGCGAGATCCGCGTGGCGCTTGCCGGATCACCGCCGTCCGCGAGGCGCTGCGCGTCGAGCACGCGCGCACCTTCGAGATCGCCGAGCTCGATCCGGATCGCGCGCTCGCAACCTATGCGGGGCGCGATCAGGCTCCGGTCGTCGGCGTGCGCGATCTCGAGCTGCTTCAGCTCCTCGAGGGCCGCGCGCGCCGCGACGACGGTCGAGGTGTCGAGCAGGTAGCCGCATCGGCTCTCGAGCAGATCCGCGAGCACACTCGCGCTTTGCTGCGTGCGTGCGGCCGGGAGCGCCTCGTCGATCGTTCGCAGCGCCTGGCCGGCGCGGCCGTCGAGCCCTTCGAGGATCGACCGCTGCTCGGCGACGTAGGGATTCTTGAGAGACGCGGGATGGCCGGCGGCCCACGCCTGGAGTTGCCCGAGTCCCACCTCCGGACGCAGCCGCACCGCTTCGAAGCCCGAGCGCGTGAGCACGAACTGCTCGGGGATCTCGTCGGGGTGTCGTTCGAACTCCGCGCTTGCCCGATCGATCTCCGCTTCGCAGTCGGTGAACCGGCTGCGCAGGTTGCAGATCTCGTTCGCGAGCAGGACGTGCGAGAAGGCGAGCGTGCCGCGTGCCTCGCCGCGCTCGGCGAACGTGATCGACTTGTGCCACGCGGCGATCGCGCCCTCGTGATCGTTGCGCTGATTGAACACGCCGCCCATGACGGACCACGCACTCGCCAGCGTGGGATCGTCCCCCGAGCGCTCCGCGAGCGCGAGCCCCTGGCGCGCGAGGGCCTCGGCCTTGTCGGTGTTGCCCTCGGTGAGCGTCACCTCGGCTGTGTAGAACAGCACGTGCCCATCGATCGCCTGCTGCCGCCGGGTCGGATCGGTGGGCAGCGGATGGGGATAGCTCGTGCGGGGCTGGTCGAGGCAGCGCCCTGGTCGGCGCGGGGACACCGCCATGTCCTCGGCAACGCCGGCCTCGATGGCGGCCGTGGCACCGATCGACTCCGCCGCGAGGATCTCGAGGCGATCGTGCTGCGCGATCAGGCACGCGTTCACGAGGCCGCGCCGCACCGGATCCGGCTCCTCGCCCCTGCACTCCGTGGACGCGGCCGCGCGCAGCTCGGCGGCGAACCGATCGAGCTCGCCGAGCATCTTGCTCGCCGCGAGCTTCGGCCGCAGCCGCTGCCACGCCGCGAGCCCGCGCCCGGCGTGCGCGTCGCAATCGAGGTTCGCTCGCTCGGGTCGGCTCAGCACCATCGTCGCAACGAGCGCGACGATGGCGAGCACGCCCGCACCGGCGAGGATCCATCGCCACTTGGGCGAGGGATCGTGCCGGAGCGCGCTCAGCATGTCCTCGAGCGTGGGATGGCGCTCGTCGGGCCGCGCGCGCAGGCCACGCAGCACGACCTGACGCAGCCACGCCGGCACCGCGGTCCCTGCCGGTGCGGGTGAAACCCGGTTGTCCACGATCGCCCGGTAGATCGCCGTCAAGGTCAGGCCCGCGAACGGCCGCACGGCGTAGAGCGCCTCGTAGAGTGCGACCGAAAAGCTGAACTGATCGGTCTTGGCGTCGACCGCGCTCGCCTCGAACTGCTCCGGCGCCATGTACGCCGGCGTGCCCATGACCGCGCCCGTTCGCGTCAGCTGGAACGCAGCGCCGTCGGAGTCACGCCCGTCAGGCGCGTCACGGCCGAGCACCGGGGTCGACTGCCGCGCCGTACCATCGAGCCGCACGAGCCCGAAGTCCGTGACGCGCGACCGGCCATCCTTGCCCATCAGGACGTTCGCCGGCTTGAAGTCGCGGTGCACCATCCCGGCGGCATGCGCGGCGATCAGCCCCGCGCCGGCTTGCAGGAACACACCGACCACCTCCCGCCACGGCCGCGGGGTGTCGAGCCAGCCGTCGAGTCCTTGGCCATCGACCAGCTCCATCGCCACGAACACGGAGCCATCGTGCGTCCCGACGTCGAACACCGCGACGACGTTCGGATGCGCCAGCCGCGCGATCGCCCGGCCCTCGCGCAACAGCCGCTCAGCTGCTTCTCCCCCCGACGCGTCCGGACGCAGCACTTTCACCGCCACCTTGCGATCGAGCTCTGGATCGACGGCGGCATACACCACACCCATCCCGCCCTGCCCGAGCACATCGAGGATCACATAACGTCCGACCGTCGTGCCGCGCGCCAGCCGACCCGCGACGAGCGTCGCGACCGGCCCGACAACGGCCACCGTCGGAGACAGCGCGAGCCTTTCGCCGCTGCCCACGGGCATCGTCTGATCCAGCGATCCGGTGCCCGAGCCACGCACGGCGAACAGCAGCAGGTGACGACACGATGGGCACGAGTCGACGTGCTCGTCGACCTCGGTGGCGCGCTCCGGCGACAGCTGTCCGTCGATGAATCCGAGGACGGTTTGTTCGGCGAGGCACTCCATGTTCACCCGGCGGATTGCGAGCTTAGCGCGCCATCCGCGGGTCCTGTCGTTTTCCGTGCAAAACGCCGCGGCGGTCCGCGTCTGTGGGAGCGCCCACGAAGGGCGAGCGCAACACCGCGATGAAGCCCCTGACGTTCCACAAGGAAGCTCCCATGATTCGATCCGCTAACCCGTTCGTGATCTCGGCTGCGCTGCTCGGCGCCGTCGGCTGCCAGGCCTCGACTCAGGCCAAGTTTGTGATCCCGCCCCATACGCAGCTGATCGTCAACGGTGACCCGGTCACCGTCGGCAACGACGGCTCCACGACGATGTCCGCCTTCGGGTGGGGCGGTGCGAGCTACAAGATCGTGCGCGACGGTAAGGCCGTCAGCTCCGGCAAGCTCGAGACCAAGTTTCGCCCGATCTCGCTGATCTGGCCGCCGTTCGGCGTGCTCTACGTGCCGCAGGGGCTCGACGACGGGCGCACCTACGATCTCACGAAGGCGACCCGGACGTCGAAGAAATAGCCAGCGCACCGTGGCGTACGCCGCCGCATCCGCCGGTTACAGTCAGCGGCGGTGACAGGGTCTGCTCGCATCACCGCGCTGTGCGCGCGTGCACGCCTCGAGTGCCCCGAGCTGGCGCTCGGCGATGACGCGCTCGGCGCGCACCTTGTCGCGATCCACGGCGACGCGCTCGCAGCGCTCGACCTCGACCAGCTCCATGCCGGCGATCTCCGGCTCGTGGCCGCTTGTCTCCAGGCGGACCCTGCCGCGCTCGACCTCCTGGACCGCCGCTACCTCAGGGGGCTCACGGGCGTGCTCCGCACCGTCGATCCCTCACCGAGCTTCGCCGACGAGGTGATCCAGGTGGTGCGGCACAAGCTGCTCGTCGCCGACGGTGCCACCCCCGCGAAGCTCGCGAGCTACGCCGGGACCGGTCCGCTCGGCGGCTGGCTGCGCGTCACCGCGCTGCGCACCGCGCTCGGGCTCCGCCGTCAGAACTGGCGCGAGGTCCCAGTCGAAGATCGGCTGGCGATGGTGGAGCACGGCGCCCGCACGCCGCACCAGGACGTCGCGCACGCGCAGCACGCCGCGGCCCTGCGCGAGGCGCTCACCGCGGCGGTCGCCACGCAGCCGAGCCGGATGCGCACGCTGCTCCGGTACTACTACCTCGACGGCGTCGGCGTCGAAGAGCTCGGTCGCCTCTACCGCGTCCACGCGAGCACGGTGTCGCGCTGGCTGAGCTCGACGCGAGAGGCGATCCTCGACGAGACCCGGCGACGGATCGCCGCTTCGCTCGCCCTCGCCGAGTCGGAGGTCGAGAGCATGCTCGGCCTGTCGGGCAGCCTCGAGATCAGCCTCGGCACCCTGCTGCGAACCAATCCGGGAAAATGATCCGGAACGATAAACGCCCTTCGGCGTGAACTGAAGGGCGGCCGAATTTCCATTTCACGCGACGTTATTTTGTGGAGCGGTCAGGCCTTCGAGCAGCAGCTCGAAGTAGTGATGCTCGGATCCGCAGCAAGCTCGTCTCGCTCATCTCCATGATGGCCGTCGTCCTCGCACTGACCTGCCTCACCCTGTACAAGGTCGATCTCGGCGACCGCGTCGATCGGATCGGTGGCTCGTCGACGGTCACGACCTGGGGCGACCAGAGCGGAATCGCCGCGCCGCTCCTGCAGATCCAGAACAACCAGGTTGCGTCGTCATGTGCGTGGGCTCGATCGGGGTGAGCTTGTTGGTCATGGTCGTGCTCAGTGAACGCCGGTGGGGACCTGGTACTCGACCGCCGTGGCGTGATTCGCGTTGAGCGCAGCGCCAAGCTCGAACACCCACAGGTTCGATCCGAACATGTCGCACATGTCGTGCCGGGGCTCGAAGCAGACGTAGAACGGGATCGGCGCGCCGGGGCCGAGCACGACGCTGTATCCGGCCCACGTCGGGCAGCCGCCTCCAGGCAGCTGCATCTCGAGCCGGCTGCCGACGAGCTTGTAGCCCTGCTCGGGCTTGAACGCGACCGCACCGGCGGGGCAGCTGTCGAGCACGAGCCCGACGTAGGCGTTGCCGTCCGTCTTGAGCGCGAACTTTGGATCCTTCGACCGATCGATCGGGGTGGCACGTGCCTGTGGCGGTGCGGTGGGCGCGGCTCGCGGTGCGGCCAGCGGTGTGGGATCGGGCTGGCGGACGGGCGCGGTCGGGGTTTCGGTGCCGCAGGCCGTGAACGCGAGGAGCAACAAGCAGTGGGCGGTCGTCTTCATCCCCGTTGATGCGAGTGCCTCGTGGATTTTGCGGTCGATCCGCAACAAACGCTCAAGTATTCGGACTCATTGACGAATCGTGCGTCGAGACCCAGGGCTTGCATCGTCCAAGAGCTTCAAGGAACTCGCATCGCACAAAGTGGGCTCGTGCGCGGCGGTACGAACGAGTCAGTGCGTGTGGTGGTGGTGCACGTCGGGCGCGTGCTCGTGATCGTGCTCGATTCGATCGTGGCGGTGCGGGTGGGCGTGCTCTCCGACGGCGGCAGGATCGTGATGATGATGGTGGTGCGCGTCGTCGTGCGTGTGGACGTGATCGTGCTCGATTGGCTCGTGCACGTGCCCGTGCGTGTGGCGCTCGGTGGCGTGGAGGTAGACACCGATCCCGAACAGCGCGACGGCGCCGATCGTCCATGCAGTCGGGTGACGATCGCCTAGCCCATACGCGAGGCCGGCGCCGATGAACGGTGCCAGCGCGAACACCGAGCCGGTGCGGCGCGGCGAGCACGTTCAAACGCTGTTTTGGTTGGGCGGGTCTTAAGGTAGCAGCGAGCGCGGGTGCCAGGACCAGCTCCGGAACGAGGCTGGAACGTAAGGCTGCCTACGTTCGTCCGGAACCAGGGCGGACGAGTCCACGCCGGTCGCCGTCGGTGGCTGCTACGAAGCTTCGTCCCACGAGAGCTCGGTCTGGGGTGGGTCACGGGCCGGCGCGAACGTGGCCGGCTCGGCGGGGAGCCCGAGCGTGGCCAGCAGCGTGCGCGCAATGGTTGGATTGGCGACGACCGCCACGACACTGCGGCGACCACCGCACGGGCAGCGAAGTACGTCGTCGACGAACACGCGGCGCAGGAGGTCGGCCCACGGCTATGCGCTCTCGACGATGGCGAGCTCGATCGGATCGGCACCGGCACCGAGCATTCGATGGCGGCGACCGCGGCCGACGAGCCGGTACCGCTCGCGCCGGCCACGGTTCCCGCGCCCCCGCAGCCAGCGAGACACCACCCGCTGCCGTCGGAGATCCAGTCCCGGTTCGGCGCGATCGCTCGATCGCTTCGACCCTGGCGCTCGTCGGCCTCGGTGCGATCCTCGCCGGCGGCTCGACCTACCTGCTGGTCAGGGGCGTCGGCACGGAGACCGCCGCTCCGGTCGCGGCCGTCGACCGATCGAACGACGCGCGACGTCCGGCCGTCGCGGCGATCATCCCGCCACCCGACGCACCCGACGCCGCGCGCGCGGTCGTCCCCGATCCGCTCGCGACACCGCCGGACGCCGGACCGTCGGATGCCCGGACGCCGGATCCGGGACGCACCGGACGCAGTGGACGCCTGGTGGCCGCCGCGCCTCCGGCGAACCAAGGATCCGGATCAGCCGCACGGACCAAGCCGGTCGAGGATCCGAGCATCCGTCGCAAGGTCACCGTCAACTCGACGCCGTGGTCGTACTTCACCGTCGACGGCGACCCGAGCCAGCATCAGACGGTCGAGACCATCGAGCTGACGCCGGGTGCGCATCGGCTGCGGTTCAACAATCCGGCGGCCGGACTGACCCGCGAGGTCACGATCGAGGTCCCCGCGGACCGCGACTTCAAGTACGTCGCGAACCTCAACGAGTGAAGATGCCGATTCGGCTCAGGCGAGCGTGTCACCGGCGAGCCCGCCACGAAGCTCGCACCGTGCTAGCCAAGGCAACCGCGCTCTCATGCAAATCGATCTCTACCCGCCGATGCCGAGCCGCCCGTGTCGGTTCTGCCTGAGCCTGCAAAATGGCTCCGTGTTCGCTGACTTCGACGTCGTGCCCGGCGGTCGCGTCGTCGCGGTCCGCGTGTCGTTCGATGGCTTTGGCTGCTGCGACACGCCCGACGCGAGCAAGATGAACCCGCGCGACTCCGCGGTGCTGACCGCGATGGTCGAGCGAGGCGTCATCGATCCTGCTGCCGAGCGCGCTCTGCGGACCTATTTCAAGAACAACTGCGACGTGATCTGGAACGACGCGCTCGAGGAGCACGACCTCATCTGATCTTTCGTTCGACCACAGGCGCCGAGGATCCATTCGTTGCTCGACGCGTTCGTGAAGCGGCTCGAGCTCGGTGATCGCGGCGTTCGTGTCGATCCGCTGGAAGGGAAGCAACGATGAGCGCCTACGAACGCTACGACAACGCGGCCGGTGCGAAGCGGTGGTCCTACGCCAAGCGGGTGACGCTGACCGACGGCACGAAGACTCGTGTTCGTGGCACCCCCGCGATCAACACGAAGGCCGCGGCCCTCGAGGCCGAGCGCACGCACGTCGAGCGCGTTCTCAACCCGGCCCCCGTCGTCGCACCCGCGGCAGTTCGCCATCGAATGACCGACGTGCTGGATCGGTTCCTCACGGACTACGTGACGATAGCGAACAACAAGGGCTCCGAGCGCGCGACCAAGACCAGCGCGATCGAGCGCTACATCCGCCCCGCATTCGTCGAACTCTACATCGACGAGATCACCGCCGAGAAAGTCGAAGCCTTTACCGCGAAGCTACGCCGCACGGCGAGCGCGCGGAAGGACGAGAACGGCGATCCGGGGCTGCTCGGCGTGAAGTACGTCAACAACATCCTCCAGACACTGCGCAAGTGCCTGCGGTGGGCTCACAAGCTCAAGTGGCTCACCGAGGTGCCGGAGATCGATTTCTCGAAGGTCGACACCGAGGGCTATCGCTACCTGGAGCCCGACGAGCTCGACGCGCTATGCGCCCCACTCCCACCATGACACAACAAGACGCTGTGCCTCGCGACGATTCGAACCTAGCTAGATATGCTCCTCTAAACTTAGTCAAAGCTCGATCTCGTTCTCGAGCGACTACGCCAAGCGAAGACCTCGACGGCTCGTTCGGATCACTCTCCTGCGTGCTTCCACTTGGCCAGCGCACGTCGTGCTCTATCGACTAGCTCGCTATATTCTATCCCCATCGGAGACAAGTTATAGGTACCTGAAATAAGGTCTCTGTACATTTGTGAGTCCTTGATTGTCACAAATCTAACCATCTCTTTCAGGGCACTCATCGTCTCCGCTTTTGACATTAGGACGTGGAAAAGAAGTAGCGAGGCGAGCTGATTTTTCGGAGCCAGCAGAACAGCTTGGCGCGCGTGCATCTCTGCCTCGTCATACGAGCACAGCTCCTTCAGTATATGACCAGCCTGAAGATGGGAATGGATAATGAACTTCCGCTGAGAGAGAGGATCAAGGATGATCGCCTCATACGCTTTCACGGCTTCAATACTTCGCCTTTGATCGCGGAGCAGGCACGCCTCCGTAAATCTCGTCTCCTCATCGACGTTCACTGTGCTTCTGGAGCCTGTTCTGGTTCGCAGACACCGCCCTCATCGTCCTCAGCCGTCACGTCGGCACCGCTCTTGATCCCCCGAAGTTCATTTGCGAGTTGATCTGCAGACTTGGTGGTCGATTCGATTGTTGCGTCCCCGACGCCTTTAGATCGCGCGCGACCTTGACCAGACTCGATCCCTTGAAGCTGATCGTTCGCAGCGTCAACGCCGGGGTTCTGGGTCTTGCGCCCGGTCGCGTGGTTGACCTTTGTGTCGGTAGTGATTTCCTCAGCGTCCACGTCACTGCTGAACCTGGTGGATTTTGAAGCAATCGGCTCCGATTTGCCCTGTTCCAATTCCATTTGCCTAATAAGAGTTGCTCCGTACCGTGCGATAGCTTGGTTCGGTCCTCTGTCATAGGCGATGCCACCGTTTGACGAGTGGGTAGCAACCTCATACGCCCCGAACGCTAGCACTCCAACAGCTGCTACTGAGATTGTGATCGGCGATGTGACCACGGCACCGATGCCGCCCGCGACCGCACCGGCTGCTGCGCCCAAGCCACTCACAAAACCGGCCATGGTGATATCTCGGCCGTCAGGATCTACGTAGCGCAACGGGTTGCCAAGATCGAAACTGTAGAGCTGCGCCCGACGTGGCGCAATCCAAGCAGAGTCTGGGGCAAATCGATACTTCGGGTCCGACTGAGTCCAAGTCAGTGCGTAGCGATCAAAGTAGCGATATCCGTAGTAGGTAAGATTGCTGCTCTTGTCGATTATCATGTTGTTCATGCGACGATCGTGCACGGAGGTGCCGGCACTACGACCTCCACCATTCGTCGCCTCGATGATCTCGCCGAATGGCGCATACGAAAAGCTCGCGTTAGTCGTGCCTGTTGCCTGCGCAATGGTTCCTAAAAGATTATTGCCGAGTCCGTTAAACTGATATTCGATCGTCGGAAGAACTGCTGTTGTTCTTGCGAGTCTGGCAACCGGAGTTACCATCGCGATGTGAGCGTAGGCAAGAGTTGGATTTCCAGCGGGGTTGTAGATGGCTTCGGTATCGCCAATAAACCAGTCCATTTCACTGACAGCTCCACTGCTTGACCGGTCCACCACGTTGGTTCGATGGCCGTCCTGATCGTACCAGTACTCTCCAGCGGTTTGGACGACTCCATTCAGCTTCAGCACGGACCGACGCAGCTTGTTGGCCCCATCATAGGTGTACTCGGTCTTCAGGCCAGTGCAATTGGTGATCGGACCACCCATACATCGCGCGACTTGGTTGCCTTTGACGTCATACGAGTAGGACGAAAACGTCGCCCCCCCTGAGGTGTTTACGAGTGCGGTGACCTGCTCAGGGTCGGACCCTCCATACACGTAACTGACATTGCGCGGCTTTATATCTGTTCCCGGGGAATTCGCGTTGCTCTCGTTGACGCTTGTAAACCGGCCTGCCGTTCCATAAGCGTAGGTGCCACTGAAGTATCCCGATGTCGGTGAGATAGCGGTGAGGAGTTGCCGTCGGTTATCGTAGGTGTAGTCGAAGGTCTTGCTGGGTGTGGATCTGATCCTGAGCAGCGTCGACGAGATCCGGAACGCGGCGTAACGGAGCGCGTGACTTGAAAGGCGGGCAGAGCCGTGCCATCGAGGGTTTTCCAAGACTCACTCGACAGAAGG
>Ga0123336_10004116_pt1 | contig 11965 bp, 9 predicted proteins | sample SSSSmetaG_FD_96466 | JGI IMG/M metagenome (GOLD analysis project Ga0123336, IMG submission 96466) | Glacier valley bacterial and archeal communities from Borup Fiord, Nunavut, Canada, to study Microbial Dark Matter (Phase II) - ​SSSS metaG | ecosystem: Environmental > Aquatic > Freshwater > Ice... | reverse complement strand
TATCAAGGAACTTGTTTGTTTCATCACATGCCTTCTTTTAAAATTTAAGCGTTGCGGCTCCGCCTCAAAACGATCCAGGTACTGCCTGGCTGCAGAATCGGTACTGGCCGCCATTTTGCGTCTTTGCGTAGCCCTTTCCCGCCTCCACTGTTGTTCCCCACAGACCGGGCTCTATGCCCGGCCATCCAAAAGCCTTCACAGGTTGCATTTATGTTTACTGTCCGTCTCAGTGTAAAGTCCAAGATGTCAAAACGGCGTCAAAAGACAAGTCCAGTAATTTACGCCATGCTTTCGGAAGACGCTTGCAGGAGCCTAAACATAATTCATCATGACCGCTCTCGGAATCTGGTCTGAAATTGATTCAATATATTGAAGGGATTCGACCGGCCAAGGAAGGCGACGGCCCTTGTCGTGCAACTCGGATGTTTGGAATCTTGCCGCAGGGCAAATTTGTAGCGAACAAGGGAGAACAATGACATGCAGTTGAATTTGAAAAGTCTTCTCGTAATCGCACTCGGAGCTGTGCTGGGCACCGCGAGTGCAATTGCCCAGGAGGCTACAGTGCCTCCCCCCCAGAGCGAAACGTCAGGCAAGATGGCTGGCATGGGCGACCAGAGCATGCAAATGATGGCAATGCATGAAAAGATGATGGCCGACATGAAGGCGTCGGGCGCAAAGATGGATCTGAAGGTCGCGGCAATGAATGCCGCTACGGGTGCAGCAAAGACAGATGCCATCGCCGCCGTTATCAACGAAATGGTATCGCAGCAGAAAGAGATGATGGCCAAGATGGCGTCCATGCACGGCCAGATGATGGGGCATATGGCGCATCCCGATGGGCCGATGAAGGGCATGGACATGGGCAAACGTCCGGCAGACCTCCCCAAGTAGAATCCTGCCCAAACACAAGGTATGACGGCACAGTGGCCACTTCCAACGGACCATCGTAGTGATCCTCCTGGGGCCGTGCTCGATGCAAAACGAAGGGGACCGAAAAGTAATCTCGTTCTCGGATTACCACGTGGAGTATGGCATTTTCAAAAAGAGATGATATGGCAAATACAACGGTTGTAAAAGATCCAGTCTGTGGCATGGATGTAGACGTAAATTCTGCTGCTACTAAGAGCGACTACAAGGGGCAGACTTACTATTTCTGTTGTTTGGGCTGCAAGGCTAAATTCGACGCCGCCCCGGAGTCAACTTTGCGGGAATCTGGAGACAAGGCCAAAAGCGGCGGCTGTGGCAGCGGCTGCGGTTGCGGATGAAGTTATCGAGTCAGAAATTGACATGAGAGCAAAACAAACCCTTGATTGAGCCATCGCGAGATGAGGTAGCGAAGAGGGCCTAGTCTATTTATATAGAGGAAGGGTGCCCACAAGGACACGACTTGCCGAATTAGGTGCAAGCCGAAACGCAGACACGGCCTTCCGGTTCCCATCAGCCAGAACCGGAGGTGCGTAACAACAATTCCGGACATGTCTCAACGGCCACCAGCACGATGACAGACGCGCCGCGAGAGTACATTTGTCCAATGCACCCTGGATTGTTCGTAGCGCACCATGAAGTTTCCCCCTCTGCGGAATACACAGCATGTTTTCCCACTTCGGATGCTGGAGATTTTCTTTTGAAACTTGGCCGTATTTAGGGGTCGTTTTACGCTAAGCCGTGGGTGCATAAACTTGTCCAGGGACTTCTGCAGAATCAACGTAGCACCGTAATGAAGCGGCCACCGAAACGATGAGCACGATGGGACCGACGTCCCGTCGTCAGAAAAACCCCGCAACAAATAATCCCCAGGAATCGTAAGAATTCAATTGATCTAAACCAGCGCAACAGGGCGAGCGGCCCATAAACTAGGAAAAGCTCTTGTGCCGTACATCTTGTCCCGCGGTACAAAAGTGGGATAAACGGCCCCAAAGCCTCCGTATCCTGACTCAGTAAAGCCGCTGCCTGCCAGGTATAGGAGATAAGACGCTCAAACCGTCATCGGATTTCGCGATGAGACGAGATTCCCAAAAGAGTCGGTAACCGATCCTCGGATGATTGAATTGGATGCTGTTTTTAAAAAAAGAAAGAGCACACCTTGCGGGGTAAGGACAGTCCCATCCCATCTGGAATATCCGCGGAGCCTGTACAAGTATCTGCACAGCAAATCGCGGTGTAGAAAGACCTGAGGCGGTAATGATGATACCTGCGTTGAATAGCTCAATACTGCTGTAAGCGGGAAGAACGGCGTTTATCTGAGAAGGACTGACAAAGATGAGTTAGGCAGATTGGCATGTTACGAATTGTGCGGAGCATACTTGCACTGTCACGCCAGATAAGATTGTAGGCAATGACGTTGTATTATCGATCGTCGTTGCAGACGAAAACCCCGAGCCGAAAACGCTAACGATCGACCCGCTGGAAACTTTGGCCCGATAGTTGGCTGCGTTTACCACGGCAGATATCAAAGCCTGCCCGGAAGCGACGGAACAGACCAACCCGAGCGCGGCGGTTCCACACCATCCGTAAATTCTATCGAGCATATTGGAGAACTGTAAGCGACTCGAAGGGCCATCAGGCGGGAGTGAGGCGTGCCTTGATGACAGCGGAGGCGGCTTTTTCAATCGCTTTGCTCCCTATCTTGCCTCGCACCACGGGCACGGAGGATCTTTGGAAGCCCGTGCGATTCTGCTGAGACAATTTTGCCGTTCTTGGTAAGTATCACTCCTTGGCATACCTATCCCTTGATCAGGCGTTTGGCTTCGTCGCTTCTTTTCGGGTGGCAAACACACTGGGCACGCTCGTACCGGACTAATTTACAATCCGGCGGCCCTCGGCCTGGTCCCGTATGATGTGAACGGTCTTCGTCGCCATCTAAAGCACTGGGGAATCATTCCCCAGCAGTGCCCGCCTGACAATCTTGATCGGCGGGAAACCCTCTTTCATAAAGCGATTATGAAACTCTTCGAGCGAAAAATCTTTGCCCTTCATCGCTTTGTAGTCTTCCCGCAACTTCAGAATCTCAAGCTTCCCCAGCGTGTAATACAGGTATGTGGGGTCTGAGGTGCCTCGCTTCGTTTCGCGCTCTCCATTCGCGCGTGAGGCGTAACCCTCTTTCACGAAAAAGTCGATTCCCTGCTCCATGGTCATTTTGCCGGTGTGCATCTGAATCCCGACAATAAAGCGGGCATTGCGTAGCAGCGCATCCTGCAACTGACCCAGCCGCAGCTTCAAGTCGCCTGCGCCATAACCTTCATCGAGCATCATCTGTTCCGAATAGTGCGCCCAGCCCTCCGCATTGCTGCTGGCGCCCAGAAGCTTGCGCACCTTCGATTGCACATTCTGCATCCACAGGAATTGGACGTAGTGACCCGGATACGCCTCGTGCACGGCGGTGCTGATAATGGTGCCGCGGTTGAAGGCCTCCATGTGCTCTTCGGTTTGCTTAGCGCTCCACCCTTTTTCAGGTAGCGTTACGTTAAAGAACGCTTCCTTTGCCGTTTTCTCGTAAGCCCCCGGCGTATCCATCGACGCGAAGGTCAACGCCCGCAAAAAGGGCGGCGTCTCTTCCAGAATTGGGCGCACTGGCGAGGGAATCGTGATGATGTGCTTCGATTGAATGAAATCGGCTAAGCCGCCCAGCGTGTCGCGGAAAGTTTGCAGCAGTTTGTCCGGCGCTGGATGATCCCGGTTAATCTCTTCCAGAATCTGGGCCGCGGTCTTTTTTGCATCCACTTTGGCGGCTACGTCTTTGAACGCTTTCTGGTTCTCCCGCAGATTGCGCATACCAATCTCCAACAGACGGTCCAGCGGGATATCCACCATTTCCTCATAGCTCAGCTTTTTGCTGAAGAGGTCCGCACCCAAACGGAAATCGCCCTTGGACTTAGGCAGCAGTTCGGTCTTCAAGTAAAGCTCATACTGCTTCAGGGAATCAATCACCAGCGTGTTCATCTTCTTGAATTCCGCCAGCAGAGCCTGATCGGTAACTTTGTTGAATGCGAGCGGCACGTCGTTCTGAAAAAAGCTGATGATGCCGGGCATTTGCTCCATCGCAATTTCGGTATAGATCCTGGGCGGATTCGACAAGTTCGCGCGAGCCGCCTCAAACACGGCAGGCATCTGGCGCTCCCTGGCGATCACGCTGCGGAGACGCTCCTCAGGCGAGGCGAAGTTGCGGCTGATCAGCGTGAAAATGCTGCTCGATACTCCGCTTGAATACTTGTCCGGATTCTTCTCCCAGCCCCGAACCTGCTCCAATTCGAGGAGTGTGGCGCGGATATCGCCCAACACCAGATCGCGGTCGGCAGTATCCGACGGCGTCTTAACGGCAATCGCGCCAAACGCCTTCTCGGCTTTGTGAAGCGCGGCGATCCGCTCCTGCACGGAAGCTTTAGAATACTCTTCCAACTTGCGGTCGTACTGGTGAAACCCGGCCTGGGTTCCATCGCTGGGACGGTACTTAAAATAGACGTCGTCAAAATAACGGTCTACCTGTTCCGTCAGTGTCTGCGCGTTCAGGACAGAGGTCATTGTGAGAGCGAGCAAGAGATACCGCATCTCTCTACGGTATGATGTTTCGTTCCCATGCGAAAAATCCCTCTGCTTTTCGCGCTAGCTTTGTCTGCGGGACACGCCGCTGCACAAGCCGCCTCCTATCCCGAACCGGTCAGTGCCGATTTCACCATCCCGCAATTCCGCTTTGCCAGCGGCGAAACCTTGACCAATTTGAAACTGCACTACACCACCATCGGCAAGCTGAATGGCAACAATGCCGTGCTGATTCTGCATGGCACGGGCGGCTCCGGGCGCGGCTTCCTCTCCGACCGGTTCGCGGGCAATCTTTTCGGTGCGGGTCAACCTCTCGATGCCGCGAAGTACTTCATCATTCTGCCCGATGGCATCGGGCACGGGGAATCCAGCAAGCCTTCTGACGGTCTGCACGCACGGTTTCCCCGCTACGGCTATTCCGATATGGTCACCTCTCAGTACAGGCTGGTCACGGAAGCTTTGGGTGCCAGGCATCTGCGCCTGGTGATGGGCACTTCCATGGGTGGAATGCAATGCTGGATGTGGGGCGAACGCTATCCGGCCTTCGTGGACGCGCTGTTCCCCCTGGCAAGCGCGCCGGTCCAGATTGCCGGACGCAACCGCATGATCCGCCGCACCATTATCGATTCCATCCGCCGCGACCCGGAATGGAAAGAAGGCAATTACGATATGCAACCGCGGGGCCTGACGACAGCCATGTACGGCCTGATGTTCATGCTGAGCGTGCCTCTCGAATGGCACGCGGAAGCTCCCACTCAGGCCGAGGCCGACCGTTTCTTCGATGACTGGATCCGAAACCGCCGCGCTGCCTACGATGCCAACGATCTGCTCTACCAGTTCGAAGCTTCTGAAGACTACGATCCCTCGCCAGATCTTGAAAAGATCACCGCGCCCCTGTTTGCGGTCAACTCCGCTGACGATCAGGTAAATCCGCCGGAACTGGGAATTCTGGAGCGCGAGATCAAAAGGGTGAAGCGGGGCCGCTACATACTGCTCCCCATCACTTCCGCCACGCGCGGCCATGGCACGCATTCACTGCCGGAAATCTGGGGCGGGTACCTGAAAGAACTGTTAGTCTTATCGAAATGACCAGACTGCTCAGGCTGCTGCTCCCCGCCGTGGTGGTATCCTCACTACCGGCACAACAGGTATCGGAGAAATACCACGACGCCGCAACCAAGCTGATTTCCATGGCACAGCAGGACGAAGAAGGCCTGGACCGCCTGGAATACCTGTGCGACCGGATTGGCAATCGCGTGAGCGGCTCGGCCTCGCTCGAAAAAGCGATCGATTGGGCGGTTGCGGAGATGAAGAAGGCGGGCTTTGAGAACGTCTAGAAGATTCCCGTGAAGGTGCCGCACTGGGTGCGGGGCCACGAATCCGCGGTACTGGTGAGCCCTTCGGACCGGTCGCTGCATATGCTGGGGCTTGGCGATAGCGTAGGCACGGGCAATGCGGGCATCACCGCCGACGTGGTGGCAGTGTCATCGTTCGAGGAAATGGCAGCTCTTGATAAGATCAAGATTGCGAGGAAAATTGTACTCTTCAACGCTCCGTTCGTGAGCTACGGGCAGACCGTGATGTACCGGACCGGAGGTGCTTCACGCGCCGCTGCGCTGGGAGCCGTCGCGGTACTGGTCCGCTCCATCACGCCGCTTAGCTTGCGCAGCCCGCATACCGGCGTGATGATCTATGAACCGAACGCGCCCAAAATTCCGGCGGCGGCACTCTCCGTGGAAGATGCGGAAAGCCTGGCGCGCCTGTACAAGCGTGGCGTGCCGGTTCGCGTGAAGCTCACCATGGAAGCGAAGATGCTTCCCGATGCCGATTCCTTCGATGTGATCGGTGAGATCCGCGGCAGTGAGAAGCCGGAAGAGATTGTGGTGCTTGGCGGGCATATCGATTCCTGGGACATCGGGCAGGGCGCGCAGGATGATGGTTCTGGAATCATGGCGGCCATGCAGGCGGTTTCACTCATTAAAAAGGCCGGTCTGCGGCCCCGGCGCACCGTGCGCGTGGCATTCTGGACGAATGAAGAGAACGGTGGAGCGGGTGGAATCGCGTATGCCAAGTGGGCCGCGAATGCAGCAAAAACGCATGTCGCCGCTATTGAGATGGACGGCGGGGCCGAGAAGCCAACCGGGTTTGGTTTCGGCTCCGGCGGACCGGGCGGGGGAAGACGTCGCGCTTTGCCGCCAGGGGCGCCCACCCCCGCCCCGGAAGCACCGCCGGCCACCCCGGCGACAACCGACGCAGCATTTGCGCGCGTGGTCGAAATCGGCAAGCTGCTGGAACCCATTCAGGCCGGCGCCATCCGGCGCGGAGGCGGCGGTTCCGACATCGGGCCCTTGATGCAGGCGGGGGTCCCCGGCTTCGGCATGGCCACGGTAGGAACGCACTATTTCGATTGGCACCATACCGACGCCGACACGTTCGACAAGATCAACCGGCAGGATTTTAAGAACTGTTCCGCGGCTTTGGCGGTAATGAGCTTCGTACTGGCGGACATGCCGGAACGGCTCTCCGAGATGAACTAGAAGCTACGCGGAAGCAGGCTTGCGAACGGGTGGGGCGGCGCAGCAAGTTGCGGTACAAATCGGCGGCTGCGGGTGTTCGACATAGTCGCGAATCATCGCGATGAATTGCGGGTCGGTGCCGACCGTGGGAATGCGTCGCATCTCAATTCCCAACTCGTGGCAGGTTTCCCGTGCTTCCGTATCAAGGTCGTAAAGCACTTCCATGTGGTCTGAGATGAATCCAACAGGAACGATAATCACTTTCCCTGGGCGCTTGGACCGGAGCCAGTCATTGATATCCGGCTCAAGCCAGGGTTGGCCCGGCGCGCCGCTTCGGCTCTGGTACACCAGTGTTCCGGGGCCGATCAGATTACAAGCTTCCTCCAGCTGGGCCACATAACGGCTGGTGTCCGCCATGCTTTGGGGAATGCTATGGGCTGTATAAACCACTTCGGCATCCGGCCATTCGGCAAGCGCTTCAGTGACCCGGTCGCGCATGGGATTCAGAAAGCCCGGGTTGTTATAAAACTGCGGAATCTTGGTAATCCCCGGCGCACCCTCCCCCACCTCTGCTTGCGCGCGCGCGATATCTTCGCGGTATTGGCGGCACCCGGAATAGGAGCTATAGGCCGACGTAAAGAATGCCAGCGCGTTCTGAATGCCGTCATCGCGCATCTGGCGGATGGTGGCGGGCAGCATCGGGTGCCAGTTGCGGTTGCCCCAATAAATTGGCAGCGCGATCTCTTTCCGAAGCGCTTCAATCAGTGCGCGATTCTGATCGTTAATGGGGCTGCGGCCACCCAGATGGTAATAGTGTTCAGCCACCGCCAGCAGCCGTTCCCTGGGCACGTTGCGGCCTCGCAGAACGTTTTCAAGAAACGGGATTACATCCTCGCGGGATTCAGGGCCGCCGAATGAGACGATGAGGAGCGCTTGGTAAGGAGAGGTCATTGGACAACTGCAATGGGTCGAACAGGAGCTCCGGTGCCGCCCTCAATCTTCAGCGGCGCGGCGATGAACAGGAACTCAGTAATACGATGGGCCGCAAGCTCTTCGAGATTGAGATTTTCAATCAGATGTATGCCCCGTTCGACCAGCATGTGAACGTGAACCGGCATTCCAGCATCGGGAACACGTTCAAACGCGACCGTATCGGATCCCGCGGCGAAGATACCCCGGCTACTCAACCACTGCGCGCCGCGAAGCGCCGGACCGGGACCATGAACTTCAGAGATGTAGCGGCGCGAATCACGCCAGAAATTAGCCCATCCCGTGCGTAACACAACGATGTCGCCTGTATTGATCCCGACAGAGGTTAAGCTAGCTGCTTCTTCCAGATGTTCGGGTGTGATTTCGAAATCGGCCGGGAGCGTCGGAACCTGAAGAAGCCCCGCGATATCGAGCAACACGGCACGCCGCAGAACCGGTGCCACGCCCGCAATGGAGTGCGTTGGAATTCCACCCGAAAACGACTGTGCATCCACAACACTATGTCCATTGAAGAAGCGGCCATTGCAGGAAAAGTGGTTCAGAGCATCCATGTGAGTGCCGGTGTGGCCGCTCATGGAGATGCTGTCGGCCGCTGAACTCATTCCGGATTCGTGGCTGAAATCGCCATGCAGCTTCGTCAGGGAGAAAAGGAAGGGCGGGTGCGCCGGATGACGGGGCATCCCGACGAAATATGGCTGGGCGAGATCGAAAACGCGCGCGCTGGATAAATCAGGAACTGTTCCCACTTCGGGCTAATCCTGCTTGGAGTAATAGTACGTGTACTTGCTATACAGTTCAGAGGCGCGTGCCCCATTGGCCACAATGCCGAGCACATTGTTTTCGCACAGCGATTGCATGGCGCGGATCACGTTGTCGTAAGTGGTTGCGCCAATACGGACCACCATCAGGACGCCATCCGTTATGGTGGAAAGCAGGTTCGCGTCTGCCGAAAAAAGCAGCGGCGGAGTATCGATAATGACCCAGTTGAAAATGCGCGGAAGGCTTTGGACCAACGTCTTCACCTGCCGCAAGTTCAGGAGTTCCAGCGGATTCTTCACCGGGCTGCCCGCGGGCAGGAAATAGAGGTTGGAATTGCCGATCCGCTTGATGGTATTTTCGAGCGGAACGCCATCCAGCAGGTAATCGGAAAGGCCCGGTCCGCGGTCAGCCTGAAACAGGTTATGAACCACGGGGCGGCGAAGATCGAAATCAGCAAGCAGGACCGCGTTTTCGGCAAGCTGGGCTTGGGCCATGGCCAGATTTGCGGCAGTGAAGGTCTTGCCTTCGGCCGGCGAGGCGCTGGTAACGACAATCGTATGGATATTCTGCTGGCCCTGAATGTGGTTCAGGCGCGTGCGCAGGCTGCGAAACTCTTCACCCGGCATCTCATGCAGGCGGTCGAGATCGATCAAATGGGATTCCGGCGCAACCCGGAACGGAATCTGCTGCACCTTGTCCAGGAAACCGGCAAATTCAATTTCCTGAGGAACTGCTGCCCGGGGATTGACGTTCAGATCCAGGTAGCCAAGCGAATCTTCAACAGGAGCGGGCGGAACGCTCAGCTCTTCCGCAGGCGGTTCCGGAATCGACCGCCTATCGTTGGAGTCTCCAGATTGTTCAGCCCGCCGTAATGCGTCGTGTACTCGGCTCATTAATTTTGCATTTTCCCTGTCGAAGTTCCTATTCTTTTCAAGCGCTAGGTGTTCAAGAAAAAGTGATAGTACATGGAGCCGCTCATCGCCACAATCCCCAAGATAATGCTCGCAGCCCATCCAACGTAAGTAAGCCGTCTTTGACGGCGAACCAGCAGATCGTTCTCAAGAAGCGGGATGCTGCTCAGAATAGGAAGATTGGTATACGCGCGGACATCCTTCAAGTTCTTGAGCGACGTATCCTTCATCTCTTTCACTCCGGTCAGGAAAACGCCAAGCATCAATCCCAGACCCACACCGATACCGGTGATCAGCCAGCGATTCGGAGCGGTCGACGCTTCGGGCAAAGACGCGTTGTCCAGCACTTCCAAAAGTTCGCCGGCTTTGCGCTTGCTGACATCCTCGAAAGTGGACACGGCCGTTTGCTTGCGCTGAAGATCCTGATAGTGAACACTGGCCATTTCGTGCTCGCGGTTCAGAGCAACATACTTCTGCTGGTTGGCGGGCACTTGCGAAATGCGGTTCTGGTAGCTGGCAACGCTCTTATTGATATCGTCCAGTTGCTTCAATCTCTGCAGACGCTCGCTCTCTTTATTCCGGAGTTGGGTGTTCACCATGTCAATGTTGCCCTGGATATCGTTTAGACGTTCAGCAACCATTGGGCTACTTGGTTTCTTGGCGACAACGGCCTTCGGTTTCAAAGCTTCCTGCTCTTCCTTTAACTGCAATTCGTCGCGTTCTTTCTTCTTGTTGCCAAGCTGCGCTTTCGCATTGCGGATTGCGGGATATGTATCGGTATACATGTCGCGCCATTGGAGCAGCGTCGATTCATATTCCGCTATTTCTCTGTTCAACTGGTTTAACCGGTCATTTTGGGTCTTCGCAACAGAACCCGGCTCCTGCGCCATGTTAGCCATGCTGGAATACGTATCTCGCTGCATCTTGAGTGTCTGCAGATTTGTCTCAAGCGTCAGCTTTTCTTGCGAAAGGCGGCTGAGTGCGTCGTTTACCCCGGACATCTGCTGCTGAAGGCCGTTCAGCGCCTGAATATTGATTTGCAGTTCTTCAGGAAGATGCCCAGCGTTCTGGACCCGGAAGTTGGTGAGTTCGTTGTCCAGCCGGTTCAGGTCGGTCTTGGCTTGCGTGATCTCCTCAGTGATAAATTCAGACGTTACTTTCCCCTGAACGTTTTGCACGTTCACCATGGATTCCGTAAATCGCGTTATTAACGCTTGAACCACTGCTTGAGCCTTGAACCGGTCCGGATAAGCAAATTCAATCTGAAAGGCCGATGCAGGACGGTTGCCTTGGCCAGGCAGGGTTACGACAGAAACCTTGATGTCGCGATTGCGCATCTGTTCAATAACGTCTTCGAGGGGCTGCGAATCCCGCTCTCTGCGGTACAGGTTCAGCGTGGGCCGTTGAATCAATTCAGAGAGACTGGTGCGGCTCAGGATCTCTTGCTGCATTTGAGCAATGCGCTCAATCATTTGCTGGTTAACGGTAGAAGGAACGATGCTCTCGGATATCTGCGCCGGAGAGATCCGCAAAACCGCCTTCGATACGTACGTGTTCGGCAGAGCGAAAGCGATTACGCAGGAGATTACCAACCCCGCAAAGAGTGGGCCCGTGATCCAGCTGGTATGGCGCTGAACAATGTCGATGTAGTCTTCCACATCGAGTGCGCGCCGGGAAATGGTGAGATACTGCTGTGCGGATGGTGTCATCTATAAACTTAACCTTGGTTATCCAAGGTTGAACGCTCGTTAAAAACGCTACGGAACGAAGATCTGATCTCCATTCTGAATCAGGATATTCTGCTCCATCTTCTTTCCATGGCTTACATCCTTATAGTTAAAATCGAACTTTTTGGTCTCCGGCTTTTTGGTTTGCGGATCCGTCTCCGTCCTCAGTAAGTAAATTTTCTTCGGATTTGCGAATTCCCGAAACCCACCCGCCGAGACAAGCGCCTCCATCATAGTCGTAGGACCGGTCAGAGGAAAACTACCCGGCCGGGAAACCTCGCCCTGAATAATGAACTTGCGGCTGTTCACCCTTAAGACCTGAACGTTCACGTCCGGTTCCTTAATAAAATTTTTCAGTCTATCCGTCAGAACGCGCTTCAACTGCTCCGTTGTAAGGCCATCGGCCCGTACTTCATCAATGAGCTGGAGCGAAATCATGCCGTCTGGGCCTACCGTGACAGATCCGGAAAGGTTCGGCTCCTGCCACACTTTGATCATCAAAACGTCTTCCGGCCCTATGACGTAG
>Ga0123336_10004115_pt1 | contig 11965 bp, 11 predicted proteins | sample SSSSmetaG_FD_96466 | JGI IMG/M metagenome (GOLD analysis project Ga0123336, IMG submission 96466) | Glacier valley bacterial and archeal communities from Borup Fiord, Nunavut, Canada, to study Microbial Dark Matter (Phase II) - ​SSSS metaG | ecosystem: Environmental > Aquatic > Freshwater > Ice... | reverse complement strand
TCAGTCGTCGGTCGCCGGTTGTCAGTCGCCGGTTGTCAGTCGTCGGTTGTCAGTCGCCGGTCGTCGGTCGTCGGTCGTCGGTTGTCAGTCGCCGGTCGTCGGTCGTCGGTCGTTACGCATTACGCATTACGTAGTACGTAGTACGTTAGCGCGTCACCGTGCCGGTCGGGACGGCAGCCGGGGTGGCTTGGCCCGTGGCACCGGTGCCCGGCGCGGGCGGCTGCGGTGTGAGCATCGTCTGGATCGGCGTGAGTTGGATCGGCTTATAATCGGGCGCACTGACCATCATATCGGCGGTCGGCTCGCGGTTGATCCCGCCTTTGGGGACCGTCCGCAGGAAGTTGGTCACATCCCAAATGTCGTTGACCGTCAGGATGTCGCCCCAGGCCGGCATCGAGGAGCCGTCTACGCCGTACAGGATCGCGTCGTACATCTCACCGTCGCTGAACAGGTACTGCGCGTTGATGTCGGTGAAGTTGCGCGGAGTGGGGTTATTGATCCAGCGTTCCGCCGGGCCTTTACCGTCGCCCTGCAAGCCGTGGCAACCCACACAGTTGGTCAGGAACACCGTTTTGCCGTGCAACAGCGACCGTTGTGTGGCATCCAGCGGGTTCTTGACGTTGCGCCAAGTGGTCGGGAACCACTCATGGATAATGTCCTGATTGCCTTTAGCGCGTTCGCCCAACAGTTTTTGTTTGAGCGTGGTCTGGCGGGCCACGCGGTCATCGGCGGCGCGCCCGCCCAGCGACTGCACATAAGAAACCAATTGGCCGATCTCGGCGTTCGGCAGATCGCTCGTGTAATAGTAGCTGAACTGCGGCATGATCGACTTCGGATAGGTGTAGCGCGGATTGTTGAAGTGGGCGAGGTGCCACTCGTCGGGGTGGACACCCCCTCCTGCGACAGGTCGGGGCCGGTGCGCTCGGTGCCCAACATCGGCGTTTGTTGATAATAGTAGTCGCCGGCCTGGGCCACACGCCCGATGGTGCGGAATGAGCCAACCCCCGTCCAGTCTTGGGGGCGCAGATACTGGCTGTGACAATAGTAGCAGCCGTTGCCGGCGTAGAGTCGCCGCCCGGCCGCTTCCAGCGGCGTGAACGGCCGCGCATCCGCCGATTGGGGCGGCTGGAACGTCAGGTAGGGCAAGGCCACTACGACAAAGACGACCGACCAGAACACAATGGCCGCGCCGAAGACCACCGTGGGCATATCCATCCGAAATACAGGCTTACCAGTCATAAGGGGCTTCCTCGCTTTACGCCGGGGCTTCGGCAGCGTTCGAGGCTAGGCCCACAACGCGCTCACCAACCGTCATCGTCTTGTAGATGTTCCACGCCTGCACAATGCCACTGAGAACGATCAGCGCGCCGGCCAGCGCGCGCACGGCCATATAGGGTTTGAGCGAGGGCAACACTTTCTGCACCGCATCCCCGTTCAGCCAAGCCGCGCCCTGGATCAGGCCCGCCACCTGGAGGCTGATCATCATCAGCAGGAAGCCAATCGTGATCAGCCAGAACTGCACTTCGGCCAGGCCGGGGTTGTGGATACGCCGCCGCATGATCACCGGGATGATGTAGTAGATGGCCCCCATCATCATGAAGGAGAAGGTGCCCAGCAAGGCCAGATGGGCATGACCGACGATCCAGTTGGTGAAGTGGATCAGGCGGTTGAAGCCCTGGACCGACTGGAACGGTCCCTGCACGCAGGTGATAAAATAAAAGATGGTGCCGACGATCATAAATTTGAGCGGTAAACTCTCGTATATCTTGCCCCACTTGCCGCGCATGGTCAGCCAAATATTCGCCAGGAAGGTGAAGACCGGGATGAAGAGGCCGAAGCTCCCCAGCACCGCCAGTGTTTTGAGCCAGCCGGGGGTGGGAGTCTGCAAGATATGATGTTGGCCGACGAGGCCATACATAAAGGCGATGCTCCAGAAGCCGATCAGCGAGAGTAGATGGCTATAGAGCGGCGCACGGATGATGACCGGGATGATATAGTAGGTGATCGCCACGCCGCTGGCGGTGAACCAGTAGCCTAGAATATTGTGGCCGTAGAACCACTGCCAGATCACGTCGTTGATACCCTGCAAGCTGCCGGAGGGGAAGCCCGCGATGTTGCTGCGCCCGGCGTTCAGGATCGGCTCCCACATGACATTGCCGACAAAATAGAGGGTGGGCAACCAGATCATGGTGCCCATGATATACCAGAGGCTGACGAACAGCTTTTTCTCTTTGCGGTTCAGAATGGTGCGGAAGATGTTGTAGCCGGTGCCGAGAATGCCGACCATGACCATCACATCAACCGGCCAGATAAACTCGGCGTATTCGCGGCCCTGGGTCAGGCCGTTTGCCAGAGTGAGATAGCCGATGATGCCGGCAAAGTTCCACAGCACCATCATGATGTTACCCAGCAGTTCACTGTGGATCTTGGTGCCGCAGAGTTTAGGCACGATATAGTAGAACGCGCCAATTTGGGCCATGCTCAACCACATAAACAGCACGCCGTTGGTGTGCATCTGACGCATCCGGCCAAAGGCCAGCCAAGCGATACCGGCAAACGAGTCGGGACTGAACATTTCGATGGCCGCGATCAGCCCTATGAAGTCGGAGATGGTCAGCCAGAAGATGGCCGAGAGCAGCCAGTTGCGGGACGCGCTCCATTCGGAGGTGAATACACCCGTGGTGACGCTGTTGACATCGCGGAAATCTTGGCTATTTCTCATGCAAACGGTTCCTCCACCGCTTTCGCGGTTCTAGCGGGGGATCAGCCGCCAGGCCAGCGCCACCGCACCGACCGCAGCCAGAATACTAACACCCAGGACAAGATGGTTGGTCGTGCCGGCCGCGCCGACTTCGGCGATTTCGACGGGCATCCAGGTGGAGACCGATTTCATGGCCCGCGTCTCCCCTTTGGCTCCGTTCCAGATGGCGAAGGCGGCGTTGGTGGGGCTGCCGACCAGCAGCGGCGCGCTGCCGGAATCGCCCGCCGAGACAGCCCGGGCAAAGACGAGATACCACTGGCCGTCGCGCCAGACCGCATCGCCGGTGGGCACCACGCCGGGTGTTTCGACCGCCTTGCCCATGCCGTTGCTGGTCAGGTTCCGCACCCCATTGTTGGCTTGGCCGGTGTCCTGGGCCACCTGTTGCAGGGCCGCTTTCCACTGCCAGATGTTGACACGGTTGCCGCTCATGCCCATGCACTGATAGGGCAGGTTGTGCGCGTCAAAGGGCAGTTCGATGGCCGCCGCGTCGCTGGATACATCTTTCACATAGTCATTGCGGGTGTCGTCGGTCCAGTTGAGCAGGAAGGCAATGCGTTTGCCGTTGTGCAGAGCCCGCACGCGCACTTCGGGCGTGGTGCCACCGCCGCCGGGCTGCCACATCTGCTGCGCGCTCATGGGGACGACGGCTTGGGGCGAGCGATCCCAGAGCGGCGAGAAGGGGTCGGTCTCCGGCAGCGGGGCGCTGATCGGCTGCGCGCTGATCGTGGCGGTGGCGGCACGCACTAGGCTCACCCCGCTGAGGCTGAACGCTATGCCGACTGCCAGCAGCAGCCCCAGCACGGCCCCCATCCGCAGGCGGGGATTGTGGCGCAACAGCGTGGGCCATTGTGATTTGATCATGATGATTCCCTCAACTCGATTTCTTATGTAGCAGCTCGATCAGCGAATGCCCCGCTTCAACCCAGCGTTTCACACGCTCTGGTCCTTGCGGATCTTGCTGCGCTTCCCAATCCATGTGGTGCGGCGCGCCGTTTACGGTGGCGATGCGGGCCACATGGTAATGCACATACTGAAAAAACAGCGATGAGGCCCAGACCAGCGCATCACGGTCGTCTTTGGAGCCGACGGTGAAACGCACTAGCAAGTGATCGGGTTGCGCCTCGTTGTAGCCAAACTCCATGCGCCGCACATGATCAGCCACGCGAATGTGGCGGATCGTTTCGCCGCGTGGCGCAAAGTTGTGCAGCTCAAATTGATGCACCAGCATCAGCGCGCGCACCCGGTCAACGACCAGCCGTTGGGCGGGGTGCAGCGGATGCTCAAAGACGATCATGATTGGCGCGACAACGCCGGGTTCCGATGCCTGCTCGCCCGACGGCATGACCGGCTCTGCTGTGTCGCTCTGCTGACTATCCATAGAGTAGACCATTCGTAGCAGGCCGCCGCGCCTACTTGAGTATTTTAGCGTGCGACAGATAATCCACCAGCAAGTTAAGTTCGTCGTCGGTCATCGGGATCGTCGGCATAAAGGTGGCGTTCATCGGGAAGGCTTGCGGCACCGCCGTGGGCTTGCTGTTGGGGCCGGGCGTGTCCAGGCTGGGCTTGACGACACTGAGCCACAGGTTGGGGCCGCGTTGGTCGGCGGGCATGGCGCTGGGATTTTTGATCCAGCGGCGCATCCAGTCGGCGCTGCGGCGGTCGCCCACTTCGGTCAGTGGGGCCGCGATTTTGCCGCCCACTGCGCCCACTTGGTGGCAATTGAGGCAGCCTTTGATCAGCATGGTGGACTTGACCTGCTGTAAGCGCGGGGTGGGCTGGCCGCCGTCAAAGCCGGCGTAGGTCGGCAGGTCTTTTTCCAGACCGGATGCCGAGGACGCATATTCCAGCGGGGTATCCCAGTCGCCGTAGTTGATGAATTGGACCAGATACTCCAGTTCCGCGCTGTTGAGCGAGCCCCCTTCGGCGATAGACCAAGCCGGCATTTGGATACCGGGTTGGTTAGCGGCACGCCCGCGCTCCAGGGTTTTATAGATCAGGTCGTGTGAACCAGGATCGAAAGCCAAGTTGGCCGCGCCGTTGATTTCGGGGTGCCACGTATCGCGGTTAAGGGCCGGGCCGATGCAGCCCTCGCCTTTCGGCCCATGGCAGACGATGCAGTATTGAGCAAAGATGGCCCGCCCCCGACTCACGCCCTCTTCGCGCGCTAGCGCTTGGCTGGTGCCGGTGCGCTGAAAGTCTATCGCGCCATAGACCAGCAACGTCAGCAGGAGGACGATAGTTAGGGTCGAACCGAGAATTACTTTGTCGCGCATGGCTTCTCACCTCTAAACGATAACAGTTGCCTGTTGCGGATCATATTGAATGCGCTGGCTAATACGCCCGGTATCTACCCAGATGCGGCCACCATCGAGCCGCAGCGCCATGATGTCGAGCGGGCGCAGGGTGGGGCCAGCGATGTTTTGCCCCGACCGGGCGTAGATCGAACCGTGACAGGGACAGCGAAACAACCCCGTCACACCACCTAGCTTTAGTTGGGGCACCCAGTCTACGGTGCAACCCAGATGGGCACACTTCCAATAGAGCGCCAGCAGCACCTCACGGTCGCCCAGCGCCGGCTCCACATAGCGCGAGAGCCAAAACTTGCCGGCGGGAAAGCGTTTGACTCTACCCGACGCGATGCTGTCGAGCGTGCCCGCGTCTACTGCGCCACCAAAGCCGGCGGCGCTGCCCGTGACTAGAGGCACAGCCGCCCAGCTCAGGCCCGCCACGGCTAGCGTACCCAGCCCACCCAGCGCCGCCCAGCGCAGCAACGCCCGGCGGCTCACGCCCGAATCAGGCACCGGGGATGGGGGTCGCATCTTTGGCGGGCTGATACTGCGCCCGCGTGGTGATTTTGCTGGTGTCCACCGTGATCTTGCGGCCGTCAATGGTGATCGCCATCAAGTCGAGTGGTGCCGGCGCGGGGCCACCGACGTTCTGCCCCCAACGGGTGTAGATCGAGCCGTGGCAGGGGCAGTGGAAGATGCCCTGATAGCTCTGATAGGGCTCGTCCCCCTTCCAGGGCACGGTGCAACCCAGGTGTTTGCACTTCCAGTAGAGCGCGACTAGGACGCTTTTGTTGCCTAGCGCCGGCTCTTTGTAGCGCGAGAGCCAAAATTTGCCTTCGCGCACCTGGATCACATCGCCGTCTTTGATGTCATCAAGCGTGCCGGCAGCGATTTTACTGCCGAAGGTGCCGACTTTGCGTGGATAGAAAAAGTCCAGGAAGGCCAGCGTGCCACCGAGAACCATCACGCCGAGCGAACCCAGCATACTGAGCCGCAAAAAATCGCGCCGCGTTGCGCCCTCGACCAGCCCGCCCTGCGTGTCTTCCGGCCCCATGCGGGTGTGGACGCGCGGGGTGAGCGTCCGTTCGGTGCGCGCTTGTTGTGCCATCACATTCCTCCAGAGTCTGTTACCCGTTAGCCCCGGCCCAATATCCGTAGGATTTGGCCGTAGTCGGTTTCCGGCAGGAGGCCCGGCGGGTAGAGTTGCATCCCGTGCCCCCGCATGAATTGGCCGACAAAGGTCAGCACCACGTAGGTGGCAAAAAAGCCGGTAAACATACCGATAGTCAGTTCGGCGGTGTTCAGCCCCTTGAACAGGACTTTAAGCAACACTACCAGGATACCGATAAACAGGATCATCACCAGAGTGGGGAAGATCCAGCCGGTGACGGCTTCAACCAACACGCCTTTCGCCGTGGCGTTATCGCCAAAGATACCGGCGAAGAGCTGGGTGAGGCCGGATAGACCGCCGTTGTTTTTCGGAATGTCCTTATCCACGTTAACCCAGCCGCCGAAGATGTCGCGGATGGGCAGCGTGCCGAAGGCGATGAGCGCGCCGACGACGGCGGAGCTGTAGATGGCGGTGAAGCCGGCGATGCGCCGACCGCGCTCGTTATAGAACCAAATGCCCAAACCCTTGTTGCCTTTGTCAATGTAGGGGATGGCGGCGATGGCGACTAGGGCGATGGTGGGCACGATGACCCCGGCCAGGGCAGAGTTCATGTGCAAGAGCAGTTCTTGCAGGTTCATGAAGTACCAGGGCGCTTTGGACGGGTTAGGCGTTTTATCGGGGTTCGCCAACGGTTCGAGCGGCGCGTTCGCCAACGTGCCCAGCAAGACGAGCATGATGGTGAAGACGATGGCACCGAGGAACTCGATGACGACCAAGTGCGGCCAGACCTGCACCGTATCGGCTTCGACCGCCGCCGGCGAGACGGGGCGGCTGCGGGCCGATGAAGTGAGAACCGGTGCGCCTTTCTGATCGGCCACGTTGCGGTCGCGGACGGTTACGCCAGTAGGACGAGTTTCAATAGCCATAGCTCCACTCCTTTTTTGCGCTAGAAATCCGTGTTATTCGCGCCCGCGCCCGGTGGGCGCGCCGTCGTTGAGCCGGGTGGTGAAGGTGAGACCGCGCGAGAAGCCGTCTTTGCGAATGCGCCAGAAGTGGACGGCCAGGAAGATGCTCAAGATCAGCGGCAAGCCGATGACGTGGAGCGTATAGAAGCGCAGCAGCGCGTTTTGCCCGATGCTGTAGTCCCCCACCAGCAGGAAGCGCACAAACTCGCCGACGAAGGGCGGTGGGGTGGAGCCGATCATGTTGGTGCCGACGGTGACGGCCCAGATCGCCAATTGGTCCCAGGGCAGCAGATAACCGGTGAAGCTGAGGAGGAAGGTCAAGGCCAGCAGAATTACGCCGACTACCCAGTTAAACTGGCGCGGGGCGCGATAGGAGCCGGTGTAGAAGACGCGACACATATGCAAGAAGACGGTGATGACCATGCCGTGGGCAGCCCAGCGGTGCATATTCCGCAGCAGGTAGCCGAAGGGCTGTTGCTCTTGGATGTCTTTGATGGTCTGGTAGGCGTGTTCGACCGACGGGATGTAGTAGAACATGAGCAGCGTGCCGGTCAGGGTGAGCGACAGGAACAGGAAAAAGGAGATGCCGCCCAGCCCGAAGGTGTAGGTCATCTTGATGGCATCAGGGCGGGTGCGGATGGGGTGCAGATGCAGGAAGACGCTGTTCATGATCGCCAGCGACCGCCCGCGCACTGAGGTGGGCCAGCCGTTGCGGACAATGGAGCCGGTCACGTCGTGTAGCACTTCCTGGCCGGCGACCTTGCCGCGCAAGAGCCGCCCGCGCAGCCCGGCGGGCAGGCGACCCAACAGGCCGGGGGATTGGGTACGGGCCATTAAATCTCCTCCTCCTCATCTTGCAGATCGCCGCGCCGCAGTGTGCCGAGGCGGTCGATCAGCACCAGCAGGGCGATAGCCGACAGCACTCCCGCCAAGACCACCAGGGGTTCGAGCGTAATACCAATTACCATGTGATGCGACCTCCTGCCCATAGGCTTTCTGCAGCCCCCTTTGGGCCTAGCGTATCATAGGTCTATTATACCGCGAAACATCTAGCGCGTGTAGGATTCATCGCCCCTGCTGGGCTTAATATTGCATATATAAATCTGGGCGGTGTTGCGGCATAACGGTGCGTGCGGGCCGTAGGATCAGCGGCCTTGATCCGTTAGCCCCTATCAAGATATGTGCCCCGGCTCGTGGCTGCGCGCCGCGTCATGGGCGACCCGCAGCGTCGGCGGCGGATCGCGGCGGCGCTAGTATAGCAGCCTTGCGCGACGAATGCAACCCTGACGCTAGAGCCGGGGCCGGGCGGCTTAAGCCGCGCCTACCGCTACGAAGCCTGCTTTCGCAGGCTGACGGGGGGCCAGACGGAACCGTTACCGCTAGCGGTAACGGTTCCGTCTGGGGCTAGTCCTACCGCGCACGGTCGCCGGGTGGAACCGCCTCCTACAGGGGCGGGGGTCGCCGGGCGGAGCCGCCTCCTACCAGCCGCCGCTCTATGCCGAACGGCAACTCCGGCAGCCGGCCGACGGTCGCCGGGTGGAACCGCCTCCTACAGGCCGCCGCTAGCACCGAGCATTCGCCTAATCAGAGGGGAAGCGTAGGAGGCGGTTCCACCCGGCGACCGTCGGCTGGCTGCTTTTAAGAGTGAACAGTTACCGCTAGAGCCGGGGCCGGGCGGCGCAAGCTGCGGCTACCGCTCTGCCGCCTGCCTGCGCCGGCTGACGGGGGGCGGATTGCGCTCTCGCCGACCGAGGTCTGAGTTTATGCGTCGTCCGATCTCCCCCGCTCTCCTAAGACGGCGGGTGGCAAACCCCCCGCGCACGCCGTGCGCGGCTACTATGCCCGTCTCAGCGGCCTCATGCGCGGTGAAGGCGGGCGCGAGTCGGTGGGCGGGAGGGTTTTGGACCGGTGAGGCGATAATTTTATCCCTCTATATATATACACATCGAGCGTGGGGTTTTGTGACATCGTCGCATTTATGCCTTGTGGTAGGCAGGTTGATTCTGGCGGATCGGAGGCAAATGGATGAGTTTTCACCCATTATTGAAATAATCATCGCGCTTTCGGGGGGCACAGCCCCCTCCTACTGCGGACCGGCACAGCCCCCTCCTACCGCAGACCGGCTATTTACAGCACGGTCGCCGCCTCATACGATTCCAGATCGTAGTAGATCGCCAGCCGCCCATCGTGGATGGCCCAGATGCGGTCGGCGAAGGCGGCGACGAAGTAGCGATCATGGACTACCGCCAGCACTGTGCCGGTGAAGGCAGCCAGGGCTTGCTCAAAGTGGGTGCGCGAGGCGATATCGAGGTGGTTCAGCGGCTCGTCCAGCAGCAGGAAGTTGACCCCGCTGAGGACCAAGCGCGCCAGCACGAGACGGGCCCGTTCGCCGTAGCTGAGATCGGCTACTCGTGTGAATACCGCGGCGCCGCCGAAGAGGAACTGGTGCAAAAAGCCGCGCGCCGCCGTTTCGTCCAGCGCCGCGACCGCCAACACCGCCTCCAACACCGTCAGTTGCGGCGGTAGCCCCTCCTGTTCTTGCGCGAAATAGCCGGGCCGCACGTTCGCGCCCAGCCGCACCACGCCGCGCGTGGGGGCCAGTTGCCCGCTGATGATCCGCAGCAGCGTTGTTTTGCCGCTGCCGTTCGGCCCCAGCAAGGCTACCCGCTCTCCGTGCGCCAGTTCCCCATCTAGCCCGGCGAACAGGGTGCGCCCGTCGAACGCTTGGCTCACACCTGCCAGGGTCAGCACGCGGCTGCCACTGCGCGGCGCAGCGCCAAACTCCAGCTTCATCTCCCAGTGTTGGCGCGGCTTTTCGATGCGTTCTTCACTGGCGAGCAAGCGTTCCAGCTTACGTTCGCGCACTTTGGCCGTGCGTGCCCCCTTCTTGGCTTTGGCGCGCAGGGCGAAGTCTATGGTGGTCATTTCGCGCGCCCGTGCCCGGCCTTTCAGGCCACGGATGTCGCCTTCGATGCCCTCGATCTGCTCCTGTTGGCGGCGGTAATCGTCGGCTAGGCGGGCCGCGCGGCGTTCCTGCTCGGCGGCGTAGTCGCTGTAGCGGCCGCTGTATTCGGTCAGCGTGTGCGTGGTCGCGTCAAGGGCCAGGATTTTCGTGACCAGCGCATCCAAGAACGCGCGGTCGTGCGACACCAGCAGCACCGCGCCGGGGTAGTCGGCCACGAAGGTTTGCAACCAGCGCAGCGCGCCCAAGTCCAGATGATTGGTCGGTTCGTCAAGCAGCAGCACATCCGGCCGATCCAGCAGCAGGCGGGCCAAGCCCAGGCGCGTCTTTTGCCCGCCGCTGAGGGTGGCGACCGGGGTATCGTCGCTCAAGCCGGCCAGCCCCAACCCGGCCAGCACCGCCGCTAGACGGGCCGGCGCACCATAGGCATCCAAGCGCTCGGCCTCGTCTAGCGCGGCGGCATAGGCGGTCAACGCCGCATCGTAGGCTGGGCCACTGGTGGCGGCCAGCACACCGGCCAGCCGCTCCACGGTCGCGGGCAAGGCCAGGACCGGTCCCAGCGCCTGCCCGACCACCCCGCCCACCGTATCGTCGGGCGCATAGACCAGCGCCTGGGCCAGATAGCCCAGCCGCACTGCCGGGTCGCGCCAAACCGTGCCCTGGTCGGGGGCTTCCAGGCCGGCGATGATCCGCAGCAGGGTAGATTTGCCCGCGCCGTTGGGGCCGATCAGCCCGGCGCGTTCGCCGGGGGCCAGGGTGAAGTGGATGTGATCGAGGATAGGTGTATCGCCATAGCTCTTGGCGACAGCAAGGACACGCAACATAGATTCTCTCTCTTCGGCAAGGAGCCCCAGCCCAGCCACGCTAGCGCGCAGCGGGCTACGGCGTTCCACAGAAACAGGCTGTACCGTTGCTTAACAAGAGAATTAACGCATGAATAGCGGTCCTTATAGCGGCCAGTAGCAGACCACAGTCGGATCGGTCGGGGCGACCGCCGCCGTATCGGCTCCAGTATAGCATACTCGTGAGCAATGTGCCACCTCGACTTTGCGCCGCGCTTCGTCTATAATAGCGCGGGGACCACCATATCGTTTTCCATATAAGTAGAGGAATCGGCAACCGCTATGAACACTGCCAGGAGACGCGCGCCGCTACCGTCTGATCGCCCGGCCCGCCCGCGCGTGGTGATTGTCGGGGCCGGCTTTGGCGGCCTCAGCGTGGTCCGCCACCTGGGCGGCGCGCCGCTCGATGTGCTGGTGCTGGACCGCAATAACTACCACGGCTTCTGGCCGCTGCTCTATCAGGTGGGCACGGCGGGCCTAGAACCAGAGGCGATTGCCTACCCAGTGCGGGCCATCCTGCGCCGCTACCCCAACGTGGATTTCCGTATGTGTACCGTCACCGGGGTGGATTTCGCCGCCCGGCAGGTGCAAATCGCCGGCGCCACCATCCCCTACGACTACCTCGTGTTGGCTGCCGGCAGCGCCAACAACTATTTCGGCAATCCGACGCTGGCCGCGCACACCTATAGCCTCAAAGACCTGAACGATGCCAAACGGCTGCGAAACCGCATCTTGTCGGCCTTTGAGCAAGCGGTGAGCGAGCCCGACCCCACGCGGCAACAGACCTTGCTCACCTTTGCCATCGTCGGCGGCGGGCCGACCGGGGTGGAACTAGCCGGCGCACTGGCTGAATTGATCCATCAGGTGTTGCGGAAAGACTACCCCACGCTGGATACCGACCGGGCGCGGGTGGTGCTGGTGGAGGCCACCGACCGCATCCTGGTCGCATTCCCCGACCGCTTGCAGCGCAGCGCCTTGCGGCGGCTGGCACAATTGCGCGTCAAAGTCCTGCGGAATACTGCCGTGGAGAGCGTCG
>Ga0123336_10004112_pt1 | contig 11968 bp, 8 predicted proteins | sample SSSSmetaG_FD_96466 | JGI IMG/M metagenome (GOLD analysis project Ga0123336, IMG submission 96466) | Glacier valley bacterial and archeal communities from Borup Fiord, Nunavut, Canada, to study Microbial Dark Matter (Phase II) - ​SSSS metaG | ecosystem: Environmental > Aquatic > Freshwater > Ice... | reverse complement strand
TTTAGCAAGTTCAGTAACTCTCATCTCACGTATTAAACTTACTTTTATTTGACCTGGATATGTCATTTCATTTTCTATTTGTTTTGCTACTTTTTTAGCCATTATAATCATATTATCATCATTGATCATTTCTGGTTTTACTATAAGTCTTATTTCTCTTCCAGCTTGTATAGCAAAAGATTTTTCTACTCCAGGATAACTATTGCATATCTCTTCTAGTTTTTTTAATCTCTTTATGTATGTATCAACTGTTTCTCTTCTTGCGCCTGGGCGTGAAGCTGAAACCGCATCTGCAGCTTGTACTAAAATAGCTTCAATTGTCTTAGGCTCAACATCTCCATGATGTGCTTCCATACCTTGAACTATTTTATCACTTTCTTTGAATTTATTAAGTATTTCTATTCCTAAACTTACGTGTGTACCTTCAACATCATGATCTCTAGATTTACCTATATCATGAAGTAATCCTGCTCTTTTAGCTATAGTTGGATCAATACCAAGTTCACTTGCAAGAAGACCTGCTATATGTGATACTTCGATAGAATGGTTTAGGACATTCTGCCCAAAACTTGTTCTAAATCTTAATTTACCTAATAATTTTATAAGTTCTGGATGAACATTTATTACACCTGTTTCATATAATGCACGTTCGCCCTCTTCTTTTATTGTATTTTCAACTTCAATTTTAGCTTTTTCTATCATATCTTCAATTTTACCTGGATGAACTCTTCCATCTGCTATAAGTCTTTCAATTGCAATTCTTGCAACTTCTCTTCTTATAGGATCAAAACTTGAAAGTACAATAACATCTGGTGTATCATCAATTATTAAATCAATACCAGTTAATGTTTCGATAGTACGTATATTTCTACCTTCTCTACCGATTATTCTACCTTTTAAATCATCATTTGGCAAAGCAACAGTTGTAACAGTAGCTTCAGATGTATGATCTGCGGCACATCTTTGTATAGTTTGAACTAACAAATCTTTTGCTTTCTTATCTACTTCATATTTTGCTTTTTCTGTTTCTGTTTTAATATATTCTGCCATTTCATGTGTCATATCAACTTCAAGTTCCATCATTAATGCCTTTTTAGCATCACTTTCAGACATTCTTGAAATTGCACTTAAAGCTTCTATTTCTCTTTGTTTAGTCTTGTCTAATTCTTCTTCTTTTTTAACAAGTTCTGCATTTTTTCTAAGTATGTTATTTTCTTTTTCTTCCATTAGAGTTGCACGTTTATCTACTAAATCCTGTCTTTGATTAATTCTGTTTTCAGTTTCGTGTAATTCTCTTTTTCTTTCCTTAGCTTCTTTTTCAATTTCATCTTTTTGTTTAAGCATTTCATCTTTAGCTTGGATAATCGCTTCTCTTTTAATACGTTCAGAATCCTTTTTTGAATCCTCAATTATCTTGCTAGCTTCAATTTCAGCACTCTCAATTTTAACTTCTGCAGTCTTTTTTCTGTATACCACGCCTATATAGAAAAATGCCACACCAGAAAAAATCGCTGTAAGTATCGCTGTTATAAAGTACTCCATTTTTTCTATTCCCCCTTAAATATTTTTTTTTCAATGTTCAACATTTTATATATATTAAAAGTATTTTTTTATAATTGTTGTATATATATGTTATCTGTACCTATGGTACATGTATTGTTGATCATAGTATAGAAAATATTAAACTTCCTACACTATCATAATTATACAATATTTTAATTCATATAGCAAGTATTTTTATTAAAAAAAAACAAAAACATTAAATATTATATTTATATAGTTTTTGCTAAAATAAATATTTTAAATAATTTAGACAAAAAAATAAGAAGATAATTAATCTCCTTATTTCCTTATGGTTCAATTTCGCCTTCAACAATAAAGTTGTCAAAAAAACTTGAATATGCAATTATATCATCTTCTTTTACTACTGTATACCCTATAACTGGTAATCCTAATATATTGTTAAACTTAGATAATAAATATACATTTGGGTCTAAGTCATATACAATATAGTCGGGTTTCCCTTTATAGAATAAGCAAAAATTACATATTGTAAGAATAACCCTACGTAGCTTCTTAATGCCATTTAAGCTGTGGCCAACCTGCCCTCTTACTACATGTTCATATTTTTTCATAAAGTACATATTAACAAGCGGATTAAATGATTGTACTACAAATTCACCTTTGTAATCCTTAAGTTGCTTCATAATACTGCATTCAAGACTTCTATCAAAAATATTGAAATCTTTTATATCGATTATTATAGGTACCTGACCATCAATAATAGATAATACCTCATTAAACAATAGTGAATTTTTAACATCTGTTTTTTCGGATATTGATTTATTTTGACCCATTTTTCTTGTAATAGAATCATCATGATAACAAACAATATTTCCTTCATATTTAATCACATCAAACTCAATAACTTTGGATAGTTCTATACATTTTTCAAAGGATTCAACTGAATGCTCTTTTAAGTTTTTGTCAACTATACCTCTGTGCTGAATTTGATTTTTCTTACCATTATAATTAAGAAGCCAGTGATCTGGTTTTACTCTAGTGTTATATTTATTACAAGTACTCCAGATTTTTTTTATTACGGTTTTTGCACTGTCTTCTGCTTCAACAATGACATCATCAATTGTTGGAACTGAAATAACACTTTGATAATCTTTACCTTTAACAAATTCAAACCTGTCTCTGAAAGGACTAAAAACAAAAAATACGTTTTCCTTCCATATTTTTATGGCCCTAAAATATGAAATGATATTTGTTGTATGAAAAAAAACTTTACCTTTGTAATTTAAAAGTATATTCTCAAGTTCAATTTCGTATTGTTTACTCAATATGCCTTTAATTTCTATCAGTACTGTTACTCTACCATTTACCATTTCAAGTACATCTTCAAGTTTGGGAATTTTGTATTCAGTACCAGAAATTTTGTATTTCTTTATTTCATTAAATGTTCTCCTACTGATCCTTCCAGGTACAGATAAAAGTCTTTTCATATAAATATCATGAAAACATACAATAGTTCCACATTTTAAAAACCGTACATCGAGTTCAATTGCAAAATTTTGCTCTACTGCACGTGTGAATGATTCTAATGTGTTTTCTGGATAATTAAGATGAAAGCCTCTATGAGCGAATACTTCAGAATATACTGCATTTTTAAAATGCTTCATTTGAATACATCTCCTTTCGAAAAAATTAATTAATCTCCTCACCATATTATTTGAATGTATATATTATACCAAATTTGTAGTTCAATGTCAAATAATGTCCGAAAAAAGAGTTTAAAAAAGAAGTCAAAATTTTGACTTCTTTTTCAATTATTTTGTTATTATTCAAACAATTCATATGATGTATTCCATAAAGCTACATAAAGTTCTCCTTCCAGACCGTTATATACAACTACAACTTTACCTGCATCAAAACTATCAAATATAACTTCTGGATTATTATCCTTTTCAGTAATTATGATTTCTGCAATTGGAATAATATCGCTACATCCTTTACGTGGTTGCGTAATCCAAATTGGTGAACCTTTTGCAAAATCATATCTTTTGATTACAGCATTTAAAACTTTGTTGGAAAGATACTTAGTACCAAAGAAAAGTTTACCAGCTTCAACTAAATATGAAGAATTGGGTGGAGTTTTACATACTAGATTTGCTCCTACAAGGTTCCATAAAGCTGTCCGATATCCTATTTCATTTTCAGAAAGTTCCTTCCATATTTTTTCTTCTGTATGAACTATCTCATTGTATGGACAATAACCAAGATTTTCAAATTTTGCCATTTCTAATTCCTCCTATAGAATAATTAATAAGTATGAAACGGTACTATATTTTCGAATTAGCGAAAATATATAATATTACAACTACATATATTATACCATAGTTTACATAATATGTCAATTGCTATATAACTACTCTATTGATAGATACTTATTTTCTAACAATCTTTATAGTTTTCATAATTTAATTTATCACCTATTTTGGTAGATTCACGTATTGCACAATATTTATCTACTAAACATACAATAATTGCTTCTTTTGATTTTGGAAACTTGTTAATAGTTAAAGGCCACATATGACTATCAATTATATTTATTTCTTTTGAATTAAGTTTAAAACTTTTACTTGCATTTTCAAGCGCTTTTTTTGGATGAGTGAACGCATGTAAATTATGTCCATCATTTCTTGTATGCCAATCATATAAATAAAAATCATGCAAAAACGCACCTCTAATTAAACTTGCATAATCCAAGTTTAATTTTAATTTTTGAGCTAAAACATAACTATAATATGATACTTGTTTACAATGAGAATACGTGCTTAATTTACCATGTTGCATATACTCTTTCATTTTATGAATTTCACTGACATTTTCTATTTCTCCAATATATTCAGAAAAGTTTTTTATATTTATCAACTCTTAATTCACCATCCATTATTTCATCTTTTTTACCTTTTTAATCATATTTTCATATTCTTCTTTGCCTTCATTTATTTTCTTTTTTATTGTAGTTTTAATCATCTCTAAATCAGGAAAAGCATTAATAAGTCTTCTTCCTAATGCTGATTTTTGACTTATTATCTCTTTTACTTTTTTAGAAATTTCTTCTGTATTATCTTTTAACTGTACTGCAGTATTTTTAAATTCCAATATTATATCAAAAGATATTATAGTATCAATTATAATTATAATCATTGATATTATTGAAACTATATTTAAAACTAAGCTCGGTATACTATGTATGAATTCAAACATTATTGGATTAAGTATATATATTGCTAAACATCCACCTATACCGAATAAAGCTAATGTTTCTAAACTAACTCTTCCGTTTATATTAAACTTATGATGACTATATTCCCACCATCTTGCATTAAATAATTTCTCCATAGTATAACTTGTAATATATTCTAAAATACCACAATAGACCATAGTAAAAGTGAAGATAACAAACACATCTGAATTATACTTTTCTAGTAAAAGTGTTATTAAGACTATGCCAACTCCATATATAGGACAATATGGACCGATTAAAAATCCTCTATTAATAAACTTTTTTGTTTTAATCATCTCTATTACTACTTCCATACTCCATCCTAAAAAAGAATATATTAAAAATAATAAAAAGTATGTTTCTATACTATTTATCATATTTCCCCCTTTTGTACTAAAATATTATAAATTTAAATTTTTCTTATAATATCTCATTTATATTGTACTATAAAATTAAAATAAAATCAATTTTTCAAACTTTATTACAAAATACTCAAGATACTTTTTCAAATATCCTGAGTATTAATTATAACATTTTTATATTATTTTTTGCTTCCTCTAGCTCTTTCTGAAGGATCTAATATTTTCTTTCTAAGTCTTATATTAAGTGGTGTTACTTCTACTAGTTCATCATCAGATATAAATTCAATAGATTGCTCTAGTGATAGATCTTTACAAGGAACTAATTTAAGTGAATCATCTGCTCCAGATGATCTCATATTAGTAAGATGTTTTTCTTTACATACGTTAATTGTTAAATCTTCACTTCTTGAATTTTCTCCAACTATCATACCAACATATACTTCAACACCTGCTCCTATGAATAATGTAGCTCTCTCTTGTGCATTGTATAATCCGTAACCTGTAGATTTACCTTTTTCAAATGATACTACTGTACCTCTTTGTCTTGTTACAAGTTCTCCTCTGTCTTTTTCGTATCCTGCAAATATGTGATTCATTATTCCATTACCTTTTGTATCAGTCATAAATTCGCCTCTATAACCAATAAGTCCACGTGCAGGAATTTTAAATTCTAATCTTGAGAATCCAGCTTGAGATGTTGACATACTCATGTTTGTCATTTCACCTTTTCTGTATCCCATTTTTTCCATTACAACTCCAACATACTCTTCTGGCACATCAATTGTTAGATATTCCATTGGTTCACATTTTATGCCTTCTATAACTTTAAATATAACAGTAGGTCTTGATACTAAAAGTTCAAATCCTTCTCTTCTCATATTTTCTATTAATATAGATAAGTGAAGTTCTCCTCTTCCTGATACTTTAAAACTATCTGCATAATCTGTATCTTCAACTCTTAGAGAAACATTTTTTTCTAATTCTTTATATAATCTTTCTCTTATTTGTCTAGAAGTTATAAGTTTACCTTCTTTACCAACAAATGGTCCGTTATTTACACTAAATGTCATAGAAACTGTTGGTTCATCTATATCAACAAAGTCAACTGGTTCTGGAGCTGTAGGATCCGCTATAGTTTCACCTATATTTATTCCTTCAACGCCATTTACAGCTACTATATCTCCACATACTGCTACTTCTGCTTCTATTCTTGAAAGACCCATGTAAGTATATAATTTACCTATTTTTAAATTTTGTATAGTTCCATCTTTTTTACAAAGTGCAACTTGTTGTCCGTTTTTTATAGTTCCTCTTTCAATTTTACCAATACCTATTCTTCCTGTATATTCATCATAATCTATATTAGTAACTAATAATTGTAAAGGTTCATCTTTATCACCAAATGGTTCCGGAATAGTATTTACTATAGTTTCAAATAAAGGCATCATATTAACATCTTCATCTTCTAATTCGATTTTAGCAAAACCATTTTTACCTGAAGCAAAAACAACTTTGAAATCTAATTGTTCATCAGTTGCATTAAGATCCATAAATAGTTCTAATACTTCATCAATAACTTCTAAAGGCCTTGCACCTGGTCTATCTATTTTGTTTACAACAACAATAGGTACTAAATCAAGAGCTAATGCTTTAGCAAGTACAAATCTAGTTTGTGGCATAGGACCGTCAAATGAGTCTACTACTAGTACAACTCCATCAACCATCATAAGCACACGTTCAACTTCTCCACCAAAATCTGCATGACCTGGTGTATCAACTATATTTATTTTTATATCCTTGTAATGTATAGCAGTATTTTTTGATAATATTGTTATACCTCTTTCTTTTTCGATATCATTTGAATCCATTACTCTCTCAGCTACTTGTTCATTTTTTCTAAAAGTTCCACTTTGTCTAAGCATAGCATCTACTAATGTAGTTTTACCATGATCAACATGGGCTATTATTGCTACGTTTCTTATGTTTTTCATATTTTTCTCTCCTTAACGATAAAAATATGCAACCTAATTTGACTTAGGTTACACCTATGTTATGTATACATTTTACACTATTTTTTGCTATTTGTCAAGATTTTTTCGACATAATTTTCAAAAATATATAAAAAAGATTAGTTTTCATTTAAACTATATATACTATCCATAAGTTTCTCACTTATTTCTTTTAAATACTCTTTGTCTTTTATTTTATAATTATCTAAATATATTGGAGTATCATAAATTATTGTGACTTTAGTAAAAATCTTTTTATTAGGATTATCTTTAATAATCCTAACTGGAAGAATCGGCACACCCGCTTTCATAGCTACATAAACTGCACCTAATTTTGCTGGTATTCTTTCGCCTGGTTTAACTCTAGTTCCTTCAGGGAAAATTAATAATTTACTAAATTTATTCTTTTTTAAAACATTAACCGAATGTATTATACTTTTTGCATCTTTCTCTCCTCTGTGAATTGGAAATACTCCAAAAAGTGACATGAATCCTCCTATTAATTTATTATCAAATAATTCAGCTTTTGCCATTACAGCTAAACTTTTACTATTTGCATATATAATAAAAGGATCTGCAAAACCTATATGGTTTGGGCAAATTACACATTTATCAATATTTCTTTCTAGATTTTTATTTATATATCTTACATTAAATAGTATTCTACAAAATATTAAATATATCAATTTTTTAAATAAGTACATTTATAATTATCTCCCTTTCTATTTTATCTATAGAAACAACCATTACCTATAAATTCACGTACAATAGAATCAACTGGAATACTTGAAGTTTCTATTGGTAAAAAATTGTTTAAATATTCATATAATCTTCTTGTTTCAGAATAGTATTTACTATTTTTGTGAAGTTGAAGTAATAAAGGTTGCGCAAATGTTCTTATTACTCCTGGTTCATATATTAAACTAGAGTTAAATACACAATCTGCTTCATCAACAAATGGAAATATATATTGTTTTTCGCCTCTTACGACATTTTCCCATAATTCAAATGTTTTTTCAACGCTATGACCACGTGTAACATAGTCTCTTACCATACGTCTTAATAATCTTGTATCTGTTGATGAAATTTTAGTATAGTCATCAATATTTAAAGTAGCTATTGGAGCAATATATATTTTGAATTTATGATTATTATCAGTAAACTTTGTAAGAATAGGATTTAAAGCATGAATACCTTCAATTACTAACAAATCATTATCTTTTAATTTAAGTTTTTTACCCTTATATTCTTTTTTACCTTCAATAAAGTCAAATTCAGGTAATTCTACTTCTTTACCTAAAATAAGTTCATTCATATGTTTATTAAACAATACAACGTCTAAAGCTTCAACACATTCAAAGTTATATTTTCCATCAGATCCAAGTGGTGTATCTGATCTTTCTTTAAAGTAGTTATCCATTGAAATTGTTATTGGATTAAAACCTGTTAATGAAAGTTGAACTCCTAATTTTTGTGCAAATGTCGTTTTACCAGAAGATGAAGGACCTGCTATTAATATCATCTTTGTTTCTTTTCTTTTTTCAATTTCCATTACTATTTCAACTATTTTTCTTAAATGTATTGCTTCACTACTTTGAATAATGCTTTGTATTTTTCCATTTAAAACAGTTGTATTTAAGTTACCAATATTTGATATTCCTAATATATCATTTAATTTATTAAAAGCTATAAATGTATCATATAATCTAATATCTTTTATTTCTTTTTTAAATTCATATCCCTTTGATAAATCATTAGGTATAACAAGCATTGCTCCTTCTTTATATTCTATTAAGTCAAAACTCTTTATATAACCTGTAGATGGTGCAAGCATACCATAAAAGTAATTATAAAGTCCATCACAAAAATACATAGTTGAATATGATTTTATTCTATTATCTATATTATCTAATTTAGATTCGTCACCTGAAGCTGTATAAAGAACTTCTGCTTCTTCTAAAGGTACTACTTTTTTTACTATAGTTAAATTCTTTTCTATTATTTCAATCATTTTAGCTTTTACTTTTTCAACTTTTTCTTTTGTCAAATCAATGTTCTTTATAATAAAATATTGATCTTTATTTATAGTAGAAATAAATTGAACATCTGCATGAGCATATAACTTAGTTAAAGCCATGTAAAGTACCATTTTTAAAGTTCGTGAATATACTCTATATCCATCTTCACTATCAAAATCAATATATTCACATATTGAATCCGTTACAAGTTCATAATCAAATGATTTAACTTCATTATTTACTTTAAGTGCTATAATGTTATCTAAACTTTTTTCAACCATTTTAATTGCATCTACAATTTTAGTTTTGTAACCAACTACTACTTTTCTTCCATCTTCAAATGTTACTGTGATTTTTCCTTTGTTTATTTCGTTCATTTTTATACCCCTTTACTTCTTAGTATTTTCTAAAAATACTTTGACAAATTCTTCATTTGTTTTTGTTTTTTTCATTATATTTATAACTTTTTCTATTATTTCAGAATTAGATAGATTATTACTATTTGCTGACATAAGTCTACGTATATGTGTAGAAACCTCTAGTTCTTCTTTAGAAAGTAGTAATTCATCTCTTCTAGTTCCTGATCTGTATATATCTATAGCTGGATATATTCTCTTTTCACTAAGTCTTCTATCTAAATGTACTTCCATATTACCAGTACCTTTAAATTCTTCAAATATTATATCATCCATTCTACTACCTGTTTCTGCAAGTGCAGTAGCAAGTATCGTTAAACTTCCGCCGTTCTCTATGTTTCTAGCTGCCCCAAAAAACTTTTTAGGGAAATGTAATGCAGCTGGATCTAATCCACCACTTAGAGTTCTACCACTAGGGTCTACTTCTAAATTACTAGCTCTTGTAAGCCTTGTTAAACTATCTAACAGTATAACAACATCTTTATTTTGTTCTACTAATCTTTTTGCCCTTTCTAAAACCATTTTAGAAACTTTAATATGATTATCTGGAGATTCATCAAATGTAGAATGTATAACTTCAGCATCTATACTTCTTTCAATATCGGTAACTTCTTCTGGCCTTTCATCAATTAATAAAACCATTAAATGTACTTCTTTATTGTTTTTGAGTATACTATTTGCTATTTGTTTTAATATTGTAGTTTTACCTGTCTTAGGTTGAGCCACAATCAGTCCACGTTGACCTTTTCCTATTGGGCATAGTATATCGATTATTCTTGTAGAATATTCCTCAGATAATCTTTCTAATTTAAGCTTTTCAGTTGGATATATAGGTATAAGACTATCAAAAACTTTTCTCTTTAATGCTAATTCTACTCTGTCCCCGTTTATACTTTCAACATATATCATTGATGGAAATTTATTTGCAGGTTCAGTAGTAAATCTAGCAATACCTTTTAATTTATCTCCAGTAGATAATCTAAATCTTCTGATTTGTACTTGAGATACATATATATCTTTATTACCTGGAAGATAATTATCACTTCTTAAAAATCCGTATCCATCAGACATAACTTCTAGTATACCATTAGCTATGTAATCAGTTTCTGGGTTCTCAATTTGTATATCTGTTTTATCTTCTAACTTATTACTACCTTCTAAACTCTTTATTATTTCCTCAACTAAATATTCTTTTTTAAGTCTTTCGAAACCATCAAGTTTAAGCCCGTCAGCAATTTTTCTTAATTCCTCAAGGGTTGATGTTTTTAAACTTTCTCTTGTCAAATTAATTCCTCCTTTTTTCATATTTTATATATTAAATAGTTTCAGCAAATAAATCGTATTCGCTATAATCTATTATTTTAACTTTTGCATATTCTCCTACTATAAGTTTATTTATACTTTTTTTATTTATCTTTATTAATATTTTACCATCTACATCAGGTGCATCCATATATGACCTTGCAGTGAAGTATTTTTCATCTTCTGATATATCATCCACTAATACTTCTACAACCATACCAACCCTGTTTTTGTTGTTACTAAGAGAAATACCTTTTTGCAATGTAAGTAATCTATCTAATCTATCATTTTTCACTTCTTCATCTATTTGATTATCCATAATAGAAGCTTTGGTATCTTCTTCTTTTGAATAAGTAAAAGCACCTAATCTATCAAATTTTAATTCTGAAACAGCACTAAGTAATTCTTCAAATTCATCATTTGATTCACCAGGGAATCCAACAATTATAGTTGTTCTAAGTATAGCATCTGGAACCATTTCTTTAATTTTATTTATTTTGTTATATATCAACTCTTTAGTATCGCGTCTATTCATTTCTTTTAATACTTTATCATTTATATGTTGAATAGGAATATCAAAATAATTATTTATTTTTTCATTACTTTTCATTTCAAGTAATAGTTCATCACTTAGTTCATATAGATACATATATAGTATTCTAATCCATTTTACTCCATCTATTTTACTTATTTGATTAAGTAAATCAGCAAGTTTATATTCATTATATATATCTAAACCATATTTAGTTGTATCTTGAGATATTATAACAAACTCAGAAATGCCTTGTGATGCAAGTAGTTTTACTTCAGCTAATATATCTTCCATAGATCTACTTTTAAATGATCCACGTATAAGTGGTATAGCACAATAGCTACATCTATTATCACAACCATCGGATATTCTAATATATGCCATAGGAAAATTAGATGATATAATTCTATCATTAAATGCAAGTTTTCCTGTAAATTCTTCTTTAAAATATTCTGATAATATTTTATCTACATTATTATATTCATCAACACCAATTACTAGGTCAACTTCTGGAATGCTTTCTATTAATTC
>Ga0123336_10004110_pt1 | contig 11970 bp, 10 predicted proteins | sample SSSSmetaG_FD_96466 | JGI IMG/M metagenome (GOLD analysis project Ga0123336, IMG submission 96466) | Glacier valley bacterial and archeal communities from Borup Fiord, Nunavut, Canada, to study Microbial Dark Matter (Phase II) - ​SSSS metaG | ecosystem: Environmental > Aquatic > Freshwater > Ice... | reverse complement strand
TTTTGTCCACTTAAGCACTTCAGGTAGTGAAAATTGGCTTGACGGCCACTATATATAGGGTAATATGGCAACTGCGAGTAACTATTGCGATGTCGCTATAGTTTCCCCTCAGGAGCCAGTAGATGGGCCAGATTACCGTAGATCTCAGCAGCAAACTTAGTTCCCTCACAAAATCCGAGCCCGGCGTCCCGACGGCCCGCGGCATCGCTTTTCCCCGCCACTTTACAGCCAAACTGGATCCAGCCAAGACGCCCTACGATGAAATCGTTTGGGAGACCCGTACCGCCTCAATCGGCAACGGCACAGGCACCACCATCTTTGAACAGCGCGATATTGAAGTGCCGTCCAATTGGTCCCAAACCGCCACCAATATCGTGGCCAGCAAATATTTTCACGGCAAAATGGGTACGCCGGAACGGGAACGCAGCGTCGGCGAATTGGTCCATCGCGTCGTCGATACCATTGCCGATTTGGGCATCCACGACGGCTATTTCGCCTCCACGGTCGATGGCGAAAACTTCCGAAGTGAACTCGCTCACCTCATGCTGCACCAAAAGGCCTGCTTCAATTCCCCCGTCTGGTTCAATGTCGGCGTCAAGGAAGCGCGCGGTTACGGCTGGTATTGGGACGCCACAAAGAAGACCACGGAAAAGTTGAAAGACGGCGAAAGCCGCCCTCAGTGTTCGGCCTGCTTTATCGTCTCTGTGAAGGATTCGCTCGAATCCATTCTCGATCTCGCCAAGACCGAAGGCATGCTCTTCAAATGGGGCTCCGGCACCGGCTCCAACCTGTCGAACCTGCGCGAAGAAGACGCCGTCCTTTCAGGTGGCGGCCGCGCCTCCGGTCCGCTGTCTTTCATGAAAGGTTTCGATGCCTTTGCAGGCGTCATCAAGAGCGGTGGCAAGACTCGCCGCGCCGCCAAAATGGTGATCCTCAATGCCGATCATCCCGATATCGAACGCTTCATCTGGTGCAAAGCGAAAGAAGAAAAGAAAGCGCACACGCTCGTCGAAGCCGGCTACGATTCGTCGCTCGATGGCGATGCCTACAGCTCCATCTTTTACCAGAACGCGAACAACTCCGTCCGCGCGACTGACGACTTCATGCAGGCAGTCGTCGAAAATCGCGAATGGTGGACCAAGGCCGTCATGGGCGGCGAGAAAGTGAATCGCCACATGGCGCGAGATCTGATGCGCGCCATCTCCGAAGCCACTCACCAGTGCGGCGACCCTGGTATGCAGTTCGATACCACCATCAACCGCTGGCATCCCTGCAAGAACACTTCGCGCATCAACGCCTCGAACCCGTGCTCGGAGTACATGTTCCTTGACGATTCGGCCTGCAACCTCAGTTCGCTGAATCTGATGAAGTTCGTTTCGCCCGGCGGCCAGTTCGATGTCGAAGCCTTCCGCCATGCGGTCGACACCATGATCGTCGCGCAGGAAATTCTGGTGGATAACGCCAGCTACCCCACCGACAAAATCGCGAAGAATTCGCACGCCTATCGACCGCTTGGTTTAGGCTTTGCGAACCTCGGCGCTCTTCTGATGAGCTTCGGCGTACCTTATGACAGCGACAAGGGCCGCGATTATGCCGGCACCATTTCCGCCGTCATGTGTGGCCAGGCGTACCTCACCAGCGCGCGCGTAGCTGAAACCAAAGGCACCTTCGAAGGCTACCCGCAGAATGCCGATGTGTTCCTTGACGTGATCGCGATGCACCGCGATGCGGTCAGTGGAATTCAAGGCAATCACGTTCCGTCCGACCTCTTCGGCGCGGCGAAATCCTGCTGGGTGGATGCCTACAACCTCGGCAAGCGCAACGGCTTCCGCAACGGCCAGATGACCGTCATCGCGCCTACCGGCACCATCGGCTTCATGATGGATTGCGACACCACCGGCATTGAGCCCGATCTCGCTTTAGTCAAATACAAAAAGCTGGTTGGCGGCGGTGTCATTAAGATCGTCAACAACACCGTTCCGCAGGCGCTCATCCGCCTGGGCTATACGCCGGAACAGGTGGAAACAATCATCCAGCATATCGATTCTACCGGCACCATCGAAGGCGCGCCCGGCCTGAAGCCCGAACATCTCGCTGTTTTCGATTGCAGCTTCCGTCCGCAGAACGGCACACGCTCCATTCACTACATGGGGCATCTGAAGATGATGGCCGCGGTTCAGCCCTTCGTCTCTGGCGCCATTTCGAAAACCATCAACATGCCCGAAGAGTGCAGTGTTGAGGATGTGATGGATGCCTATATCGAAAGCTGGCGCCTGGGCCTGAAGAGCGTTGCCATCTATCGCGACAATTCGAAGAGCGCCCAGCCCATGAGCACCGGCGCGGGCAAGGACAAAGAGAAGAAAGCGGAAAAGAAAATCGAAGCGGCGATGTCTGCTGTTACGGAAAAGATTGTCTACAGGCCTGTGCGCCGCAAGCTGCCCGATGAGCGCCATGCCCTCACGCACAAGTTCTCAATCGGCGGCCACGAAGGCTACGTCACCGTCGGCTTATATGAAGATGGCACGCCGGGCGAAGTCTTCATCACCATGGCCAAGGAAGGCTCCACCATCTCCGGCCTGATGGATAGCTTCGCAACCGCCATCAGCTACAACCTGCAGTACGGCGTACCGCTAAAGTTTCTTGTGGACAAGTTCGGTCACGTTCGCTTCGAACCTTCCGGTTGGACCGGCAACCAACAAATTCCTTATGCGAAATCGATTCCCGATTACATCTTCCGCTGGCTCGGATCGAAGTTCTTAGGTCCCGATTACACGGCCAACCCAGGCAGCGGTGAAGCCGGAAATGCTATGCTGCTGCGCCCCACCGAGCCCAGCCCGCAAGCTTCGCTTCCCTTCCCCGCCGTCACCAGCGATGCCCCCAGCTGTTCGGAATGCGGCGGCATGATGACGCGCAATGGCAGTTGCTACAAGTGTGAAAACTGCGGCGGCACCAGCGGCTGCAGCTAAGCTAATCTTGTAAGTAGTAAGTGAACTTTCGAGCCTTTGTAGTTTTGCTCTTCACCTGCCACGCGCTTGGCCAAGTGGCAAGCCCCTGGGAGTCGTACTTGGCGAGCGGTGTCAGCGCTGCCGAACAGAAACGCTTTACCGCCGCCGAACAATTGCTTGCTCTCGCTCTGGGTGAGGCGGAGCACTTCGGCCCGAGCGATGCGCGCCTGGGGTCCACGCTCAACACCACGGGCCTGGTCTTCATGGCGGAAAACAAGCCGCGCGAAGCTGTCGCGCCGTATCGAAGGGCGCTCGGTATCTTCGAAAAAGTGTACGGCCCCAAGGGCATGGACGTTGGCAACGTTTGCCTGAATTTAGGGATCGCGTTGAACATGGACGGCCAAAGCGAGGCGGCACTGCCCATGCTTACGCGGGCCCGCGAAATCTATGAGGCTATTCTGGGCCGTGAAAGTCCGAAGACCGCGCTGGTCATCTTCCAACAAGGCGAAGCGGCCCGGCACCTGCACAAATGGGATGAGGCCGAAGCGTCCCTCAAACGCGCCGCCGATCTGCAAGAGGCGCAAGGCGGCATGGACAGCCCGGAGCTAGCCGCGAGCCTGAATAGCCTGGCCCTGGCCTATTCTTCGCAAGGCAAATTCGCTCAGGCCGAACCGCTTTTCAAGCTATCGCTGAACATGCGTGAAGCCAAGTACGGCCTGAATCATGAAGACGTCGCCGTAAGCCTGGATAACTACGCCACGATGCTCCGCGAGGCCGGCCGATTCAAAGACAGCCAACCACTCACCACGCTGGCCGACGCGGTGCGCAAGAGCCTTCGCGGCAAAAAATAATGTTCGTGCCGTTGAGCCCGGTGCGTTGTCTGGAACGCGCGGGCACTGTCTTCGGCGGACACGTGGGCGTGGTGGATGGACACAGCCGGTTCCGCTACTCCGAGTTCTGTGACCGCGCCCAGCGTTTAGCGGGAGCGCTCGTCGCGCTCGGGCTGGAACCTGGAGAGCCGGTGGCGTTCCTTTGTCACAATAGCCATCAACTGCTGGAAGGCTACTTCGGTGTACCGCTGGCCGGTGGCTTGATCATGCCATTGAACATTCGTCTCGCCGAGCCTGAACTCGCTTGGATCCTGCGCAATTCCGGAGCGCGCTTCCTCTTCCATGAGAGCGAGTTCACCGCCCCCCCAGCCATTCGATCCATCACCTTCGGCGATGAATACGAAGCCCTGCTCAACGCAAGCGACCCTTTCCCCATCGATATGCAAGCCATCGACGAACACTCGGGCGCAAGCCTCTTCTACACCAGCGGCACCACCGGTGAACCGAAGGGCGTGGTCCACAGCCATCGCGCGTTGTATCTGCACGCGCTCTCGGTCGCGCTGACATTTCACATCGACAATGCAACCGTTGAGCTTCACAGCATCCCGCTCTTCCACGCGAACGGCTGGGGCCGTCCCCATGCCGCGACGCTGATGGGCGCTCGCCAAATCGTGCAGCCCCGCTTCCGCCCGATAGAAGTGGCGCGGCTGATCGCAGCCGAACGAGTGACGTCGCTCTGCCTGGTCCCCACGATGGCGGAACAGCTTCTCGCCGCGCCGGAAATGGCGGACTGCGACGCCTCTTCGCTAGCCGAAATTCACCTGGGCGGCTCACCGGTTTCGTCCGATCTAATCAGTCGCCTCATCGCGCGATTCGGCTGCCGCATTACTGCAGGCTATGGCATGACCGAAACCGGCCCCGTTGCTATCACCGCCGGGAGGCCCGTCGTCGGGTCGAAGATGACCGTCGATGGGTCAGGCGAAGTGCTCCTCGCGGGCGATCATCTCTTCACGGGCTATTGGGGCGAGCCCCAACGCAACACACGCTGGCTTGCCACCGGCGACATTGGCACGATCGATCCCGACGGCCTGCTCGCCATCACCGATCGCAAGAAAGACATCATCATCAGCGGAGGCGAAAACATCTCAAGCGCAGAGATCGAACACGTCCTGTCAGAGCAGCCCGACATTGCCGAATGCGCAGTCATGGCTTGGCCGGACGCCAAGTGGGGCGAAGTGCCGCTAGTCTGCATAGTGCTGCGTCACCATGCAACCGAAGAAGAATTAAGGCTGTGGCTCGAAGGCCGCATAGCCCGTTTCAAGATCCCGAAACTCTGGCGCTTCGTCCCCGGCCCGCTCCCGCGAACCGCCACCGGCAAAGTCTTGAAGCACAAACTGTTCGCTTAAAAATCGACCCAGGCGCGGGCTTTCGAACTTTCCAGCACCTTGTCGAGGATTCGCAACTGCCGCAGACCGTCTTCGAATTGCGGATACTCGACCGCAGCGCTGCGGTCGGCTACTGTTCGATAGAAGCGGCGGAAGACCTGCTTGAAGGTGTCATCATAGCCTTCGCTGTGGCCGCCGGGCAGGTCCGCATAGCTGCGCGCCTTCTCAAGCATCAGCGAAGGATCTTTGATTAACAACCGGTTCGGCTCGTTGCGTTGGCCCATCCACAATTCGTCAGGCTTCTCCTGGTCCCAAGTCACCGAACCCTTCGATCCGTAGATCTCCATGCACAACCGGTTCTTGCGGCCGGCCGATACCTGGCTCACTGTGAACGCTCCGCGCGTTCGCTCGCCCAGGCGAAGCAGCACCGCCGCGAAGTCTTCCGTGTCGATCGGCATGTCTTCGTAATCCGCTGGCTGCGAGGTCTTGCCGGAGAAGGTCTCGACAGAACCCTTCGGCCGCTTGCGCGTCTTGTGAAAGGTCTGCAGGTCCGCGCAAAGAGCGCTGATGCGTTGACCGGTCACGTGTTCCAGCATGTCGCACCAGTGCGTGCCGATATCGGCGAAGGCGCGTGAACGCCCGTTTGCACTGGTGTCGATGCGCCAGTTCCAATCGGTATCGTAGAGCAGCCAATCCTGCGAGTAGGTTCCCTGCACCGCATAGATGTCGCCCAGTTCGCCCGCTTCGCGAAGCCGCCGCATCTGCTGCACCATGGGGTAATAGCGCAAGTTGTGGAAGGTGCAGTTCGCGAGGTTTTTTTCTTTGGCCTTTGCCACTAGCTGTTCCGCTTCGGCCACCGTTGTAGCAAGCGGCTTTTCGCACAACACATTCTTCCCGGCTTCAAGAGCCGCCATCGCCATCGGGAAATGAAGCGCATTCGGCGTGCAGACATGCACCGCATCGAGCGTGGGGTCGGCCAGCAGGGTGCGGTAGTCACCGGTTGCGCCTTCGACGTTTACCTCGTCGGCAAACTTGCGCGCTTTCTCGTCGCTGGAAGCAGCGATGGCGACAATCTCCACGTTGCCCAGGCGGCGGATGGCTTCACTATGAACACGTCCCATAAACCCGGTGCCGAATACGGCAGTTTTCAGCTTCTTCATCGCCCTTCAATGTATCGCAACTGTTAGATTAGTTGTGAATGGTGGTAAAGATCCGGATGGGGGCCGCTGAGGTGAAAGCGTGGGCCGCCGTGGTGTTAAAAGCGAGCGCTGTTTGCTGCTTCGTTGTTGCCATTTGGATCGTCTCCGCGGGGTTGCGTTGGGCGGGAGCGTTCCTGGTTGAACAGGGTCTGTTTTCGCACTGGCAGGTATGGGTTGCCTTCGGCATCATCGCCCAGTTGGCTGCCTTTCGCCTGAACCGCAAGCGGCAATTGCTATCCTGAAATTGCCAGAGTTATGCGCTACGATACACGGCCGCGTTCCACAGGTTTCCGCTTTGCCAGTTCGCTTCCCGCAGGCGTTCGCTGGCTGCTGATCTCAAACGTTGCGCTGTTCCTGATTTACTTTTTCGTCAATCGAACCGAAGGCGCTCAGTTCTTCCTGCTGCTGTCTCTGGTTCCCCAGGCAGTGGTGCGGCACTTTGCGATCTGGCAGCTATTCACGTACATGTTCCTGCATGACCCGAATGGCTTCTCGCACATCCTGTTCAACATGCTCACGCTATGGATGTTCGGCGCCGACCTGGAACGCCAGTGGGGCACCAAGCGCTTCCTTACGTATTACTTTGTTTGCGGCGTGGGCGCGGGCATTTGTGTGGTGCTGATCAACCTGCTGTTTGGCGAAATGAATGCGCGTGTGATCGGCGCTTCGGGCGCGATTTATGGGCTGCTCCTGGCGTTTGGGCTCTTGTATCCCGACCGAACTTTGCTGTTCAGCTTCCTATTCCCGATCAAGGCAAAGTACTTTGTGATGATCCTGGGCGCGATTGCATTCCTGAGTTCTTTCAGCGTGAATGGCGGCTTGAGCAACGTGGCCCATCTGGGCGGCATGCTGTTCGGGTATGCATACCTGAAGATGCAGTTTCAGGCTCCGAACCTGGCTTTCATCGGGCAGAGCTACCGCGATTGGAAGCTGCAGCGCGCGAAGAAAAAGTTTCAGGTCTATATGCGCAAGCACGATCGCAATCAGTAACCGATACGGGCGCGCTCCCGTCCAGATAACATATTCTCCATGAGATCCAAGGTTTTGTTTTGCGCAATTACGGCGATCGTCCTGTTTGGCCAGGAAGGGCCGATTCAACCTGGTTCGAATACCGTATCGAAACCTCGTAAGAAAGAAGCGCCGGCCAACGAACCTGATTTCGATCTGCCGAAAATCCCTTCGAAGTTGAGCCCGAAGACTCGCGAAGAAGGGGTGCTGGGCGAAGGCGCGAACTTCAAGGTGGATACGAATGTTGTCAGTGTCGATGTGGCGGTGCTAGACGACAAGGGACATTTCATCCCCGGCATTCCGCGCGGCAATTTCCGCATTCTGGAAGACAACGTTCCCCAGCAGGTGACGAATTTCGCGCTGGGTGAAGCGCCGGAAACAGTTTGCATCGTGGTGGAATTCAGCAACCTGTTCCAGAGCTACTACGGCTCCGGCTGGTTCCAGACGCTGCAGGCGGTATATGGCTTTGTCGAGACCTTGAAGAAAGACGATTATGTGGCTGTGATGGCCTACGATATGCGTCCTGAGATTCTGTCCGACTTCACCACTGATCGGCGCAAGACAGGCGAGGCGTTGCAGCGTCTTCGGATTGCCGCGTTCTCCGAAGCAAATCTTTACGACGCGCTGGTGGAGGCCGAAGAGCGCATGAAGGATATCGAGGGGCGGAAGGCGATTGTGCTGATTTCTTCCGGCATCGATACGTTCAGCAAACTGACGTTCGATAAGACTCGGAAAGCTTTGCAGAACCTTGCCGTGCCGATCTATGCTATTGGCCTTTTGCAGACCGCGCGTGAGATGGCGGACGCGCGCGGCGGGATGGGAGCGATTCAACGGCTGGACTTTTTGCAGGCCGATAACCAGATGAAGACGTTTGCGAAAGAGACTGGCGGCCAGGCATTCTTCCCAAGATTTTATGGGGAGTTTCCATCCATCTACCAAAGCATTTCGCAATCGCTGCGCAACCAGTATTCATTGGGCTACAACCCCTCGAACCAGGCTCGCGACGGCAAGTTTCGAAAGATCAAAGTGGATCTGGTGAACCCAGCCACCAACGAGCCGCTTCGCGTGACGGATCAGAAGGGCAAGCCGATCAAATACCAGATTATTGCCAAGGCCGGATACACCGCGCCGCGGACAGTGGAATAGTCTGGAAGTCAAGCACGAAATGTGGTGTGGTTTGAGCAACATAGAAGGGCGGCATAAGTGCGTTGACACGTTTGTCACGGCTTTGTTACTCTTCAAGCCGTCCTTACGATATGACCTCAGACCCTGCAGCACGCGCCATTCTCCTTGTAGACGATAACGCCCATGGGATGGTGGCGCGAAGACGCGTTCTGCTGGATCTGGGCTATCAGGTTTGGACGGCGTGCAGTGCACAGGAAGCGCTGAACATTATCGCCGGGCAGACCGCGTGGTTCGATGTGGTGGTGACCGATTACAAGATGCCTTCGATGAACGGCGTGGAGTTGATAGCGCAGTTGAAGGTGATTAGCCCGACGACGCGTACCGTGCTGCTTTCAGCGCTGGTGGAGCCTTGGGGGATGACTGAAGCTTCGACGGGCGCGGATGCAGTAGTGCAGAAGAGTTCCGTCGAGGTGAACCAGTTGACCCGCACCGTGCAGGGCCTGTTGAATCAGCGCGTGGTTAAGAAGCCAGCTGCTTCCGTGAAGCGGGCGCGCGCGAACTCCGTGGTAAAAAACGGATAGTGATATTTTTTCGTGTTACGGCCTGCGCCCTGCTGGCCGCTGCTGTCGCGCTTCCAAAACCACCTTCGAAGAAGCACTCCACAGGAGTGGTGCCTCGGGCCGCGAAAAGTTCTCAGGCGAACCGATGGATGCGGGGCCTGACGCTGCGGGATGAGGTGGCGCAGTTGATTGTAGTGCCCTTCAGCGGGCAGCCGCTGAACCCGCGCGCGAAGGCATATCGCGAGTTCGTGAAGCTGGTGGCGCACGATCATGTAGGCGGCATGATTCTGGTGAACGTCACGCAGGGCAGGCTGGTGCAGAAGGCGGAGCCGCTGGCGGTGGCCTCATTTCTGAACCAGATGCAGCGCCTGGCGAAGGTGCCGCTGCTGGTCTCGGCGGACCTGGAGCGGGGGGCGTCCATGCGCCTGAATGCCACCACGGTTTTCCCTCATGCGATGGCTTTCGCGGCTGCGCAGGAGCCTGCCGCGGCGCGCACGGAAGGCGAAGTGACAGCGCGCGAAGCACGGGCCGTAGGCATTCACTGGGTGTTCTATCCGGTGGCCGACGTCAACAATAATCCGGATAACCCGATCATCAATATACGGTCATTCGGGGAGGACCCGGTCGAGGTTTCGAAGTATGTGGATGCGTTCATCGAGGGCGCTCATGCCGACCCGAAGAACCTGATCCTGACGACGGCAAAACACTTCCCCGGCCATGGCGATACCTCGACCGATTCGCACATGAATATGGCGACCATTATGGCCGACCGAGAGCGGCTGAACCGCGTGGAGTTCGCCCCGTTCCGCTCCGCCATCGAGCATGGAGTGGATTCGATCATGACGGCGCATATCGCTGTTCCGGCGCTTGACGACTCTGGCCTTCCGGCAACGCTGAGCTCGAAGATTCTGACCGGCATCCTGCGTGAGCAGCTTGGCTTCAAGGGCCTGGTGGTGACCGACGCTCTCGAGATGGGCGCTATCGCCAAAGGCTTCAAGCCGGGCGAGGCGGCCGTGCGCGCGTTGGAGGCTGGCGCCGATGTACTACTGATGCCCACCGACCCACATGCCGCGATTGAGGCTGTGACGGCAGCGGTACGAAGCGGCCGCATTTCAAAGAAGCGGCTGGATGCGAGCGTGGGCCGGCTGCTGGCCGCGAAGGCTCGTGTGGGCCTGGCGCAGGGGGCGACGGTGGACCTGGAGAAGGTGACCACCGTTTTGAATTCGCCCGAATCGAACGCGGCGGCGCAGGCGGTGGCGGACAGGGCGGTAACGTTGGTGAAGGGCGGGGCCGCGCTGACTGACCCTTCGAAGACATGCTTTATGGCGCTAGCGGAGAGCCGGACATCGCCGCAAGGGCAGGCTTTCGCGGACGAAGTGCATCGGCGGGCACCGGCGGCGCATGTGGCAATTTTAAACGGCCAAATGACAGCCGAGGAGGTGGCTGCGAACGATCAGCAATCGTTCGGCTGCGATGTGACGGTAGTCGCGGCGTTCGTTTCGGTGGCGGCCTACCGAGGCAACGTGTCGTTAGGCGGTGTGTTTCCCGGCCTGATGGAACGGCTAATCACGGCGGGGAAGCCGGTGAGCCTGATCTCGCTTGGGAACCCTTACCTGCTCAGGAACTATACCGGCGTGGCAAGTTATATGACCACGTTCAGCACGGTGCCACCGAGTGAAGTTGCGGCGGTGAAGGTGCTCTTCGGCGAGATACCGGCGCTGGGCAAGCTGCCGGTAACGATACCGGGCGTTCAGATACCAGGCACTCAGATACCAGGCACTCCGATACCAGGCATCCACTAGGCGGCGATAAACCACCTGGGATATGATCTTTGCGATGACACGACGTTCGTTGGTTGCGGGATCGGGAGCGGCTTTGTTGATGGCGTCGCCGGGCGGGGGGCGCTTGAAGCAATCGGTATCGCGATGGACGTACGCGAAATTCAGTATGGATGAGTTGTGCGCGGCGGCGGTGCGGATTGGTTTGAAGGGAATCGATCTGGTGGATTCGAAGGACTGGCCGACGATTCAGAAGCATGGCCTGGTGCCTTCGATGACACCGGGCGCGGGCAAGATTCCGGACGGCTTCAATCGCTTGGAGAACCATGCTGCGCTGGTGGCGGAGATGCGCGAGAACATTGCGAAATCGGCGGACGCGAAGGTTCCGAACGTGATCACGTTTTCGGGCAATCGCAAAGGCATGCCGGACGGGGAGGGCCTGAAGAACTGCGTGACGGGGCTGAACCAGGTGAAGAAGCTGGCCGAAGAACGCGGCGTTACGGTGTGCATGGAACTGTTGAACAGCAAGGTGGACCACAAGGATTATATGTGCGACCACACGGCGTGGGGCGTGGAGGTGTGCAAGCAGGTGGGGTCGCCGCGGGTGAAGCTGCTGTACGACATTTATCACATGCAAATCATGGAAGGCGATGTGATTCGCACCATTCGCGACAACTTTGCGTACATCGGGCATTTTCATACGGGGGGAGTTCCGGGCCGGCATGAGATCGATGAGACGCAGGAGTTGAATTGGCATGCGGTGATGGAAGCGATTGCGGATTTGGGGTACCAGGGCTTTGTGGCGCACGAGTTTGTGCCGGCGCAGGATCCGATGACGAGTTTGGAGAAGGCGTTTCAAATTTGTAAGGTGTAAACGCGCGCTCAGGCTCGCTGCGGGAGGCGTTTGCGGCGGTTGATTTCAGCGGTGATTTCGGTGGCTGTAAAATCAAAGCCATAATCGCGCGAATCGAACGGCGTGTTGTTGCGGTCATGGAATTGTTTGACCTCGACAGCTTCATCGAGGAAGGCTTTGCGGCGCTTCTGCTGTTCGCGAAATTCGGCGAGGATGCGGACCAACTGACGCTGCAGGCGGGCCTCATGATACTGGATGTTGCGTAGACCTTTTTCGCGGGTTTCCCA
>Ga0123336_10004109_pt1 | contig 11970 bp, 8 predicted proteins | sample SSSSmetaG_FD_96466 | JGI IMG/M metagenome (GOLD analysis project Ga0123336, IMG submission 96466) | Glacier valley bacterial and archeal communities from Borup Fiord, Nunavut, Canada, to study Microbial Dark Matter (Phase II) - ​SSSS metaG | ecosystem: Environmental > Aquatic > Freshwater > Ice... | reverse complement strand
CGGCTCGCCGCGGTCGAAGGACTGCAGCGGCTGCGCACGCTCGACGACTGGGCCATCGAGCGCTTGGGGCGGATCCTGATCGGCACGAGCCCCGCGAGCTCCGAGCTGCGCGTGGCCGCGGCCACGACCCTCGCGCTCGCGCCGTTCGAGAGCCGCGCGCGCGTGGTGGCGTTCCTCGTCGGTCGGCTGGTCCCACCGGCGCAGGGCCTGGTGGGGTCGTTGATCAACAAGGCGTTCGGGCCGAAGGAGGACGCGCGCGTGGTGGCCGCGCTCGCGCGCTCGCTGTTCGCGCTGGAACCGGGCGGCGCGAAGCACGTCCTCCAGCAGCTCGCGCAGGCGCGACCGGAGCTGCGGATGGAGATCGACAGCGTGCTCGCGGGGCGGTAGCGCCGCGCGCTCGGCCTCCCGAGATCAGCTTGAGCGCGAACGCGCGCTCGACGAGCCAGACGGTAGCGAGGAGCGCGATGAGCACGCTGCCGCCGACGAGGGCCCAGCGGCGATAGGCCGTGGTGCGCCGCACGGCGAAGGCGATGGGCACGAAAACGACGACGATCGCGAGCTGTCCGAGCTCGACTCCGGCATTGAACCCGAAGAGCGTGATCAGCAGATTGGACCGCGGCAGGTCCAGGTCGGTGAGCGTGGCCGAGAACGCGAAGCCGTGCATCAGGCCGAGGAGGAACGCCGCGACCCAGCGATCCTTGCCCAGCAGCGGCCAAACGTTGTTGACGGCGGCGAGCACGACGCTCGCCGCGATCACCGACTCGACGAGGCGCGATGGCAACGTCACCACGCCGAGCGCGGCGAGGCTCAGGGTGATCGAGTGCGCCACGGTGAACGCCGTCACGATGCGAAGCACGTCGAGCAGCGCGGGCCGGAGCCGCGCGACAGGCGTCCAGCGGCCGTCCGCCTCGCGCCGGAGCACGCTCGGCAGGAGCAGCGCGAGGAGGAAGAGGACGTGGTCGTAGCCCGTCCAGATGTGAAAGATTCCCTCCTCGACGATGCTCTTCAGCTGGCGCAGCCGGCCCGCCTCGTCGAGGTCGAAGCGCAGCACGTGGTTCGCCTTCGACAGCACCTGCGTGCGGCTCGAGCCCGGCGCATCGATGCGAACGATGGCGCGGTGCTGCGGGTCCACCTCGAAGAACAGGGTGTAGTCGATGCCGAGGCCGTGCACCCGCTGCGGACAGCGCGCGTCGCGGTGGAGCACCGCGTAGGTGCCGTCGGAGTGGCTCACCACCGCCAGCGCTCGCCGCGACGGGACCAACGTGCACTGCGCGTCCCCATCGCCGCGCAGCCCGAGGCGCGCGAAGGCATAGGCCTCGATCGCGCTGCGCTGCTCCTCGACCTCGCCCCACGTGATGCGACCGTCCTCGTCCTTGTCGAGGTCGAGCGCGTAGTCGAGATCGCGCAGCGCGACGTCCCAGCGCACGTGGACGGTGTCGCCGTCGACGTCGAGCGTCAGGTAGCTGTCGCTCGGCTTGTGCGCGAGCGCCGGACCCGTCACGAGCGCGAGCGCCAGGAATGCAAGAAGCGCGAGGAGGGTCCTCATGGCGCGGCATCCGTCCCGCGCAGCTCGCTCGCGACCCTCGCGATGAACGGGTCCTCGAGCTTCGTCTGCGCGATCCAGGCGAGCACGCCGCTCGCCGCCTCGGGCCGGTGGGCTGCCCGTGCAGCGTCGAGGAGCACACGCACGTCAGCCGGCTCCTTCTGCACCTCCCAGTTCGCGATGGCGAGCGCGAGCGCCTCCGCCGGGTCGTCCATGAGGTCGAGCTGGAACCGCGACTCCTCGCGCCGGTGGACCACGTCGCCCCGGAGCTTGCTCGCGGCAAACCGGGCGGCGAGCTGGTCGGTGTGGGCCTTTGCCTCGGGGGTGGCGGCGCGTCGCTCGGCGATCGCAATGCGCAGGAGGAGGGTGTCGTTGATCTCGCGGCCGCGGACCAGCTCGAGCGCGGCCTGCGGGTCGCCGCGGTCGAGCGCCAGATCGGCGGCGGCAGCGCGCGCGTAGCTGTCGTCGGGGTCGAGGGCGATCGTCTCGGCAAAATGAGCTGCCGCCTCGTCCAGACGGTTCGCCCGCACCGCGTACTCACCGAGCGAGGACAGCGCCCAGGAGCGCTCCTCCCGAGGGAGCTCGGGATTGCGCGCGAGCACGCCGGTGAGCCGCGCACCGGCCTCGCCCGCATGACCGGTCACGCTGTCGATGCCGGTGGTGCACACCGCCAGGACCAGCTCGGAGGTGAGCGGCGCCACGTGCGCGCAGCTCTCCCGCGCCTCGCCGTACCGGCCTCGTACGGTGAGCACCACGGCGCGCGTCAGCCACGCCTGCACGTGCTGGGGGTCGCGCTGCACGGCGCGGTCGAGATCGCGCAGCGCGCTGTCGAAGTCGTGGAGCGACTGCTCGATGGTCGCGCGGAGCACGAGCACCTCGACGGGCGCGTCCTCGGCGTTCCACCACGGGGCTAGCGCGGCCTGCGCATGACCGAGATAGCGAGGATCGGAGCGCTCGCGCGCGAGGCCGATGTCGAGGCGCGCGAGCCTCACCGCCCGCGGCAGATCGTCCGGCCGCGCGGCGAGCGCGCGGCGCAGCGCCTTGATCTCCCCGTTCGGACCGCGCGCGATCGAGACCGGAAGCGTCTCGAGCACCTCCCCGACGTCGGTCGGTATGCGACCGGCGTCCGCTGCGGCGCGCGGCGACCGGCCGAAGACGAGCAGGCAGACTGCGACCCCGACCCCGAGCGTCAGCGAACCGTAGAGGGACCGTCGATCCATCATTTTATTAACGTATGAAGAGGGCATTTAGCCGCATCGCGGCGCGCGTTTTCGAGCGAATGTAAAATCGGTGTGGGAAAAGCGATCTACTCGGAATCGTCGGGCGTAGCCCGTATGCTCGGAAAACGCTCGCCTCTCGTGCAGAGCGCGGGAATGCGAACGCGAGAGGCATCCTGCCAACGCGGTTCTCGACATGTGAAGCTTGGAGGGATTTTCGATGAGACACAATCTCCTGGTTGCGGTCCTCTTGACTGCCGCCGCATCGTTCAGCGTGGTCAGCGACGCGGAGGCCTCGAGCCACCGCGAAGCCCCGTTCATCACCAAGAACCCGAAGGTAGACGGCACGGACTTCTACATGTTCCAGAGCTACGCGGCCGATCGCATCCAGGGCGACGGCACGTCGGAATACACCACGATCGTGGCGAACTACATTCCGCTCCAGGACGCCTACGGCGGACCGAACTACTTCAGCTTCGACCCCGAGGCGATCTACGAGATTCACGTCGAGAACAGCGGCGACGCGGTCGAGGACCTGACGTTCCAGTTCCGCTTCAAGAACTCGCTCGCCGGCGGCGGCAAGGGCGTGACCCTCGACGTCGGCGGCAAGAAGAACTCCATCCCCACGGTGCAGGCGAACATCACCGTGAAGGACGCGCCGACGCCCGTCACCGCGGCGAACGAGACGTCCGTCCTGAACGTGCAGGAGTCCTACACGATCAACGTGATCAAGGGCGCACGCCGCTCCGGCGCGGGCACGCCGGCGAAGCACGCGACGACGAACGAGACCACGTTCCGAAAGCCGATCGACAACATCGGCGCGCGCACCTTCGGCGAGGCTGCGGGCTCCACGGCCGCCTACAAGGCGTACGCGGACGCGCATGTCTATCCCGTCAAGCTCGACGGCTGCGCCGACAACGCGCGGGTGTTCGTGGGACAGCGCCAGGAGGGCTTCCGCGTCAACCTCGGCCTCATCTTCGACCTCGTCAACGCTCCTCTCGGCACGATCATCGATCCTGCGAATCGCAATGCCTTCAACGGTACGCCCTTCGACGTGACGACGCAGAAGAACGTGACCTCGATCGCCCTCGAGATCCCGACCAAGTGCCTCACGAGCGACGGCAAGACCGCCGCCACCACCGCGCGCCCCGTGCTCGGCGGCTGGACGACGGCCAGCGTGCGGCAGGCCCGCCTCATCAACCCCGAGGCGACCTACGACAAGCCGACCAAGGAAGGCGGCGCCTGGACGCAGGTCTCGCGCCTCGGTATGCCGCTCACGAACGAGGTGGTCATCGGCATCGCCGACAAGGACCGCTGGAACTCCAGCGAGCCGGCGAAGGACACGCAGTTCATCGACTACGTCACCAACCCGACGCTCCCGGTGATCCTGCAGGCGATCTTCGGCGGCGCGAGCACGCCGATCTTCCCCGGCCCCACCGTGGCGCGTGTCGACCTCGTGGACATCTTCCTCAAGGGCGTTCCCGGCGTGAACGTGACCGGCTCGGTCGGTGAGATGCTCCGCCTCAACACGAAGCTCCCCACGAAGGGGGTCGGCGCGCAGACCGGCGGCAACTTCGCCAAGCCCAACCTGCTGAGCGGTCTCGGCGCAGCCGGCTGTTTCGACCCGGCCACGAACTGCAAGCCCGCCGGCAAGACGCAGGCGACCTGCTACACCGTCGTCCCGGGCCCCGCCTGTGACACGGGTGGCTTTCCGAATGGCCGTCGCCCCGGTGACGACGTCGTCGACATCGAGCTCACCGCCATCCTCGGCTACTTCGTCCCGCAGGCGGCGTTCGGCGGGACCATCCTGCACGACGCCGTTCTCAACGAGGAGTCGCAGTTCGACGCCACATTCCCGTACCTGAGGACGCCGTACTCCGGCGATCCGCAGTGAGGTCGACGATGGTGAACAAGAAGATCACGTTCGCCTTCGTATCGCTCTGCGTCGCCGTTGCCGCTCTCCAGGTCGGCTGCGGTGACGATGACGACGGCGGCGGCAACAAGCCTGACACTTCCACGCCCGACACGGGGCTCATCGAAGGCGGCGGAGACGGCGGCGACGGAGGCGGCTGCAAGTTCAACGACTTCGTCACTGGCCTCATCAACAACAGCACGACCGCCACTGCGCTCCCCTCGACCGATCTCGGCGAGAAGTGCACGGACGACGGCACACTGTTCCCCCAGTCGATCTTCTGATCGGCTGAGAAACGCGAAGAAGCCCTCGCTGCGACGACGCGGCGAGGGCCTTTTTTTCTCGTGGAGCTCGGCTCGGGGCTACAGGCCGTCGTAGACGGCGAGCGCCTTGGTGAGCGCAACCGCCGTCTCGGCGGCGTCGGACTCGCCGCGCACCGTGAGGGTCGTCTGCCCCTTGGTGTGGATGGTGCGGTTCGGGATGCCCTTGAGATGCTCCGTGGAGTACGCCCGGCTCTGCTCGGCGACCTCCGGGTTGAGAAACTCGCACACGCTCACGTAGAGCTGCGTCGGGTCCGTCTCGGCCTTTCCTTTCACCGAGCGCGCGCCCATGCAGTAGCGGGCGCCGAACGTCTGACCGAGGTGCTGCTTCTTTTCGAACAGCACGAAGCCGGCCTTCTCGAGGGCCGCGAACACCGCCTCGACGTTGACCTTCAACCCCGGTGGCCGCGCCGCGGCCTCGACCTGGAAGCGGTCGGCGATGCTCATGTTCGGCAGTAGCGCGGCGGTGGCGCCGGGAATGGCAGCCCAGGGCGCGGCAGGCACCGCATGACGGCCGCCGTCGCCAGGGGGACCGGCATCGACCACCGCCGGGACCGGCGCTGCGGCCTCGGCTGCGCTCGCCTCGGGCCCGGCGGGGGCGGTCTTGTTGCACCCGTCGCAGGCCGAGAGCGAGAGTCCGAGCGAGGCGACCAGCAGGGCGGTGAGGCGTTTCACTGGTCGCACATATCACGCCGCGGGATGCTTGCGGAAGCGGACGCCAGCCGCGCTTCGTCGTCTGCTGCGAGGCACGCGCCGACGCCTTCGCTACGGGTGGAGGACCACCTTGATGCACTTGTCCTTCTTGTCGCGGAACGTGGCGTACGCCGCGGGTGCGTCGTCGAGCTTCACGCGGTGCGTGATGACGAACGAGGGATCGATCTCGCCCTTCTCGATCCTGGCGAGCAGCGGCTTCATGTACTTCTGCATGTGCGTCTGCCCGGTCTTCATGGTCAGCCCCTTGTTCATGAAGGCGCCCATCGGGATCTTGTCGGGGAGGCCGACGTAAACGCCGGGGACCGAGAGCGTACCGCCTTTGCGGCAGCAGAAGATGGCCTGCCGGAGCACGTGCGCCCGATCGGTCGTGAGCATCACGGCGCTCTTCGCCTTGTCGATGACGGCGTCGAGACCGCCGGTGGAGTGTGCCTCGCAGCCCACCGCGTCGATGCAGCGGTCCGGGCCGCGACCGTTGGTGAGCTCCTGAAGCGTCTCGTAGACGTCCTGCTTGTCGAAGTCGATCGTCTCGGCTTTGCCGTGGGTCCGCGCCATCTCGAGGCGCTCGGCCACGCGGTCGACGGCGATGACGCGGCCGGCGCCGAGCATCCACGCGCTCTTGATGGCGAACTGCGCGACGGGACCGCAGCCCCACACCGCGACCGTGTCTCCGGGCTCGATCCCGCAGTTCTCGGCCGCCATGTAGCCCGTGGGGAAGATGTCGGAGAGGAAGACGACCTTGTCGTCCGGCAGGTCCGACTCGATCTTGAGCGGGCCGACGTCCGCGAACGGGACGCGGAGGTACTCGGCCTGACCGCCGGGGAAGCCGCCGAGCATGTGCGAGAAGCCGAAGAGGCCGGCCGGCGAGTGCCCCATCGCCTTCGCTGCGACCGCGGCGTTGGGGTTCGAGGTGTCGCAGCAGGAGAAGAGGCCCTTCTTGCAGAAGTAGCAGTCGCCGCAGGCGATGACGAACGGCACGACCACGCGGTCGCCCTTCTTGAGGTTCTTCAACGCGCTGCCGACCTCGACCACCACGCCCATCGACTCGTGGCCGAGGATGTCGCCGGATTCCATCGTCGGCACGAAGCCGTCGAGGAGGTGGAGATCCGAGCCGCAGATGCCGCTCGCGGTGATCTTCACGATGCAGTCGGTGGGTAACTGGATGGTGGGATCGGGGACGTTGTCGACGCGCACGTCACGATGACCGTGCCAGCAGAGTGCTTTCATGCGAGGCCTCCTTGGGTTCGGGTCCGCGTAAGCATCGCCCATGCCGTTGCGGGGGCGATGCGCGATCGAGCGAAGGCGTGCTCCTCGCGCGCGTCGGGCCGCACCACGGCCCCACTCGTCCGATGCATGGCGCATCGTGCCTCGCGCGGATCGCGCAGCTCGTGCGGGCGCCGGACTGCAAGGACCGCTCGACCTTCCACGCGCTTCCACGCGCTTCCACGCGCCTCGCTTCGGCAGGGCTCGCGTTCGCGATCGGTGATCTCGAGATTCTCTTTGCGCGTACCGGGGGCCTGTCCAAAGACGCGACACGGCCCACGAGCTTGGGGCAAGATCACGCAATCGAACGCCACCTCGGCCCGCGCGCGCTCGCGTAATCGCTGGTGCGCCTCTTGCTGCGGGCGAGGAGTCGCTCCCCGCCCGGACGATGCGATGTTCGCTCGCGCGACGCGAGCGACGACCCCTCACCGCACTGGAGCACCGTGGCCGCAAAGAAGCCTCTCTCGAATCGCTCGCCCTCGAAACCTGACGCCGCCGCCTCGTCGAAGAAGAGCTCGCGCTCGACGGCCAGCGGTCCCGCTCGGAGCGGCGCGCGGTCGTCCGGCGACGCCGCGATGAGAAAGGCCAAGGGCACGCAGGCCGTGGCCGCGGCCATGCCCTTCAATGCCAACAAGCCCAGCGAGTACGGGAAGGCCTCGCGCATGCCGCCCGAGGGCGCGAAGGTCGACGCCCCCGACCCGAGCGTCACGGGGAGCACGCTGACCGAGACCACGGCCTCCGACAAGACGGGCAACGGCAAGCCTGCGCTCGGCAAGAATGCGGGAAACGACCCGCTCGGCCGCGTCCGCGCGGACGCCTCCGGACAGCGTCTCACGACGAACCACGGCGTGCCCGTCGCGGACAACCAGAGCTCTCTGAAGGCCGGGCTGCGCGGTCCCGCGCTCCTCGAGGACTTCATCCTCCGTGAGAAGATCACGCACTTCGATCACGAGCGCATCCCCGAGCGCATCGTGCACGCGCGAGGCAACGGCGCGCACGGCTACTTCGAATGCTATGCCTCGATGGCCGCGGTGACGCGCGCATCGATCTTCGCCGAGGCCGGCAAGCGCACGCCGCTCTTCACGCGCTTCTCCACCGTCGCCGGCGAGCGCGGCTCGCCCGACACCCCGCGTGACGTGCGCGGCTTCGCGGTGAAGTTCTACACCGACGAGGGCAACTGGGATCTCGTCGGCAACAACATGCCGGTGTTCTTCATCCAGGACGCGATAAAATTCCCGGACCTCATTCATGCCGTGAAGCCCGAGCCCAACAACGGTATCCCGCAGGCTGCAAGTGCCCACGATACGTTCTGGGATTTCGTATCCCTCATGCCGGAATCGACCCATATGCTCATGTGGGTGATGTCCGATCGAGCGCTGCCGCGCAGCCAGCGCATGATGCAGGGCTTCGGCGTGCACACGTTCCGCCTCGTGAACGCCGAGGGCAAGTCGACCTTCGTGAAGTTCCACTGGCGCCCGGTCGCCGGCACGCACTGTCTCGACTGGGACGAGTCGGTGAAGCTGTGCGGCGCCGACGCCGACTGGCAGCGCCGCGATCTCTGGGAGGCCATCGAGGCCGGCGCGTTCCCCGAATGGGAGCTGAGCTTCCAGCTGTTCTCCGAGAAGCAGGCCGAGCGTTTCAGCTTCGACGTGCTCGATGCGACGAAGCTGATCCCCGAGGAGCTCGTGCCGCTCACGCCCGTCGGCAAGATGGTCCTGAACCGGAACCCCGACAACTTCTTCGCCGAGACTGAGCAGGTCGCGTTCTGCACAGCGCACGTGGTGCCTGGCATCGACTTCTCGAACGACCCGCTGCTCGCGGGCCGTATCCACTCCTACATCGACACGCAGATCACGCGGCTCGGTGGGCCGAACTTCCACGAGATCCCGATCAACGCGCCCATCGCGCCCTCCCACAACAACCAGCGCGACGGCGCGCATCGCCAGACCATCAACCGCGGACGCGTCGCGTACGAGCCGAACTCCCTCGGCGGCGGTTGTCCGTTCCAGGCCGGCGGCGCGGGGTTCACCTCGTTCCGCGAGCCCATCGAGGCCGACAAGGTGCGCGGCAAGCCCGAGAAGTTCGCTGACCACTACACGCAGGCGACGCTCTTCTACAACAGCCAGAGCGAGATCGAGAAGGCGCACATCCTGCGCGGGTTCCGCTTCGAGCTCACGAAGGTGCAGACCCCGGCGGTCCGCGAGCGGATGGTCTCGTCCCTGCTGAACGTCGATAGAGGCCTCGCGACAAAGCTCGCGAGCGAGCTCGGGATGAAGCTGCCCCGGCCCATGCCGAAGGCGTTGAAGACGCCGGTGACGCCCGAGATCACCGTATCTCCCGCGCTCTCGGTGTTCTCGCAGCCGGGCGACGGCCGCATCGCGACGCGGCGCATCGCGATCCTCGTCGCCGACGGGGTGGACGGCGCGGCGGCCGAGGCCCTGCATGCGGGTCTGACCGAGCAGGGCGCGGTCCCGCGGTACGTGGGAATCCGGCTCGGCGCCGTAGCGACCGAGCAAGGCGGCTCGATCGAGGTGGAGGGAACGCTGGAGACCATGCCCTCCGTCACGTTCGACGCGGTGGCGATCCCCGGCGGCAAGAAGGCGGTCAAGCTCCTCGCGCGCGTCGGCAACACCGCCGAGTTCCTGAGGGACCAGTACCGTCATGCGAAGGCGATCCTCGCGCTCGGCGCAGGCGCCGAGCTCGTCGACCAGGCCGGCGCGCCTGCCAAGCTGCCGTCGGGCAAGCAGGATCCGGGAATGCTGGTGGGCCTTCACGCGGGCGCAAAGCAGGCGCTCCCCGACTTCGTCAAGGCCATCGCGCGGCACCGGCACTTCGAGCGCGCCATGGATCCGCCGGCCGTGTGATCGGCCGGCTCAGGCGGCGCTTGGCTGGGGCTGGGGCTGGGGGGACGGAGTGCAAGGGCCGTCCACCGCCGAATCGCCGTGACGGCGGCGCTCGATTGCTCCAGCATCCGGGGATGGGCGGTCCCACCTCCTTCGATGCCGAGCGGACGAAGGCACTCGTCGAGCTCGTCCGCGAGCTGCGCAGGACGGGGTACGAGTTCGTCACCGTCAGCCCCGAGACGCACCGCCGGGTCAACGAACGCGCGCACGCGGGCGGTCGGGCCTCCGCGCGCTCGCTGCGGGACGTCTTCGGCTGGAGCCGGCCCTTCGCGCGCGAGCTCTTGCCGCCGCACATCGCCGGGCTCGCGTTACAGGCCCGGGTGCTCGTCGAGGAAGGGCCGCAGATGCGCGCGCTGGTGCGCGTGTCGACCCGCGGCGAAGACGCGTTCGCCCATTCGGCATACCCGACGATTGGCGCCGATGACGTGTTCTTCGGACCCGACACGTATCGTTATTGTGACCTCATCGAGCGCGAGGGAGCACGAGGCCGCGCGAGGCGCGCCGTGGACGTGGGGTGCGGAAGCGGCGCCGGCGGGCTGGTCGCGGCGCGCTATGCGGACCGCGTGGTCCTCGGCGACATCAACCACCGCGCCCTCGCCTTCGCGCGCGCCAATGTTGCGCTGGCGAAGCTCGAGGACCGGACCGAGATCGTCGAGAGCGACGTCCTCCAGGGGGTCGAGGGCCCGATCGATCTCGTCATCGCCAACCCTCCGTACATGGCGGACGCTGCGAGCCGCGCCTATCGCGACGGCGGCGGCGCGCTCGGTGAGGCGCTTGCCGTCCGGATCGCGCGCGAATCGCTGGCGCGACTCGAACCCGGCGGGCGACTGCTCCTCTACACCGGAGCCGCGATCGTGGGCGGCCGCGACGCATGTCACGAGGCGCTGGCGGAGGCGTGCACGGAGGCCGGCGCCGCGTGGACGTACCGGATGCTGGACCCTGACGTCTTCGGCGAGGAGATCGAGCAGAACGACGCCTACGCCGAGGTCGAGCGCATCGCTGCGGTCGCGCTCGTGGCGACCGCACGTTGAGCGGGCCTGCTCCGAAGCGCCGTGCGGTCGACCATGCGCTCGCGTGCGCGCGTGAGCTTGCCGCCCTCGATGGACGCGACGCCGAACGCGTGGCGTGACCTCAGTCGTGGCCGCAGAAGCGGAGGATCGACAGGACCATCGTCCTCACGACCGAGCGGAGATGCGCCACCGGCACATGCTCGTCGGGGGAGTGCGCGTGCTTCACGTTGCCCGGCCCGTAATGGAGGGTCGGGATGCCGCCTAGCCCGACCATGAGCCGGAGGTCGCTCCCGTACGGCGCGCCATGAATGTCCGGCGCGACACCCGCGAGGGTGGCGTGCGCGCCGGAAACGAGGTCCACGAGGGGGTGGTCGACGGGGATCTGGCCGCTCGCGAACTGGCCGCCGAACCAGTCCACGGCCACGGGGTGCTCGCGGAGCCACGGGTCGGCGGCGCACGCGGCGGCGATCGCCTCCTCGAGATCGCGGCGCGCATCGCCGATGGTCTCGCCGAGCGCGACGCCGATGCGTCCCTCCGCGACGAGCTGATCGGGCACGCTGCTCGGCCAGTCGCCCGCGCGCAGCGTCCCGAGGCACAGAGGAAACGGCAACGGAAACCGCTCGAAGAGGACGTCCTTCTTCGCATTGCGACGCACCTCGAGCGCGTCGAGCGCACGCCACACGAGCCAGAACTTCTCGAGCACGCTCACGCCTTCCTGGCGAACGCTCGCGTGGGTCGAGCGCCCCGCGAGTCGAAGCCGGAAGGTCAGGGCTCCCGCGCACGCCGGGATGATCGCGAGGTCGGTCGGCTCGGCGATGATCGCGGCGTCGCCACGGTAGCCTCGCTGGAGCGTCGCGAACGTGCCGAGCCCACCGTCCTCCTCGCCGACGACGCTCTCGAGCAGCACCCGGCCGCGCAGCCGGATGCCCGCCGCGCGCACCGCCTGGATGGCGAACAAGCTGCACACGAGGCCGCCCTTCATGTCGCAGGCGCCCCGGCCGTAGACCGCGCCGTCACGGGTGACGCCCGCGTAGGCCGCGCGGTCGCGCCACTGCGCGAGATCGCCGGGCGGAACGACGTCGATGTGGCCG
>Ga0123336_10004108_pt1 | contig 11974 bp, 13 predicted proteins | sample SSSSmetaG_FD_96466 | JGI IMG/M metagenome (GOLD analysis project Ga0123336, IMG submission 96466) | Glacier valley bacterial and archeal communities from Borup Fiord, Nunavut, Canada, to study Microbial Dark Matter (Phase II) - ​SSSS metaG | ecosystem: Environmental > Aquatic > Freshwater > Ice... | reverse complement strand
TCGAACTGGAAGCTCTCTCCCACGCCCGCGCGAGTGTATCAGAGCGCGAGAGTCCACTTCTGGAACGCGGCGCTCGCCTCCGTCGGCGTCATGCCCACCACCTCCTGGAACGCCTTGTTGCCCGTGGGGTCCGTGGCCACGGTGTCGCGCCAGCGCTGGTAGAACGGCCACAGCTTGCCGCGCTCGTCGAGCCACTGGCAGATGTAGCGCGCGAGCGCGTAATGCAGGTCCTCGTTGTCGCTGCGGAAGACGTCGTCCGCCATCCCGAACACGGTGTCGAGGCGCGCATGGTCGCGCTCGCCGGCGCTGAGCATCGCCTTCTTGAGCCGCGGGTGGCGCCAGTTCTTGACGCCGTGGATCTCGCCCGGCTTCGTGATGACCGGCGCCTCGAAGACCGACGCGATGCCCTCGTTGATCCAGGTCGGCGCGTCGGGGAAGTCCGTCTCCACGAGCGGGTGCACGATCTCGTGGGTCAGCGTGCCCGCGCCGAGGCCGATGTTCATCACCATGTAGCGATCACCCGGCTGGTAGAAGCCGTAGTGCGCGATGCACGGCGCGTTGTACTTCTTCTTGCAGAAGCTCTCGTAGGTCGTGCCCTCGGGGAACAGGTACACGCTGATGGCCTGCGAGGGCTTCTTGCCGAAGCGGTTGTTCATGTAGCCCGCCATCGAGCTGCGCATGAGGCTGACGCTCGACTCGAACGAGGAGCCCTGCCAGCCCGGCGGGCCGATGACCACGAAGATGTCCGAGATCACCGTGGTCACGGTGCGGGGCCCGAGCTCGTCCTTCGCCGCGCGCGCACGCCGCTCGCGATCGCTCGCGAGGTCGTATGCGGGCTCGGCGAAGGCCGCCGCCTGGGCGGAAGGCATCTTCGACGGCGCGCTCGCAGGCTCGTCGATCTTCGCGGGGGCCGCCGCGGGCGCCTTCGTCACCTCGCCGGGCGGAGGCGCGGGCGGCCGATCGGCGCCGGTGCACGCACCGGTGAGTGAGCTGACGACCACGGCAGCGAGCAGGGCAAGCGGGGCTCTCATGTTGCCGTTCATCGGGCGTAGGACCCGGAGCGTGACCGACGGGTTGGGCCCGCGGAGGCGATTCTACGCGGCCAGGGAGCCGAGGCTGTCGGGAAGCCCGAACTCGTAGGTCGCGCCCTTGAGGCCGATCTCCACGACCCGGTCCCAGTAGCGCATGCCCGAGGCGATCGCGCTGCGGTCGGCGAACGGCACCGCGCGCGTGAAGCGCTCCACGCCGGAGACGAGGCGACGCACCATCGGCATCGCGAACCGGGCCCGGTTGCGAGGCACGAGCAGCGCGTCCGCGAGGTCATCGCCGATGAGGTGACGGCTCAGCGTGGTCCCGAAGAGCACCTGGCGCCCCGCGTCGCGACGCTGTTTGGGCGTGACCGCGCCGTCCCACGCGGCATCGAAGAGCGCCTTGGTGAGATCGCGCGAGTCCTGATCGGGCTGGCCCATCGTGGCGGCGATGAGATCGGCGAGTCGCTGCGCGTCGTGCTCGGAGGTCGGCAGGAGCTCGCCGTCCACGCCGATGACGTGCCCGACCCAGCGCCAGAGATGCAGGTACGGCTCCGCGTCGTCCGCGCTGAGACGGACGCCGAGCTTACGCAGGCCGTCGAGGATCGCGATCGAGAAGAGGAGCGTGGTACCGGCCATGTCGTGCTGGTTGATGGGCGAGCCCCAGCGCTCCGCGTCCCAGCGGCCGCTCTTCAGGATCATACGGCGCACTTGCGCGTGGATCAGGCGGACCTTGAGCGTGATCTGCCAGCCCTCGGCGAACGGACGCATGCCCCCCGGCCGCGAGACCGCCTGCACGAACCGCGCGGTCTCGTTGAGGCGACGCAGCGCCTGCTCCTTCAAGCGACCAGAGAGGACGAGCGGCTTGTTGCCTCCGGGTGACGCGTAGCCGAGCACGATGGAGTGCGCGCCGAGCACCGCCCCGCCGAGCACGCCGGAGCGCATGAACATCTCGCCGCCGCGGTCGCACGTCGACCAGTCGACCCACGCCGGGACCGCGCAGGCCTGGTCGAGCAGGTCGCGCATCGCACGCGGCGCCTCGGGGATCGCGCGCGCGCCACCGCGCAGCCCGAGCTCGAACAGGCGCCAGCCCTCGCCCTTGGGCAACGACTCGAGGCTGTCCACCACCGCGTCGGCCGCGGGGTCGACGACGGTGAGGAACCGTCCGACGCGGTCGACGCGGTCGCCGAAGCGCAGCCGCGCAGCGGCCTGGTTCACGTAGCGCGCGGGGTAGCCGTTCACGGTTCGAAGGATGTCACGGGCCGGGCCGGACGTCGAACGAGAGGTCAGAACGCAAGCGCGAGGATGGGGCCGATACCGAAGCCCTTGAAGCCGGTGCCGGTGATGGCCTGGTAGTTTGCCTCGACGCCGAGGCCGAGCTTCATCGAGAAATGCACCATGAAGCCGCCGCCGCCGAGGACCGCCACGCCGGTCTTCGCGCTCACGGCGTCGGTGCTGCTCACGTGGCCGACGCCCGCGCCCGCCTCGAGGAACGGCGCGAACCGATCGATGGGCAGCACGAGCTTCATGACCGGCATGCCGAGGTAGACGGCGGGGTCGCTGAAGAAGCCGGCGAGACGCATCCCCGGCACGAGGATGAGATTTCCGGTGTCGACGCCGTAGCCGAAGCGGAGGCCGAGCGCGAAGCTCGCTTCCCCGTCGACGATGATGATGCCCGGCGAGATGCCCCACTGAAAGCCGGTGTTCCAGGCAACGACGATGCGGCGACCTTCGGACATGGGCGCTTCACGCTCCTCGCCCTCCACCGGGGGCGGCGCGGCGCGCGGGGGCGGTGCGAGGGGGTCGATCGCCGGCGGCAGCGGCGCCGGCTCGGTCAGCGGCGGCGCGTCGGGCGGCTGCTGGGCACGCAGCGGCCCGGACGAGAGAACACACGTCGCGAGCAGGAGCGAGGCCGGGAGGAGCTTCATGTCGGCGCCGCGCATGATACGCCAAGCCGGACGCGTTTCTCAGCCTGAAGCAGTAGCTGCGGCACGCGAGCGCTTCTGACGATACATCGCGTGGTCGGCGCGGGTGACGAGCGACTCCGCATCCTCGCCGTCCGTCGAGAACGCGACGCCCGCCGAGAACGACGTCCCGAGCGGCGCGGTGAGCGACTCGAACCGCTCGCGGAAGCGTCGGAGCGCAGCCTCGGCCTCTGCCTCGGAGACATCGACGAGGAGGATCGCGAACTCGTCGCCGCCAACGCGCGCGAGCACGTCGCCCTCGCGGAGGGAGCCGCGCGCCGACTGCACGAGGGTGCGCAAGACGGCATCGCCGCGCGCGTGCCCGTACTGATCGTTGACCGCCTTGAACCGATCGAGGTCGAGGTAGGCGATGCAGACGTTCCGGCGCTTGCGCTGGCGCAGCTCGTGGCGCAGCACGCTCATGAACTGCGCGCGCTGCGGCAGCCCGGTCACGCCGTCCGCGGTGGCCTCCTCGAAGGCGCGCTCGAGCAGCGACGGCGTCACGATGATCGGATGCGAGTCGTGGCGGGTCCGGCGCGTCACGGGGCGGAGCGTGAGCGCATCGAGGGCGGCCACGCGCAGGTGTACTGCGCGGCCGAGCGCCTCCGAGAGCTCGCGCCGGTGCTCCAGCACACGCTCGAAGAAGACCTGCGCCTCGTGCTCGCTCGTGTCCTCGACGCCCACTAGGCGGCCCAGGATGTCGGTGTACGGCTCGGCACTGCGCGCGCTGAAACCCGCCACGACGGACGCGATCTGCTCGTCGCTGGTCGCGCCGTCGAACGGGTCGTCGTGGATGAGTTGCCACGCCTGTCCAGAATCGTTCGTGGCCTGGGGGTACTGCATGAACGTGCTCTGCGTAGTGGGGCGCGCACCGAACGCGCGGCGCGTGGTGCGGCAAATTCGAGCGGCTCGGACCCTGGTTCCCAGCGAGACGACCTCTGCTTTACGCGTCACTTTGCCTCCAACCTCACCGGGAAGAATGCACGCGATGTGCCTCCTCTATTCCCGGTACGAACGGTCGAGCTGTATCCCGTTCTGGATAGTCTTTCTCCGGGCGTCCGTGGTGGGTGTGTGCGTCTCGCACAACGCCCTCGTGTGGCGAGGCTGTCGCGGTGGGTGGAGCGCGCCACACGATCGAAACGATCGTTCGCTAGCTGGAGACGAGCTCGATCTCGGTGATCTCGGCGGGCGCGCCGACGCGCATCGGGGGGCCCCAGTAGCCCGTGCCGCGGCTCACGTAGATCTGAGCGCGTAAGAGTTTGTGCAGCCCGGCGACGAACGGTTGCTGGAGCCGCACGAGGAAGTTCCAGGGGATCATCTGCCCGCCGTGCGTGTGGCCGGAGAGCTGGAGGTCGACGCCGAGGGCATCGGCGAGCTCGATGCCCCTGGGCTGGTGCGCGAGCAGGACGCACGCGCGGTCGCCGTCGCGGCCGGCGAGCGCCTTCTTCAGGTCGGGGCCGTGGCCGTTGCCGTGCGACGACGCATCGTCGATGCCGGCGAGATCGAAGCCGTCTTCGCCGCCGATCGTGACGTGCTCGTTGCGCAGCACGCGCACGCCCAACTTGCGCAGGTGCGCAATCCATTCGTCGGCGCCGGAGTAGTACTCGTGGTTACCGGTGACGAAGAAGACGCCGTCCCTGGCCGTGAGCTTCGCCAGCGGCGCGACGTGCTCCTCGAGCTCGGCCACCGAACCGTCGACGAGGTCTCCGGTGATGGCGACGAGGTCAGGCTTCAGCTCGTTGATCCGCGCGACGATACGCTCGATGAAGTCCTTGCCGATGGTCGGCCCGACGTGGACGTCGGAGATCTGCACGATGCGGTAGCCAGGCCTTCCTCTGCCCAGCCTGCCCAGCCGGTCGATGGCGACGCGCACGCGCCGGACCGAGACCTGCGAGAGCGCGCTCGCCATGCCGCCCGCGCTCACGCCGAGCCCGACCAGCGCTGCAACGCCGCCGAACAGCCGCGCGATTGCCTGTCGACGCTCGGGGTCGGTGGGCGGCGCGGAGAGGCCGCGGATGGCGATCACCTTCGCGAGATCGCTGACGCCGAGCGCGAGCACGAGGAAGAACATGGTCCCGAGCCAGCTGAACCCGACCCACGTGACCGGCGCGGCATAGGCGCGCGAGACGGTGCGCGCGACGATGAAGCTGCTCAGCACGGAGAGCAGGAGCAAACCGAGCGTGACGGTCGCGAGGCGCGCCCACGGGGAGGGCAGCGCGGCGTCACGGACGAGGCGCGCCCAGACGTAGTAGTGGGAGCTGCCGAGGATCAGCAGCGCGACCGCGAAGAAGATCAGGAAGCGCGCGGCCATCGGTCGTCACAGCCTACGATGCTCCGCGGGAAACACGCGTTCCGTCCTCAGGCCCTGGTCCCGGCGAGGCCGAGGACGAGCGCGAGCTCCTCGGCGGTGACGGGGACCACCGAGATCCGCGACTTCTTCACGAGCGCCATCTTCGAGAGCTGCGGGTGAGCCTTGACCTGGGCGAGCGTCACGGGCTTCTTCAGCCTCTTCAGCGGCACGACGTCGACAGCGCTCCAGTCGTCCTCGGTCTTCGGGTCCTGGTAGGCGGTCCGCTCGACGCGGGCGAGGCCGACCAGCTCCTTGCCCTCGTTCGAGTGGTAGAAGAGCAGCAGGTCGCCCTTCTTCATGGCGCGCAGGTTGTTGCGGGCCTCGTAGTTGCGGACCCCGTCCCACGTGGTCTCGCCGTCCTCCACGAGCTGGTCGAACGAGTACACCGAGGGCTCGCTCTTGATGAGGAACGTCGCCTTGGCCATGCCGGGCACGGTACAACGAAGGGCGATGAAGCGGTACGTCGCGGTCGCAGGAACCATCGGCGCGGGCAAGACGTCGCTCGTGGCGTGGCTGGTCAAGCGCTATGGGCTGGAGCCCTTTTACGAGCCGAACGACGAGAACCCCTACCTCGCGGACTTCTACCGCGACATGAAGGCGTGGGCGTTCCACTCGCAGACGTTCTTCCTCTCGCACAAGCTGAAGCTCCATCAGGAGCTGCTCGCGGCGAACCGGCCGGCGGTGATCGACCGCACCATCTACGAGGATGCGGAGATCTTCGCGCGCAGCCTGAGGAACCAGCGCTACATCAACGCGCGCGACTGGGCGGTTTACGAGCGCCTCTACGAGGGCATCAAGAAGACGCTGCGCCCGCCGGACGTGCTGGTGGCGCTCACGTGCAGCCTCGGCGCGACGAAGAAGCGGATCGCGCGGCGAGGACGCGCCATGGAATCCGCGATCCCCGACGCGTACCTGCGCCGACTGCATCGCCTCTACGAGGACTGGTTCGATCGCTACGACCTCGGGACGATCGTGAAGATCGACACCACCGACCTCGACTACGTGGAGAACCTGGTGGACCTGATCGAGCTGCAGCAGAAGCTCGACAAGGCGCTCACGCGCTAGCGCCTCTCGCTAGCGCACGGGGCCGACGGGCGCGCTGGTGGTGGAGCCCGCGCCCCAGAACTTCGCCGGTGCATTCGTGATCGGAACGGGCGTCGCCACCAGCGAGCCGGTATCAAGCGTGAGGAGGAGGAGCTCGCCGGCGTTCGTGAAGGCGTAGAGATCGCCGGCCCAGAACGCGAGGCCGAACACGTCGGGCTTGCCGATCGAACCCCAGTTCTTGTTCGACTTGCCGGTGGCGGGATCGATCTCCACGAGACAATCCGCGCAGCCCTTGCCCTTGACGGTGACGTAGGTCTTGCCGCCCTTGGCGGACACGACGTCGCCGCTGGAGACGAGGCCGTCGCCGATGGCGCCGATCTTCGTGACCGCGCCGGTGCTGACGTCGATCTTCACGTAGTCGCCGCCCTGGAAGCCGACCAGCGCCTCGCGGTCGCTCTCGACGGTGCCTGCGGGGACGAAGGAGAGCGAGTTGGGGAACGTGCCGCCGGCGATCCGCGTGCAGTGTGCACTGTTCGTCTCGACGAGGAACAGCTCGCTGCCCGTGGACGCGTAGATGTTGGAGTCCTGGTCGAGAGCGATGTCAGCGACGTACGTGCAGCCCGCGAACGCGCCGATGGCGGTGACGCTGCGCGTGACGGTGTCGACGCGGTAGAGCGTGTTCTCGCTGTGACCGAAGACCTCACCGGCGCCGGTGGGATCGGGCTTGACGGAGGCCTCCTGGGCAAAGGAGCCGCTATCGGGACCTTGGGGGGCGTTGGGATCGAACCCATCCGCGGTGGATTTCGCGCAGGCGGCCGCGAGCGCGAAGAGCGAGAGGGTGATGACGATGAGGAGGGGTCGCGCAGGCACGAGGGTTCGTAGCACCTGGCCTGGCGAGACAACAGGGAACAGACCTCTCGCGCACTTCCCCGTCGCTTGTTGCCTGTTGCCTCTTCCCCGTTATCTCCCTCTCGTCTCGAATCAGCGGCTCCGAGAGTCGCGCGCCCTCAGCCCGTCTTCCTCCCCGACCCCGACTCCGGCGCCCGTTCCGTACGCGCTCTCACCACGCCCGGGCTCACCGGGACCGCCGGCACCGGCAGCCCCGCATGGAGATCTCGCACCACCCGCCGCCACGCATGCGCCTGCGCGATGCATTCCCGCTCGCGCGTGCCGCCCGCGGCGCCCTCTTCGGCGCGGTAGCGACGCGCGAAGTCCAGCGCGCGGCGCGCCGCTTCGCGGTAGCCCGAGGATAGGTATCGCTCGTGGGCGACCCGCGCGATCTCCGGCTCGTCGAGCAGGTCGTCCGGGCGCGCCATCGCTAACCGGCCTTGCTCTTGTTCTTCTCGGCCTTCTCCGGCTTCGCGCGCGGCGCGGCCTTCTTCGGGCCGCCCTTCGCGGAGGGAGGAGGCGCGGCGTCGTCGTTCGAGGCGACCGGGGCGGCAGTCGCTTTCGCGTCGACCTGCGCCACGCTGCGCTTCAGCGCCTCGAGGAGATCGATGATCTGCGCCTTCGGCGCCTCGGGCGCAGCCTGCACGTCCTCGCCGGCGATCTTCTTGTCAACCGCCTCCTTCACCTTGTCCGCCCAGGTGTCACGAAAGCGGGAGGGCTCGAACTTCTCCTGGTCGAGCTGCTCGATCAGCTTGTTCGCGAGCTCCAGCTCGATGGGCTTGAACTCGAACGCGCCGCCCGTGTCGATGTCGTCGAAGTCGCGGACCTCGTCGGCGTAGTAGCACTCGTGCAGGATCAGCCCCTTCTTGTAGGGGCGTACCAGCACCAGGTTGTCCTTCCCGCGCTGCGCGAAGCGGCCAACGGCGAGGCGGCCGGCCTTCTCGAGGGCCTCCGAGAGCAGGCGATAGGCGCGGTCGCCGCCCTTGTCGGGACCGAGGAAGTAGGTCTTCTCGATCTGGAGGAAGTCGACGGTGCTCGCAGGCACGAACTCGAGCAGCTCGAGGGAGTCGGTGCGTGCCGCCTCCATCGCCTTCAGCTCCTCGTCCGTGAACTTCACGTACTGGTCGCGGGCGTACTCGAACCCCCGGATCGTGTCGGATCGCTCGACGATCACATTGTCGACCGGGCAGAGGAGCTGCTGCTTCAGCCGCCCCCCGCAGGTCTTGTGGAGCATGTTGAACCCTACCGATTTCGGCGAGACCGCCGTGTAGAGCTTGATGGGAATCGAGACGAGGCCGAAGGAGATGGTTCCTGAGCCGATCGAGCGCGCCGCCATGGTCCGATCGTAATCGGTCACCGCCGCCACGTCGAAAAACCAGCCTCGGCGGCCGATTCCACGTTTACTACAATGTGCGCTTGGGTAGGACAAGCGCGCCTGGTGAAGGTTTGGGTCGGAATCTTTCAAAGGAACTGGTCATGAAGCTCTCGATGGTCCTCGTCTCCCTCCTCGGTCTTTCGGCTGCCGCCTGCGCTGGCCGGCCCGCCGCCCCCGCGCGGATCGCCGGGACCACGGCCATCCAGACCTCGGACGCCACCCCCGCCGCCGGCCGCTCGACGACGCTCGCCACCGCGATCAGCGGCGAGGAGACCCGCGACGAAGCGAAGGCCGACGAGCCCGCGCCCATCCCCTCCTCCTGCGAGGCCGAGGGCACGCTCAAGGACGCGAAGCTGTGCATGCCCGACCGCGCCTACGCGAAGAAGCTGTGCGGCGGCGTCTACCCCGAGGTCGCCCTCGGGCTCTTCGGCAAGGGCACCCCGTTCACGCGCGTGTACCTCGCGGGCGACGTCGAGGCGTGGAATGCGTCCGGCGGCCGCACTCACCGCATGAAGCTCGCGTTCGACGAGGAGGTCCTGGTCCTCGCGAAGAACAGCGCGGCTGCCATGGGCGGCATCGTGATGACCGGCGCGCAGAACAGCTACGACGTCCTGCGCTGGGACGGCACGTGCGTCTCGATCATGGACGGCGAGCTGACGACGAAGCGTCCGCCCACGCCGAAGCCGGCCGAGCTCGCGTTCAGTCGCCTCGAGGAGCCCACGCGCCACGCGCTGCTCGAGGCGCCCAAGGTGAAAGCCAGGCACGCCGCGCTCGGCAAGGCGTGCGTGATCTCCGCGACCGCGACCAGCGCCGACAAGAAGGCGTGCGACAAGGCCGACAAGGCCTTCGCGCAGGCGATCGTCGAGTCGGTCCGCAACGGCGCCGCCCTTCCCTCGCCGTCTCGTCGTCCTTAGTCCGCGCGCCAGGGCACGCGCGTCACTCGCAGGGCTTCTCGGCGAAGCCCGGGCTCGCCACCATCGCGCAGAAGTCGGCGCCGTTCACGTTGGTGTCCGCGGCGCCGGTCTTGCGGCCGATCGACCTGGCGGGTGCGCTCGACGAGGCCGGCTGGGTCGCGGTACGCGCGATCGCGCCCTCGCTCGTGGCGGTCGGCGGCGTGGCGGGAGGCGCGACCGGCCCGGCGTCCGGGTTGTCGCCGTACCCCACGACATCGAGCAGCACGCTGCCGCGCAGGAGCTGGATGGCGCCGCGAGTGTCGAGGCCCCAGGTCGCCGTGCTGACCTCGTGATCGACGTTCTCGGTGACGTTCAGCTTGAACGTCTGCGTGCCGCCCACCACCCACAGCCCGTTCGCGCCGAACTTCTCGCCGGCGTTCGCGGCCGGGACCTCGTTCTTCACCTGGCCGTTCGCATACAGGATCCGCAGCTTCAGATCGTCGACGGCCACGCCGGGCGCGCCGCGGAGCTCGATGTATTCGGTCGCATCGCCGCGCAGGAAAATGCTGTCGACGTAGATCTCGTTGATCTGCACGGGCGCGCTGTTCGCCGCGTCGGGCTGCGCGTCCGCGCCGCCATCGATCGGCGGGTCGGCGTCGGGCGGGGCCGCGCCGTCGCGCTGCGCGATGCTGCCGTCGGGATCGCCCGGGTTCTGGCCGGGGTCGAGCGGGGACGCGTCGTAGGTCTGGCTCCCGACCGCATCGCCGTTGCTCGACGCGCACGCCGCGTGGGCGGCGAGCGGGAGCATGGCGAGCAGGCCGAGGACGAGACGCTGGTGGTTCTTGGATCGGGGGTTCATGGGGAGGAATCGCGGCTACGACACTGGTACGACCACGTCCCGGAAAACACCCCCTCGGGGCCTCAGAACGCGTAGGTGAAGGAGTACGGCGAGCACTTGTTCGCCGTCTGCTTCACCCGGAAGAAGAGCACGGCGCTGTCGTCGGAGCCGCCGCAGTTCCAGGTCGGCGTGGCGCCCGACGGACCGCTCGCGCAGCACCCGTCGGTCCCGATGTCGCTCTTCTTCGCGACGCCGCCGCCGCCGCACGTCACGTTCGACGAGTTGCCGCTCGGGCACCTCACGAAGACGCACATCTCGACGCCGCTCGTCTTGATCTGCGTATGGGGCTGGAGCAGGTGGCCGAAGGTGTCCGCGACGTTCAGCTTGTAGAAGTCGGTGTCCACCGGCCCGCTGAGCACGCCGCTCACGGTGATGGGATCATTCTGCGCGTCGTTCGTGTCGGGCAGCACCTTTGCGGTGTTCTCCGACGAGCCGGGATCGTTGTTGTCGACGCACGTGTCGCCGCCGTCGGGCGTCGGGTCGGTGTTGCCCGCGTCCTCGGGAAAGCCGGCTTCGAACCCGGGGCGATCGCCGGCGCCCGGGTCCGAGGTCGCGGGCGTCTTCGTGGTCGGCGACGGCGTCGGCACGATGTCGTCGATCGGGTCGCCGTTGCTCGTCGCGCAGCCGAGCCAGCCGACCACGCCGATCAGGGCGCCGAGCACGAGGAACTGCGAGCGCACATGTCGGGTCGAGAGAGCCATGACTCCAGAGTGACCTAACCAAACATGATTTCAACTGGCTGTGTGTGGACCAAGGTCGCCCGTGATCCACTGGGCGGATGGACGCGCATCCGGGTGCGTCATCCGCCGGGCGGGCTGTGCCCCCACGGACGCTCGACGCCGACGAGGACGAAGCCCTTCTTCGGTCCGAGATCATAGAGATGCGCGCGCAGGATGCCGGGCGCCTGGCCGTTCGCGAGGTCGACCACGACATAACGCGAAGCGTCATTGTCAGCGGTGCCGCCGTCGGTCGCGCGGTGCGGGACGGTCACGCAGAGGTTGCCGTCCTTCTCCGCGCGGACCGGCGCGTCGCCCGCGGCGGTGAACGAGGCGCCCGTGTACACCTTCGCGACGTACCGGAACGACGCGTCGTCGAAGACCCCCGCGTAGCGCGCGAGATCGGTACCGCACAGCTCGCCCGACGCGCTCGTCTTCATCTCGCCGACCGGCGAGAGCTTCGCGAAGTAGCGCTTCAGGATGATGTCGCGGCGCTGGATGAGCGTCTTGACGAGGAAGTCCGTGTCCTCGGGATCGGTGTACTTGCCGACCTTCACCGCGGCGACGATGTGCTCGTCGCGAAAGCGGGCGATCTTGCGCGTGGCCCACGCGGCGTCGTGCTCCTGCATGCGGAGGAAGGCCGGGTTCGGGTAGCCGCCCTTCCACACGTCGGGCTCGAAGTCGCGAGCGGAGAAGTAGCCGAACGTTCCCTTGCGGACCGCGCGCTCCCACGGGCGCACGATCGCGCCGGCCGTGATGAAGTCCTCACCGACGTGCTGGAGGTCCAGGTAGTGGGAGAAGCCGAGGCGGCGCGAGAT
>Ga0123336_10004107_pt1 | contig 11974 bp, 13 predicted proteins | sample SSSSmetaG_FD_96466 | JGI IMG/M metagenome (GOLD analysis project Ga0123336, IMG submission 96466) | Glacier valley bacterial and archeal communities from Borup Fiord, Nunavut, Canada, to study Microbial Dark Matter (Phase II) - ​SSSS metaG | ecosystem: Environmental > Aquatic > Freshwater > Ice... | reverse complement strand
GTCGTCATCCTGTCCGCCAAACGCACCCCGATGGGCGGCTTCCAGGGCGATTTCGCCAGCCTGTCTGCGTCCGATCTGGGCGCGGTCGCCATCCGCGCTGCCGTCGCGCAGGCCGGGATCGCGCCCGGGCAGGTGGAGGGCGGTATCATGGGCAACGTGCTGATGGCGGGCCAGGGGCAGGCACCGGCGCGGCAGGCGATCCTGAAAGCCGGCCTGCCGGAGGCCACGCACGCCGCCACCGTGAACAAGATGTGCGGCAGCGGCATGCAGGCGGTGATGGACGCGCACGACCGGCTGCTCGCGGGCTCGGCGGACATCATGCTCGCGGGCGGGATGGAGAGCATGACGAACGTGCCCTATCTGCTGCCCAAGGCGCGGGCGGGGATGCGCATGGGGCACGGCGAGATCAAGGATTCGATGTTCCTCGACGGGCTGGAAGACGCCTATGAGCCCGGCCGCCTGATGGGCAGCTTCGCTGAGGAAACCGCGCGCGACTATCAGTTCACGCGCGCGGCGCAGGACGATTACGCGCTGCGCAGCCTTAGCCGTGCCAAGGCCGCGATCGAGAGCGGCGCATTCGCGGGCGAAATCGCCGCCGTCGCCGTGCCCGGCAAGGCGGGCGAGGTGACGGTCGCCACCGACGAGCAACCCGGCAAGGCGCGCCCCGAGAAGATCCCCACGCTCAAGCCCGCCTTCGCCAGGGACGGCACCGTGACCGCAGCGAACGCGTCCTCGATCAGCGACGGGGCGGCGGCGCTCGTCCTCACGCGCGCGCAGCACGCGCAGGCGCACGGCCTCGTGCCGCTGGCACGTATCGTCGCGCATGCCACCCACGCCGCCGCACCCGCACAGTTTAGCACCGCCCCCATCAGCGCGATCGGCAAGCTGTTCGCCAAAACCGGCTGGACTGCTGCCGATGTAGACTTGTTCGAGATCAACGAAGCGTTCGCGGTGGTGGCGATGGCGGCGATCCGCGATCTGGCGCTCGATCCCGAGCGGGTGAACATCCACGGCGGCGCGACCGCGCTCGGCCATCCGATCGGGGCATCGGGCGCGCGCATTCTGGTGACGCTGCTGGCCGCACTGCGCCGGACGGGCGGCACGCGCGGGGTGGCGTCGCTGTGCATCGGCGGCGGCGAGGCGACCGCGATGGCGGTCGAACTCCTCTGAACCGCGCGCGCCCAAACCGGCGCCCCGCCGTGCTGCTCGCCGCCGCGCTCGCGCTCGCCGCCTACCGCATGGCCCCCGAGACCGAACCCGTGCGCGTCGCGGTCGCCGCGCACCCCGTCCCGCTCGATCCCACCGATCCCGCCCGCGACCATATCGGCCGCCTGCGCTACATGGGCGGGCTCGAGCTCACCGCGCCCGATCGCCGCTTCGGCGGGCTCTCGGCGATGCGCTTCCTGCCCGATGGACGCCTGCTGACGCTCACCGACGAGGGAAGCTGGATCGCACTCGCGCTGCGCGAGGCCGGAGACCGCCTCACTGGCATCGGCCCGGCGACTCTCGCGCGGATGCCCGATCTGACCGGGCGGCCGCTGCGCGCGCGGGTGCAATCCGATTCCGAAGCGCTCGAACTCGATACGGACGGCGCGCGCGTCGTGGGCTTCCAGCGGGAAAACCGCGTCTGGCGCTTCGATCCCACGACCGGCCGCCCGCGCGTGCGACCCTTCCCCGATGCGATGTGGCTCGCCGCGCGCCCCGCCTCGGGCGGCATTTCGGCGATCGCGCATGTGGGCGCGCTGTGGCTGTTCCTGACCGAGGATGCGGGGACGGGCGGTTACAACGGCGTGCTGCAGGGCAGCGCCGGGCTGAGCGCCACTTATGGCCGGGTGACCTACACGCCGCCACCGGGCTTCCTGCCGACCGATGCCGCCGCGCTCGACGCCGCCCATGTTCTGGTGCTCAGCCGACGCTACTCGCCGCAGCAGGGGGTGGCCGCCGCGCTTGCCATTGTGCCGGTGGACGCGGCGCGGCTCGGGCTGGGCAGGCCCGAGGCTGTCGCCACGCTCGAATGGCCGCTGACGATCGACAATATGGAGGCGATCGACGTGCGCCGGGCGGGCGGACGCACGTTCGTCTACATCGCCAGCGACGATAATTTCTCGCCGCTGCAACGCACGCTGCTGCTCAAGTTTGAGCTCATGCCCGCGACCGGCACAGCGCGCTGAAGCTCGGCGACTACGCCTTCACGCGCGGCCGCTTCGTGCTGCGTAAAACGGGCAACAGCGCGCGGCCGGACCGGGCCTTGCTGATCGAAATCGTCCGCTGGCTGACCTTCTACGCGATCGTGCGCGCGCGCGCGGCGTTGCGCCGGGCGGCGGGGCACCGCGGCCCGGCGATCTGGTTTACGCCGGACAGGCCCCACCCGCGCTATCTCGTGCGCACGGCGGCGCTGTGGGCGGGCGCGCACCTCGCCGCATCTTCCGCCGGGGCCGACGTGGCGTTCTATTTCGAGGATGCGACAGCGGGCGCGCCGCCCGCCGCGCCCGCCAACGCGCATCTGAACTTCGGTTGCGCGGACATTTCCAAATCGCACGTCGCCGCCGTGTTCGGGCGGGTGTTCGGTTATCCGCTCGCGCTCGATCCCGCGCAGTGGAACGGCATTGCGGTGCAAAAATCCGAAATCAACGGCCGCCACGACGGCGTGCTGGTGCAGTGTCCGTGCGAGGCGCTGCCCGGCATGAGCTACCAGCGCAAAATCGATACGGTGCGCGCGGATGGCTTTGCCTACGATCTGCGCACGCACTGCATCGGCGGCGAGCCGGTGGTGGTCTGGATCAAGCGCCGCGATCCCACGCAGCCGTTCGCGCCGCCCAGCATCGCAGTGACATGCCATGCGCCCGGCGACGTGTTCACGGCCGCCGAACTGGAGCGCATCGCCGCGTTCGCGCGCGCGATGGGGGCGGACTGGTGCGGGCTGGACATCCTGCGCGACATGCCGAAGGGGCGCATTTACATCGTGGACGTGAACAAGACCGATGCGGGGCCGATCACCGCGCTGGCGCTGCGCGACAAACTCGCCTCGACCGCGCTGCTGGCGGAGGCGCTGACGCGCACGATCGCGCGTGTCCGGGCGGCGCAGCCCGAAGCTAATCCTCGCCCGAACGCTGTTCGGTGAAGCGCAGCGTGTTGCCGAAGGGATCGGCGATCCGCATCTGGCGGCCCCAATCGACGGGTTCGATGCCGGGCCGCGCGTATCTGTAAGACTTCGCGCCAAGCTCGGCGTGCAGAGCGTCCAGCCCTTCGACCGGCACGAACACAGTCGAACCCGGGCACGCATCGCCGTGATGTTCGCTCAGGTGGAGCGTCACGCCGCTGCGGGTCACCTGCATGTAGAGCGGCGCGCCTGCATGGAAGCGGTGCTCCCAATCGACCGCGAAGCCCAGCCAGTCCACGTAGAAAGCCCGCGCGAGGTCTTCGGCGAAGATGCGCAGCACCGGCACCGCGCGCGCGAGCACCGGCGCGTCGGTCAATGACCGGGGGGAGGCGCGGAGAGCGGCGTGTAACCGGTATTCTGCGCGTAGACGATCTTCCATTCGCCATGCCGCCGCTCGGCCGCAAGGATCATGTGCGAGCGGACCACGCCATCCACCGCGACGAGGCCGGGCGGAAGCCGGGACATGCCCGTCCCCGCGGAGTCCATCTCGATCAGCACGTGATCGGGCCCCAGCGGGCGACTGTGCAAGCTCGTGACCGCGAGGTGCGAGCCCTTGTAGATGGACCCGAAGATGCGCGCGTGCTGCGCCACGATCTCGTCGCGCCCCTCGTACACATGCGCGATCACGTTGACGAAGCGCGCATCGGCCCAAAACTGTTCGCCCCACGCTACCGCATCACCGCGGTTCCACGCCGCAGCCAGCGCGCCCGTCAGCGCGTCCGCTGGTTCGGCGGCATTCGCACCACTCGCCATCATCACCTCCATCGCAACCACAATCGGCACGAGATGGCGCGGCGGCATCAAGCAGCTACTGCCGCCGGGGCCGCCTTCGCCTTGACCTCGCGCTTGAGGCGCCGCGCCTTGAGGCTCAGATCGTCGTCATGCGTCTTCAAAAGCCAGTGATCGAGCCCGCCCACATGCTCGACCGAGCGCAGCCCGTTCATGGATACGCGCAGTCGCACCGAGCGGCCGAGCGAATCGGACAGCAGCGACACATTCTGCAGATTGGGCAGGAACGTGCGCTTCGTTTTATTATTGGCGTGGGAAACATTGTTCCCCACCATCCGGCCCTTGCCGGTCAGCTCGCAGACGCGCGACATAGTTTTGGTCCACCGATGGTTCGGGAAAGCAGGTGCGGCTAGTCGAAACGGCGCACGGCGTCAAGACTGGCGGACTATCGGGAGCCGGTCTCACGCAGCGTCCTGCGCAGCAATGCCTCCCAGTCGCGCCCCCGATAGAAGACGCCGACGATGGTGACCGTCGTTTCCCCGACGAGCCAAGCGATCGTTACAGTACGCCGGAATACCGTCGTGCGCAGGCCCGGCCGCAAGTCATCGCGGGGCGTGCCCCGTCGGGGAAACATGTCAAGCCGATGGCACTGCGCAACAATCGCGTCCACAAAGCTCGATGCGACAAGCGGCGAGCCCTCACGGGCAATATAGTCTTCGAGCGCAATCAATTGTACCCCGGCTTCGGGCGCAGAATCGACCCTGTAGGCCACCCGCGCCTACGCGAGCCGCCTCGCACGCCGTGCGGCAAGCGAGCGGCGAAGCTCTGCGATAGAGATAGCGCGACCGGGATCGGCACGCTGCCGCTCGCAAATCGCGACAACTTCGGTTCGTAGCCAGTGTTCGACCGCTGCATGATCGGCTGGCGCATCCGCCGCAGCGTTGAGCGCCGTTGAGGTGTTCCGCGCTGTCGCTCCCATGCCGACCTCCTTCAGGTCGAACCTAATCGCTGTATCTGCGCGCGCAAGCCGCGTGCCTGAGGCGGTACGGATCGTGCGAACGCGGGGTGTCGCCCACTGGCACCCAGCCGCGCCGCGGCATATGTAGCGCGTGTAATGGCGGACCGTATCGATCTCGAAGCGCTGTGCCTGGAAAAGGGGCTGCGCATTACCGGGCAGCGGCGCACGATCGCGCGCGTGCTCTCGGCCGCCGAGGATCATCCCGATGTCGAGGAGCTGCACCGCCGTGCCGCCGCGACCGATCCGGGGATTTCGATCGCCACCGTCTACCGCACCGTCAAGCTGTTCGAGGAGGCGGGAATCCTCGAGCGGCGCGAGTTCAAGGGCGGGCGCACGCGCTACGAGACAGTTACCGAGACGCACCACGATCACCTTATCGACCTCGACTCGGGGGAGGTCCATGAGTTCGAGGATGCGGAGCTCGAAGCGTTGCAGGCGAAGATCGCCGAGCGGATGGGCTTTCGCCTCGTCGATCATCGCATGGAATTATACGCGGTCCCGCTCAAGCGCGATGTACGCTGATCGCCATCTGGGCCGATAGGGCGATGCGCGCGGACGGCCGGGCTTTGGCGCGCGCGCGGCGCATCCAGCGTCGCGCGGCGGGCATCGAACGCCGCCGCCGCGCGCAGGCACGCTGGGCGGTGATGAGCCGCGTGATGGAAATCGGCGCGGCCGGTGCCGTGCTGGTGCCCACGCAGGCGGTGGTACAGAAGCTTGCGCCGCGCGCGCGGCCGCGCGTGCCGAGCCTGTTCTTAAAGCTAGCCTGTTCCTCGCTTGGGTTGCAGGTGCGCGTGCAGGGCGCGCCTCTGGTGAAGAAGGGCGGCGTGCTGTTCGTATCGAACCACATCGGCTGGGCGGACATTCCGGTGCTGGGATCGAAGCTGCTCGCGAGCTTCGTGGCGAAGGCGGAGATCGATGGCTGGGGGATTTTCGGCTATCTCACCCGGCTGCAGGGCGCAATCTATGTAAAGCGTGAAGCGCGGCTGGACGTGGGCGACCAGCGGGACGAGATCGCGCAGCGGCTGGCAGGTGGCGGCCGCGTGATCATGTTTCCGGAGGGCACCAATTCGGACGGCACGCGCGTGCTGCCGTTCAAATCCTCGCTGTTCGCGGTTGCCGAAGGGCCGGGCGCGCCCGATTTCGTAATCCAGCCCGTGACGCTGGCATATACACGTGTGAACGGGATGCCGGTGACGCGCCGGATGCTGCCCAGCCTCGCGTGGGTGGGCGATACCGAGTTGAAGCCGCACATCGCTGAGTTCATGCGGCTGGGCAAAATCCGAGCGGACATACTGGTCCACGAACCCGTCTACCCAGCCGATTTCGCCGACCGCAAGGCGCTCGCGCGGCACTGCCAGGAGGTGGTCAGCGCGGGTTATGCGCGGTTGATGAGAGGGGTGTAGGCAGCTCGACTGGGCCGATACGCGGTCAGCCCGCCGCGTTGCGTCGGCGCGCGGCCATAAACGCGAACGCCGACAGGGCGATAAGGATCGCCGGGGGTTCGGCCACGGTTGCGAGCGTGCGGACCTGAATCGCATCGAAGAGCACGATTGTCGTTGGCGACGACATATCGATCGCGGCGCTGGTTGCGGTCGCGATGAAGGTGCCGGTTACATATTGCGGAACCGTGCTGGCTCCCGCGCCGACATCGTTGCCGGTCGCGTTTACATTGGCCGACGTGTTTCCGGCGGTGAAGCTGGTGGCCCAGTTGCGGTTCCAGAACGGCTGGAAAATCTGGACTTCGTAGCGGTTGCCGACCGTCAGACCGGCGATCGTGATCGTGTCCCCACCGTAGGGCGGATCGTAGACCGCTGCGCCGCCAACCAGTCGGTTGTAGGCCGGGCTGCCGAAATTTGGCGCGCTATACGCCGAGATATAATTCGCGCGGGCGCCGCCGACGGAGATGCCTGAGCCGAAAAAGGAGAGCGGACCCGACGTGCTGCTCTGACCGTGGAATACGACGCCGTTGAGCGTGACGCCCTGTCCCGCGGTTGCCGAATCGAAGAACATGCCTGCCGATACGACATCGGACGGCGATCCGGTTTCGTTGACGGGCGTGCTCCACTGGATGACCGTCGTGGCCGTTGCGGCGTGGCTTGTGGCTGTCAGAATCAATCCCGCGATCAGCAGATAGCGCATCGTCATGGTCCCTTGTTGCGAGCTGAGTGCGCTATCTAGCCTGACCGCTAAAGTATATCTAATGTAATGCGGCATAATGAAGCCGCATCGATTGGTGAGACTTCAAGCGCCGACCAGCCCGGCCTCTACCGTTTTTCGCGTGCTCGCCAGATCGTGCGCGGCCTGCATCCGCAGCAGCGTTTGAGCGGAGACGCCGAACGCCTGCTCGAACCGGATCGCCATCGTCGCCGAAAGGCTCGAATGGCCGTTCAGCAGATTGCTGAGCGCCTGGCGCGTGACGCCCACGCGCGCCGCAAGACCGGTTACCAAGTGCGCTTGCGGCTCGACGAACTCGTCGCGCAGCCACAGCCCCGGGTGGACGGCGAAACTCGGATTCAGCACGATCGCCATCGATGCTATTTAAACGATCTGTCCTCTCCCGCGAACGGGGGGAGGAGAGTGGAACGTGCGCCCGGTCCGCGCTACTGTCGCCGCCGATGCCCCCGCCCCGCACGTTCGCCATCACCACTTTCGGCTGTCAGATGAACGTCTATGACAGCGAGCGGATGGCCGAGGCGCTCGTGGCCGCGGGCTACACCGCAGTCGAGGGCGCGGCGGACCTGACGGTGCTCAACACCTGCCATATCCGCGAGAAGGCCGCCGAGAAGGTCTATTCGGAGATCGGTCGGCTGAAAAAGCACGGCGCGCGGATGATCGCGGTTGCGGGATGCGTCGCGCAGGCCGAGGGGGCCGAGATCATGGCGCGCGCGCCGGGCGTGGACATCGTCGTCGGCCCGCAAGCCTATCATCGGCTCCCCGAGATGGTGGCGCGCGCGGCCGAAAAGCCGGTCGATACCGATATGCCGCTCGCCCCCAAGTTCGATGCGCTGCCGCCGCGCGCGCGTCGGGTCGGCCCGTCGGCGCATCTGACGGTGCAGGAGGGCTGCGATAAATTCTGCGCCTTCTGCGTGGTTCCCTACACGCGCGGCGCAGAGGCGAGCCGTCCGGCGGATGCGGTGCTCGCCGAGGCGACGGCGCTGGTAGCGGGCGGCGCGCGCGAGATCACCTTGCTCGGCCAGAACGTCAACGCCTACCGCGACGCGGACGGCGTGACGCTCGCCCAGCTCATCCGCCGCCTCGCCCGCCTGCCCGGCCTCGCGCGTATCCGCTACACCACCAGCCACCCGCGCGACATGGACGACGATCTGATCGCCGCGCACGCCCAAATCCCCGCGCTGATGCCGTTCCTGCATCTGCCGGTGCAATCGGGATCGGACGCGGTGCTCAAGCGCATGAACCGGCAACACAGCGCTGCGGATTACTTGCGGCTGATCGAATGCGTCCGACGCGTGCGCCCCGATATCGCGCTGAGCGGCGATTTCATCGTGGGGTTTCCGGGCGAGACCGATGCCGATTTCGAGGCTACCCTCGCCCTCGTGAGCGAGGCGCAATACGCACAGGCCTACAGCTTCAAATACTCCCCCCGCCCCGGCACCCCCGCCGCGCGCGCCGCCGATCCCGTTCCCGATGCGGTCGCCACCGTCCGGCTCGCCCGCCTGCAAGACCTGCTGTTCGAGCAACAGGCCGCGTTCAACCGTGCGTCGGAGGGGCACATGGTGGACGTGCTCTTTGATCGCCCGGGTCGGCTGCCCGGACAGCTGATGGGCAAGACGCCGCATCTGCAATCGGTCCACGTCATCGCGCCCGGCCTCGCCATCGGGCAGATCGCGCCAGTCCACATCGTTTCCGCCGGTCCCCGCAGCCTCGAAGGAACCCTCGCGCCCATGATGCACGCCGCTTGACCCGCAAACCGCAAAAGCCCGCCAAGCCCTTCCGCTCTTCGGGGGGAGGCGCCCCGCCCCGCCCTGCCGAGCGCGCACGCGGCGAGATGATCTTCGACCGGCCCGAGCTGCTGCGGCAGCTTTTCGGCCAGTATGACGAAAATCTGATCGCGCTCGAGAACCGTCTGGGCGTGGCGATCGCGGCACGGGGCGAGCGCGTCAGCATCGAAGGCCCGGCCAGCGACGTGGCGCGCGCGCGCGACGTGCTGGAGCATCTCCACGCGCGGCTCAAATCGGGCGGGCCGCTCGATCTGGGCGATGTGGAGGGCGCGATCCATCTGGCGGCCGAACCGCATCTGGCGGGGCTGACGCTGCCCGATCATTCGAGCCCGATCGTCATCCGAACGCGCAAGAAAACGATCGTGCCGCGCTCGCCCACACAGGTGCGCTACATGGAGGCGCTCGCGTCCGAAGACCTGATCTTCGCGCTTGGGCCGGCGGGCACGGGCAAAACCTATGTCGCCGTCGCGCAGGCGGTGCAGCAACTGATCGCGGGCAGCGTCGACAAGCTGATCCTGTCGCGCCCGGCAGTGGAGGCGGGCGAAAAGCTGGGCTTCCTGCCCGGCGACATGAAAGACAAGGTCGATCCCTATCTGCGCCCGCTCTACGACGCGCTGAACGATATGCTCCCCGCCGAGCAGGTGGAACGGCGGATTGCAGCGGGCGAGATCGAGGTTGCGCCGTTGGCGTTCATGCGCGGGCGCACGCTGGCGAATGCGTTCATCATCCTCGACGAAGCGCAGAACGCGACCGTGGCGCAGACCAAGATGTTCCTCACGCGCTTTGGCATGGGATCGCGCATGGTGGTGTGCGGCGATCCGCGCCAGACCGATTTGCCGCCGCAGACGCCCTCGGGCTTCAACGACGCGGTGGGGCGCCTGGAGGGCGTGGACGGCATCGCGACGATCCGCTTCAGCGCGGCGGATGTCGTGCGCCATCCGCTCGTGGGCAGGATCGTGCAGGCGTACGAGGGTGAAGACGCCTGAGGTGACATGACGCCCGATCTCCTCCTCGCGCTCGACGAGGGCACCACCAGTGCGCGTGCGATCGCGTTCGACCTCACCGGACGCGAGATGGCGAGCCACGCGGTGCGGATCGCGCAGGCCAATCCCGCGCCCGGGTGGGTGGAGCAGGATGCGGACGAACTATGGTCCGCCACGCGCACCGCTGCTCGTGCGGTGCTGGACGAGGTGGGTGTGGCGCGCATCGCCGCCATCGGCCTGACCAACCAGCGCGAGACCATTGTCTTCTGGGATGCCGCCACCGGCGCGCCGCTCGCGCCCGCGATCGTGTGGCAGGACCGGCGCGGCTCGGAATTGTGCGCGGGGATCGTCGCGGCGGGCGATGAACCCTGGGTTCAGGCACGCACCGGCCTCGTGGTGGACGCCTATTTCTCCGCGTCCAAGATCGCGTGGGCACTGGCGCACTGGCCCGCCGTTCGCGCGGCCGCCGATACCGGGCGGCTGCGGCTGGGTACGGTCGATAGCTGGCTGCTGTGGAAGCTGACCGACGGCCGCGCCTACGCCACCGACGCCACCAACGCCAGCCGCACGCTGCTGATGGACCTCGACACTTGCCAATGGGATGCAGACCTGTGCGCGCGCTTCGGCGTCCCGCCGGACGCGCTGCCGCGCATCGTGGACAGCGCGGGACGGCTGGGGACTGCAACCGCGCTCGGCGGGCTGCCCATCACCGGCTGTGCGGGGGACCAGCAGGCGGCGCTGATCGGCCACGGCTGCCTGTTGCCCGGCCAGGCGGAGGCCACCTACGGCACCGGCGCGTTCCTGCTCGCGCACGCGGGTGATACCCCGCCGGTCTCCCGCCACCGGCTGCTCGCCACGGTGGCAGCGCGCATCGGCGGGCATGCCACCTATGCGCTCGAAGGCGCAGTCTTCGTCGCCGGCGATGCAGTGCGGTGGATGCGCGACATGGGCTGGTTCGCTGCGCACGCCGATTTGGGCGCATTGGCCGCGAGCGTGCCCGATAGCGGCGGCGCGGTGTTCGTCCCCGCGCTGACCGGGCTGGGTGCGCCGTGGTGGCGCGCGGACGCGCGCGGCGCGCTGACCGGGCTTACCACCGCGACCCGCCCCGCGCATGTGGCGCGCGCGTGCCTCGACAGTGTCGCCCAGCAGACCGCCGATCTGCTCGACGCCTACGCCGCCGACGGGCTGCCCGTGCGCGAACTGCGCATCGGCGGCGGCATGGCGGCGGTGGACTGGCTGGCGCAGCGACTGGCGGACGTGTGCGCGCTGCCGGTCGAACGCCCGCGCGGGGTGGAGAGCACCGCTCTGGGTGCCGCGATGCTCGCGGGGGTGGGCGCGGGGGTGTTCGCGGACCTGGGCGCGGCGGCGGGGGCGATGCGCGTGGCAGAGCGGCGGTTCGATGCGGCACCGCCCGGGGCCGGCCGCACGATCGAGCGCGCCGCGTGGCAGGCGGCGATTGCGCGCGTGCTCGCCTGAGCACCTCGCAACCCGCCCCGACCCTCCCCAATTCGCCGCCATGCAGCCGTTGCGCCAAGCCATCGCCACCCGTGTCCGCGCACTCGTCGGCAGCGACGGCAAAGCGCCGCCGCCCCGCGCCGACGACGGCTTCTTCGCCAAGGGCTCGCCGGGCTGGCTGGTGCATGGCGATTTCACGAGCATGATGATCGGCGGCACCTCGGCGCTGCTGCTCCAGATGCTTCACCCCCAGGCGCTTGCCGGGGTGTGGGATCACAGCAACTGGCGCGTCGATGCGCTGGGGCGGCTGAAGCGCACCGCGCAGTTCATGGGCATCACCACCTACGGCGATACCGCGCGCGCGCGTGCCAGCATCGCGCATGTGCGGCGCATCCACGACCGCGTGTACGGCGCGCTGCCCGATGGCACCCCCTACAGTGCCAACGATCCCGCGACGCTGACATGGGTCCACATCGCCGGCGCGAGCCGCTTTCTGGCGGCCTATGTGCGCTACCGCGATCCGGCGTTTCCACGCGCGGCGCAGGACGAATATTACGCGCAGTCTGCGCAGGTGGCGCGCGAACTGGGCGCGGCGGACGTGCCCGAAAGCGTGGGCGCGGTGGAGCGCTATCTGCGAGTAGTGCGGCCGAAGCTGCGCGCGGACGCGCGC
>Ga0123336_10004106_pt1 | contig 11974 bp, 11 predicted proteins | sample SSSSmetaG_FD_96466 | JGI IMG/M metagenome (GOLD analysis project Ga0123336, IMG submission 96466) | Glacier valley bacterial and archeal communities from Borup Fiord, Nunavut, Canada, to study Microbial Dark Matter (Phase II) - ​SSSS metaG | ecosystem: Environmental > Aquatic > Freshwater > Ice... | reverse complement strand
TCCTAGATCGACATCATATGAAAAGTCTGCTCGATTTTTTCCAGTGAGCAAGTTAGCAGTGAGCGTAGCGATGCGCCCGAGCGAATCTTTGCTAGCATCGACGACATACCATGGACGCTGGAAGTTGGTCTTGACTCCACGCGTAGTTTTGACTGCATTACGGATTGATTGTGACATATTTAAAATTATTTTTCTACTATTTCTGCTTTGGCTACTGGTGCAACTACTTCCGGATGGATCGTAGTATCTTTAAGGATAAGCACCATTGATTTGTCATGATTTGAAAAGTCAATGTGGATTTTGACAATTTTTGTGTATCCACTGTCACGCTCAGTGAGTGCTGGTACTACTTCTTCGATCATCTTGCGAGATACTGCTTCATTAAAATATGGTCGCAGGCGGGTGTAGGCGAGTTGGGTATCAGCGCCAGCACGCTTGACGAGAGTGACAAGACGATCAAATTTTGGACGAAACCACTTTGCACGAGCAGTGAATGTCACGATTTTGCCACTTTGGATCAAACCTGAACAAAGATCAATCCACAATCGGCGACGTTCTTCTTCAGTTCGCTTAAATTTCTTGGTATTTTTTAAATGACGCATAACAAATAAATATAAAATAGGGGGTTACTCAGCTTTTTTTGCTTTTGACTTTGCTGGTTTTTTTTCTACTGGTGTTTTTTTAACGGCTGGAGTTTTCTTGGCAGCTGGCTTTTTCACTGCAACTTTTTTCGCAGCTGTGGTTTTTTTTGCTGGTTTAGCTTCAACTTTTTCGATAGCCACTTCAGCGCTTTTCGTGGTAGTTTTTTTTGCAACTCCTCCTACGACCTCGAGCACTGTTTCCTCAGCACGTGGACCATATTGACGGTGATAGTTTGATTTTGGGAGGTATTTGGTGACTCGGATTTTGACACCACGCTGATGTTTGAGGACTACTGCTTGCACGCTAGTTGCTGCGCTGTCTGTGCCATACGCATACACTAGATTTAGTGTGATAGTGTCACCCTCAGCTACAGTTTTGAGTCGATCTACGATAAACTTTTGCCCAGCCTCGACTGTGTATTGTTTAGATCCTGATTCTACGATATAAGTCATATTGTTATTTGATGTCGATAATTTTTACAGTCATTTTTTTGCCGCGGATGCTAAAGTCTGCGCTGTCACCGACGCGTTTATTCATGATCGCTGCAGCCAGCGGTGATTCATTGCTGATGAGGTTTTTAATAGCGTTTGCCTCGCTTGATCCGACAATTTTGAGTGTAAAGTTTTCCTTGTTCTCAGTGCTAGTATACTCAATCTCAACGGTGGTTCCGATCACTACTGAAGTAGCCGAACCAACTTCTTTTTCAGCGATGATCTCGTAGCTTGACAGCACCTCCTCAAGTTCGTCAATCTTGGATTGAAGCTGGGCTTGGAGTGTCTTTGCTGCATCATATCCAGCATTTTCCTTGAGATCTCCCTCAGCGCGAGCACGTGAAAGTGAATCCAACACCTCAGGCATCTTTGTCTCTTTGATTTCTTTGAGTTGGTCTTGAACGTCGCTCAAACCTTGCTTAGTCAGATAGTTAGTCATGAAATTTGTGCCAGAAATACACGCACTTTACTTAAAAAGGCGATGGCTATGTCATACATATCAATAAACTTTTCCCCTCTTGTCAAGACTCAATTTGCTGTGTACACCACTACTATCCAAATGAACGAGCTAAAAGAGTACTGGGGTCGTTTTTTCCCCGAGCAGATTGCGCCGATTTCGCCATTTTACACCGCACACAATAACTCAACTGCCATGAGTGATATACCGTACTGCGCAGGTATCGAGGTCTGGTGCAGTCGTGTATCCAAAGCGATAGAAATACGTGAAAAGATATGCATCTATGCTGATTATGATGCTGATGCAGTCACCGCAACCGCTACTATGTATTGGGGATTGGTGTGGCTTGGAGTTTTGCCAGAAAATTTGAGCTACTATGCGCCGGATCGATTTAAGGAGTCGTATGGTATCAACACTGCTGCACTCGATATACTTGCAGCAAAAAATACGCTGATTATCACGGTTGATTGCGGAATAAGTGCCGTATCCCAAGTAGTCCATCTCAACGCTATCGGTGGATGTGACATCTTGATCACTGATCACCACCAAATCCAGGAGGTACTGCCTGATGCCCTGGCGATAATCAATCCTCAACTGCATATACTAGCAACCAATGACCCTCGCTACACCAGTTATATAGAAAAAGTCAAGCAAAATCCATACTTTGAAGATATACAGCATTCAAATACACTCTTGAGCAAAAATACTGTTGGAGTGGGGGTGGCTTGGTTTTGCGTGGTGTGGCTGGCATATTATCTGAAAAAAGATGCCCGTGTCCTAAACAAACTTTTGCCACTCGTCGCTATTGGCACTATCGCTGACTGTCAAAGTGTAGTTGACTCGCAAAACAGACTGCTAGTACAAACAGGGCTACAAATACTCAATGCGCAAACCCATCACCTTCTTGGACTTGATCAAATTATCATCCAAACTGGGCTACAAGCATCGCTACAAGCTGGATACCGCATCAACTCGATAGATCTAGGGTTTACGTTGGGACCGCTCTTAAATGCACCAGGACGTATTGCCCATGCCCACGAAGCCATCGCTGCGCTTGTTTGCAATGTTCCTGAAAAAGTGGATGAGTTAGTATCACTGATAATCACCAGAAATCAAGACCGCAAAGCTATGGTCAAAGACATCTTGGCAGAAGTGGAATCTCAGGCAACCGGACAATTTTCAGCTAACAAGCCTAGTTTATGGATTGAAGGAGATTGGAATAAGGGTATCATCGGACTCGTCGCCTCGCGTCTATGCAATCAGTTCTCGCTACCAACAATTGTCGTAGCATGTGACCCAGCCAAACCAGAGTTACTCGCCGCCTCACTCCGCGCACCTGAAGGATACGACTTGGCAACTGCACTGGGCAACTGCAGCGAGTATTTGAGTGCGTTTGGAGGACATTTGGGCGCCGCCGGTTGTACTGTAAAAACTGAGTATAAATCAAAGTTTATGATCGCGCTCGAACAACAATTTGCACTACAGAAATCCGCTGTTACTCCCAAAACTAATACAATCGCCTCAGATTTACCCGAGTTTTTACATCCAATTATCCAGAAAAAAAATGTTATTTTGCTCTCCCCTGCTCAGTTTTCGCCTCAGCATATCCGCGATGTGTGGAAAATGGATCCGTTTGGGCAAGATTTTCCTGCGCCACTATTTTTGATTGAGTGTCCGCTGCCGCAGATTTCTCGATTTGGCAGTGAGCAGCAGTACTTTCGCGTGTCAATTGCGGGGGTCAGCTTTTCGTCATTTACACCCTATGCGCTAGGCAAATCACCAGAAAAAATCTGGATTTTAGCAAAACCAAGTATCAACTGCTTCAACGGCACTGTAAAATACGAGGCAATTATCGAGCAATTTTGGATATGAAATCACTCTTGATACCACTTATCGGATGGATTGCTACGCTGTATATCATCTCCGGATACACCCAAGTAGAGCTTCAAACACAGTACGCGCCGTTTTCAGCTGCAGCATTTTGTCTCAATGACGCAAAAAATCAACTGAGTTATGCCCGAGTAATTGCAGTTCAAACTGCGTACAAAAAAGCCCAAATATATTGTATTTACAAAGATTCTCGCCAAAATAGTACGGTACTCCTTACAAAAAATGCACTTACAGGATGGAGTGCTGGCAATGTGCGAACCGTAGGCAACAACCTGCGCTTTCCCTTGTATTTTTGAGTTTATTTTCCGCTTAGTAATGCATCAAACGCTCCAGTAAACCCGGTATTGAACACCTCGAGTATTAGGATTGCACCTCCAACCAATATTAGTCCGATCAATCCATCACGGATCGCATTTCGCGTCGAAACCACCGGTCCACCTCCACCACTACTTAGACTCGAATCACCCGCCGATGCCACATACCCAAGCTGAGTTGCCGCAATCCGGATGATTAAAATCAGTATACTAACTACAAATATAACTCGTAATATCGTTCCGATGCACTTTACAAGGGTGTTGCGGTTGGTCTTATTTTGGTCGGAGGCGCCTTTGGCTGGATCAAACTTTACCTGGCAGTCTCCAAGCAAACTAGTAGGCAATGACTGCTGAGTTTGGAGCGCTTTTTTCAACCCATCACTTTGATCAGCAAAATTGGCAGTAGCGGTTTGTACCGATTGATCGATTTGTGCTAATCCTTGTGAGTTGTCGTTGCCATTACCTTTAGTACCACTTTGTTGTCCTGAATTGGCATCAAAAGCTGGATCAGCATCACCTTGTGCACCCATCAATCCATAGGTATGAATAATATCATAGAATACTCGATTACCACCATAACATTTTTCTCGAGAAATACCTTTTTGTGTGCATTCTGCAAGCGTATATCCTACATATGGAGTGTATTTGTACAGCATCAATGTAGCTTTATTTTCAGGGGTGACCGTGATACCATCCAAATCTTTAAATGACTGCCCTACTTTTCCAAGTCGCGATGGATTGTTGTTGGCGTCTTGACCATACGGTAGTTGTTCAGCCTGCTTGAATCTTTGAGCTGCCACCTCTATTGCTCCGAGTACTTGAGATTTAAAATCAGCGTCTTTGAGACATGTTTTAGGACAACCATATCCAAGTGCGTTATCATTTATACCATTTGCTACCAAATCTCCACCTTTTGGTACCTTGAGTAAATTTAAGCGACCTTTCCCTCCTCCTTCCACTCCAATTTTAGTAATAATAAATGCTGGATTTATACCTTTTGAAGTCGCAGCATTATAGATAAATGTACTTGCGGGTTGACCGTCGACTTTAAAGTCAGCGAGTGCCATCTTTTTACCTTCAAACCAAGTCTGAAGCGCAGCAGCACTAGCAAATTCACTGGTCGTAAGCGCTGCGTCACTAATGATATTGCCCGAGTTAAATGATGATGCAGCAGCCTGTGGGGTAATCTGAGGTTGTCCACCGGTTGCAGCCAAAACTCCAGCGGCGACAGCATCAGCAGCAGTATCAGCCAACGCATCGATATTAGCAATCAACTCATCATCTGGTTCAAAAGTATTATTATCTTGTGTTGCTGTTAAGGTGTGAATGTGTTGTGAAGTTAATATTGCGTTACTTTGAACTCCAATTTTTGGTGGATTTGGATTCTTTTTTGCAATTGCGTCTTGATCGTATGTACCATTTGCAGTTGCCCCCCAATCATATGCCGTCATCAACAACCATAAGTTATAGTTTCCGTTGTATACATGCGGCGTATAGCTGTAAAATGATGCCGAAGACTCATTAGCTGGAATAACTTTTCTAAATTTGTTATCGCTATCAATTTTAAGTGCTAATTCTTTATTTTTTTGTGCTGGAGAAATATTGTCAATTGCGTGATTAAAGCCATACTCAATCTGCCATGTAGCTCCCATAACTTGTCCTCGAAACGACGCAAATTTTCCACCTTTGCACTTTTCTCCATCTCGACATGCATAACCAGTGGCCTGTGTGAGAAGAGTAGCATAGTTTTTGTTTGATTTTTTGATAGTAAGTAAGCCTGACTCTTTTTGTATGAGAGCAAGTATCATTCCAGGATTGAGCTGTGGATTAGCACGAGCTGTGCGGCTGTAATTGCCTCGCGACATTTGGAACACCCAATGGCTTGCTAGTTTTCCAGCTTCCTTGTAATCTTTAAGATCCGAATTAACATCTTCAAGATATTTTTGTACTGATTCTTCAGTCGGAAAAACTCTTTTAGAACGAAAATCCTCATTTGACATCAAGTAGTTTGGGTTAAACGTTGGTGGCTCCAAAAAAGGGATAGTTGGGATAGTCAAATCTGCAGCACTCACCGGCACCGTCTCCAAAATGGTGCTTATTGACTGCAGCAAAATCCCTGCTAAGATAAGGGCGCTGCACCATCTGAAGAATTGTTGTTTCATGATGTTTCTTCTTTTGAATAGTAGTATACTCATGCTTTTGCTTTTGGGCAACTGTTTTTTGGCGATGGTTGACAAAACGGGCAAAATATGCTTGATTTGTAGGTAGTGGCGATTGTAGCTCAGTGGTAGAGCATTGGATTGTGGTTCCAAATGTCGCGGGTCCGATTCCCGTCATTCGCCCCACCCTTCTTGACAGTTTTGACATAGTAGATTTGATTAACACTCATGGGCCCATAGCTCATCTGGCTAGAGCGCCTGATTTGCATTCAGGAGGTGGTCGGTTCAAGTCCGACTGGGTCCACCATACATTTCAAAGAGTCAAATATAAATTGAGTAGCAAAAGCTACTTTTTTTGTTGGTCAAATTAAAAAAATATACTATAAATATAGCGCTTTATAAAATCAAGTTACTCGCTTTATATTTAGCATGGGTGGACAAGAAGGCTGACTGTTGTTTGACTACATCTATATGGATGCGGCTGAGTACCCAACCACTCTCACTATTGGATTTTTTTCAGGGTCTGATTTTGTGATGCCCATGCTTAAGACACTCGCCAAGTCCAATAAAAACACGCTGCCTTACCAGGTCAAACTCTCTGCCATCGGTACCAAACCACCGTACACGCATCGCAGCAAAACACACACCAATAATCTATATCAATTTGCGCAAGAGCACACGATTTTGTTGATAACACCTGATTCGTTTCGGGGAATGCGAAGCGAGCTTGAGCCGATATTGGCAAAGCTTGATATGATAATCGTAGCATCGTACGGGCATATTATCCCGCAGTGGGCTCTCGATGCGCCGCGATTTGGCTGGATCAACTGGCACCCGTCGCTATTGCCGCGATATCGAGGACCTGCCCCGGTACAATACACCCTTTTGGATGATCAGCCCAGTACTGCGCTCACATGGATCGCGATGAATGCCGGCATGGACACAGGTGATATACTGTTGCAAAAACCATTTGCCATCTCTCCCAATGACACGTTTGATAGTATTATTGATACTGCGATGACACTTGGATGTGACACTATTTTTGAGGCGATTGATCTGCAGATACAAACTAAGCTCGGTAGTTTTGTAGCAACCGTACAAGATGAGTCTGCGGCTACCTACACCCACTTTATCACCAAAGATGCAGGATTAATTGATATTGGCACTACCACAGCAAGTGCTCTAAAAAATGCTGTTCGCGCATACGTTCATTTTCCGACTGTCCGGATTTATATCACGCAATATCCCGGTTTGACGCGGATCGACGAGGTCGGAAATTGTTTACCCGCAAATGCTAACGAAATCGTGGGAACTCTCGTACAAAAAAATGCAAAATCTTATCTAGTATGTGCCGAACATACTTTACTGAATCTCAAAAAAATCACCCTCTGGGATGGACAACAATTAACACTCTAACTATGGCATTTTTCTCTAAAAAACCGCTGAAAAAAAGTGTTTCATCGTCTAAAGTTTTTCGCCCGCAATCGCTCAAAAACCCGGAGCCCACCAAAGTATTTAAACAAATGGGCGGAATTGCACGCACACCAAAACCAATTAAAAAACCTGGGATTTCATTGCGTCAAACTCGCGAAAGTGTACCTTTGATCCCGCTTTACTTGCACAGTATCCGCCTCGGCTTTGCCGCCCTCCCGATTGTACGGTATTCGTATCGATTTGCGTTGAGCTTGATTGGTCTCGCACTAATCATATTTATCGTGTATCTGTCAGTGTTTGACTCGACATTTTACCTCAAAAAATACACTATTGAGACGACACCAGACTCATTTATCGGTGATACTGGTGCGCAAACACTTGTGAATGATATTAAATCTCGCAATTTACTCGGATTTCTACCGCTCAATAACTACTGGTTTCTCAATCAAAACGCTATCAATGAATCTATTGCCCAAAACCCATTATTTTCAAAAGTGACCTTGACCTCCAAGGAATGGACTGACAAAACGACGCTTCTGGTACAAACCGATCCTGCATTGGCGACGCTCGCTCTGACTATTTCTGGCGAAAAGCAATACGTTGTACTAGCCCAAAATGGAACTCTGCTCGGCACCGACTCAACTCATATCCGTAAAAATGTGATAGATGTGATCTCCCCACTCATCGTCACTCAAGGCACACTCAAAGAAACGTTGCAACTTGAAAAACACCCGGTTCAGCTGCAAAAAATTTGGTTTGCTCAATTGCTCAAACAATGGCTGGCTGACCTCTCGATACCGATTGCTGCAGTGGCATTTTCTTCTCTTTCGGATTATGATCCTGATATTGTAGTAACGACGACTCGAGGCGCAGTACTGCTGTTTGACTATCAGGCGTTTGACAAGACGTTGCAGCGGGAGCGACTGCGCACTACCTGGACGCAAACGTCGCTTGCCAAAGATGAGAAAAATGCTCTAGTTAGTTATGTAGATTTTCGCATTGAAAAACGGGTATTTTGGTGCCTGAAAACCGAGATGTGTAGTATCGATAAAAATCAATAAAACTTCTATGTCCACCGTATTAGACTCTACTCAATTCAAATTTGAAAAGGCGCGCGCCGAACTTTTTTGGGGATTAAAAAAAATTGTGTGGCTATTTATCATAGTAGTTATAATTGCCGTTGTACCAATTTACTTTGCCGGTGTCGCCGCCGCTGGTGCGTTTGTATCTCAAGATGCTGCAAAACCTGAGATCAATCAAATATCAACTATTCGTCCAGACTACAAAATTGAAAGCGCCAACGTACTCACTTACAATGACGGTAAACGTGGCTACTACGTAAAAGTCAACAATAAAGTCACCAACGATCCTATCAAACGCGACATTGGGTACTTTCCATGGGTATATGATTATACTATTCGTGATAGCTCTGGCACCATACTCGAAACCACTCAAAAAGTTTCCTATTTACTGCCAAATCAAGAAATGTACGTTATCGGGCCAATCTCCAAAGATCCAGGACTGCAATTTGAAATTAAAACCAATGAACAAAAATCAATTCCACGTCGTTTTTCCGTTAAAAATAGCCCATACACTTCTCTGCCAGTTTTGACCGTAGTCAACAAAGCCCTTACCAAAGTAAAAAAAGACAATCCAAATCTGGTCGACATCGGGTTTACGGTTCAAAATACGAGTAACTATGACATCAAAACCGTTGATAATTTTTTTATTTTGCGCTCAATTGACTCTAAAATTATCGGTGTAGGGCAATACACTACTGATAATCTCAAGGCAAACTCTCAACAAGAGATCAATTTGGCATACCCCAATCCAAACCTTGGAACCAATACCAGCATCGAGCTGATCCCCATCTACAATTATCTGGATCAGGAAAATGTAGTGCTGGCGTATTAGCTTGACAAAACCTAGAAAAAAGAGCATTTTAAGGGTGAAATCCCTCATCTATGAATATCTCCACTCTCGCCAAAGTCCTCGGAACCACGGTTCAAGACTTGCGTGACTCCGGCGCTAAAAATGGGATGCGTTCATTTTCCGGGCGTAACACTCGCATTCCTTACACTGATGCTTTGGCAATCACCAAAATTTTACGCCCCGATAAAGCTGAGAAACTAAAAAATGACGACAATATCTATGTGCCAAGCACTGTGTCAGTAGCTGAACTCGCTGAAGTAATCTCAAAACCACCAGGTCTAGTAGTCAAAACGCTGATCATGAATGGAATTTTGGCAACACTCAATGAAAAAATAGACTTTGATACTGCGGCGCTGATTTCTGAAGAAATGGGTATCACCATCCACCCCGAAAAAAATCAGGAGAATGACACTGCCGCACCTGTCACTTATGAAACCAGCGAAAATATATTTACACGCGCAGTAGACGGTGGTAATTTTGTGACTCGTCCGCCAGTAGTGACTATCATGGGTCACGTCGATCACGGCAAAACCACTCTCCTTGATACCATCCGCAAGTCAAATGTAGCTGCAGGTGAAGCAGGCGCTATCACACAGCATATCTCGAGCTATCAAGTATCGTTTGATGGCAAAACAATCACGTTTGTCGACACCCCGGGGCACGAGGCATTTACGGCGATGCGGGCTCGCGGAACTCAGTTAGCAGATATTATCATACTCGTGGTCTCAGCAACTGAAGGTGCCAAACCACAAACTGTCGAGGTTATCGAACGCGCCAAACTCTCGCGCACTCCGGTAATCGTCGCCATCAATAAAATCGACCTTCCCGAGGCTGACATCGAAAAAACCAAAGCCGATATTGCTGCATTTGGACTCGTGCCTGAAGAATGGGGCGGTGACACGGCATACATCGCAATTTCTGGAAAACTCGGTACCAATGTAGACCAAATATTACATACTATTTTGCTAATGGCGGAGGTCGCTGATCTGAAGGGTCAAATTGACTGCCAACCCCAAGCAGTCGTTATCGAGTCACATCTAGATAAAACTCAGGGAAATGTCGCGACCATTTTGATCACCAAAGATACGATTGCTATTTCGGATCACTTTGCCTACGGCGAGCACACCGGAAAAGTACGCAAAATTACCGATGGACTCGGCAAAAATCAAACCAAGGCGAGTCTTTGTATGCCAGTTGAAATCAGTGGATTGTCCCAAGTTGCCAACACCGGTGAAACATTATTTTTCTTTGATAATGCCAAGGATGCGCAAAACGTGACCAATGCAGAGAAAGCCAAGCGAGCAAACCGCAAAATATTTTTCTCGAAACCAAAAGAAGGCAGCGAAACTGACATCAAAATCATGCTTAAAACTGATGTACTGGGTTCCCTCGAAGCACTGAAAGAATCAGTAATAAAAATCCCGCAAGATTCAGTCAAAGTACTCATACTCAGCGAGAGTGTTGGCGAAGTCAGCGATAGTGATATCGATTTTGCGCAGACTACTGGTGCTACTATCCTCGCATTTCACACGGCAGTACCAGCAAAAGTAGGTGAGCGTGCCCGTCAAAACCAAATCGGATTGATTCAAAGTGATGTTATTTATGAATTATTGGAGTGGATCGAAGAACAAATTTTAGCTCGTACCACCCATGAAATCAGAGTCGAGGTTATCGGCACGGCAAAAGTGTTAGCGGTATTTAAGAGTGAGAAGCCCAAGATAGTCGTGTTTGGAGGTGAGGTTCTCTCAGGCAAAATAAACGACGCCAAGATGTTGCGAATTATGTCTGGCGATGAAGAAAAAGCTCGATTTGAAATAGTCGAACTCCAAAAGAGCAAGGTCAAAACCAAGGAAGTCAATATATCCCAGCAGTTTGGTATTTCTTGTACTGGACGAGGCAAAGTTGAGGTCGGTGACATCATTGAATGCATCGACGAAATCGTAATTAAATAACTTATTTTGTGAAAACTACATTTGAATTGCTTTCATTATTTCTTCAAGGATATGCAATTTCTGCACCAAAAAAACGAATTACTTGGGCGCAAACCAACTTGATGAGTCATGCTGATACTATACTTTTGGCGGAACTTGCTGCAAAATACGATGACCGTTTGTTGTGGCAAATTCCTGGCGGCGCCGCCCTTTCTGGATCACAAATGTGGGGACTATTCAATCCTCTCATCAAATTAAAAGCTGCGACTGAGTGGTTTGATAGTATTGAACGTGCATTTTCTACGATAAAAAGTAATAAAAAAATTATTGTACTGCCACCTGATCCTTACAATCCTTACTTTATGATCTATGAAAATGGGTTGAGTATTTACGAGAGCGCCGCGCACGATACGTTTATAGTACGACTTTGGCCTAGCCCAACTAATATCGAAAAACTAAATTACTATTTTGAGTCGGGTGCCAAACCAAAGTATAACTCAATTGATATATGGAACAATCAGTCTTGGACAAACCAAACACTTGGATATACTTCATTTGATGAAATACCAGTCAATATCTTTGGCGACCAAGGTACGATGGCAAACTTTAAATCACTCGTATCTTAATTTGATATACATTTAGTGCACAAAAAAAATCTCTTTCGGAGATAAAAATTATTATTAGTTCATGACAAACTCGTCGAGCTCGTGGTCTAAGTCTGCAG